>Ga0187783_10002430_pt1 | contig 13828 bp, 10 predicted proteins | sample 1015_SJ02_MP02_2_FD_132471 | JGI IMG/M metagenome (GOLD analysis project Ga0187783, IMG submission 132471) | Tropical peat soil microbial communities from peatlands in Department of Meta, Colombia - 1015_SJ02_MP02_20_MG | ecosystem: Environmental > Terrestrial > Soil > Wetlands > Peat | place...
ACGGCGGCGGCTCGCCTCCTTGAGCTGGCGGGACATCGACCGGGCGAGCAGGTCGCAGTCGGCGCTCAACCCCGCACGCCGCAACTCTTGCACGAGCCCGATCGCTTCGGGCGTGAGCTCGGGCCGGACGACGACGACGTACGTGTGCAGCGGCGGCTCTCCCTCGGGCCATCGCCCGGCGGCCTTCAGGAGGATCTCGAGCCGCTCCTCCCCGACCGCGAGCCCGGACGCCGGGGTGGGGGGTCCCTCGAACAGCTCGATCAAGTGGTCGTACCGGCCCCCGCCGAAGATCGCGCGCCCTCCGTCGCTCCGGGCGTAGGCCTCGAAGACGGTCGACGTGTAGTACGCGAGCCCGCGCACGACCGTCGGGTCGAAGACGACCCGGTCGGCGAGCCCCGCGGGTCCGAGCAGGGCGAAGAGCTTCGTCAGCCGCGCCACCCCCGTGCGGGCCTTCTCGTCCAGGCCGCGGTCGACGAGCCGCGCGAGGAATCCGTCCAGCTCGGGCGGCGGGACGCCGCCGCCGGCCGACTGGAACAGCTCGGCGAGGGCGCGGGCGCCGTCCGCGGTGACCCCGGCGGCCTCGAGCTCTCCCTCGAACTCGGCCGGCGGGATGTCGCGGTACCGGTCGACCGCGCGGAAGAACCGGGTCGACTCCTTGGCTCCGAACAGCCGGCCGATCCCTTCGGCGACCGCCCGGTCGTTGATGCGGAACGCGTAGAGCCCTCCCGCGCCGACGTCGTCGAGCAGCAGCGCCGCGGTCGCCAGGAGGTCCGCCTCGGCTTCGACTCCCGGTACCCCGAGCAGGTCGAGGTTGAACTGCAGGAACTCCCGGAGACGGCCGGCCTGCGGCTCCTCGTACCGCCAGATCTTCGAGACCGTGAACCATTTCACGGGGAGCGGCTCGGATTTCGCCCGCTCGACGTAGACCCGGGCGAGGGACGGGGTGGTCTCGGGAACGAGCGCGACGGGGCGGTCCCCCTTGTCGTGGAACAGCCACGTCTGGGCCGCGATGCCCTCGCCACTCTTCGTCTGGTACAGCTCGAAACTCTCGACGCTCGGTGTCTCGAGCTCCGTGTAGCCGGCCCGCCGGGCCGCGGCCCGCATGCGGCGGCGCAGCTCGGACCGCGCGCCGGCCTCGGGCGGCGGGTAGTCGCGGAACCCACGGAGGGCGGGAGGAGTCATCGCGCGTACCACGAAGGCTGGGCTTCTTAGCCTATGCGGACGGCGGAGAACGAACTTCCGCGGGAATTTCGGGTGCCCCCGGGACTTCCGGGCCCGGCGGCGACGAGCGGTCGACGAACGCCCGGAGCCGGCGATACGCGAGGATCGTGCCGACGAAGTTTCGCTGGCGCAGCTCGGTCGACACCGCGCGCAGGTCGGCGATCGCGGGCTCGATGTCGGCCCCGCCCGAACGGGCCTCGAGCATGCGGTCGCGCAGCCGTCGCAGGTCCTCCATCAAGCGAGGTTCGAGCACCGTCCAGAGGGCGACCGCGGCGCGGGCGAGCAGGCGTTCGGAGTCCGCGCGATGCCCCTCCGCGTAGAGCTTCCGCCCCTCTTCGAGCGGTCCGAGGGCGGGGGCCGGGTCGCCGCCGAGCTCGCGGATCGTCGTCATCATCAGGTCGGCCTCGGTGACGAGGATCCGACCGACCTCCCATTGCTGCTCGGCCTGGCCGAGCTGATCGCGCACGAGTTCGAGGCGGCGCGCCGCGCCCGAGAGGTCGCCCACCCCGATCGCCCGGCGCACCCCGGTCAGCTCCAGGTCGGCGGTCGGTGTCGGGACGAGCTGACTGAGCTCGTTGCGACGGGCCAGCAACGACTCGTACTCCTCGACGACCGCGCTCGAGAGATGGACGAACATCTCGCGCGTGAGGACCTCGATCGAGTCGGAGTCCCCGGCGACGACCGCCGCGCTGCCGCGTCCCTGAAAGTCGGTGAAGTCGAGCCCGAGCCGTCGACCGAGTTGCAGATACTCCTGGATCCGGCGCTGCGCCTCCGCCATGTCGCTCGTCACGGCGGGGACGGGCGGCAGTTCCGGCGCGGGGGCCAGTGCCGGGGCGGGCCGGGGCGTCGGGAGCGCGACCGAAGGAACGGCCGCGTCGGGGGACGAACGCTCGGGCCGGCTCAATAGGTCGCGCGCGGGGCCGCCCGCCGCGGGCGCCGGTCGCCCGAGGTCGACCGTGGACAGTAGCTCTCCGATCGTTCGCAAGTACGCCGGGTCCACGTCGCCGGAGGAGCCGGCCGCTTCGCGCACCGGTCCGAACAAGGTCGACGAGAGGTGGCAGCGCGGACACTCCCCGCTTTCCGGGGACGCTTCGATGCCGCACGCCGGGCATACCGCCATCGCACGCCGCTCCGGTGCCGCGGGAGGCGCCGCTCCTCCGGATCGGGCGCCCGGGGAGGGCCCCGAGCTGCGGGCACCCGCTGTGTACACCGGCCGTCACCTCAAAAGCGTTCGGAACCGACGGTAGCTCGAATTTCCGGGCCGAGGACAGCCAAATGGCGCCGGGCGGAAGGAGTCGGGTGGTAGACCCCCGGGCGCAACGGGGTGGAGGCCCGGAACCGGAGCGCGGCTTCGGGAGGCCAGCGCCGACGGCACGTGGGGCAACGAAATCCGCGGCCCCGACCCAGCGAACGAACCGCGTGGCCGCACGCCTCGCATCGGGGGGACCGTCCCTTCGCCCATCGATCGGCCAGACGGAGGACGGCGATCCCTTCGAGCCGGAGCTCGGGCGACGAGGTTCGGCTTCCCCATACCCGGACGCGGTCTCCGGGGCGGAGCTCGCGCGCGATCGGGGGCAGCGTCTTCGTCGGCTCGAAGGCGAGGCAGGTGAGGCGGTCCCCCTCCGTACCGGCGACCGCGAACTCCACGTGGCCGCCGACCCGAACGACCGGCGACGAAGCGACCTCCCCCACCACGTACGCCGAGCCGTATGGCGGGATCTCGGAGGTCGGCCGACGCACAAGGTGGTCGCCCGTACCCTGATTCGTCCGGAACAGCACCCACCGATCGACCGCCTCGGAGACGATCGAACGGCGCGCGACGAGCGGCGCCCCGGGTCGCGAGCCGCGCAGCCCGTAGAGAATCGGGCACGGCGTATGCGGTGCCACGAGCAGCCGGCGCGTCCGGGGGTCGTGGCAGAGGAACAGCGACGGGTGGCTCGCTTGCGCTCGGCGAACGCTCTCGGCGTCCACGACCCGGGCCCGGCCCCAACGGTCCGGCGACCGGTACGCGATCAGTTCCCAGGTGGGGTGGGCGGCTCGCCATGCCACCGCCGCGGTGGCGCCGACCAGCCCCCGGGGACTCCCGGCGTATCGGAACGTCGCGCCCGTCGCCGCGAGCCAGTCGCGTACGGCCGTGACGTCGACGACCTCGCGCACCGCGCGCCAATAGAGCGCCGCGGGCGGCCGGTGCGCGACGGCCACGAGCGCCGGGTCCGTCCCGGGTTCCGTGGTCGCGGCGACGGCGAGGACCCGTCGCCAGGCTCGTTCCGCGAAGGCGGACGCCACCGCGACCGGGAGCGGACGTCCGCGGGAGAAGGACCAGACGGGACGACCCGCGACCTGACCTCGACGGCGACGAGGTCCCACGCCGCGGCCGAACCGGGCCGACAGCGCAGCGTTCCCGCGCGTCTTCCACGGGATGTTCGGATTCAGCCGGACGAGCTGGGGGTCTCCGATCAGGTCGATGCCGGCCGTGCGCGCCTCGTCGAGCAGCTCCGTGAGCACCCAGGTCGTGCACCCGCCGCTCGGGCTGTCCGTGTCGTCGATCCCGAGCCAGATCGGAACTCCCCCGGCGGACGAGTTCGCCGACGAAGATGAACCCGCGGGGTGGGATCAGGCGAGCCCCGCGAGCAGCTTCTCGTACGCGGCCAGGTTCGGGGCGACCTCGATCTCCGCGCGGGCGGGGCCGGCGAGCTCGCCCAAGAGCTTCGCCTCGAGTCCTGCCTTCACGACCTCGCGCGGTCGGTGCATGACCCCGATCGGGATCTTGCCGGATTCGATCGTCTCGAGGTAGAGCCGGAACATGGTCTTCCGGTCGGTCGGGTCGTAGCCCGGCAGCTTCGAGAGGTCGAGGACCTTCTCCCGCCAGAGCTTGTACGTGTCGTTGTACGTCACGCACGGCGAGAGGTCCTCGACGAACGCGAAGCCGCGGCCCTCGTGATTGAACCGGATCGCTTCCTCCAGGACCGTCGTCATCGTCTTCGGGTCGCCGGAGAAGGTGCGGGCGATGAAGTTCGGCGCCGGGATCGAGAGCGCGCTCAGGACCGCGTCGAACGGCGCCTCGACGTTCCCTTCGAAACCGATCTGGCTGGTCGGGGACGGCTGACCTTTCGTCAGGCCGTACGTCTCGTTGTTCATGACGATGTAGAGGATCGACGCGTTCTTCTTGAACGCGTGCATGAAATGCCCCATCCCGATCGCGTACCCGTCGCCGTCGCCGCCGGCGGCCACGACGGTGAGCCCGGGGTTCGCGAGCTTCACGCCGACCGCTTGGGCCAGGAGTCGTCCGTGCAGGGCGTGGATCCCGTTCACTTCGAGGAAGTTGTGGATCGAGCCCGAGCAGCCGATCCCGCCGACCAGGACGAGGTCGTGGGTCGGGATCTTCAGATTCGCTGCCGCTTTCTTCACGGCCGCGAGCAGGCTGAAGTCGCCGCAGCCGGGGCACCAGATCGGCGGCACCGGCTTCGCGGATTGCACCATCTCAGCGAACCTCCTTCACTTCCGCGATGATCTGCGGCGTGCGGAACGAATAGCCGTCGTACTTCAGGATCGAGCGGAGCTTCGCGTGGTGCGCGGGCAGGTGCTCGCGCAGGAGCCGCGCAAACTGGCCGGTGTAGTTGTGCTCGACGACGTAGGCGACGTCGACCGAGCGGAGGAACGGCTCGATCTCGTGGACCGGCACCGGGAAGAGTGTGCGGGCCTGAAGGTACCGGGTCTTGACGCCGCGGGCGGCGAGGATCGACTGGGCCTCCAGGATCGGGCCCGAGGGCTCCCGTAGCCGACGAACCCGATCTTCGCGTCCGGGTCCCCGAAGAAGCGCGTCGCCGGAAGGTCGTCGCGCGCCCGGGTCATCTTCTCCATCCGCTTTTTCATCATGCGGACGCGGTTCGTCGCGTTCACCGAGACGTGGCCCCACTCGTCGTGCTCGTTGCCCGTGATCTCCGCCCAGAGTCCCGGCGTACCGGGCGGGGCGTACGGACTGATCCCGTCTTCGGTGAACTTGTAGGCCTTGTACTCCGTGAGCGTCGCGACATCGCCGGCGCCGAGTCGCTTCCCACGGTCCACGCGCGCGTGCTTCAGGTCGAACCGGGCGCTCGTGGTCGTGTTCTGGCAGAGGGCCTGGTCGAGGAGCAGGATCACGGGCGCGCGCCACTTTTCCGCGAGGTTCAGCGCCTCGATGGTGAGGTCGAAGCAGTCTTCCGGATTCGCGGGGGCGAGGATGAACCGGGGGTACTCCCCGTGCCCGAGGTTCGCGAGGTGGGAGAGGTCCGACTGTTCGTGCCGCGTCGGCTGCCCGGTGCTCGGGCCGACGCGCGCGCAGTCGGCCACGACGATCGGGATCTCCGCCGTGCCGGCGTGACCGATCCCTTCCGTCATGAGGGAAAGGCCGGGTCCGCTCGTGGACGTCATCACGCGCGCGCCGGCGTAGGCGGCGCCGATGACCATGTTCACCGCCGCCAGCTCGTCCTCCGCCTGGCGCACGACGCCCCCGAACGCGGGGAGGTACCGCTGAAGGTACTCCATCACCTCCGTCGCCGGTGTGATCGGGTAGCCGGCGAAGAACCGTCCGCCGGCGACGACGAAGCCGAGCGCGACGGCCTGGTTGCCGGTCGTCAGGATGAGATTGTGGGCGTCGCCTTCCGCGACCGAGAATCGGCCCGCGACGCCGGTCGCCTCGAGGGCCGCCTTGCGACCGATCTCGAGCGCCTTCAGGTTCTTCTCGAGGGCCTCGCCGCCCCGACGCTTGAACCGCTCCTCGATGACCTCGCGGGTCTTCGCGCCATCGAAGCCGAGCAGGACGGAGAGGGCGCCGTAGGCGGCCGTGTTCTTGAAGATCGGCTGGCCGAGCGGACCTCCGACCAGCGTCGCGAACGGGAACCCCGCGGCGTTCGGAAGGTCGACGTGGAACGCGGTCGAGTCGTAGATGATGAAACCGTGCGCGGCGAGCTCGGCCCGGCCCATGTCGACCGCTTCGTTGTCGAACGCGACGAGCACGTCGACCTCGGGCTTTACCGCGGAGATCGGGTCCCGGGCCGCGCGGACGGAGGCGTCCGCGTGTCCGCCCCGAATGCGGGAGAGGACGTTGCGCGAGGTGTAGACGTAGAGGCCGCACTTGCGGAAGTATCGCCCCAGGAGGTCCGACACGGTGAGCGTGCCGTCCCCACCCTGTCCCCCGATCATCACGCTCAGGTCGGTGAGCTCGAGCGGCGGCCGGGTCTCGGCGGGGCCGGATCCGACCGGCAACGGCGGGCTGTGAGCGGCGGGTGTCGTCATCGAACCTGGGTCACGCGTCGGCGTTGACTCGTACCCGGTTCGAGCACCGGAGCGTATTTAAGCCGGTAGCCACGCGCGCCGAAAAATCGACGTGCGAGCACGACGCGCGGCGTCGCGCCGGCCAAGAGTTATGCGCGTGCGCCGTGTGGAAGTTCCGATGGCGGAGACTCGCCTCGTCGAGGACTACCATCCGGCGACGGCCCCCGAGCGGCACATCCCGGAGCCGATCGTCTTCTGGGACGAGACGCTGCGCGACGGCGAGCAGACCCCGGGCGTCCACTTCTCTCCCGAAGAGAAACTCCAGGTCGCGACCTTGCTGAGCGAGATCGGGGTCTCGGTCGTCAACGCCGGCATCCCTGTCGTCTCGGAGGAGGAGGCGCGCGCCGTGAAGCTGGTCGCCTCCGCGGGCCTGCGGGCGAAGATCCTCGCGGCGGCGCGTACCGTGCCGGCCGACGTCGATGCGGTGATCAAGAGCGGCGCCACCCACATCGCGATCTTCGTCGCCGCGAGCCACGTCCACCTGCGCTACAAGCTCAAGATGAGCCAGGAGGAGGTCCGCGCGGCTTCGCTGAAGACCGTGCGCCAAGCGAAGGACGCCGGCCTCCACGTCGCGTTCGTGACCGAGGACACGGTCCGCGCGCCGTTCGACTTCGTGGAGCGGCTGTACCGCGACGTCCAGGACGCCGGTGCGGACCGGCTCGTCGTCGCGGACACGGTGGGCATCATGACGCCGCTCACGTTCCGCTGGTACCTGACCGAGTTCCAGCGGCGGGTGCGACCGAACGACCTCTCGGTGCATTGCCACAACGACTTCGGCCTCGCCGCAGCGAATACACTGACCGCGATCGAATGCGGGGCCCGGGCGCCCCACGTCTGCGTCAACGGGCTCGGCGAGCGGGCGGGGAACGCTTCGCTCGAGGAGGTCGTCGTCGAGCTCGAGGCGCTCTACGGCGTGCGCACCGGGATTCGTACGGAACGACTCCTCGAGCTGTCCCGATTGGTCGAGGAGCTTTCGGGCATCCCGGTGCAGGCGAACAAGGCGCTCGTGGGGTACAACGCCTTCTCCCACGAAGCGGGCATTCACACCCACGGAATCCTCGCGAACACGCTCACCTACGAGCCGCTGCAACCCGAGAAGGTCGGCGCGCACCGGCAAATGATCCTCGGGAAGCACACCGGGAAGGCCGCCGTCGTGGAGAAGCTCAAAGAGCGTGGGCTCAGCGCGCCCGACCCGCTGCTGCTCGAGCTCCTCCAGCGGGTCAAGACCAGCACCGAGGCGCGGTCGAAGGAAGACCTCCGGCGCTTCCTCGAGGAGTACCGACACCTTTTCGAACGCCCGGGGCTATCGGACGAGGAGTTCTGGACGATGGTCGAGGCCGTCGGGATCGGAGCGAGGGCCGCGTGAGCGCCGCGAACGGCCACGGACAGACGCTGGCCGAGAAGGTGCTGGCCCGCGCGTCCGGGGAGGAACGCGTCGTCCCCGGGCAGATCGTCGAGGGGAACGTCGACCTCGCCATGATGCACGAGCAGGGCGCCCAGACGGTGGCGCCGTTCCATCAGATGGGTGCCGACAAGGTCTGGGATCCGGACCGCGTGGTGATCGCGATCGACCACTGGGTGCCGGCCTCCACCGAGGGGGCCGCGGTCCTGCACCGGATCCTCCGGAAATTCGCGGCCGAGACGAACCTCCCGCACTTCTACGATGTCGGACGGCACGGGATCTGCCACCAGATCCTGGCGGAGAACGGGTGGGTCGTCCCCGGCGACCTGGCGGTCGGCACGGACTCGCACACGAACATGCTCGGGGCGATGGGCGCCGTCGCGGCCGGCATCGGTCCGACGGAGATGGCCGCCGTGCTCGCCCTCGGACGCCTCTGGCTGAAGGTCCCCCCGACGATCCAGGTCCAGGTCCGGGGCCGGCTGGGGCGCGGCGTGACCGCGAAGGACCTCGTGCTGCGAATCCTCGGCGAGATCAAGACCACCGGCGCGACGTACAAGGCGGTCGAGTTCACCGGGCCCGCCATCGAGGCGCTGTCGATGCCGGAGCGGTTCACGATCTGCAACATGACGACCGAGATGGGCGCGAAGTGCGGCATGGTCGCGCCCGACCAGAAGACGTTCGACTACCTCGCGCCGATCGCGAAGCACGCGATGCATCCGCTCTCGCCCGACGCCGACGCGCAGTACGAGCGGACGATCGACATCGACCTGGACGGGATGCCCCCGATGGTCGCCTGTCCGTACTCTCCGGACAACGTGCGGCCTCTCGTCGACGTGGCGCGCGAGCACGTGAAGGTCGACCAGGTGTTCCTCGGCTCGTGTACGAACGCGCGCATCGAGGACCTGCGGGAGGGCGCGGCCCTGATGAAGGGCCACCAGGTCGCGAAGGGCGTGCGGTTCATCGTCTCCCCGGCGTCCACCGCAATCTACGACCAGTGCCTGAAGGAAGGCATCATCCAGACGTTCACCGACGCCGGCGCGGTGTTCACCAACTCGAGCTGCTCCGCCTGCTTCGGCGGTAACATGGGCATCCTGGCGCCCGACGAGGTCTGCGCCTCCTCGTCGAACCGCAACTTCCCCGGACGGATGGGCGCGAAGGAGGCCCGGATCTACCTCATGTCCCCGGCGGCGACCGTCGCCGCGGCGATCCGAGGCGAGATCGTGGACCACCGCGAGCTCCTCTAGGAGGGCCGCACGTGAAGGACGTCATCGAGGGGCGGGTCTGGACGTTGGGAAAGGACGTCGACACCGACGGGATCATCTCGGGAAAGTACCTCACCATCATCGACCCGAACGAGCTGAAGAAGCACGTCTTCGAGATCGCGCTCCCGGAGTTCGCGGGCGCCGCTCAGCCGGGCGATATCATCGTCGCCGACGAGAACTTCGGTTGCGGCTCGAGCCGGGAGCACGCGCCGCAGGCGATGAAGGCGATCGGGGTCGGGGCCGTCGTGGCGGACTCGTTCGCGCGGATCTTCTTCCGGAACGCCATCAACCTCGGACTGCCGACCGTCGAGGCGCGCGGGGTGCGGGCGATCTTTGAGAAGGGAGACACCGCCCGCATCGAGATGCGCGCGGGCCGGATCACCAACGTGCGGACGGGCGCGTCCGTCGAGTTCCCGCCGCTCCCTCCGCACCTGCTGAGCCTGCTGGATGCGGGCGGCCTCGTCGAGAAGGTGCGCGCGGAGCTGGCCGCGCGCAAGGCGTCGACCGGCGCGTCGCCATGAAGGACGCGGGGTACGAACTCGCGATCTTCCCGGGCGACGGCACCGGCCCGGAGGTCGTGCGGGAGGGGCTGAAGGTCCTCGATGCGCTCGCCGAGGGCGGACCCGCGCCGTGGCGGGCCACCGAGTACGCCGGGGGCGGCCAGTACTTCCTGCGCACCGGTCGGGAGTGGGATCCCGACGGCCAGGCCGCGGCGCGTCGGGCGGACGCGATCCTCCTGGGCGCGGTCGGCTGGCCCGGCGCCACGCTCGCGAACGGCGACATCGCGGGACGCGCGCTCGTCCTGGGGCTACGGGAGTCCTTGGATCTCTACGCCAACGTGCGCCCGTGCCGCCTCTATCCCGGAGTGAAGCATCGCATCAGCGGCGAGTACCGCGAGGTCTGGTCGCCGAAGAACGTCGACATGGTGATCGTGCGAGAGAACACGGAGGACCTCTACACTCCCGCCCGGGGTCGCCTGACCCGGGCCGACGAGACCGAGGTCGCCGTGGACACGCGCATCATCACGCGCAAGGGGGCCGAACGGGTGGTCCGCTACGCCTTCGAGCTCGCGCGCGCGCGCTCGCGGGGCGCGCCGGAGGACGGGGTGCGTCGCGTCACGTGCGTCGACAAGGCGAACGTGATGGAGGGCTGCCGTTTCTTCCGGGAGACGTACGACCGCGTCGCAAAGGAGTACCCGGAGATTGAGCGCGACTACGCGTACGTTGACGCCTTCACCCAGTGGCTCGTCCGGAACCCCGAGCGGTTCAACGTCGTCGTGGCGACCAATATGATGGGCGACATCATCACGGACCTCGCGGCGGTCTTGCAGGGCGGCATGGGGTTCGCTTCCGGCGGCAACATCGGGGCCGACCACGCGATGTTCGAGCCGGTCCACGGCAGCGCGCCGAAGTACGCCGGAAAGAACCAGGTCAACCCATTCGCTACGTTCTTCGCCGTCGAACAGCTCCTCCGATGGCTCGGCGACCGCCATCAGGACCGTCGTCTCACGGAGTCGGCCGACCGGCTCGACCGAGCGGTCGCCCGCACGCTCGCCGAGGGCCGCGCGCAGACGTACGACCAAGGCGGCACGATGACGACGAGCGGCGCGGGCGACCTCCTCGCGGCGGCGGTTCGCGCGGAGGCCCGATGACCGGACGATCGGTCGCGCTCGTCGGGGGGGCGACCACGATGTTCGGCGTCCGCGCGACCACGTGGTCCGAGATGGCCCAGGAGGTCGGCGCGGCCCTGTTCCGCGCGGTCCCCGAGCTGCGCACCGAGGACGTCGACTCCCTGTTCGTCGGCGCTGCCGAGCCCGAGCGGTTCGCGTTCCAGTCGCACGTCGCGCCGCTCGCGGCGGAGCAGATGGGACTTCGCCCGCATCGGGTGATCCAGCGGACCGAGCTCGCCTGCGCGTCGGGGCAGAGCGCGATCCGTTCGGCGTACGCCGCGATCGCCTCGGGTATCTCCGACATCGCGGTCGCCGTCGGGGTGGAGAAGATGAACCTCCCGTCGATGGCCGAGGCGAACACTTCGATGGGATGCGTCATGGACCGTCCCTGGGACGGCCCGCACGGTGCGACCGCCCCGCCGTTCTTCGCGATGGTCGCCCAGCGCCACATGCTCGAGTACGGTACGACCCCCGAGGCGATGGCGGCCGTGTCGGAGAAGAACCACCGGTTCGCCAACTCGAACCCGCACGCCCAGTTCTATGCGAAGAAGTTCCCGAAGGAGAAGCTGCTCGGCTTGCCGGTCGTCGCGCCCCCCCTCCGCCTCGGCGACTGTTCTTCGATGACGGACGGAGCGGCGGCGGTGGTGCTGGCCGCCGAGGAGTTCGTCCCCCGCTACTCGACGACGCCGGCCTGGATCCGGGGCACGGGGCAATACTCCGACTTCCACAATCTGGCGAACGCCGGCTCGCTGACGGACTGGGCCGGGCTGACCCGCGCCTCGCGGGAGGCGCTCGGGCGCGCCAAGATCGGTATCGGCGACGTCGATTTCGCCGAGATCCACGATTGCTTCTCGATCTCGGAGATCGTCGAATACGAGGCGCTCGGGCTCTGCGAACGGGGCGAGGGCGGGGCGTTCGCCCAGGACGGTCGCGGGGACTTGGGCGGCGACCTCGTCGTGAACCCTCGGGGCGGCTTGCTCGGTTGCGGCCACCCGCTGGGGGCGACCGGGATCGCGCAAGCGGTCGAGGTCTACCAGCAGTTCGCGGGGGGCGTGCCCGCCGTCCGGCAGGTCCCCGACCCGGAGTGGGCGCTCGTCCACAATCTCTCGGGTAGCGCGAACGTGCACTCGGTCATGGTCTATCAGGGCGGGAGGGAGTCGTGAGCGCCGAGGTGAAACCCCGCCGCGCCGCTCCGGGTGCGGGGCGGGAGGCCGGGCCGGCGACTTCGGGAGCCCCACCGGCGGCGGACGCGAAACCGAAGGAGAAGCCGCCGTTCCTCCTCGACTTCTTCCCCCTCGAGGGGCCGGACCAGACGCGTCTCGCGCGATTCTACGACCGTCTCCGCGAAGGGCGGCTCTCCACGACCCGGTGCCCGCACGACGGGGAGCGGCACTGGCCGCCCCGGACCGCGTGCCCGAAGTGCCATTCCGAGGAGCTCGAGTGGTTCGACCTGCCGGAGAGCGGGACGATCTACGCGTTCTCTGCGGTCCTGGGCGGCGCGCCGCTCGGACTCGAGGACGGAGTGCCGTTCGCGGTCGGCCTCGTCGACCTCGACGGGGACGTCCTTCGACTGTTTGGTCGGATCGAAGGGCGACCTTGGACCGCGCTGCACATCGGTGACCGGGTGCGCGTAGAGCCGTTCGACCTCGCCGACGGCCGCGTGTTCTACCGTTTCCGTACCGTCGATTGACGTCGCCCCGTACCTCGGCCCGGGGTCCCGGCGCCGGGACCGTTTTCTGACGACCGGCGGCGCTCCGACGGGCAGCCTATTTATACCCGCCCCAGGTCTCGCGCGCCGCCGGTTCGGGGAGAGCCGCGGGGATGGAGTCGTCGAAGAGTGGGTGGTGGCACCGCCATGGCTGGACGGTCGCCATTCTGCTCGCGGCGTTCGGGATGGCGTTCGCCGTCCGGACGATCTGGACGTACCCGATCATCCAGCAGTTCGGACCCCTCTACTCCTACGCGGGCGGCTCGGACTCGTACTACCACTCCCGCGTCACGACGTTCATCATCCTCAATCACCAGAACCTCGTCTTCGACCCGCTGCTCCACTACCCCGTCGGGGCGTACAACCCGCGGGAGCCGCTGTTCGACTGGATGAACGCCATCCTCGGGATGGTCTTCGCGCCGCTGTGGGGCGGCAACGCCGTCACGGCCGCCGCATGGTTCCTCGACCTGCAGGCGCCCTTGTGGGCGGCGCTCGGCGTCTTCCCGGTCTACCTGATCGGCCGCGAGGTCAGCGGCAAGCGAACGGGCCTGATCGCCGCGGTGATCTTTCCGTTCCTGAGCGCGAACATCGATTCCTCGATCTTCGGCTACGCGAACTACCTCTCGTTCTACACCTTCGTGATCCTCGTCACGATCTACGCCTACATTCGAACGGTCAAGGCCGTCCAGTCACGCCGGTACATCGAGAGCTATCGCCGCCCGTCGCAGTACTGGCCGGGACTCCGGACGTTCCTCCGGACGGAACGCACCGCGGTGAAATGGGCGGTGTTCACGGGCGTCTGTCTCGGGGCGCTCGCCCTCGCCTGGCAGGGCTACACGTACGCGGTCGCCGTGATCGGCGTCTCGGTGTTCCTCGCGATGATCATCGAGCGGGTCCGCCGCGTCGACTCGTTCGGGCTCTACGTCGTCACCTGGATCGTCGGGCTGGTCGGGTTCCCGATGGCGATCCCCTACTACCTGGTGCAGCACCAGTTCGCGACGTGGTTCGACCTGCCGCTGTTGCTCTACTTCGGCGTGCTCCTCCTGCTGCTGCCGTTCCTCCTGCTCCGGGACGTCCCGTGGGTCTTCTCGATCCCGTTCATGGGCCTGCTCGTCGTCGGCGCGGGCGCATTCCTCGCGGTCTTCGAGCCGACCTACTTCACGAACATCGTCACCGGGCAGGGCTACTTCGCCAAGACGCTCATCTACTCGACCGTCGCCGAGGCGCAGGCGCCGTCCATCGACGAACTCGTC
>Ga0187783_10002431_pt1 | contig 13827 bp, 15 predicted proteins | sample 1015_SJ02_MP02_2_FD_132471 | JGI IMG/M metagenome (GOLD analysis project Ga0187783, IMG submission 132471) | Tropical peat soil microbial communities from peatlands in Department of Meta, Colombia - 1015_SJ02_MP02_20_MG | ecosystem: Environmental > Terrestrial > Soil > Wetlands > Peat | place...
CGGCAATCGACCGGCATACCGCCGCCGCGAGCGCCGTGAGGCTGTCGGCGTGTATGACGACCGCGTTCCCCGCCGCAGAACCCAGGAACGTCGGCACGGCCGACAGCACGCCGGTGCCCACCACAACCTCGTAGGGCCGCTCGCCCCCGACCGCGAATCTCGTGGTCGTCACGGCCGCGTCACGGCCACGGCGATCTCCGCGGCGATCTCGTCCGGATCGCGGCCGTCGGTGCCGATGGTGAGCCAGGCCAGGCTGTCGTATACCGGCAGTCGCTGGTCCAGCAGCGCCTTGAGCTGCGCGCGCGGGTTGGTGCCGATCAGGAGCGGCCGCGCCCGGTCGAGGCCGACCCGCTTGGCCAGCTCGGAGAACCCGGTCTGCAGGTACACGACTCGCTGGCCGACCAGCCGCACCCGGGTCTGCTCGTCCATCACGGCGCCGCCGCCGAGCCCGATCACCCCATCGCGATCCGCCAGCACCGCGGCGACCGCGGCGCGCTCAAGCCGCCGGAATTCAGGCTCGCCGTCGGTCACGAAGATGTCGCTGACCGGCTTCCCCGCGGCCGCCGACACGACGGCGTCGGTGTCGGTGAAGGAGACGTGGAGGCGGGCGGCGAGCGCCGTCCCGACCGTGGTCTTGCCGGTTCCAGGGGGTCCGATGAGGATGATGGACCGGAACGCGGTCGTGGTCGTCTCAGCCGGGCGCCCGTTCGCGGTCACCGGATCATCATCGCCTTGAGGTAGGCCTCGGCGTTCCGGGCGGTCTCGGCGACGCTGTCGCCGCCGAACTTCTCGAGCGCGGCGTCCGCGACCACGAGCGCGGCCATGGCCTCGGCGACCACCCCGGCCGCGGGCACGGCCGTCACGTCGCTGCGCTGGTTAATGGCCTTCGCCGATTCGCCGGTCCGCACGTCCACGGTGGCCAGGGCGCGCGGCACCGTCGAGATCGGCTTCATCGCCGCGCGCAGCCGGATCGCCTCGCCGGTGCTCATGCCGCCTTCGATGCCGCCGGCCCGGTTGGTGACGCGGCGGATGCCGGTGCCCGAGCCCTCGATCTCGTCGTGCGCGTCCGAGCCGCGCCTCGCGGCGCTGGCAAACCCGTCACCGATCTCGACGCCCTTGATCGCCTGGATGCTCATGAGCGCGCCGGCCAGCCTGCCGTCCAGCCGCCGGTCGGCGTGCACGTGGCTGCCGAGGCCCGGCGGCAGCCCGTAGATGACCACCTCGACCACGCCGCCGAGCGTGTCGCCGTCGCGGTGCGCGGCGTCGATCTCGGCCTGCATCGCGGCGCTCGCGGCCGGGTCCAGGCAGCGCACCGGGTCCGCGTCGATCCGCGCCAGGTCCTGCGGGCCGGGAACGGCGCCGTCCGGCGCGCGCACCGGGCCGAGCGCCACCACGTGGCTAACGATCTCGGCGCCGAGCACCTGGCGCAGCAGCCGGCGGGCCAGCTCCCCGAGCGCGACCCTGGCCGCGGTCTCCCTGGCGCTGGCCCGTTCGAGCACCGCCCTGGCGTCCTCGTGACCGTACTTCTGCATCCCGGCGAGGTCGGCGTGCCCCGGCCGCGGCCTGGTCAGCGGCGCGTTGCGGGCCTGGCCCGCCAGCACGCCGGCGTCGACGGGGTCGGGCGCCATCACGGTCTCCCACTTCGGCCACTCGGTGTTGCCGATCCGGACCGCAACCGGGCCGCCAAGGGTGACGCCGTGCCGGACCCCGCCGGTGAGCTCCACCTCGTCCTGCTCGAACGTCATCCGCGCGCCGCGACCGTAACCCGCCCGGCGGCGCGCCAGCGCGTGCGCGATGTCGGCCGTGGTGACCTCGACCCCGGCCGGCAGGCCCTCGCACACGGCGACGAGGGCGCGGCCGTGTGACTCCCCTGCCGTCAGCCAGCGCAACATGCTGCCGATCTTGCCACGTCGGCGAGCGCGCCGTTCGCCCGGCCGCGGCCGCTCCGTGGCGGGCTGGCGGTCGGTGCGCGGAGGAAGAGGTCAGCGCGTCAGCGGGCACCGTCGGGCGAGGACTCCAGCTGGACGGTATCGCCGACCGCCACCCGGCCCGGTGCCACGGTCGAGCCGTAGACCCCGAGCCACCCGCCGCGTTCGCGCGCGATCGCGCGCAGAATGGCCGGATCCTGGCGCAGCGTCACCGGGTCGACGGTGACCATGACGCACCGCCGGTCCCGCTGGTCCACGCGCATCCGCAGACCGCCGATCCGCAGCACCCCGCCGACCCAGGCGTCCTCGGGAAAGTCTCCCTGGCGGGCGTCCGCAGCCACGAGGAGGTTCGGCCGGAACCGCTCCGGCGCCAGATCGGTGCTGACGAGCCGGCCGATGGCCGCGAGCGTCTGCGTGGTCAGCAGCGACAGCGGCATCGTGTCGAAGACCCCGCGGTTCTGCTTGATCACCCGCACGCCGGGCCCGAGTTCGGCCGCGAGACCCGGGTCTGCCACGTCCAGTTCAGCGCCGGAGGGCCCGCGCACCAGCGTCGCGGCGGCGTCGGGGCGATCCGGGTCGGCGAATCGCGGGCGATAGTGGGCCAGCTCGGGGTGCTCGCGGATCGTGAGCCATGGGAAGCCGCTGCGGACCTGCCCATCGCGGATGAACGCCCACCGGCGATCGCCCGCGAGGCCATGCCAGGAAACGTCGGCAGCGTGCAGTTCCTCGGCCGCCATGGACTTCACCGGGTACCGCCAGAGCGCAGCGACGTGACCGACCACCGTCATGACCGCCTCCATCACCATGAAGGCGCCCTTACCGGGTACGGCGGGTGTCGAGCGTGGCGGAATGGTCCGTCGCAGCGCCTCTCGACGTCACCATCGTCCCACATCCGGGGCCACTCGGGCCTCACCCGCGGGCGCGCGGGTCGGCGCAACTCGCCAGACCTACCGTCCGCGGACGCGCGCGAGGTGCCCGGCTGCCGGGGCCGGCCGCGCCGGCCCGCTCTCGTTTGTCCGGCTGCACGCCGGGTATCCCGCCCCCGGCGGTGCGGGGGGGAGGCAGAAACGTCCAGGCGCGTGCTGCCGCGGCGCGCCGCAGCCCGGCTCGGACGTCAGCTCACGGCATCGGTGGGGCTCGCCGTCGCGATGCTCAGCCAGGCCAGCCTGATGGCGGCGGATGCGGCCCAGGCGAAGCCGCCCAGCCCGGCGGGCCTGACGGCAGCCTCGGTCCGGCCCGCCACGGCGGCTCCCGGCCGGTGGGTTACCTTCACCGTGTCCTGCGCGAGCCTGACTACCGCCGCCGCGACGCTGCTCGGCCAGCCGCTGGGCCTCCCGCCGCTGATCTCCATGGACGCGGCGGCGATGGACGGCGACTTCGTCATCTCCGTGCGGCTGCCGCCCGCCGTCAGACCTGGCCGCTACCGGCCGCGCATCGACTGTTCCGACGGCACGTCGGCCGTGGTCGCGCTCCGGGTGGAGTCGAGGCGGGCGGCCGCCGCGGCCGCCGCCGCTGCGGCGAGCGAGCGAGCCGCGGCGGCGGCGCCGGCATCGGGTGTTGGCACCGGCCTCGCATCCGGCGGGATCGCGCTGATGGCGGTCGGCGCCGTCGCGGGCGGCAGCGCGCTCGCGCTGCGGCGCAGCGCCCGGGCTCACCCCTGACGTCGGCGACGCCCGCACGCAGCGCGCGGTGCAGGCCCGACCCAGCCGAACCCGCGCGACACCTGACCGGACCACGGCCCGTGATAGCGTCGTGGATGATCATTTGCGCGGCCGCTTCCCGCGCACGTACCGCTCGTGGGTAAGCCGTGACCAGACAGGTAATCAAGCTCGGCTCCAGCTCCATCGCCAGCCGCGACGGGCTCGCGCTCGACGTGATCGCCGGGCTGGTCAGCCAAGTCGCGGCGGCACAGCGCGCCGGTAACGAGATCATCCTCGTCACTTCCGGGGCGGCCCGCCTCGGCCGTCGGCTGCTGGCCTTCGAGGGCCCCACGGCCGGCGCCGGCCAGGCGCTGCAGGCACTGGTCGGCTCGGTGCGGTCGGCGGTGGACGCGGCCGACTACGAGCGGCTGGCGGCGACGCTGCGCCGGTTCGAGGCGCCGCCCGCCGGGCCACAGGCGGTGGACGCGGCGCTGCCGTCCGCCGTGGGTCAGCCCGCGCTCATGGCGTTGTACCGCCAGCTCGCGGCCGCGGTCGGCGTCGAGGTGTGCCAGATCCTGGTGTCCCGCAGTGACCTGGAGTCGCCGCGCGCGATGGACGACCTGGGCCGGTTGCTGCGGCAGGCGGCCGGCCGGGGCCTGCTGCCGATCGTCAACGGCAACGACGCGACGGACCCGCTGTCGGCGCTCGACAACGACCAGGTCGCGGTCGCCGTCGCGGTCGCCGCCGAGGCGTCCCGGCTGCTGTTCCTCACCGACGTGCGGGCTGCCTACCGCGACTCGAGCCTCAGCGAGCGGATCGACCGGCTGACCCCGGCGCAGGCGCGCGCGGTCCGGGTGACGGGCGCCGGCACCGGCCGCGGCGGCATGGGGTCGAAGCTGAGCGCGGCGGCCAGGGCCGCCTGCTGCGGCGTCGAGTGCATCATCGGGTCGGCTCGCGAGCCCGACGTGGTCAGCCGCAGCCTCAACCCACGGGCGCGGATGGGCACCGTCGTCCGTGCCGCGCGGACGCGACTGGAGCCAGGCCGGCGCTGGATTGGCGGCATGGCGTACTCGGCCGGATCGCTCTACGTCAACCGGGCCGCGGAGGAAAGCCTGCGTACCGGCAGCTCGCTGTTCCTGTCCGGGGTCAAGCGCGTCGACGGGGACTTTGCGGCCGGCGCGGTGGTGGAACTGCTCGACGTCCGGCATCCGGAACGGCTGCTCGGTCGCGGCTCGGTGGCGCTGCCTTCCGCGATCCTGCGGCTGCTGCGCGCGCTGTCGCCGCAGGAGGTCGCGTGCGTGATCTCGATCCTGCTGCGGCTCAGATACGCGGGACCGGCGGCGGCCGGACCGGCGGCGGCCGACTCGCCGGCGGGCGCGGACGCGGCCGGCGTGCCCGCGCCACTGCTCGACGCCGACAGCTACAAGGACTGCCGGGAACTCGCGGCCGCCACGTCCCGCGCGAGCCAGGAGGCGTACGCACAGCTCGCCGCCCTATCACCGGAGCGGGTCAGCGAGCTGGCCGACTCGCTGCTGCTGGCGCAGCCGCAGCTGTGCGCCGCGTTCCTCCTCGACCGCGGTTTCCTGCACGGGCAGGTGCCGACCGATGCGACGGCGCGACGGGTCGTCCGCAGTATCCACGCGGTCCACCGCGAGTCGCTGGTCGTCTATCCGGAGTAGGCGCCCGCGTTGCCCTGCCGATCCCCGGGGACCACCACGTACTGCCGCAGGTACAGATCGCGGAACGTGACCGGACCGCGCGGCCCTGGCACCACGTCGACGTTGATGCCGGTCTCCGGGACCGACAGGAGCGTGAACCCGTCGAGCAGACGAGGCGAGGAATTCCAGAACGAGCCCGTTCCGGAATAGGTGTCCAGGAACTGACGCGCGGCCGTCCCGTCAGCGGCGATGATGGCGGCGGCCAGCCCGGACGTCTCCCGGTTAGCGATCTCCGCGGCCTCCGCCGGGCCCTCGGCCGGCGCGATCGTGATCGTCGCCGCCGCGCCCTCGGCGAGCGCCCACTCCTGCCCGATGGGGTGCCGGTGCGGCGGCAGCGACACCGCGATCTGCAGCTTGTCGGTGAGCGCGGTCACCTGCGGGACGACCTCGTCCCAGCTCGCCCGCTGGACCAGCAGCAGGTTCAGCCGGTTGCAGACGCCGAGCCGGTCCAGGCTCCGCTCGATGATCTGCAGCGCGAGCCCCATGTCGGCCGACCCGTCGAGGTAGATCACCGCGCCGCCATCGGCGTGCGCCAGCGTACGCACGCCGTGGAGCGCCGCCTCCCGCGCCAGCGCCCTCGTGCTGTCACCGCTGCCGCGGAGGATCACCAGCGGGATCAGCCGCGGGTGGCGGACCAGCGCCGCCGCGGCCTCCCGGCTGGGAACGCGCACGAGCTGCACCGCCCCCGGATCCAGGCCGGCGGCCGTCATGGCCGGGCCGACGACCGCGTCGACGAGGATCGCGGCCGACCTGATCGCGCTCGACCCGGTGCGCAGCACGCCGGCGTTGCGGGACTTGATCAGCTGCGAGGCGATATCCACCACGACATTAGGGCGAGCCTCGAAGTTCGCGCCGATGACGCCCACGGGCCGGCGCCGCTCCTGCAGCACCAGGCCGCCGGGCAGGGGACGCACCACAGTCTGCGACGGGGGCGACGCGACCGCCACGAGCGCGTCGAGCTGGCGGGCCATCGCCGCCACCCGGTCGGCATCCAGCCGGAGCCGGTCGACGAACGCGTCGGCCAGGCCGTCCGCGCGCGCGGCCCGGACGTCGTCGGCGTTCGCGGCGAGCACAGCCGAGGTCTGGTCGGCGAGCCGCCGCGCGATGAGCCGCAGCGCATCGTCCAGCGCGTCGTCGCTCGCATCGCGGAGCGCCGGGGCGGCGCCGCGGGCTGCGCTCCCCGCGGCCTGGACGGCCGCGTCGGCCTCGGCGGCGACGGCTTGGCCTTCGGTGCGCATGGTCCGAGGATAGCCAGTCCGCCCGGGCCGGTGCGGACGCCGCCAACCCAGGTGCGGGGGCTGTCGGGGTTGAATCGGGGCCATCCCCGATGGGCGAGCGCCGGCTGCCGCCGGAAACTGGGAATGCGACCCCGAGATCGAAACCGATCGAGCAGAGAAAGCTGGCCCTGATGCACCACGACAGCGACGAGGATCGCATCGACGCGGCCGAGCGGCGAGCCGCACGGAACCCGCGCGAAGCCGGCGAGGCTTACGCAGCCATCGCCAGCGACCCCGCGGTGGGCGACGAGGTGCGCCTGGTCCGCCGCCGAGTACCTCGCGAACCTGACCCAGCAGGCCTGACGCGAACACCCGGCGCACGCATCGACCGGCGTCGTCGCGGCCGCGGGCAGCGATGGGCGCCGCTAGTCGCCGGGATTGAACGGCAGGTCGGACTTGCAGGCGCTGAAAGCCGCCTGATCCGCCTGGCTGCCAGACTGCAACGCACTGAACAGGCTCCGGAAGCCGCCAGCCGAAGGTGAGGGCAGCGTCACGCCGTGTGCGGACAGGCAGCTTTCGAACTTCTGGAAGGCCGCGCTGACCGCGCCGGAGTCCCCGAATCCGCCGAACCCGCCGGACGGACGGAGCGACGCACAGGCCTGCCGGGCGCTGTTGAATGTGCTGCTGCCGGGGGCGCTCGTGCTCGAGCTGCCCGGGCCGCCGCCAAACCCGGTCACGCCGTGCTCGCGGAGGCAGGTGAAGTAGGCGCTCGCGCTGCCGGGGCTCGCCGAGCCGACCGCGGCGGGCGAGGCAGCCGTGGAGCTGCCGCAGGCGGTTACCACCAGCACTAAGGCCGGCACCGTCGCGCCGGCGATCAGGACCCGTCCGGGGCGGCGCTTGCGGACGTGCACTAGGTGACAGTGAATGCTGGGCAACGGCTCTCTCCTTAGTGACAAGGCACACGTGCCGACACCGTTTCCGCGCCCCGGATGCTGGAACGTACCGGCACGAGCATGGGGGAACATGAGATCCGCCTGTCCGTGAGCTGAATGATCTGCCCGCCACGCTGAGTGGTGACCAATCGCGGGCTGACGCCCGGCGCGTGCCCCGGCCGCGCGGCCCGAAAAGGGATTGCGCTGCGGCGACGTGGTTCCGCATGCTTCAGGACATGGTCATCCGGGCCTGCTCACTGGCACGCGGTGGTTCCGTGCGCGTGCCCACGGTGGCTGCCCGTCTGCTGCCTGCTGGCGCCGCCCGAGGCTGACCCTCCCCGCGGCGGAGAACCACCGGGGAGGGTGTGCTCGCGGCAGGTGTGCCGCCGGTTCTGGCCCGGTCTGGATCGGATCGGGTCCCGCTTTCCCCCACCAGCCGTCCGCTCGTTGCGGCATGGCGTCATCGTGAGGAAGGACGATGAGCAAGCAGCAGTTCGTGCGCGACAAGCCGCACGTCAACATCGGGACCATCGGTCACGTCGACCACGGCAAGACGACCCTCACCGCGGCGATCACCAGGGTGCTGGCAGATGCCGATCCAGCGCGGAACCGGTTCACGGCGTTCGAGCGCATCGACCGGGCGCGCGAGGAGCGGCGCCGGGGCATCACGATCAATCTCGCGCATGTCGAGTACGAGACCGCAGCCCGGCACTACTCGCACGTCGACATGCCCGGGCACGCGGACTACATCAAGAACATGATCACCGGGGCCGCTCAGGTCGACGGCGCGATCCTTGTGGTGTCCGCCGAGGACGGCGTCATGCCGCAAACCCGCGAGCATGTTCTGCTGGCCCGCCGGATCGGCGTGCCTGCCCTCGTGGTCGCCCTCAACAAGGCCGACGTCGCCGACCCGGAGCTGACAGACCTGGTCGAGCTGGAAGTCAGGGAACAGCTCACCAGGTATGGCTATCCGGGCGACGACGTCCCGGTCATAGCCGTCTCTGCGACGGAGGCGCTGCGCGGCGACGCGCAGTGGCGGGCGCGGCTGCGGGACCTGATGGACGCGGTCGATCGGTACATTCCCGTGCCACCCCGCGCGCTGGACAGGCCGTTCCTGATGCCGGTCGAGAGCGTGCTGACCATCACCGGCCGCGGCACGGTGGTAACCGGCAGGGTCGAGCAGGGCAGCATCGGCCCTGGTCAGCCGGTGGAGGTGATCGGGCTCGGCCCGACCATCGCCTCGGTCTGCACCGGGCTGGAGACCTATGGCAAGCAACTCCAGTCGGCCGTAGCGGGCGACCACGCGGCGCTGCTGCTGCGCGGAGTCCGCCGGTCAGACGTGCGCCGGGGCCAGGTGGTCGCGGTCCCCGGCACCATCACGGCGGTGCACAGGTTCGCTGCCCACCTCTACGCGCTGACCGAACAGGAAGGAGGCCGGCACACGCCGTTCTTCAGCAACTACCGGCCCCAGTTCTTCTTCCGCACGACAGACGTCGTCGGCACCATCACGGTGACCTCGGCCGCCATGGTGATGCCGGGTGACAGCGCGGATCTGACCGTCGAGCTCGGTCAGCCAGCTCCCATCACCGCCGGCCAGCATTTCGCCATTCGCGAGGGCAAGAGAACCGTCGGCGTCGGCACCGTCAGCCAGATACCGGGCTGACAACCGCTGGTCCGGCCGCGCGGCCGGACCAGCGGCAGTCAGGCCAGGATGTGACCATGACCGGCTGGATCTTCCAGGGCAACCGCACGCGCTACGACCTGGATACCGCGCTAGCGACGTCGCGGCTGCACTCATGGCGGACTCCCCGGTACCGGTACCGGGACCGGACCGCGGCCGGGGATCGCGTCCCGCCACTGCTCAGAGTGGAGCTGATGGCGACTGCCGAGCTCGCCTCGTTCCGGCCGCTCCGCGGATTCCAGGGCTCGACCGTGCCGTTGCCCGCCGATATCGCGGCGGCGTTGCAGGAACGCGCCGCACCGCGCCTGGAATCGCTCGGCCCCATGCCTCAACCCACTGGCACTTCGGTGCCCGGCCCGGCAGACTCCGACGATAAGGACCGCGGTCAGCCGGATGGACGGGCGGGCTGACGTCATGGATGGTGCTGGGGTGCGCGTCGATCTGGCCGCCATCGGCACGGCGCAGAACGTCATTCTGGTCGAAGGCGGCAGCGACAAGGCGGCGGTGGAAGTCCTGGCCAGGCGGCGCGGCCAGGCTCTCGCCGACCACGGCATCCAGGTGGTGGCCATGGGAGGTGCCACCAACATCGGTCGCTTCCTGGCTCTCCTTGGCCCGCGCGGGCTCAACGCGAGGCTCGCGGGGTTGTGTGATGCCGGCGAGGAAGCCCACGTCCGTGCCGCGCTGGAGCGCAGCGAGGTCGGCTCCGCGACGTCCCGCTCGGAGCTGGAGGCGCTCGGGTTCTACGTGTGCACCGTTGACCTGGAGGATGAGCTCATCCGTGCGGCCGGGGTCGCCGCCGTCGAGCAGACCATCGAGGCGGCCGGCGAGCTGCGGTCCTTCCGCATCTTTCAGCGGCAGCCTGCACAGCGGGGACGCTGCACCGCCGGACAGTTGCGCCGGTTCATGGGCACCCGGTCAGGCCGCAAGGGCCAGTACGCGAGCCTGCTGGCCACGGCGCTCGACCTGGACCTGGTTCCGCGCCCGCTCGACCGCGTGCTCGCGGACCAGTTCCAGCCCGTCGAAGCCAGCAGAGGAACACGTGCCAATGACGTCAGCTGTGCCCGTCGGTCCCGCGGCTAAGGGCGCGGCGCCCATCCGGTTCGGCCTTGCGGGCACCGGTTACTGGGCCAGAGTCGTGCACGCACCCGCACTGGCCACCGCGCCGGACATCAACTTCGCGGCCGTGTGGGGCCGTAACCCGGACGCGGCCGGCGCGCTCGCGGCCGAGTTTGGCGCGACGGTCCACCGCGACTTCGACATGTTCCTCGCCCAGGTCGACGCGGTCGCGTTCGCGGTACCGCCTGCGGTGCAGGCCGAGCTCGGGGTCCGGGCGGCGGACGCGGGCCGGCACCTGCTGCTGGAAAAGCCGATCGCGCTCACCGACGAGGCGGCCGGCGCCCTCGTGGCGGCGGTCGCCGCAACCGGGGTCGCGTCGGTGGTCTTCTTCACCTCGCGCTTCCAGCCAGCCACGAGAGGCTGGCTCGCAGACGTCACGCGTGCCGGCGGCTGGGCCGGCGGCTCGGCGGTGTGGCTCGGGTCGGCGTTCGCCGCGGGAAGTCCGTTTGACACGCCGTGGCGGCGCGAGTACGGCGGCCTGTGGGACGTGGGACCGCACGCCGTCGGGCTGCTGTGGGCTGTCCTCGGTCCGGTAAGGTACGTCTCCGCCGATGCCGGCCGTGGCGACCTGAGCTACCTCGTCCTGCACCACGAGAGCGGGGCGACGAGCACGGCCACCCTGACGCTCGGCGCGCCGCAGGCCGCCGTGAGCTTCCGCCTCGAGGTGTGGGGCGAGCACGGCATCTCGGTGCTGCCCAGTTTGGCGGCGGATCCGGTAGCCGCGCTGCGGGTCGCGCTCGCTGAGCTGACCGCGAACGCCCGGTCCGGCAACACCGCACACCCGTGCGACGTCGCGTTCGGCCGCCAGGTCACCCGCGTACTCGCCGCCGCGCAGCGCCATCTCGACGACCGGCGAGCGGACCCAGGCTACGTTCGGTAACTGAAACGCTGCCTCTCGTAGGGAGAAGCCGGTGACATCTCGACTCAATCCGTACCTGAGCTTCAACGGGAACGCCCGCGAGGCCATGCAGTTCTACGCGTCCGTCTTTGGCGGCGAGCTCAACCTGACCACGTTTGGCGAGCTCGGCTCCGACGGACCGGACGCGGATCGGGTCATGCACGCGATGCTGCGGACGGACTCCGGCTACGTGATCATGGGTGCCGATGTGCCCAGCACGATGGCGTTCCAGCCGATGACCGGCTCGTCGGTGAGCATCAGCGGCGACCAGGCGGACTCCGCCGCGCTGCACAGTTACTGGAACAAACTGTCGTCCGGCGGGACCACCACGATGCCGATGGACAAGCAGGCCTGGGGCGATGAATTCGGCATGTGCACCGACAAGTTCGGCATTCCGTGGATGATCGACATCGGCCAGGCAGCCGGCTGATCCCGGTTTCAGCTCTCGCCAGGGCCAGCCAGCGCGGCTAGCTCGCGCCGGGCCCGTTCGAGCCGCCGCTCCGCTGCACGGAGCTCGCGAGCCGCCCGGTCGTGGGTCTGCTCCGACCGCTGCGCGGCCGCGGCCAGTCGGCCGTCCTCGTCCCGCGCCTGGGCGAGCTCGCCCTCCAGGTGGCTGATCCGGCGCGCTAGGAACTGCCGCTGCTCGGCGATGCCAGACAGCTCGCGGTCGGCCGAGTCGATCGCGCTGACGGCGCTGGCGGCAGCCGATTCGGCTGCCGCCACGGCCGCCGCCGCGCCCGCGCCTGGATCGAGCTCCGCGTGGTCGGCCTGCGGGCCGCCTGCTGGCCCGTCTGACCGCGCCGGGCGCACGCCGCGCCGCCCGGCCGCCGCGGCGGGCGCAGGCAGCACCGCCGTGGTGAGATCCACCTCGCCGAGGCCGGCGTAGGCGAGCGCTCTCGTCAGCCGCCCGGCCCGCACGGCCTCCCGCGCGGCGGCGTCGGCCAGCGCGGCCTCCAGCGTGGCCCGCACCTCCTCGAGCACGGCCCCGCTCGCGGTCTGACCCCTCCGCCTGGCTACGGCCGCCGCGACCGGCAGCAGCTCAGTGACGACCTGCCGACGGTGCGCAGACAGCTCCCGCAGCCGGTCGCCAGCCAGCGTGCGCTGGGCTTCCTGCAGCTCCGCCGCCACGTCGAACAGCCGCCCCAGCCGCTCCGGCGCCTCGCGGCTGAGCTGGTTGACCAGCCAGGCGCTGGTCGTCGGCCGAGCGAGCTTCCTGATCGCGGCCGCGTCCTCGGGCAGACCCGCGGACCTGGCCGCGCGCGCCCGCTCGTCCCGCGCCGCGATGAACTCCGCCGGCGGCAGCCCGTACAGCTCGTCTGCCGCCTCGGCCAGGCTGACTGCCCGCACACTCGCGATCGTAACGTGGCCGCAGCCGGTCAGCCGGGCCGCCGTAGCACCGCGATGCCAGGTCGAACCCGGTTGCCCAGCCGTGCGTGCACGGCGGCCGCGACCTCCGCGGCGACGCGGGCGGCCACCTGGCCCCCGCTGCCGGGCGGCGGCGCCAGCTCCAGGGTGACCGCTGCGCCGGCCGGCGGCGGCCCGAGCCGGATCCGGATACCCGGCGCGACGCTCCCGGCGGCCGCCGCGACGACCGCCCACACGTCCGGGTCTTCGTGCAAGCCGGGCGCCGGTCCGCCGGCGGCAAGCGCCGCGAGCCGGGCACCTTCGATCGTCAGCGAGACCGGCCCGGCAACGTCGACGACGACCGCCGATGACTCGGCGACCGCCGCCTCGAACACCCGGCGGGCGGGCACCGGCACCGGCCGGGCGGCCGGCTGCCAGCGCCGGAGCGAATCCGTGCAGGTGAATGCCAGCAGGGCGAGCCGCCCGTCGTGCCCGACCAGCGAGGGGACAGCCATCTCGCTGTGCTTGTCTCCCCCGTCCGCCTCGGCCGCCCCGTCCGCCTCGGCGCCCGCTGACTCGGCAACGGCTGCGACGACCGGCACCAGCAGCCTGCTGGACGCCAGCGCCGACAAAGCGGCGTGCTCGGCGCCAACGCCGTCCGCGTACGCCGCGAGCGCGGCGGCCAGCTGTTCGTCGACCTCGCCGCGATCGTCGCGAAATCGAGGGTCTGCCCCGCTCAGCCCGGTCACCGGCTCACTGTATGCCTGGTGAGAACACATTTCGCGATAGAGTCACGTGCGATTGCAGGTGAGTCCTAAGGGGACAGGGTGAGCCAGGATGACATGGGCCCGCAGCCCGTCGTACCCGGCACGCTCATGCAGAAGCCCATTCCTCCGCGCATGGTCGAGCCCTACCTGACTGGCCGCCGGTCGGTCATTTCGGGCTTCGTCTACCGGCTCGCCGACAGCCAGACCGGCGACCCCGGCGAGCTGCACCGGCTGCTCGGCCTCGGCTACGAGGGCTCGGACTTCGCGGCGGACATCGCCGAGATCTACGTGCTGCGCTGGCGCGCGGTCGGCACCGAGGCCTATCAGGTGCCCTACTCGCCGGAGCGGGGCGGCGACTGGTCGCTACAGCCGCCCTTTACCGGGAACGGCTTTACCGGCGCCCCCGGCCGGAGCGTCCCTGAGTACTTCACCGACCCCATCCCGCTCCCGGTGGGCGCCGAGATCCACCGCATCGGCGCGGCTGGGACGGACTTCATAGCGCGTTACGACGGCCAGGTGTGGCTCCGACCGGCAGAAGGATCAGAACTGTGCGCTACCGGCTGATGGCGACGTACGACGGCTCCCC
>Ga0187783_10002432_pt1 | contig 13823 bp, 12 predicted proteins | sample 1015_SJ02_MP02_2_FD_132471 | JGI IMG/M metagenome (GOLD analysis project Ga0187783, IMG submission 132471) | Tropical peat soil microbial communities from peatlands in Department of Meta, Colombia - 1015_SJ02_MP02_20_MG | ecosystem: Environmental > Terrestrial > Soil > Wetlands > Peat | place...
CGCGCTGAGGATGGCGTAGCGGTGCGAGATCGATTTGTCGCCCGGAAGTTCGACTTGTCCGCTGATCGATCCGCCAGGTGAAACCGTGCGCTTGCCCATTGCAAGCGATTCTAACACGCTCATCGAGAGCCATTGCCGAGGCCAGCCGTCTCGATCGAAGTGGAAAAGCCATGTCTTTCAGTCATTTGCATTGACGAAAGCGGTAAATCCTGCGAGAATCGGCCCTTGGTTTGTGGGGTAGTTCTCGCGTGTATCGGCTCCCGTTCCGGGAGTCCTCACCCGGAGGAACGAAGTCCATTCAGCACGGTGGGTTTGCGGGTGTGGACAGTTCAGCCGCCCAGCAAGTTAGCTGCTTGCCAATGTGTGAACGCCCAAATCTTCTTGACAACGCAACCGATGGAGGATCCATGATGTCGAAAGGAATGGAAGGCTGCCGTCCGAACGGCTCTCGGCGAAGCTTCTGGACGACGTTTTCTGCTGCGGCCGCCGCGCTCGCGCTCACATTGCCGGCTGCGAGCGCTGCCCAAGCGCAAGAAGGCAGCGCGGGCGAAGCAACCCTGAAGTTGCCCGACCTCTCACAGGTACAGTTTCTGGGTGTCGACGGCCACAGTCTGCTGCTGTGGGGCATTCTGTTTTGCGTGTTCGGACTGTGCTTTGGGCTCACGATGTATGTCCGCCTGAAAAACTTGCCAGTGCACCGCGCCATGCGGGAGATCTCGGAGTTGATCTATGAAACTTGCAAGACCTATCTGGTCAACCAGGGCAAGTTTCTGTTTCTGCTGTGGATTTTCATCGCTGCCGTAATCCTGCTGTATTTCGGTATACTGAGGCACTATCCCGCGCTGAGCGTCCTGGTTATTCTCTGTTTTAGTGTTGTTGGAATCCTGGGAAGTTACGGCGTTGCGTGGTTCGGCATTCGTGTGAACACGTTTGCCAATTCGCGAACCGCCTTTGCCGGTCTAAGAGGAAAGCCCTATCCGATCTACGCCATTCCGCTCCGCGCCGGAATGAGCATCGGCATGATGCTGATCAGTGTCGAGCTGCTGATGATGCTGTTCATTCTTCTGTTTGTGCCCTCCGATTACGCCGGGCCATGCTTTATCGGATTCGCGATCGGTGAATCACTGGGCGCGGCAGCGCTACGCATCGCGGGCGGCATCTTCACAAAGATTGCCGACATCGGCTCCGATCTGATGAAGATCGTCTTCAAGATTAAGGAAGACGACGCGCGCAATCCGGGCGTCATCGCTGACTGCACGGGTGACAACGCCGGCGACTCGGTTGGCCCGAGCGCCGATGGATTTGAAACCTACGGCGTGACGGGCGTCGCCTTGATCACCTTCATTTTGCTCGGTGTCTCCAACTCGATGGTGCAAGTCCAGTTGCTGGTCTGGATCTTCGTGATGCGCATCGCCATGCTGGTGGCCAGTGCCTTGGCCTATTTCATCAACGGCGCGTTGGCAAAGGCCCGCTATGGGAACGCCGACACAATGAATTTCGAAGCACCCCTGACCTCACTGGTCTGGATTACGTCGGTGGTGTCGATCGCGCTCACCTACCTGATTTCCTACTACATCATCCCTGACCTGGCGGGCGACAGGACGCAGTGGTGGAAGCTGGCGACAATCATCTCCTGCGGAACGTTGGCGGGAGCGGTTATTCCCGAGCTCGTCAAGGTATTTACCTCGGTGGAATCGCGGCATGTCCGTGAGGTCGTGGCTTCGGCCGAGGAGGGTGGGGCGTCGCTCGGTATTTTATCGGGGTTCGTCGCCGGCAATTTTTCTGGTTACTACCTCGGGTTGACCATGGTGGCTCTGATGAGCATCGGCTATCTGTTCAGCACGCAAGGACTGGCGGCGCTGATGATCGCCGCCCCCGTATTCGCCTTTGGTCTGGTGGCATTTGGCTTTCTAGGAATGGGACCTGTGACGATCGCAGTCGACTCCTACGGCCCGGTGACCGACAACGCGCAGTCGGTGTATGAATTGTCCCTGATTGAGAACGTTCCGAACGTCAAGCAAGAGCTGAAGCGTGACTTCGGTGTGGATGCCAATTTCGCGCGTGCGAAGGAAATGCTGGAAGCAAACGATGGGGCTGGCAACACGTTCAAAGCTACGGCCAAGCCAGTGCTGATAGGAACCGCCGTGGTCGGTGCGACGACCATGATTTTCTCGATCATCATGGCGCTTACCAACGGACTCAGTTCGAACAAGGAAATGCTTTCGCTGCTCCATGCTCCCTTTGTTCTCGGCCTCATCACCGGCGGAGCGATGATTTACTGGTTCACCGGTGCTTCTACGCAAGCCGTGACCACGGGCGCCCATCGTGCCGTCGAGTTCATCAAGGCCAATATCAAGCTGGAAGGAACCGAGAAAGCGTCGGTCGCTGACAGCAAGAAGGTGGTGGCCATCTGCACCCAGTATGCGCAGCGCGGAATGCTGAACATCTTCATCGCCGTTTTCTTCGCGACGCTAGCCTTTGCCTTCGTCGAACCGTTCTTCTTTATTGGCTATCTGATCTCGATCGCTGTGTTCGGCTTGTATCAGGCCATTTTCATGGCCAATGCCGGCGGCGCGTGGGACAACGCGAAGAAAATCGTTGAGGTGGAGCTGAAACAAAAAGGCACAGAATTGCACGACGCCACCGTCGTCGGGGACACGGTAGGTGATCCGTTCAAGGACACCTCCTCGGTGGCTCTCAACCCGGTCATTAAATTCACGACGCTGTTCGGACTGCTGGCGGTCGAGCTGGCCGTTGAGCTGGCAAAGCAGAATGCGCAGCTGACAGGGATTCTAGCTGCGGTCTTCTTCGTCGTGTCATTCTTCTTTGTGTACCGCTCTTTCTTTGGGATGCGAATCAAGACGCAGAAGGAATCGGCGGTGCCTAGCGCGCCGAAAATGACCGCTAAGCCTTGATGAGGCCGAGGAACTGGCCCGGATCGTTGGCGAAGTCTGGAAATACGGTCTGGAGATTGCGTTCCTCGAGGTGCTTCGACAAGATCTCACCCAGGACACTGCGGTAGTCGGTGGTCACAGCCAGATCGCGGCCTTGATAAAGCTGGGTCTCGGCCATGCCCGGCCAGCGTGTATAAACCTTTCCGCCCTTGACATCTCCGCCCATCACGAACATGCAATTGGCGTGACCGTGATCGGTGCCCCGGTTGCCATTTTCCCGCGCGGTCCGACCGAATTCGGACATGCTCACAAAAACGACATCGCCCATGCGGTCGCCCATGTCGCGGTGAAATGCTGCGATTCCCTGCCCCAGGTCGCGGAGCAGATTCGACAGCTGTCCTTGCGTGCCGCCCTCGTTGACGTGGTGATCCCAGCCACCGCTGTCGAGGAACGCGACTTCAAGACCGATATCGGCCTTGAACAGCTCGGCGATCTCCATGAGACTCCTTCCAAAACGGCTGGTCGGATACTCGGCTCCGTCTTCTGGCCGATACGAGTCAGGACTTATTTTCTTCAGCTGATCGATGGCTTCAAAAGTCTCCGCGCCGACGCCTCGGAGCGCCTGATCGAGCGTCTGCGCGTACATCGCTTCGAATCCGCCCTCGACGGTTTGTTGTGGGCCGAACATTTTGAACTGCTTTAAGTCGGGTATGGCGACCGCCGGTGCGTTTCCGGCCAGCGTGCGCGGCAGGTAGGGGCCAAAGGCAACGGCGCGGAAAGCCGAGGTCGTGTTCTCGGGCGTCGACTGAAGCGCGCGATTGAGCCAGCCATCTTCGGTAGACTTGGTGCCAGGTGTGCCGGACTCCATGAAATCCTGTGCGTCGAAATGTGAGCGCGTCGGATCGGGCGAGCCGACGGCCTGCACGATCGCCAGCTGGCCAGCTCGAAACAGCGGCTCAAGCGGTTCCAGGCTGGGGTGCAGTCCGAAGAAGCCGTCCAGATCGATTGCGGTGTCCGTCGCTGCACGCCGAGGCGGGGGAACGGCAATCGTGGGTCGCAACCGGTAGTATTCGGGTTCGGCGAAGGGCACGACGACGTTGAGCCCATCCATCGCGCCACGCTGAAAAAGCACGACCATTTTTTTCTTGCTCGGCGCGGCCGCGTCGGCAACGGCGCGCTGAAGGAATGAGGGCAGAGAGGCCATACCGAGCATGGCGACGCCGCCGTTCTTCAGAAAATAACGACGCGAGATCCTCATAGCCGCTCTCCTTCGGACCGGACCTATCGCCGCTGAAACTCCGGCGTTCCCAATACCAAACCGGCCAGCAGGCCTTCGTTGACTTGTTCAACCGGATCGTCGAGACTGGCCTGCCGCACCGGTGGATCGCCCAGCCGGGCCTCCAGCGTCTGTCGGGTGGACGTATCGACCTGTCCGCCGAGGAACAGTTCGACAGAGCGCGTCAGAGCCAGCTCCGGATCGGTCGCCGCACCCTGGCCAAACATCGGCTGCAAGTTGACCGTTGTCCCCGGCATCTTCCCGCTGGCGAAGGCCAGCGCGAAATTCAGCCGATTCAAAAGCGCCCCCGTGTTAACCCAAGTGGAGGCTTTGTCGGAGTAGCCGGTTGGCGGTTGACACAGGAAAAGGGGCTCGCCCATCCTGGCGACCCACAACTCGAGTGGCAGTGATAGGCCGACATCGGCATTGAGGGCGCGCGCCGTGCTGGCGACCAGCTCGAACGGCGTCTTCACCTTCGCGCGATATGCCTGCTTGGACCAGAACTCGGGCGAATAGATCATCGTATGCAGCACGCTGCGAATGTCGCCGCCGGTCTGCTGGTAATTCGCGGCCATGCGGTTGACCAGCGTGGCGGGCGGATTGTCGGAGACGAAGTGGCGCGCAAGCTCTGTGGAGAGGAACCGAGCCGTGTGGGGATCGTTGGCGAGCATCTTCAAGGCTTCCTCGCCGTCCCGCTCGTCGCCGTAGTCAAACGTATGGCCCATCACGACCTTCTCCCCGGCCGCGTGGAATTCCGGCTTAAAGACATAAGCCGGATCACGCCGCGGCTCTCGAACCGTCCAGCCAGTCAGGCATTTCGCCATCTCGATGACGTCCTGCTGCGTGTAGCCGGCGTCGACGCCGACGGTGTGCAGCTCCATGACCTCACGGCCGTAGTTTTCATTGAGGCCGCGCTCCTGCCGCTTGGGGCGCTGATTCGGCGTACGCCCATCCGGAGCAGGAAAGGTTCTGGGATCGGCCGCGAGCCCTCCGACGAACATTCCCTGAAAGCGCTGGTGGCCGAGGGCGGCTTGCTCGCGGCTCTGCTGAAAGGCCATCGGGTCGACGCTCAGCCAGTTATCGAGAAAGAACAGCATCGCAGGGCTCTTTGCTGTCGCCATAAGCAAGTCCTGGAATTTGCCCATGGTGTGCGGGCGAATCGTGTCGCGCACATACGAAGTGAGAAGCCAGCGGTCGGCGCCCTTGCCAGCAAAAACGTTAAAATGGTTAAACCAGAAGTCCTCCATCACCGCTTCCAGCTGACGCTGGCTGAAGATGGCGCGGTCGAGCTTGGCCATGGAAAGATCGGCGATAAGCCTGCCGGGGCCCTGCATCTTGGCAAGAGCCATCTCAGGCTTGCTCGAGCTGCTCGCATCGACGCCCTGCGCCATTTGAGCCAATGCGGCGCGGCGCTTCTCTTGGAGCTGTTCCGCCGCCTCCTGCTTGGTTTCACCCTCCCTCTTGGCGGTTTCTGCAACCGTGGGAAATCTTTCCGCCAACTCCTTCGAAGACATCCTCAGCGTGGCGTATTTCTCCTCCAAGCGGTCCTCGAGTGCGGAATCATCGAGAGTCTCCGGATGCAGCTGTTGGTTGATCCATTTTTCCAGGCCCATCTGACGGATGCGTTCGACGTCGCCAGGTCGCGGCCCATACCCGAGGCGGTCGAGCGCATGTAGGATCGCCTGATCCTCGGTAAGCTCGGTGATCGGAAGGTGACCCTTGAACTTCCTGCTGAGCTGGGTGTCGTCAGAACGGGTGACGGGCTTCTTCTCGCCCCCGCCACTCGTTCCGGGAGAGGCAGATGCCAGTGACGCGGCCAAGGTCGCCGCGAGCACGCGACAGAGCAGGCTTGTCTGAACCCGATTCATGGCTTCTCACAGTTTAACCCTCTGTCGGAACAATAGTTGCGGGGCGAGCGTTAACAGTAACCCACAGGGCAGCAATCGCTTAAACCAGGTCGGCTGTCCTTCCCTCCTGCTGACCGGCACGGAAGCCATCCAGGGTCCAGAAGTCTTGTGCCTCGTCATGACGCAAAACATAGTAGTTGCCATCGTCGGCACGGACACGGAAATAGCTCGCTTCGGGTGAGTACCACTGTCCATCGAGCTCGTCGACCCGAAACTGCCGGCCCCGAATCGCAAAACGAAGGGGCTTTTCATCAGCCCGGTGCCCCGCATAGCACTCGACGTGGATGTCGCTCATCGTCTGCCTCCGCGGGGTACGAGCAGGCCACCGCCGGCGTTTCGATTACCGCGCCTAGTGTACCAAGTACAGCGCCCTGCGCAATGGTTTACACGCGAGTTAGGACGTAAGAAGGGTAACGCGAGGGTGACGGCTGGAAGCCTCCCGAGCCTCCGCGTTGTAGGCAGCACCGAGCAGCACGATGATCGCAGTCAAAAACATCCAAACCAACAGGCCGATCGCCGAGGCCAGCCCGCGATACACCACGTCGTAGGGCATTCTGCGCACGTAGGCTCCAAAGGCGATGTCGGCGGCCCACCACAATACGGTTGAGACCACAGCGCCCGGCAGCAACTCTCGCAATCCGGGATGGCCGGGGCGTCCGATGCGATACAGCGCCACGAGCACCCCCATCGCCAGAATGAAAACGGCCGCTGCGTAACACGCCGTCGCGAGTTCGTGGGTAAGACGCGCGGAGCCGATTCGCAGCAGGGAACGCCACTGCTTACCAAAAACCGTGAGAAAGACGACCGCGAGCATCGGTACAATCGTCAAGCAAAGCAGCCCCAGGGCGCGCATTTGGCGCCGCCAGTATCCGGGCCTGAGCAGATCCCCCTCGATGATCCGGAAGCCCTCCATGAAACCGACCATGACCTGCGTGCCGGCGAGCAGCGTCCCTGCCAGGCCCAGCGAAAACCAAGTCCAGGGGTGTACGGTACGCCGAACAAAATACTCGGCAACGACTCGGGAGCTGCCGGGAGGAAGTATCATCATCAGTCGATTGGGAATTTCTCGCAACGCGTCGGCAAACAGCGCTGTTCCTCCCAGCAAACCGAGCGCAAGGAGCAAGAGCGGGAAAAACGCCAGAAACATATTGAACGCAATGGCCTGACCAAGTGTCACGCAGTCGGGGAAGACCCGACTCACCGCGCGTGCCAGGTTTGTGAGGATCGCGCCCATCGTTGCTCCAAATTATACGGGAACGCTCGGAAACCGCGAGCGGCGTTTGATTGGATCGGCTGAGCGAGCTTGCCCGAGCACAATCGCAGAGAGTAAACTGCCCGAACATGGCGACCCAACGGAGAATCGCAAGTAGCCGCAGCGAGGAGATTGTTCGCAAGGAGCATCAATATCTCTGGCCGGCGGTCACAAACTACTATGGTGAACCTCTCGTGGCGGACCACGCGTCGATGCAATACGTGTGGGACATCGAGGGGAACAAGTATCTGGACTTTTTCGGGGGAATCCTGACGATCGGGGTAGGCCACTGCAACCCGAAGATCACATCGAAGATCAAGGCGCAGACCGACAAGCTCCAGCACACCTCCACTCTTTATCCCAACGAAGCGATCGTCGCGCTGGCCGAAAAACTCGCGGAGATCACGCCCGGGCAGCTGCAGAAGAGCTTTTTCACGAACTCGGGCACCGAAGCCAACGAGGCGGCCCTGCTGCTTGCGCGCATGGCGGGGGCGAGCTACGACGTCATTGCACTGCGCCACGCCTATGCCGGCTCGTCCACGCTCGCAAAGGGGGTCACGGCGCAAGCGGCGTGGCGCAAGAGCGCTGTCATCAGCCTGGGGGTCGCGCACGCAGTGAATCCATACTGCTACCGTTGCCCGCTGCACTTACATTATCCCGATTGTGGAGTTGCCTGTGCCAACGATGTGGAGAACCTGATTCAAACAGGAACGAGCGGCTCAATTGCAGCGTTCATCGCCGAGCCGATTCAGGGAGTCGGGGGGTTCATTACCCCTCCGCCCGAGTACTTTAAGATCGTGTTCAGAATCGTCAAGAACTACGGCGGGCTCTTCATTTCCGACGAAGTTCAGACGGGCTTTGGACGCACTGGAAAAAAGTGGTTCGGCATTGAGCAATGGGAAGTCACGCCGGACATCCTCACCTGTGCCAAAAGCATGGGCAACGGAGTACCGGTTGGTGCCACCATTACGACCGCGGAGCTCGCAGGCAGATTTCAAGGCCTAACGATTTCCACGTTCGGGGGAAATCCGGTCACCTCTGTCGCGGCGCGTGCGGTGATCGACGTGATCGAAGAAGAAAACTTGCTCGAAAACGCCCACGTGGTTGGAAACTATTTTCGCGAGAGGCTCGAAGTGCTCAAGGACAAACATCCGCTGATTGGCGATGTCCGCGGCATGGGCATGATGCAGGCGCTCGAACTGGTCCGCGACCGGAAGACCAAAGAGCCGGCGCCGGTGGAGACGACGGCCTTGATGGAAAGGGCGCGCCGCAACGGACTGCTCATCGGGAAGGGCGGACTCTATGCCAACGTCATTCGCTTGGCACCACCGCTCAACATTTCAAAAGTCGACGTCGATGAGGCCATCGACCTGCTCGATAAATCGCTCAGTGAAACACAGACGTAGTACCGGTTCCCGCTAACCCGTCACTCACACGAGCATTCATCCTAGACGGATTCTCCGGGAACCTTGGCGCTGATGTATTCTCCTCATCGATGAGATTCCCTCCCAAGGTAGCTGATCGGGTCGCAGGGTTGTTGGTTCTGGCACTGTTACCCGCCTCGGTGCCGCGGGCAGCTCACCTAGGGGCCTCCCAGACGAGTTCGACGAGCGACGGCGCCGAGCGTCTTCACTGGAAACCCGTGGAGCAAGCACAAGTGAAACTCGACGACAAAACGCCTCTCTCCTGGAACGTCTACCAACCCGATAAGAAGGACAAGAAAAGCGCGAAAAAAGCCTCCACTCTGGTGTTGTTGCTGCTCGGCCATCGCTACCTCATGCTTGATCTGGAGGCGCGGCTGGCCTACGAAGTGCCCGTTGGAAGCTTGCAGGCGCGAGGGACAGATTTCGAAAGCGGAGACCGACCCTCGGATGAGCGGTTGATTCCGTCGAGCGATTGGACGCTGCGCGACGTGGGACCGGCCGAATTGATTCGTCTCACGCTCGGCGATTACGGCCGCGCGCTCGAGGTCTCGCTCCCCCATCCGCCGGACATGCGACCGTTCTACTGAGCTGGAGCTCACGACCGTCCGGGCCACTCAGCCAAACAGGGCTGCCACAGATCTCAGGGCCTCGACACTCCCGCGACCCACGGAATGCCCACCAAACCGCCTTGAACCTGGATGTTGACCGGATCGCCCGCATGGTAGGAATCGAAATCGCTGCGGTCAATCGGAATCCGCTCGAAACGGTGCTCTTCCCGCCACGAGGTAACCACCAGCCTTCGAATCGGGAGTGCTCCCGCCATCGCGAATTTTCCGACCACGCGCTCTTGCTCGATGTGAGAAGGCCCGCGGTCAAGCCCTCCGTTCACGATCAGCAAGGCCGAAAGCAACCACGGGATCGGGACGAGTCCATAGTAGACGCGTTTGAGTGCTTCGACTTCGGCGTGGCGCAAGGCCCTCCGTTCGACCCAGATCGCCAGACCCAGCGTCGGAAAAAACAAGGCGCCGATAAAAATCAAAACACCGTCGGCCTCCACGGGCGGATACCGAACACTTGCAGCGATGAACGCTAGCGCGCCGAGCACAAAGATGGCGGTCCGGTTTAGCAGCCTCTTACGGAGAAATAATTCGGCACCGGCAGAGCTGAGGCCACAGGACTCACAGGTATCTGCCTCTCGTTCGGCTCCGCAATTCAGGCAGCGCGTCATTTCGCAGAGCGAACGCTGGTCGGCGGGTTGTCGAGGCAAACCATGTTTTCATCCCGCCCGTTGGCAAGGAGCTGGCAGTCGATCTCTTGCGCGCTTCGTACCGCTTGATCATAGGTAGATCCGGCGGCTGTGGCACAGTGCATGGCACCTTTGAAGGTGACGCAGACTTCATAACGCTCGCGTGTCTGTTGGAACGATGAGTACGCCAGCACGGCAACCAGCACTACTCCGCCGGCCGCCATGATCCATCGCACTCGATGTGATTTGTGTGCCATCGGCGATCTCCGGCCTCGCCGGCCGCACTCCCTAGAAGGATTTCCCGGCCTCGAACCGCCGCGCCAATTCCTGGCGGACGTGTTTTTTTAGATGCGGCGCGAGTCCTTCGAGTCGTGCAATGTCGTTCAAATCACCGATCGTCAGATCCGGCAAGAAGGCGCGAACGCAGGCCGCCGGCGTGTGGCAATGGCGCACCAGCGTCGTGCGAACATTGTATTGACATGACCACTTTGGGTGCTGGGCCACCGCTGCCACCACCCGCGCGGGGACGCCAGGCTTTGCCAGGGCTTTCAACACCTGGCTTTCGGTCAGAAATGGGTTCGCGAGCGCCAGCTTGAGGGCCCGTGGATGGCCTTCGGCGAGAATCGCACCCGCCACTCGTGGGGGACCGCGCCGCGCAAGCGTCAGTTTCTGTCCCGCGGCGAGGTGCGGCACCCGTGTCAGAATCACCTCTTCGGCCAGGCGGCGGACGTCGGCTGGGGCCGAGGGCAACAGGCTCAAGCGCACGAGGTCGAACAGATACAGCTGTCTCACGGCCGCCAGCGCAAAACGCTTCGGAGTGCGCGGATGCTGTGCCAGCCGCAAGCGAACAGCTTCACTCGATGTCCATCTTCCCGCGCCGGCAACGGCGCTCAGTACGGTCACCGGCAGATCGAGACGGTCTAGCAGTTGGGTCACGTCAGGCTCTTCGAGGTTCGGATTCTCAAGCAGAGCTCGCAATCGTTCTTCGCTCGCCTCGTGCGCCAGAGATTGTAGCTCCTCGCGCGCTGCGACGCGGGCGTGGGCAAGCCACCGCTTTGATTCAGGCGGCATTTCCCTCCGCACCGACTAGCCGCTCCGCCATACGGACGGCGGCCTCGGCGGGAGAGATCTCTGCCCGCACCAGACACGCGCGCGGTACGCGCTTTTCGAGCTCCGCTTCGATGGCAGCGTCCAGGAATTGGCAGCGTCCGTGAACGCCCCCCATCCTGGCCAGCAGGAAGTCCCGTTGTTGCCAGCCAAGCTCGCGTGTCACAGCCACAACAAGTTCGGCGAGTGAGCCAGCGGCGCCTGTCATGATCTCGCGACTGACCGCATCACCTTGATCGGCTAGATCGGCAACCAGGGGGAAGGTCCTCGGAAAGACATCGTCGGGATTCTTGAAAATCTGATCGGCCAGCGCGTCCCAATGCGTGCAACGGAGCGCAGGAAACAGATGGTCACAGAGCGCTGTCGCGGGCCCTCGGCGCTCTCCGGACCGCACCACGGCCCACACCGCGCGTCGTCCAATATCGAAAGCGCCGCCCTCGTCGCTCACCCAGGGGCCCAAGCCGCCTGCTCGCGCCGTGCGCCCCCCAAGATCCCGGCCAAAGGCCGCCGAGCCGGTGCCGGCAAGCAGGATCATTCCTTCGGCGGGGCCAAAGGCAGCGTCGAGCGCGATATCAAGATCGGTGGTCACGCGAATCGTAGCGTTCGGGTAGCTACCTTCCAGGAAGGTGGCCACGCGGCGCACCACACCATGACGGCCTGCCCCACCCAGGCCCGCGCAAACCGCGCGCACGTGCGCGGCATGAATTTTTGCTTTTGCCAGAACGCGGTCGCCCGCTTCGCTGAGCGCAAACCACGCCCGGGCATATCCTGTACGAAGCGGATTGGATGGGCCCGCCACTGCTCGGGTGATCACGTGTCCACCCCGATCGGCGAGCACGCACTCGGTCTTCGTCCCGCCGCCGTCGAATCCGAGAAAGTACGAAGCGTCGGAGGCGGCTATTTTCTCTATCATCGGGTCTTCGTCACCGATCTTGACAGTCTTCAAAGCAGGCGGTTAGCATCGCCCGTCCCGCCAGTTCCACATCATGCGCATTAGCACGATCGACTTCGCCATCATCCTGGTCTATCTCGCCGGCATCACTCTATTCGGTATTCGGTTTCGCCAGAGCCAGCATAGCCTGCGGGACTACTTTCTCGCCGGGCGCGCGGCGCCTTGGTGGGCGATCGCGGCCTCCCTTGTCGCCACCGAAACCTCGACGCTCACAATTATCGGCACGCCCGCGATTGCATACGACGGTAATCTGGGCTTTCTCCAACTCGTATTGGGTTATCTGGTCGCGCGGGTGATTCTATGTGTGGTTCTCGTCCCTCAGTATTTCCAAGGTGAATTCTACACGGCTTACCAGCTTCTGGAAAAGCGCTTTGGCGTGCAAATCAAGCGTTGTGCCGCCATTGTATTCATGATTACCCGAACGCTCGCAGAAGGGGTCCGCATCGCAGCCATCGGGAAAGTGGTCAGCGTGGCGTTCGGAACCGCGCAGCGATCCTCCATCGCCATCGTGGCCGCCCTAACGATTCTCTATACGTTGGAGGGAGGGATGCGTGCGGTCATCTGGACCGATGTCGTGCAACTTGCGCTTTATCTGACCGGCTCGTTGGCAGCATTTGTTCTGTTATTGCACAAGATCCCGGGCGGCTGGCCGACGGTGGCGCGCGTCGCGGCCGTCTCCGGAGACAAGCTCCGCATTTTTGACTTCACAGGGAGTCTCACGGAGAGTTACACGTTTTGGTCGGGCATTCTGGGCGGCACATTTCTGACAATGGCGAGCCACGGGACCGATCAGACCATGGTGCAAAGGCTGCTCGCTGCTCGCAGCGAGCGCGACAGCAAGAAGGCCCTGCTCGCGAGTGGCGTCGTGATTTTTGGTCAGTTCACGTTATTTCTGCTTCTCGGCGTGATGCTGTTTGTCTACGGGCGACACGCTTGGTTGCCCGTGCCGGGTGGGGATAGTGACCGCATTTTGCCCGAGTTCATCGTTCGCGAAATGCCCATAGGACTAACGGGCTTCGTTTTCGCCTCCATCCTTGCCGTGGCGATGTCGAATGCCAGTGGCTCTTTGAATTCGCTCGCTTCGTCAAGCATGATGGATTTAGGCGCTAGCAAAGCAGCGCGTACATCCACCCAGCGGCTTCGGCGGTCGCGCTATCTGACCCTCGCCTGGGGCCTCCTTCTCGCCACATTGGGATTAGCCCCATGGGGCCACGTTCTCGAGGCGGGCCTGACCATCGCATCGATTACTTACGGTGGACTGCTCGGTGTGTTTCTGCTCGGTATTTGGAACTCTCGTGCCAATCAGACAGGAGCGCTCGCGGGATTCCTTGTCGCGATCATCTCAATGATCGCCGTGTGGCGCTTCACCCCGCTGGCATTCACCTGGTACGTTCTCACCGGCACGATCATCGCCTTTAGCGTTGGATCGATGGCTAGCTTTCTGGTTGACGCCCTGCCTCGGCGAGCATGAAGCGAGTGTCCAAAAGCCCAACCAATCGCTAGAAGAGCGATAGACGTCGAAAGGAGGTTTCCAAGCCTTTCGAAGCAAACAGATCTGGGTGAAACAAATGGGCCAGGACTGCGACGCCGTCGGCCAGGCGCGGACCAGGTCGTGAGAAGTAGGCGTTGGCGTTTACGGCGAAGACCCGGTGTTGGCGCACGGCCGGAACGGTTTCCGAGCCCCGGGGCAATCGGTCGAGCTTAAACTCGGCGGTGGCGCGGTCCACATCGTATCCGCACGGCATGATGACGATCACGTCGGGAC
>Ga0187783_10002433_pt1 | contig 13821 bp, 10 predicted proteins | sample 1015_SJ02_MP02_2_FD_132471 | JGI IMG/M metagenome (GOLD analysis project Ga0187783, IMG submission 132471) | Tropical peat soil microbial communities from peatlands in Department of Meta, Colombia - 1015_SJ02_MP02_20_MG | ecosystem: Environmental > Terrestrial > Soil > Wetlands > Peat | place...
CCGGCGTCGGCTGTTGCGGGGCAGGCGCCGGTTGCTCGGGAGCCGGAGCGGGCGCAGGCGGTTGCGCTGGCGGCGTCGGCTGTTGCGGGGCGGGCGGCGGCTGCGGTGCCGGTTGCTCGGGAGCCGGGGCGGGCGCTGGCGGTTGCGCCGGCGGCGTCGGCTGTTGTGGGGTCGGCGGCTGCGGCGCCGGTTGTTGTGGAGTCGGCGCGGGCGTGGGCGGTTGGGCTGGTGGCGTCGGCTGTTGTGGGGCTGGCGGCGGAGGTGTCGGTTGTTGCGGCTGAGGTGCCGGCGGCGGAGCTGGCGGGGGATTTTCCTGAGGCGGCGCTGGCGATGGCGTAGGGGGCTTGGGGGCTTCGATTTCCAGCTGTGCGTCGACGATCAGATTTCCGTCGGTCCCGATTCCCGCATTGAGGCCTTTGTCCTTCCGGTAGGCGGCGATCAAGGATGAATAAGGTGGCACGTACACCGATAGAATCTTGCCATCAACTTTGATGGTCTGACGCACCTGAAAATGCAGATGCGTCGTCGTGCCGTTCGGTTTGCCTTCCATATAGTTGGACACCCGACCCAGCACGTCCCCCTGCTTGACCTTGGCGCCGGCCTTCACCTTGATCGATTGCGGGTACATATGCAGATAGAAGTAGTCGGTACCATCGGCCCCCTTGAGCTGAACCGTGGTGTTCGACGTCACTTTGGTAATGGTGCCGGCGACGACGGCGACAGCCTCCCAGGTATTGTTCTTGCAGGTGGGTGGACGGATGTCTTGACCCTGGTGACCCGTTCCGCCAGGGCACAGCGGCATTTCCCAAGTACGGGTTTCGCAGTAAGTGTCACGCTGCTTGAGCGGGTCATAGTTGACTGGGTCGCACTCGCTGCCGCCAGCCGCACCCTTGCCATCGTAGCCGGAGCCACCACGTCCCCAGATTTGCGAGTTCATATGGGGATGCTGGCCTGCCGCAAGCTTCAACGGAAAAATGATGTTCGGCAGATAGATTTTGCGATCGTCCTTGCGGCCTCTATTGCCGTCATTGGGATCGAGATCGCCAGGTGGATAATACGCAAAGCCCGGCGATTCAGTTGGCGGTGTGGGCGGGGTTTGCGGTTGCGGGGTTGGCAGCGTGCAGAGCACCGGCTCGAGGCGCGCGCTCACGTCGTCACTTTGCGCGTCACCCTTGCCGGTGCATAAATCCAGCGCTTTCGCTGATCCGGGCGGATCGGTAGGCCGCCCGACGAAAGTCTGGATGAATGTTTGACCCGAGGACAATCCCTGAATCAGGGCATAGTTCACCAACGGTGCATGGCCGCTTCGGCGAGCTGCTGAACCGTCGACGTTTGCGGGTGCCGGACTCTCGGCCGCAACGCCGTGCGCCAAGAACAGCGCCCAAACTAGCAGGCAAAATGCCACTGCCCTTCCGCGCGAGCAGAAGATGCCAACAGCCCCACGACCCCAACCCACTTGATGCCCCCTAATCTGACCGCATGGCGCCGGAACTTATCCGAACTCGTTTCGAATGACCACGGTGTCGATCAGTTCATGCCCGACCGTCTCGATCGTCGAATGCGCCTTTGCATGGCAAATATCCGAACCGGCAGGCCTCATCCACTGTTCTTCATCTCATGTCGAAGCACTGCATCTTGTATGGTGCCGGCGTGCGATAGCCGAGTACTGCATTGAGTTGCTCGCAATCGACATCAGAAGTAGCAACACTAGTGTTTCTCCACCTGACTACCTGTTGAGGCCGCTTGTGCCGAAACCATAGATGTCAGCAATTCACGGGCGGCAGGTGTCAGTTTCGAGGTGGCTGGATCGGCGCTAAGCAGGTTCTGGATGCGCTGACGCAAATCGGCCGGCATCGGTTCGGTGCTCGGAGCGACCTGTGCGGGGCTCGCCAGCGCGGCCGGGTCCTGGAATACACCAAGCCAATCGAAGGCCACCGAGGGCGAACTCCAGGTCCCGCCGACCGTAAGCGGGATGGGCAGGTGCGCAGGCGGGGGCGCAAGCTGCAATCGAACCTTCTGATCAAGCCCGCCGGTCGGAAGACTGACGTTGCCGCGCGAGCTCACCTCGACGTCGGTACCGTGAAAAACCGTATCGACGGCGTTACTTAGAACGCCTTTGGTGATCTCGTAACGGCCTTCAAGTGCGGAGAATTGCGTTTGGCGCGCCGCATCATAGGTCCAGTGCTGCCACCACTCGAGCACAATGCTGCGCAAGTCGAAACCTTTGACCGCGCCGCGTCCGAGAGTGAATGAGGCTTGGCCCTGAAGCGAACTGACGAGGTCGTGCTCGGTGAGCCCTTGCCCTTTGAGGGACACGTCGAGCTTCAGCGGGCCAGCCACAGGCGCTGAGTTCAGAAATTCGCTCAGGATCGGATCAATCGCAACATTATCGAGACCAAGCGTAACGCTTGCTTGGGCCGGCTTCTTGGCGGCCGATGGGACGAGATCGAGCGTCGCCTTTACGTGCCCATCGCCGATATCGAGCTGTTGCACCGAGGCATTGAGCTTGCCGTCCTTGATGACCACCTCAACGACACTTTGCTTGGTTTCGAGATGACCAAAGCGCATCGCCTGGGCTTGTGTCTTGATATCCATGTCAAGAGCGTCAAGCCCGGTCAGGTCCAAGCGTTCGTTGCCCCAAAACGATGGCGCGGGAGCTGGCGCAGCCTGTTCGGGCGCAGTGGCAAGACCCGGCGACGCGCGGCTCTCAAGTTTATCGAGGTCACTCGCAAGAGACTGCCAGCCCGAAGTAATTGAGATTGCCGGTTGTGTCGGGCTGGCCAGCGAAACGGCCTGAGCAGTGTCCCGACCCGTGAGCTGTCCCAGATCGAGCAGCGGCGCGCTGATGTTGGCCGTCAAGGCCGGTTTCTTGTTTGTCAAATCCAGGCGGACGTCCCAAACGCCGTTGACACCATCCAGCGCCACTTGGGACTTCTCAAGAGCAATCACGGTGGGCGTTGCGTTGAGGTGACCCGTCACCGAGACCGCCCCGAGCCGCGCACCATTGATCGGTCCGTAGCCCAGCCACTTCGCCAGATCGGCGGCCGAGGCGGTGTTGGCCGTCACCGCACCGTCGAGTCCGCCGGAACCAGCTGCGGACAGGTTGCCGGTGAAAGTCGCATTGAGCTGACGGGTGGAAAGATTGGCCGAGATATTCGAGGTGCCCCCACGTGCGAGGCTCGCGACATCATCGATGCCGATGTCGAATTTGGCGGCCTCTGCGCGATAAGTCGTTCCACCTGAAATCTTTGCCTTGAGGCTGTTCCCAGAGGAAGTAAGCGCAGCCGTCACTCCGTCGACCTCCAGCGCCCGACCGGCCTGCTCGTCGTGGTAGTTCACAGTGCCATCGGATAGCGCCGATTGCGAAATGCTCAGATGATTGGCAAGGTTCACCGGGCTGCTGCCTTCAATCACCCAATTGGCACGACCGGACGCATCCTTGTACAGATTGAGCGTCGGTCGTTGAATCGTCAGATCGACCGGTGAGACGGTCCCTCTGAGCAAGGGGGCAAGCTCGATGTGTATATCGAGCGATTGCGCATGCAACAGATCAGGTCCGGCCATGCCTTGCGGGCTCGACAGCGTCACGTCTTCGAGATGCACGACGAGATCGGGTCTCAGAGAATATTGGGCATTGCCAACCTTGAGCGCGCGTCCGGTCGCCGCCGCCACGCGGTCCGTCAAGAGCTGGGTCAGCAAGGATGCCGGCGGGGCGGTTACGAACCAAGCGACCGCGGCGATCAACAGGATGACCAATCCTAGTATTGTGAAGATCGCCAGGCGCAGACCGCGACGAGGCTTGGCCGTCGCCGGAGCCGGATCGTTGGGCATTACGCTCACTCCCAATACTGCACGCAGACCTGCAAGGCCAATGAGGGCGTCGAGCGGGGTGCCGTGATCTGGAAGTTTCGACTTGACCAGAACCAGTTGTCTGGGCGGAAAAAGCGATGCCGCAATAGACCCCCAACGCCACCCCTGACGTTGAAAACACGGCACGCTAGCACATGACACTCAGGTCGACCACCACCCAGCGGGGAGGTCGTCGACTTGATGAATGGGAAAGTGATGTTTCACGATCCATCGCCTGCTTCGAGCGTCGTCATAGTTTCTGCGAATGAAAGCCTGCAGGTCGCATTGGCGGTCGCGCCCAGGCGAGCCGAATGTCTTGCTGTTGTGCGCGATGTCAGCGAACGCGGTTGCGTTGAAGCACGTGCGTCATACCCTTGAGCTTGACATCGCACGCCAAAACCGATTCAGATCCCGGGGCAGGGTGGCGATACTTGAAAGAGAGTGTCTGGAAACGGCTGCATCCGAACCGACAGCGATGTGAGCGGCTGGTCGCGCCGGGTGCATGCGCCCGGGCTCAGCGGTTGGCACGTCATAAACGGGACGGTTGAGCCCTGGACACTTTCGCTTCGCCATACAAGGCGGATTGGGGCAATGACTGAGATTGAGCGAAGGCGTGGACCAGCGATTAGTGCCGGCCTATTGGTTTGTGCGACCATGATGGCAGCGGATGTCGCGCAGGCCCAGCAGATCAAGGTCGACTGGACTGATCCGGAAATCGGTAGTTTTGTAAGCCAGCGTGCGGCCAATCCGCCACGCACGCTCGGCCTGTCGCAGCCCGACAAGCTGAGCCTCCTGAAATTGCCGGTGCTCGCCTTCGACACGCCGCCGCAACTCGTGCAGAATTCAATCGCGCCCGGAACGCAGCCGAGCATGTCGCGCGAAGTGGTGATGGATGAGAATGATCCGACCTGGTACCAGATTAATGACCAGTACGGGGACATCACGGTTTCGGTCGCGGCCGATATCAGGGTAAACCAAGAGCTGCCGAAATCGTCGATCACTCCCTCGGCGCAGAGCATCAGTCCGCAAAGCGAACCACACATTTCTGTATTCGATGCCAACGTCGAAGAAGGCCTCGAGGGGCTTATTATCGAATATACAGTCTACAAATTTCCCAACATACCTTACACAGTCACCATCGAATGCGGTCGGGAAACCAAGGAGCGATGCCGCGACGTCGGGGTCGTTGCCGCCGATAAGGCGCTGTTGAAGCTCATTGCCGCGCATCCTCAATAATCGACCGCGATCGATCTCATGACCGGCAGGGCGCGGGTGCCGGTGGCTCCGCCATATTAGGCAATTCTCAGCGCTAAGTCGGAATCGTGACCTTGCCGGCGGTCACCATCGCCTTAAGCATGACTGCGGCGCCGCATTGCTGCGATACAGCGCTCGCGTCCCAAACACCGTCGGAGACATATTTGCCTTTGCTGTAATGGTTGGAAAAGCTCCAAAGGTACGGTGTATTGATTCCGTGAGCACGGCTGCCGAATCCGTTATAAGCCTCAAGACGATATAGCAGGCGTGCCAGGCTCCAGTCGGTCTGGTCAGCAAACCCCTCATACTTCATGGCGTCATCGGCACTCGACGCCCAATCGGAAGGCGGAAGCCAAACCGGCGGCCGCCCGGCTGGCACGTGCACGGTCTTCCTGTCGAGCGGATCGCCGTTGTGAAGATGCGCGTTAAAGTTGAAGCTTGCTTCCATGGCATGGATCAGGCCAACAAAATACCACGGGACGCAGACGGATTCTTCGACCTGTTGATATTGCCGGTCGTAGTCCGGATCAGTGAGCTTGCCGACGTACCAAGCTATTTGCGTGCGATGGGATGCGAGCGGCTCGCAGCTGTTGAACAGCTCTATATACTGGTCCTTGATTGCATCGAAGGATACGGGCGCAACTCCCAGTTCGGCCGGACTGGCCTCACTGCGTGGGGCGCGTTCTTTGTTCTGCAGGTCGCTCAGCAATGAAGAAGCGCTGTTGATAAGATCGTCGATCTGGCTTTGCGGCACATTCGAACCGGCTGCCGATGCCTTGACGCTATCGATGAAATCAACCACGGCGGGCATTACCTCATCGAAACTCGTGCCCAACGTGATCCCTGGCGACATCCGCGGGACTGAAAGCCCCAAATCACTTGCCCTTGCTGACAGGGCGGAGAGTTGCTGCCATGGATTGCTCGCGCTGGCACTCGGAGGTGGGCTGGCAGTTGGGGGCGCGGTGACAGTCGGGGCTGGGGACTGAGCGAAAGCGCGCGAAATGGGGCGCAGCACCGGCAAGCTTGCTGCGGCGATCATCGTGGCGCTGAATTGACGTCGATTGATGCTCACCCTTGCCCTCCCCGCCATGGCTGAAGCATTTGGCAATCATATCTCATATCGTCGCGCAGAGTGCCAGCCAAGTCGGAGGCTTGCGGGGTCGACGACGTCGGTCATGCGGATGCCGCACGTCGCAGTCGTGCGGCACGTGACCCCGAAAGGAAAGCACAAAATCCGCGAATGGAATTCCAAATCCACATTCCTTCCGCAAAAAAGTTGCAAGGAGGCTGACACTGAGTCTCGACGTTGCGCCCTAGCGTGACGACACTGGCCGCCGTGGAGCACGACCGATTGGCCGGCGGCATGTCACCCCGATCGTCAGGGGGGCGACCTTGCGGTTATAATATGGACGATGCTCTTCTCTCACAGACTCAGCGCGATAGCCGCAAGCAATCGGTGGGATGTGGAAAAGTGAGCGCGCCAATGGGTCGGCCATTGCGCGCAGTGATCATCCCCGCAAATTCACCTGGTGGACATGTTAAACCTCATCAAGGCATTGTTCTTCGACGTGTTCGGCACGTTGGTCGATTGGCGGACCGGTATTGCTCGCGAGGCCGAGGCAAAATTGGCACCCTTGGGCTACGGGCTCAATTGGGAGGCCTTCGCGGATGCTTGGCGCGACGAATATCAGCCGAGCATGGAGGAGGTGCGCACCGGTCGTCTGCCGTTCTCGAAGCTCGATGCGTTGCATCGGCGCAACCTCGAGCGCATCCTGCCGCGCTTTGGCCTGCCGAAGTTGGACGAGCAGGTGCTCCACGATCTGACGCTCGCATGGCATTGCCTTGACGCATGGGATGATGTGGGGCCGGGACTTGTCCGTTTGCGCCGTCGATTCTGGATCGCACCGGTCTCGAACGGCAACATCTCGCTGATGGTGGATCTCGCGCGCCGCAATCACATCAATTGGGATGCAATTCTCGGCGCCGAACTTGCCCGTGACTACAAGCCCAAACCCCACGTCTATTTGGCGGCCGCCACGGCGTTCGATCTCAAGCCCGAGGAGTGCATGATGGTCGCCGCCCACAGCAGCGACCTCGCTGCCGCGGCCGACTGCGGATTGCGCACCGCCCACGTAGCAAGGCCAAGGGAGCGCGGAACTGGCGGCGGTGAGGCCGCTCCGAGCGTCCCGACGGACCTCGCGGTCGGCAGCCTTGACGATCTGGCGGATCGACTCCACGCCTGATCCGCGTCCTCGGCCCGACCGGGATGCTGCCTTGCGCAACATCGTTGATCGGGGCCAGGATGGCCCAATAGGCCGCTGTCGTTCGGCAGAACCTTTGGGAGGAAAAAATGACCTGTCGCCACGCGCTGTCGAGCCTTGCAACCACCTTGCTGTTGCTATCAGGCCCGACGCTGAGCCATGCGGCACCGCTGATGATTGTCGGCGATGACGAGAAGTTGCTGTGGGATGCCGATGGCAAACCAATTCTGTCGCCGCCCGGCAAGGACGCGGTGCTCATTATCGACCTTGCCGATCCGCTCAATCCCTCAATTGTGGTCAGCCTGCCTCTGAAGAATTCGGTCGTCGGTCCGCCGGTAAACCTCGATATCGACCCGACCGGCGCCGTGGCGCTGGTCGCCGACTCCGTCAACGTCATCAAAGACGGCGAGACGTTGAAACAGGTGCCCGACGACAAGATCCACGTCATTGATCTCAAGGCAAACCCCCCAGCAGCAGTTGGAATGATCACCGGCGGAAAGCAGCCCTCAGGTCTGAGCTTCAGTCCTGACGGCAAACTTGCCCTGGTGGCCAATCGCGGCGACAATTCCATCAGCGTGCTCTCGGTCAACGGCACCGACGTCAAGATCATCGACACCGTCGCCATGGGTGACAGCGTTTCGCACGTCACCTTCACGCCAGACGGGAAGCGCGCTCTTGCCACGAAATTTCCGGCCCATAAAGTCGCGTTGCTCGATATAACGGGCGACAAGGTCACCTACAGCAAGCTCGACTTGGTGACCGGGCTGTGGCCTTACAACGTGGCCGTGGTGCCAGGCGGCAAGATCGCGCTCGTCAACAATAACGGCAACGCCGGATCATCAGACGGCAATGTCGATACTGTCAGCGTCGTCGATCTCGAGGCCCAGCCGTCGCACGTCATCGATCAGGTAGTCGTCGGCGACGGGCCCGAAGGACTTGCCGTCAGTCCAAACGGTAATGTGGCAGTCTCTGCCATCCTGGCCGGGTCAAACAACGAGAAAGCATGGTACCACCGGCGCAACGGTTATTTGTCTGTACTCACCATCGACGGCAAGAGGGTCACCAAGATCAAAGAAGTCGAGGTCGGCGGCTTGCCCGAGGCGGCAGCATTCACCCCCGACGGCCAATATCTCTTCGTCGGCAATTATCTCGATAGCGATTTCTCGATTCTCAAAGTCAATGGTACCGACATCGTCGATACCGGCAAGCGGTTCAAGGTACCTGGGCATCCGGCCTCGGCCCGCATGAGCCCCCATTAGCGGCGCTGATTGCCTTATGCAAACACGCGAGTAAATGTTACCAAATCCGCCGAAGGACTCATTCCATGCTGTTCTCCGGCCACACAGCGCACGCCGGCGGGACCAAGCTCCCGTCGGAGCCGGCCAGCCGGCAGGTTGCCGCTGCAGAGATGCGGGCGTGTCACCGGGTTGGGACAGCAAAACGGACGCCCGACTAATTACTGTAGGCAATCAGGATTGCATGCGATCAAGGGCTCTTCCCGATGACATCGACCATTCTGGTCACCGGCTGCGACAAGGCTTACTTTCTGATGGCCGGGCTGCTGATGCATTCGCTGAGGCGCTGTGCGCCCAATCTCCCACTTTTTGTTCTTGATTTTGGCCTCGAGGAAAACCAACGGCGATTTCTGGCGGCGCATTGCACGGTGCTCGAGCGGCCACCCGAACTTCCGGAAAAGTCGCATCCGTTTCTCTGCAAGACCAACATCGGCCGCTTTTTGCGACCGGTCGACTGGTCGGCGATGGTTTGGATGGATTGCGACACGCTCGCAGTGGGCCGGATCGATGACAGCCTGGCGGCACTGTTGAACGAAATGGAGGCTGCCGGCAGCGAAATTGCCGCGTGTCGCGATGATGCCCGGACCGTTGCCGGGATTTTTGCCTCCGGACTGTCGATGCGACCCTATGCAGATGCATTGCGTGCAAAAGGAATCGCGGACGATAGCCCATATTTCAATGTGGGATTTCTGGCTTGCCGGTCACATGAATGTCTCGATCTGTGGGGTTGCATTGCGCAGCAGATGTCTTTCCACTCCATGTACGATCAGAATGCGTTCAACCTCATGCTCCATGGACGGATCGAGCCGAGACAACTATCGCCCCGAATCTGGAACCTCCACGGAGCGTTGCTAGAACAGGCTTCTATTGGTGAAGCTGCCGGCAGGTCCGTCCTCATGTCGGGTGGCGAGCGGACGTTGGTTCTGCATTCGACCTCACCGCGTGCCCAGGATGTATTCATGACAACCGGACTGAGGATCGGTTCGGAACAAATCGATGGCGCACTCAAATTGTGCCGTAATCCGGCACTCAAAGAATTTCAGGATTTTGTCATCAATGATTTTATCAGTGAGTCCAGTACCGAGCTTCGTAAAGCCGGCTTGTTGGTTTCGTTGCCATCCGCAGCTCGTTCGCCCGGCCGCTCGGCAAAATAACCAGCGCGATGTGTGCCTGGGGTCTTCACCGTGTGTGCCAAAGCGGCTCGTGCGAAAACTGAATCTCGTTCCGGCACCTTTATAAAACAGGGTCCTGAAGCATGACGTCATCACTGCTGCCCGATCGAACAAATACCACGATCTGCTTCGCGCACACCGCCTATCGCTTGGGCGAACGATTTGCCTTGCGTCAGTCCGGAATTGAGTTTTTCGAAGTGCGTACCGGCGACGAACTTTGGGCCAGCATCGATGGCGCAGACATCCTTGTCGTTTCAGGCCTATGGCGCAACGAACTGATTGGACGGGCGACGCGATTGCGGTTCGTGCAGTCGATCAGCGCCGGTATCGACCAATACTCGGTCAGCGCGTTTGGTGCGAGTGGCATTCGTCTTGCCAGCGCGCAGGGGGCGAATGAACGCGCCGTCGCCGAACATGCTGTCGCTCTCATTCTCGCGCTTTCGCGAAAGCTTCATACCGCACGCGATCATCAGCTCAGACGCTCCTGGCGACCCATGATCTCCGACCCAGCGCTGCGGGAAGATGAACTCGGCGGCAAGACTCTGCTGGTGGTGGGACTTGGCCGCATCGGCTCGCGCCTTGCCACTCTGGGCCGGGTCTTCGGCATGCGCATCATCGGCATCAAGCGAAATCCAGCCGCGGCCGGCGAACTGGCCGACGCCGTCGTCGGTCAAGACGGCCTGATCGGATTGTTGCCGCAGGCCGATGTCGTCGCCTTAACCTGCCCATTAACGCCGCAAACCGAGCGCCTGATCAACGCCGAAGCGCTTGCGGCCATGAAGCCGTCGGCGCTGCTGGTCAACGTCGCGCGGGGCAGGGTGGTGGATGAGTCAGCACTGATTGCTGCGCTGGCGTCGGGTCGCCTCGCGGGCGCCGGGCTTGATTGCAGCTGGGAGGAGCCGCTGCCGCCGTCCTCGCCATTATGGGCACTCGAAAACGTGTTGATCACACCTCACAGCGCCGGCGAGACCAGACGCTACGAAGACAACGTGATCGACCTGCTGCTTGCCAATCTCGAACGCCTATGGGCCGGCGAGACACGTCTGGTCAACCAGGTTTTGTAAGGCGGGGATGACCGAACTCCGCAGTTGCGGCGGGCGAGCCCGTCGCAATCGTCCGTTTGGTTCGTGCCGCCTCGCCACATCTCGGCAAAACCGCGGCCTGACAGGCTGCCGCCAAAAATCGCGATCTCAACGGTTCTCTGGGCGAGAAAGTCGCCACGAGTCTGAGCTCAGAACGTCTGCGGTACGGTGAAGGTTGCGGCGACAGCACGACCTCAGCGAGCGGCCTTGCGCCGCGGTGCCGCCGCCGGCGGCTGCCCGGCTTGCGATTGACGCTCCTTGATGTGGGTCTCCAAATGATTGATCGAATGGCGTAGGTCAATCGCTTTGATCCCACGGGGCAATGACTTGCTCTCTATACAGTCCTTCATGCGCTTGACGAGATCGTCATCGTGCTCGTCGAGATAGGGTTTGAGGTCGAGATCGGCGGGGACTTTGGTCAGACTCTCATCACCGACTCTCTTGACGTGTTTTTGCATGAAACGGTCATAGTCGCGCCACGTAATGCCAGCGGCGCGGACCGCGGCTTCCTCCGCCCGAGTCGCAATCTGGTGGGCGTGGAGGTAGTGCAGATTGAGCTGGTCGATCAGCGTCTTTTCGACCTCCTCATGAAGAATCAGGAAACGGTCGGTCTCGACCTGTCGCCCTTTGTAGCGGAACGACTTTGGCATATGGCGATCGATATAGATGATCTTGCCGTCCTTGCTGTAACCCGCGAGATACGGGATGTCGTGCTCGCGGTCGAGCAAGTGCACGCGCCGAACAATGGCATCAAGCGCCCGCTGCATCATCAGGCCTGAGACGTACCATTCCGGCACTCGCAACTTCTTGTGAGGAGCCGTCATATGACAGAAATGAAGCGGCATGCTGCTCTCCTTTTCAGGGCTGGCCGAGGCCGATCGGCACCTTATCGGGCGATTCGCGGTGCAGCCGGAAGAGCAAGTGGGGATTTCGCCCGGCCGACATAGGTGCCGAGTGCCGAGGCGGACAACACGCCGTCCCGCACAACGAAGCGGCCACGAACCAGGGTTGAAATCGGCCACCCGGTCACTTCAAAGCCCTCGTAGGGTGTGTAGTCGGACCCATGATGCATCTGGGTCTGCGAAATCGTAACCTTTCGACCCGGATCCCAGATCGCAATATCGGCGTCCGCGCCGACCGCAATCGTGCCTTTGCGCGGATAGAGCCCGTAGGTCTTGGCGTGGTTGGTCGCCGTGAAGGCCACAAATTCGTTCAGGCTGATGCGCCCTTTGGTAACGCCCTCGGAGAACAGAATGGGCAATCGCGTCTCGACACCCGGAATACCGTTCGGGACCCAGCGAAAGCTGGTTCGTCCTTTGGGTACCAGCTTGCCTTGCGGGTCATCATAGCGGAACGGACAGTGGTCGGAGGAGAACAGCGAGAACACGCCCTGTTGCAGGCCTTGCCAGCACGCCTGCTGACTCGCCTTATCGCGCGGCGGCGGTGAGCAGACATACTTGGCCCCCACCATGTTGAGCCCCTGAAGGTCCTGCTCGGTCAGCACCAGATATTGCGGACAGGTTTCGCCGTAGATTTTGAGACCGCGCTGCTGGGCACGGCGGATTTCCTCCATCGCCTCACCGTTCGACACGTGAACGATCATGATCGGCACGTCGACGAGCTCAGACAGCGCGATCGCCCGGTGCGTTGCCTCGCGTTCGACCGGAATCGGCCGGGATCGGGCGTGGTAATAAGGAGCAGTCTGGCCCGCTGCCTCCAGCCTGTCGGTGAGGAAGCGGATGGCGTCGTAATTCTCCGCATGCACCATGACCAGCGCCCCGGTCTCACGCGCCACCGACATGACTTCCAGCATCTGTCGATCAGAGAGCGCCAGTCCCTCATAGGTCATGAAAACCTTGAACGACGTATACCCATCCTCGACCAGCGCCGGCAGCTCCTGGCCGAGCACGGTGGCGGTCGGATCGGAGATGATCAGATGGAACGACACGTCGACATGACAGCGGCCGTCGGCCTTGGCATGATAATCCTGGACGGCTTGACGCAACGATTGTCCCCGCTCTTGCAAACAGAAGGGCAAAACCATCGTGTTACCGCCAAACGCCGCTGACCGTGTGCCGGAGGCGAAGTCATCGGCCATGACGATGCCCGGGCCGGCGGGTTGCGAGAAGTGAACGTGGCTGTCGATCCCGCCGGGCAGCACCAGACGACCGGCGGCGTCCACCACTTCGGCGGCGCCGCCGAGATTTTCGCCCAGAGCAGCGATCCGGCCATTCCTTATGCCGACGTCACAGGTAACCGTATCGGCGGCCGTTGCCACGGTGCCGCCGCGAATGATCAGATCGAAGGCGTTGCTAGACAAGCTCGGTTCCTCAGTGGGTGGTATCGCGACATGCAGCCGCCAGCCGGCGCGCATGATCGGGAGCCTTGCCCTGGGGTCGGGCGAGACCGGACGGGGACGACATCAAGGTTGGGCGGGTTCGGCGATGTGACACCGCCATCGCACCAATCCAAGCCGTCTTTCACCGTGGTCATGGCCCGTGGGCTCCGTCGTCGCGCCGGGTCCTTCGGCTGCATACCTATCGTGTAACGGGTTGGCGTGGAACGGCGCGCCGCGGGCTGAGCTGCCAAAATGATAGCCATCCGGCCTCCTCGGTGTCGGCGCCGGACCAGCAGGGCATGGCACCGGCCGGTTCCGGGTTGTGATCATAGCGTGAACAAACCGGCGCCGACGTTTTAACCGTAGCGGCGCCTGAAGGTGGATCGCCGGCGTCGAGCCGGTGCAGGATGGCTGGCGAGACGCACTTGCAACTTTGAGGGGCGGCTTGCGAGTAGTAGTCGACCAGGGAAAACACTCTCACACGGCGCTCGCATCATCCGACCTCGCCCCGTGCCGAGCTGCCAAAATGATGGCGCTGCGACGGTCAAAATGTCGGCGCCGGTTTGTTCA
>Ga0187783_10002434_pt1 | contig 13818 bp, 9 predicted proteins | sample 1015_SJ02_MP02_2_FD_132471 | JGI IMG/M metagenome (GOLD analysis project Ga0187783, IMG submission 132471) | Tropical peat soil microbial communities from peatlands in Department of Meta, Colombia - 1015_SJ02_MP02_20_MG | ecosystem: Environmental > Terrestrial > Soil > Wetlands > Peat | place...
CCGGCGGGATTGGTCGGAGGGCACCTGACTCGCCTTCTTCCCCAAGGTAACGCAGCCGCTTTCGTGCCGGGACGCGGCCGGTTGGGGGCGGTTGACCAGCTTGACCGCCCCAATCTCCACGATGCGGTCGCCGTTCAACGGGTCGAGCCCAGTCGTCTCGGTGTCTAGGACGATCTCACGCATGCGTCATTCATTTTCCAGGACACGAACACCGTCGGGCCCATTGAAGCAGCCAAGGTTCCAGCCATCTACGGTTCCGGATCCTTGCTTGACCTATTTAACCGGGGAGAACAGGCACGGCGAAGTGTGGACCGGAACAGGAGCAGTGGTTTTGAAAAATAGAAAGTTAAGATAACTTATTGTTCTAGCACGATATTAGCCGAGTTATAGGGATCGCCCAATTTCGGCTCGGACTCGCGCAGAGGCTGATTGGATCGGTCCGACGGGACTGCCTCGATCACGTCGTGATCTTTGGCGAGCAGCATCTCCGCCATTTGCTCTACTCTTACCAAGAATATTACAACGAGAGCCGCACGCACCTATCGCTGAAGAAGGACCCATCGATTCCGCGCAAAGCGCGGAGGGTAGGACGCGTGCTCGCCTTGCCAATCTTGGGTGGGCTTCACCATCGGTACGTTCGAGTTTGAATATCCGATAGGGACATGCGCCGCAAGCAACGCATTCGAACCAGCCGCAGCTCGCTTTGGCGCTTTCTCGATAGACACAATACCACCCTCAAAAGACGCAAACCGCACTCGCCGCGCGACTGGCCGGATTAGGGAGTGTAGAAAATCTCGATGCCCGAAATTAGCGTCGCTTTCACGGTCCCTAGCTTCTCGATTTCCGCTGCTATCCTAATCGCTGCAGCGGTGGTGATACCGGTGACGACGCTCACGAAATCAAAGGACGCACCGCTGGTCGAGTAGAGGTGACATTGCCCCCCTTCCTGTCCAACTAACTTGGTGACGTCGTTTCTTGCTTTCTTCTTCCGTGCCGTGCTCCCAACGGTAGCTTTTTCGATACGCTTAATGAGGAAGAAATACGTCACCTCATCTTTCACAGGGCCTTTAGGACGACGTATCGCTCCCATTAGTCCTTCTCCTCTATTCTGATCTCGCCCCGCTCGGCAGATCGACACAATCGAACTGGTTTCGGTGGGTCTCAATAACGATCAAATCGCCAGCGACTCACGGCGCCTCGCTATGCTCTCGCAAATTAGGACACGACACTGGATTGCGTCCCACTTTCATTACGCGCACACACGATCACTGCTGCGAATCCAACAAAGCCTTGGCCTCCTTCAAGTCAGGCGCATCAAATCCTTCGGTAAACCAGCCGTAGATCGGCGCGAGAAGGTTACTAGCTTCGGCACGCCTGTTCTGTTTGCACCAGAGTCGCGCCAAGCTGATCGATGCCCGCAATTCGAAGAGCTTTGCGCTCTGCAGCTTCGCTACCGCTAGTGCCTGATGATAGCTCCGCTCGGCGGCAGATGGATTGCCTGTGGCATTCAGCAAATCGCCTCGCAACCGATGCAACTCGGCCTCGCTATGTCGTTCGTCGGTCGTCTCGATGATCTGTGCGGCCTCTGCGAGGCAATTTAGTCCGTCAGCCGGCTTACCGAGCCTAGCGTAGGCGCGGGCGAGCATCATCAGTAGGCTCGGGGTGCCTGTGACTGCTCCGGTAGCACGTATTCCCGCCATTCCCAGTGTGATCAGCGAGAGCCCTTCCTGTCCCTGCCCGAGCGCGGTCAACGACGCTCCGCGGTACGCTGTTGCCCAACCCAAATTCAACGGTAAGCCGCGCTCGGTTGAGAGAGCCAGAAGTTCCTCGGCGTGCCGTTGCATCTGGGGCGAGCCGGTGATCCTCTCGACTGGGTTCGCAGACATGAGCACGTCAGCTAGCGTGTGGGCATGCTTGAGCCGGCGGGCCTCCGACAATGCCTCGTTCAGCCGCGATCGTGCTTGATCGATGTAGCCCAAGACCGCCAAGGTCCAGGCGAGGTATGCAAGCATCAAAGCGTAGGGGTCCGCGGACGGTACTCCGCCGCCGCGATGCACCGGATCAGCGAGGCCATGACACCGCTCCAGGAGCGCACGGGCGGCAGCGAAGTCCCCGAGGAAGAGGCGGGTAGTCCCGTTTGTGCGGCGACCCATCAATTGCGCCGCGATGTCGTTCCGCGCCTCGCCGATTTTTTCCATCTGCTGGGCCAGCGTCAGCGCCAGCCTGTGCTCGCCCCTGACCCGATGAAACACCCATTGGCCATAAAACCCGCCCCAGAGATACTCGGGTCGACTAATCTGCTCGGCCTGCTCGGCCAACGCGCGCGCTCGGGCGTATGTCTCGCCCACCTCGGGCGATGAATAGCCTTTCGTGGCCGTCAGTGCCGATCCAAGCGCGAGTTGCAGGTCCAGCTCCCGTTGTCGGCGCCCAGGTCCGTCCGGCAGACCATCCAGCGCGTCCAACCCCTTCCGCAGCTGGGCGACCGCTTCGGTCGTCGCCGATCGTGCGAGCGCCTGGTGACCGGCCTTGAGCCAATAAACGACCGCCTTCTCCGCCAGCCCGGCTTCCGCACAGTGCCGGGCAAGCAGGGCAGGTTGAGCTACCACAATGTCCGGGAACTGGTCTTCGAGCGTTGCGGCAATACGGGCGTGTATCTGCTGGCGGCGGCTGCGCAGCAATGTGCCGTAGGCAGTGTCCTGCACCAGCGCGTGCTTGAAGGTGTATTCCGCATCGGGGGGCGTCCCGCGCCGGAAGATCAATTCGGCGTTCACGAGCTGCGCCAAAGCGTCATCCAGCTGCTGCCGCGGTATCGCCGCCGCGGCGCTGATCAGCTCGTGCGAAAATTGTCGTCCGAGCGCGGCGGCGATCTGCACCACATCCCTTGTCGGCGACAGGCGATCGAGCCGCGCCAGGAGCGACTCCTGGAGCGATGTCGGGATCGCCAGCGGAGTAACCGGACCCGTCGCCACATACCGATCGCCGGCTTCCACGAGCAAGCCGCTCTCGACCACGGCCTTGGTCAGTTCCTCGATGAACAGCGGCACGCCGTCGGTCCGATCGGTGATCTGGTCAGCGATCTCCTGGGGCAAAGCCTTGCCGCCGGTGACGTGCGCGATCATCTCGGCGCGGAGCCGGCGTGGCAAGCGATTGAGACTGATCAGCGTCACCTGCGGACGGCCGACCCAGGAGGGTACGAATTCCGGGCGGAAGGTGACGATCGCCAGGAGCGGCAGGCTCGACGCCCGGCCGACGATCAACTCGAAAAGTTCGAGCGAGGTGGGGTCGGCCCAATGCGCGTCCTCGGCCACCAGCAGCACCGGTTGACGTGCTGCCAGCCCCTCGACCTGCCCCACTAGCGCCCGTAATGTCTTCTCCTTGCGCTTCTGCGGGGTGAGGTCGAGCGCGGGATAGCGGTCGCCGAGCGGAATCGACAGCAAACCCGCCAGCAGGGGCACGGCCTCGCCGAGGTCATCGGCCGCCAGGGCGAGTACCGCCTCGAGCTTGGTCAGCCGTTGCTCGTCCGTGTCGTCGCGGCGGAACCCGGCCGCCCGTTCGAGCTGCGTGATGCTCGGGTAGAACGCCGTCTCTTGGTGATGGGGCGAGCAGAATAGGCGCAGGCGTGTGTGCAGCTCGCCGCTCAGGCGCTCGAGGATGGTCTCGGCGATTCGCGACTTGCCGATGCCTGGCTCGCCCGAAAGCAGGACGAGCGAGCCCTGACCGCCCTTCGCCAGCTCCCAGCGGCGCAGGAGCAGATCGATCTCCTCGCCGCGCCCGACTAGCGGTGTCGTGCTCGCGCGCAGCGCCTTGAACCGGCTCTCGGCGGCGCTCGCGCCCAGTGCCTGCCATGCCGGGACGGTCTCGGCGAAGCCTTTGAGCGCGACTGTCCCGAGATCGCGGTAGTCGAAGAGGCCGCCGGTCAACCTGCGTGTGCTCGATGAGATCACCACCGCGCCCGGCTCGGCGAGCGCCTGGAGCCGGGCGGCCAGGTTCGGCGTCTCGCCGACCACCGCCTGCTCCTCGGCAGCTCCGTCGCCTATGAGGTCGCCGACCACGACAAGCCCGGTGGCGATTCCGACGCGCACCTGCAAGAGAACGCCGACTGCGGTCTTGAGCTTCGGAACAGCCTCGACCAGCGAAAGCCCGGCCCGCACGGCGCGTTCGGCGTCATGCTCAAGGGCCTGGGGATAGCCGAAATAGGCCAGTACCCCGTCGCCCATGTACCTGGCGACGAAACCGCCGGCTCTGGTGATGAGATCGGCGCAGCAGCCGTGGTACGCGCTGACGATCTCCCGCATGTCCTCGGGGTCGAGCCGGGTTGAGAGCGCGGTCGAGCCGACGAGGTCGCAGAACATGATCGTGAGCTGACGGCGCTCGGCGATGTCCAGCGGGCGCGGCGTGGCAGGTACCGCAGCCGCAACGGCGACTGCCAGTGCGCTCTCCTCAATGGTTTCGAGATCGGCAATCGCGCGCAACAGCTTGCGGCGATGACCAAGCGAAATCCCGATGTCCTTCAGATCCTGATCTGTCAGATCGCGCAGAACGCTCGCATCGATGTCGTTTTCAGCAAAGCGGCGCGAGTACTCGGCCATGCCGAGTGATGCCAGCCAGTCAGCAATCGGCTGCATCGCGGCTTCTCGCAGCTTCTATCTTGACCAGTTTTCTTTGTTTTCGCGTGAGCTTATCCGATCGTCGGTCGACTGCCCACCTCGGCTGCGACCGTAAATTAATCGCCACGGGCAGGTGCCGCTGTCGGGGTCGCCTGGCCATGATGGTCGAAGTGCTTTGTAGCAATGCAACTTCTTGTAGAATGCTGCTTACATGCTCGAAAATGACCTGTTTGAGAGCATAAACGCCTTCCTCGTTTGTCATATTCGAAGTTTCGTTCATGACGTTAAACATTGTGACCGTTTTTGAACTCCATACCGACGATATCCCGCAAGTATCTTTCCCTTCATGAGCCGGTCTGCGAATAAGTCTAACTTGTCGTCGCTTCCATAGTTTCCCGATTTTTGACGCCTGTGCCTACCGGAAACTCAACGCCTGACGTCATCCCGCGAATCGGTTGATAGTCAGCCCGATGGGCGAGCTCTTCGGGTTCATCTGGTGCGCTATAGCCGGGCTGTTCCGGTCGCGGGCGGCATTGCAAGCCGACATCCTCGTTCTTCGCCAACAGCTCAATATTCTACGCCGTAGATCGCCGAAGCGGGTGCTCCTTGGCAAAGTCGATCGCCTGGTATTTTGCGGGCTCTATCGCTTGTCTCCCCCGGTGCTGAATGCGCTAAAGATCCTCCAGCCGGAGACGGTTATCCGTCAGCATCGCGCTGGTTTCCGAGCTTATTGGCGCTGGAGATCACGACGGCGTGGTGGCCGGCCAAGAATCCCCGCGGAGAGTCGCCACCTCGTTCGCGAGATGAGCGTTGCCAACCCCTGGCGGGGAGCGCCACGGATTCACGGCGAACTGCTCAAGCTCGGGATCGACATCGGCCAGACCACGGTCGCAAGGCTGGAAGACCTTCCTTCGCAATCATGCCGAAGGTAACGCGTCGATAGACCTGCTTGTCGTCCCCACGATTTCCTTTCGACTATCATATATAACCGGTGTGAGGTTCCACCTCGGGCGCAGTCACGGGTCTCGGCGATAGCGGATCGGCATCCAGTACTGGCGGATAACCTCGACGACGGCCGGGATGTCGGTGTACGCCTTGCGCTGGAATGCCTTGCTCTCTGGTTCCTTCCGGGTTGGTCCCAGCAGCGGCAGTCCTTGATCGTCGAAGCAGTGCACGAAGATGGGCAAGAGCAGGCCGTGATCGCTGTCGTCGGTGTTGAGCAGCAGCGCCCAGGCAGACATCCGCAGCTTCATGGCGGCGTAAAATCCCTCGTACCACGGCCGCGCATCGATCCCGCGGTTCGGCTTGCGCGGGGAAATCGGTTCGAACCGGCTGGGCGCCGTCGAGAGGATGTTGCTGATGTCGTTGTGGCGCACTGCGACGGCAGAGATCGCCGCGAACTCCGGGGTTCCGCCAGGGTTGAACGCATCCGCGTCGATGGCGAGCAGCGGACAAATCCATTCGCGTGGGTCAAACGGCACAGCCTTGGTGTCGGATGCGCTGCGACGAAGGTTATGAGCAAAAACAACGGTCAGCACCAATCCCGGCACAGATGAAATTGCTCTCGAGAGCGTGATCTGAGGACGAAGAGCGATGCCCCAAATAGAGCGCCGTGGCGCGATTCGGCGAAACAAGGCTCAGCTCAAACGGTTTGATCGCAAGGGGTGCGACTCTGCACGGAGCGGCCAAGGCCTGCGATTGTCAACTATGCAGACCACGGACAGCCATTTTGCGCCCCACATCGGCCTAGAGCCGCCGGCGTTTCGAAGCTCCCTTAAGCAGGAAAATCACCTACACTAGGATTTCTTTCCTCTCGTCCTTGCATCCCAAGCCACAAACTTACTCAACCGCCGGTGAGTGCGCCATTCAACATCGGGCCAAACAATTCCCAGGTCTGGCCATTAAATCGTTCCATTTGCATCTGCTTGACTGGCGCGAAGTCAATAGGGCTCGTATTGATCGTGATCCCTGGCAGCAGCATTCCAAGCCGGAGGTCATGAAGGTTCGCAGCCTGCCGCATCACGTTGTCGCGCGTCAGATCATCACCACATTGTTTTAGGACTTCGATCATCGTTTGCGCTACCGAATAGCCGTAGACGGTGAACGTGCTAGCCCTGTCACCCTCCGGATAATACTTGTCCATGAATGCGACCCACTCGTTGTAGGCCGGATCGTTCTTCCATTGCGGATCCGTTGGATCCTTGACGTAGCCCGTCGACAGAATTCCTCTGGAGATATCGAACCCGGCGGGCCTGATCACGCCGCCAACTGAATTCGAAACACTGTTCAGTAGATGTATCGGCTTCCACTCGATCTCGGCCACCTTCTTGATAGCTTGCGCGGCAAATTTCGGTATCGTCACGTCATAAAAGACATCCGCCCCAGAAGCCTTTAGACTGACTATCTGCGAGTCAATCGTCGGGTCGGTCGTCTCGTAGGGTGACTCCGCGACAATCTGCATCTTACCGTTGAGAGCATCCTTTAGCCCTTTGACGTAGTCTTTTCCATAGTCATCATTTTGGTACAGAATGCCAATCTTGCCCCGTGGGTAATTCTGCAGCAGATACTGGGCGAAGACATGTCCCTCGCTCTGATAGTTGGGCTGCCATCCCATGGTCCAGGGAAAATTCTGCGGGTCATTCCATTTGGTTGCACCCGTGGCCACGAAGAGCTGCGGCACGCGCTTGCTGTTCATATACTTCTGTATCGCTGTGTTCGGTGGCGTGCCAAGACTCTGGAAGATCAGCAATACCCCGTCGCTTTCGACCAGTTTACGAGCTTGTTCTACTGTCTTCGGCGGGCTGTAGGAATCGTCATAACTGATGAAATTGATTTTACGGCCATTAACGCCGCCATCGGCATTGATTTTGTTGAAATACGCCGCTTCTGTCTTGCCGATGACTCCATATGAGGAGGCGGGCCCGCTATAGGGATTGATGTTACCGATCTTGATCTCAGTGTCGCTGGCGCCTGGATCGTATCTTTTCTGCGCCATCGCTGAACTCGTCGCGGCTATAATGCTGACGAATACGGCCGCTGTTATCCATGTCCGGTGGAACATCATCAAATCCTCCCAGATTCCTTGTTGCTTTCCCACTGCCAACACAGGTGCGTCCGCGGACAGCCGAACCGAGCGAGAGCTCGGCCAAGCACTTGGCAACGAATCCGCGATATCGCCCTCAACGGCACGGTCGATTGTTCCGACACTGCGCTCTCCTGAGGACCCCACTCGCTCATTCGATGCCCGTCCAATGGACGTTCAGGGCTCGGCATGGCCGTTGTGGTTTTGGAACGAGGTCTGCCGCCAATACCTATGCAAATGGCGAGCACCAAACTCCATCGTGGACCTCAGCGCTAAGTATGTCAATTTGCGCATTGTCGAACGCAAGGACTCACAAATCTCCAACGCAATTGGTTGCTGAACCTCCACTTTTTACTACGTTCGACATCGTGTGATTGAAATACGGTCAAAGAACAACTATCAAAAGATAACAATAATAACCCGCGAAACTAACGATCCTGGGAGCTGCCAACTCCGAAGGTCAGGACCTAACGATATCGGTTTGGATTCGCGACCTGCAGCCTCTATTCCGAAGAAATTGAGCATTGAACATGAACCCAAGCGCGAATGGCCGGCCGCCGGAATTCATCGCGCGCCGGCGGCGCCGGAAACGTGAGGTCCAGCAATGTCTCCGCAAACGTCTCAAAGGATTGAAACCGTGAATCGTCGAGCCCGATGCCACTCAAACCGTTATTTATTCGCGTACGGTACTGTGGCTCTAGCTTATTCCTCCAAGGCGACGATCTTCTCATTGATGCGATGTAGTTCTTGTTTGTCGAATTGCTGCGAACTTTCTTGAGTTGGGGTGGCCAATCGCCGACCCAAGACCTTTCATCGAATTCAATCAATAGCTGACGTAGGCCTTCCAACGTGGATCTGCCTTTGCCCAAGTGAGGCACTGCCCCAAACGCTGTTTTCGGCGGTTTGAAACGCATGGGCATCACTACAATTCAGAAGGCGGCTATTGCCCCCTGCGACAATAAGCGACGACTAACAATCTTGAAAACAGTGTGAGAGAATGCGTCGCTTATGGTGGGCCGCAAGCGATCCAGCTACCCTCCTGAAGTTGAGACAGCGTAGAAGTAGTAATGAATCGATTGGAGGTGACGTTCGTTGCTGCATAATTGATCGAGTTAATTGCCACCGGTTCGTTGTTGTCTCCACCGGTTACAGCATCAATTCTGGTCACCCCCAGCCGGCCCTCGGCGACTGTGGCGACTCTGACTGTTAACGGCGAAGCATTCTATTACAACCAGGCGAGGTTCGAATACCGCATGGGTTCCACCTGTACAGAAACCCGTGAAAAAATTGGGGGCTCTCAGTTGCTGAGTTCGCTTGGCTTTTTCGCGTGGAATTACATATACGGCAGAGAGCTCAGGACAAGCACTGCGCACCTCAGCGGGGTTCGGGTCGTGCAGGTCTTCACGAGTGTGACGGCTGGAAGAGGCTGTCAATCGGTAGGAATCCGAATTGCTTTCGCAAGGTAATGCGCGCCCTTTTTGCTACTGGCGCCGCGATGATCTTGCCGCTGTCCCTCGAGACCGAAAATGAGGCACTGCCAAACGACAATGGCCTCCCGGCGCGACGGAGGCGGGCATGTCGTGGTACGGCGGCGGTTGGCGCAGTCCTATCGTAATCGTCATTGTCGCGGCGCTAACGGTTCCGTCACCAACGCCGGGGCGCGCTGCTCCGCCGCCTGCCGATACCGAGTACTTCAATGCCCTCTACCGCAAGACCCTGGAGGAATACGACAGCGGATCGAACTCCGATAGCGCGGCGCGCGAAGCGTTCCAGCAAGGTCTCGAACTGCTCGATCGGGGCGAATTCGATCGCGCGGGAAACCAATTCGCCAAGGCGCACGCCGGTGCAACGAACGATGCCGCCGCGTTCAACGAGGCGCTGAGCGAGCAGCTTGCGCATCGATACCGCGAGGCGGACGCCCTTTATACCAAAGCGCGGCGGCCCGACCTGCCGGACCCCGAACTCGAAGCCAATGATGCGATCGCCCTTGCCGCCGAAGGCAAGGAGGACGAAAGCGCGAAAGCTTTCGACGCCGCGTTGGCTGCGGCGCAAGACGCGGATGTGACTGGGCGGGTGCTCTATCAACGCGCACTAGTCCAGTTCAGAAACGCACAATTGTTCACCGCCCTCGATACGCTGCGCATGGCAGACGACGCGTTCAGCAAATCTGGCGACTCGCATGGGCGTGCTGTCGTTGCCGCGACGCGGGGCATCAAGCTGTTGGAGTTGAACGGCGATGGCGAGAAACCGGTGCTGGATGCCATTGCCCAGCTTCAGAGCGTTGGCGCGCTGATCGACGAATCCGATGCGCAGCTGGATCTGGCGCTTTACTATTCTCGCATCGGCGAATTGCAGAAGGCGGAACCGCATTTCTTGCGCGCGGTCGCCGCCGCCCGGGAGGGCCTCCATTGGGATCAGACCGGTCGCAGCTTGAACGACCTCGGCGCGTACCAATACCAGGCAGGGCAGCGTGACCAGGCCATCAAGTCCTACCAGGAAGCGCTGGCTGCTTATCAAAAGGTGCGCGATCGCTTCGGTGAGGGCGAGGCGAACAACAATCTGGCCTATGTCTATCTGAAATCCAACGATATCGAACGAGCGTTCACATATTTCGACGGAGCGGCGCGGGCATATCGCCGGGCTCGCTCACCGCGCGCGTTCTTCAAGGCGCTGACCTACGCCGACGTATTCAGGCAATTGGGTCAGGAGAGACGGCAGAAGTATTTCCTCGACATCGCTCGATCGTTGCTCGGCGATCCCCCGGATCCGGCCAAACAGGCGCGCTTCTTGGTGGCGCAGGCCCACTACGATGTGGGCCGCGATCCTGACACAGCCGCAAAGGAGGCGCAGCAAGCGGCAGGCATCTTCTCGTCCCGGGGCGAGGCCGACGGCGTTACCATCGCCGATCTGGTGGTGGAGCGGGCGGGCGATATACGCAGCGCCGCGCTTACCCATCTATTCGTTGTCCTGGCATTCTGGGCCTTTCTGCTTGCCGCCATTATTTACTACCGGACGGAAGTCCGGTACTTCATCCACGGCGCGGCCACCATCGTCGCCTGGCCGTTTCGTGCGGTGGCGGGGTGGTACCGCCGCCTCGACCAGAGATGGACCGGGCGCCTCTTGCCCGACGCGGACGAGGAGACACGGCGAGCCGATCAACGACGTGCGCGGGCGTTCCAAATCCTCTTCCTCGTCACGATCACCGGGGCGCTCATCTTCGATGCCGTCACGATCACGCTTCCCAACCTGTATTATGTGGAGCAGATCGGGCAAATCGCTGCGTCGGAAACCAGGCTTCTTCCGCCGGACGTGATCGATTCCCTTCAAGGTCTGCTCAACCGCGATCGAAATTACATCCTTCTCGCGACCCTGGTGCAAATCGCCGTTTTTGCGCTGGCCTATATCGTCGCCGTCGTCTTCGCAATCTCGATCGACACGATTGTCTTTGGGCTGTTGCAGGGTCCTCTGCGTCGGATCGCGCCGCCGATCGACGACGCGACGCGGACCCAGGCAGCTGGCGAGCTTGAGAAACGTCAGCCAATATCGGCGTCGATATCGGTGGCGGCCCTTGCCGCCGCCTTCGCGCTGTCGCGATATGATGTGTTGTCGATCGATTCCATCAGCGTGCTGCTGCCGGCGGTGCTGTTCCTGAGCGAGGCCTGCTTGAGCGCGCTGTTGTACCGCCGGTTGAGCGCATTGCCCGCCGACCAGCGAAGAAGCGCCTTTGCCTTCGTCTCACGCCTCGGCTTCCATTATGTTGGAACGCTGTTTGTCGGCTTGCTCGGCTTTCTTTGGCTGATCCTCCCGGGTTCCTACTACCTTTCGCACATCGCGCAGATGCGGCTTGTGCTGCCAACCTTCAACGATGTCTCGGAGCAGTTCCTTCCGTTGTTGAACGAGGCGGTGAGTAAGTACGGAACTGTTTTCCTCACCGGCGACGTCTTTGTCGCCTTCGCCAACCTCAAACATGCCTACGATCCGGGGAACGGCGCGTCCGAATTCTGGACCACCCTCCTGGAGCTGCTGCCGCTCGCGTTGTGGGTCTGGGCCGTTTATCTTGTTTGGTGGCTGCTGGTGCCCCTCGGACGGGCGGGCCTTGGATGGAAGGCCGCGCGACTCACGCTATTCTTCTTGGTGTTACACGAGGTACTCGCCCCTGCGCTCGTCCTCCTGTTTCATCTCGACGAGGAAAAGCGCTTGGTCAAACTATCGGTTACCGTGATCAGCCTGGCGTTGATGTTTGTCCTGGAGCATACCGTCACGGCCGCTGTTGGCGGGCACGGGCATGACCAACACGCGCCGCCGGCCGCTCCACCCCAAGAGCCGCCGCCGGCTGCTCCAGCTACGACATGACACACTCTCAGGTGAGCAGCGTAGATTTAGGATGCCATTGTTTCGGAATGCCGGCCCCGACCTTGACCGCTTCCCATTTCGTGATATCGGCCTTGAGGCGGTCCTTCAGTTCATCGGGCGTGCCGGGCCCGGCCGACAATGCCGATCGCGGCGAACTTCGCCTCAACGTCGGATGAGGCCACCACCTCCCGGATCGTCTGGTTCACGGTGTCGATCACGTCCTTCGATGCTTTCTCAGGCACGAATACTCCGTTTTTATGACACATTCGAACCAAGGCTGTGCCGGCTATTGGTGTTAGAGCGGCTATCGGGCGGCTTAGGTTGGACAGGTGCTCGCGACCCTTCGCAGACGTAGGCAGCTGATAACACTGGTGCGCAATAGTCCTAGCTGAGCTAAAATATTTGAAATTTTTAGCGCCGGCACGACTGAGAAGCTCGAACGCATAGCGGCCTCAGCCCGCGCCGGGCGCGCCCCTTATGGTCAAAATATGGAAACGGCAGGAGGAGCAGGAAGTTATCCTACTGCCGCGTGGCCTCATCGCCCATGGTCCGCTGCCATTTTGTGAGGATCGAGGGCGCTCACTGCGGATCGGCGGACGGAGGGGGCGAACTTATGCAGTGGACACGTATCCTGGCCTACATCACCGGGACGGTGGACCAGGAATTGCTTTTTGCGCAACGAATACCCGGTTGCCGAAAATCGGATCTTGAAGGCTCAGCTGCCGAGGCGTCTGAGGCTCTCAGATGCTGAGCGAATGAATCGGCCATCGACTAGGCCGCAAGACCCTCAGCAAGGTGCCGACTGCCGCTCTGCCAGACACCATCTTGAAGTGGTACCGAAGGTTCGTCGCGCACCAATTCGATGGATCATGCGCTCGTCGAGCCCCGGGCAGACCGCCAATCGGCAAAGAAATCGAGGAACTGATCGTTCGGATGGCCAGGGAAAATCGATCCCGAGGCGCCAGTCAATCTGGGTCATCAGATTTCGGATCAAATGGTCAGCAATGTTCTGCGGCGCCACGGCATATCGACCGGCGCTGGAGCTCAGGCGAACAACCAGCAGAATTCATTCGAGCTCACGTGAGGGTGCTGTGACTTTTTCACACTGCAGGTCCTCACGCTGAGGCGACTGGTGATCCACTATGTGCCATTCTTCATTCATCTCGAGAGCTGAAAGGTGGAGATAGCCGGGATCATCACGCACCCGACCGAGCGGTGGATGAAGCAAATGGCTCGTAACGCCACCCAAGGAAGGAAGCGGCACCGTCAGAGACAGCCGTTATCTCCTTCCCGAAGTGTTCTGGCACGATGACGGCGAGCCATCTATTAATTTTTTTGGCCACTTCCATCGTAGCCATCTCATGGTGGGCGAAAGCCGGCGGTGTCGACTTTCAGCCGTTTACGTTTCATAGTCTGCGGCGCCGTCACGCCATCGAGTTTTTGCGTAGCCGCACCGGCACGCTGCATGAGCTGCAATTCAGGCTCGGCCATTCGACGATCAAGACCACCGAGGAATCGCCGAGGAAGTACAGTGGCGTTGTTTGGCAGTCACGGCCAGGGGGTTGATTTTTCCGGTGCGAGTGGCCACAAAAGTGGCCACAGTGGCTAAGAGGGGGCTCAGGGGCTGGAGTTAATGCATTGAAATAAAACGTGAAAGCCGGGTTAGCTCAGTGGTAGAGCAGCGGTTTTGTAAACCGTTGGTCGGGAGTTCAAATCTCTCACCCGGCACCAATGAAATCAGTAACTTAGGTATTACCTTGGAAGCGGACGCCGACC
>Ga0187783_10002435_pt1 | contig 13815 bp, 18 predicted proteins | sample 1015_SJ02_MP02_2_FD_132471 | JGI IMG/M metagenome (GOLD analysis project Ga0187783, IMG submission 132471) | Tropical peat soil microbial communities from peatlands in Department of Meta, Colombia - 1015_SJ02_MP02_20_MG | ecosystem: Environmental > Terrestrial > Soil > Wetlands > Peat | place...
CGGCCGGTCAAGGGGCCATTGCGGCGGGCAGTGAGTGGAACGGGACCAGCATGCATCGACGTTTGCCCCGGCAGACCGTCTCACGGCTGCCCAGGTGCGCCCTCTATCATGGGCTGCGGCGAGCCGTCATCCGGTTGTTTTTGGCCGCCAACCGCCTCTTATCAACTATTGACAGCTGCCCTGCGACTAGCCAAGTGAAGCACCCGAATTGCTCGGAAGGACCGGACCGTGGCCAAACTCGAACTGGGCACCAAAAGGCTCTGCGCCAATTGCAGCGCCAAGTTCTATGATTTGAACAAAGATCCGATCCTCTGTCCCAAATGCGGGACGGTGTATGAGGTGGCGATCGTGACCCGGCCAACGCGGCCGGAGCCGGCAGCATCTGCCCCGCGGCCGCCCGCTCCGGTCGAGGAAGCCCCGGCCCCGGAGCCGCAGGAGGTCGAAACCGTCTCACTCGAAGAGGCCGACGCCGAAGCCCAGGGCGGCGCGAAGAAGCCTGCGCCGGCGGCCGAACCCGAGATCGAAGAGGAAGAAGTCGAGATGGACGAGACTCTCGACGACGATACCTTTATCGAGGAACAGGAAGAAGAAGACGCCGATGTCACCGATATTATTGGCGGCGATATCGAAAACGAGGAGGAACGTTAGTCGGGCATCGGGAAACGGTAACCGGGGGGCAGAATCTATCAACGTCCTGCGTACCGTTTTCCTGGTCACTGACCGCCGATCCCTAAAGGGGCCATAGCTCAGTTGGGAGAGCGCTTGAATGGCATTCAAGAGGTCGGGGGTTCGACTCCCCCTGGCTCCACCAATTAAGTAATTGTTTCAGTTTAATTTTTCGTGCGCCAATCTCGCTTGGCCGATCGACGACCCCTTTGAAGGAACCACCGCGGAACCACAGCGAGCGGTTTCAGGGTAAGCACGCCGCCAGCAATCTAGGGTAAGCACGCCGCCAGCAATCTGATGTGATCCGCGTCGCCCGCTGAGCCATCGAGTCCCCCTTTGACGAACTCGGGAGTGGCAGGGCCAGGGTCGGAGGGGTGAATTTTCTATCCCCCAATCCCCCGACCGCAAGCCAATTTGAAAATTTAGGTTCGCCCAAACCCACGCTTATTCCCCAAGCACTCGCCGCCGATGCTCCTCCCGCATTTCATCAGCGATGCTGGTGGCGGACAAATTACGCGAACGGCGCTCGTACGCTCGACCCAAACGGCACGAAGGCGACGGAATCATCCGTTACGGGAGCGTCGCAGTGATTTGTTTGACTTCGGCCATAATTGCCCTCATCTGGGGCGCGCTCTTCAGAGCGTAGTGTGGGCCGGTGTAGCCCCACCAATCCCAGCAGCCGTCTGCGTTTGCAGGCACAATCGAGGCGATGGTCTGCGGATATAGGACGATTATGTTATTGCCGTCGGCCCACTCGTTGATGCCGCTTTTCCGAATGAACGTGGTCCCAATGGTCTGCTGGCTTTGCTGGCAACCGTGCAGGGCGATCACAAGACGGCAGGCCTGTTGTTGCGCGCAGCTCTGCGGCACAAACACCCAGGCCGTGCTGTCCATATCAATTGAGGCGCAGTTGTTGTTGGGGCAGAACCGGTTCTGGTCGAACTGGATAAAGCTTCCTCCCAGCGTGCCGTACTGGCGTGCGTTCAGCGTCCCATAGAACATAGTGAGAAAGGTCTCTTCCGGATCAATGCTGCAATTGTTGATGAAGGGCGTAGCCAGCGTGAAGCAGGGGTTCACCCCATCCGGCGTGACCCAGGAATGCTCCGCCTCAGTAGAATTGTCATAAGCGATGTGGCTGTTAGTGAAGCTCTGGTAGTAGGGGTGCAGATCGTCCATGGCGGGTTGTTTCACCGTCGTATCCAGTAGGCCGCTGAACATGTAGATGGGTTTCCCCCCAATGTTGCTCACGGGGTCAATCTCTCCTGCGGTCGCCTGTGAGCTGGTAAAGCTCATCAGGGACTTGACAGGGACGCCAATGCCCGTCAGGCAAGCAGCGCCCCAAACCGCCAGGTCGTCTTGCGCGCAAAAATACGTTCCGCCCGCGAACACCGCCGTGCCAAAAATGCTCTTCGAGTAAGCCACCTGGAGCTGCACAGCCATAAAGCCTCCGGAGGAAACTCCAGCTACCGTGACCGTATTTGGGCTCACATTGTAGGAACCTAGGTTAACCTGGGCTGAGGCCGAGTTGGCAATAATATAAAAAGTAAACGCCAGCAGGTTCCTTAACATTTTTTCTCGCGTTTAAGTGAGCAGTCAGCACGATGGCGTCAGGCAGAAGCAGTCAAATTGATCTGCATCTCGCAGAATTTCAATGATCGACGCGCCCGGGCGGCCCATTCGGACTGGCGATCGCTGGCCAGATAGCGACGCCAATAATCTGCGGCCTCGGCGTATCGGTTTGTTCGTTGCAATAGCAGCGCAAGATTGAACATTGCATCGGCGTAGTCTGGTGCGACCTTAAGCACCGTTCGCAAGCATTCAATCGCGGCTTCAACGCGTCCCTGCTCGTCCAGCAAGTCGCCAAGATTGTACCAAGCATCCGCGAATGTCGGATCGACGCGGGTTGCAGCACGCAATGCCGCTTCGGCCTCGACGTTGCGGGTAGAGGCCCGGAGCAGATTCCCAAGATTGAACGGCGCCGACGCATCCGTTGGATCGCACTTCATTAGTATGCGATAGAGGCGCTCGGCTTCGGCAATGTCTCCTGCCTCCTCCGCGGATTGCGCCCGCTCGAACAAATCGTTGGGATTGTTCTGCGACAGATCTACCGCAAGCACGAACTGACCGTTTTTGTCAGTACGTCCACCAGGCTGTTCGACTTCGAGGCCGTAGTGGGGTCCGGCATGGAGCCGCACGTTGGCCAACCCTACATCGGGCAACCATTGCCTGATCTGGCTGACAGCGCGAATGATCTCAGACAATCGCACTCCGTCAGCAAGTAGCTTTGCGATCTGGCGAGCGCTTGCCAGGTCACGAAAGCTGAAGCGACCACCCCGCTCATCCAACAAACTGAGTTGTGCAAGTTGTTGTATCATGTCGCTGGATAGCTTGCTCAGGGTGGCAAGTTGTTCACCGGAATAAGTCATGTGGACGCTGTCCGGCGCGGCCTTCCCGATCCATTCGAGAAATCGGCGTTCGCTCGCCACCGGTATGCCATAGGCGGTTGCGCGACTGAGTTTGTTGGACGGACGGCCATCGTCCAGCAAGGGCCAACCAAGCTCCCCAACAATGAGCAATTTTGTGCGCTTCGTTACCGCCTCGCTGGGCGTTCCGCCACGCTGGCGCACGACCTCGAAGGCTTCGGCGCGACTCATACAGGCGAGACGGCCAGTGAAGGCAACGGAGCTTTTGAGCGCTGAACTGTCCAATTCGACAGGGGTCATAGGCTGTTTGGAACACCCTGGATTACGGTCGACTCACTTTTGGCTCGCCTTCTTCTTGGCAGGCCGACGTGCCTGTGTACTGGGTGCGGGTGCCTTCTTTTTCTCCGCATCGACGCTGGCCCGAAGCGCGTCCATCAGATTAACTACTCGCTGCGGCGTTGCCCCTCGCACTGGCACGATCTTTTCGCCAGCCTTTTTCTTTTTAAGCAGGTCAATGAGAGCGTTCTCGTATCGATCCTCGAAGTGAGACGGATCGAAGTGGCCAGATTTGTTGCTGACGATATGACTTGCAAGGTCCATCATATCCTTCGGGAGCGTGAGCTCGGCGATGCCCTCAAAGTACGGCTGTTCATCCCGAACTTCATAGGGATATCGAAGAGTCATCCCCAATAAACCCTTCCCCCTCGCCTCAAGCGCAATGACATGCTCCCTGCGGGTCAGCACGACCCGACCGAGAGCGACCATGTTCATTTTACCAATGGTGTCACGGATGACCGCAAAGGCGTCCTGGCCGACCTCGCCATCGGGAGCGATGTAGTACGGCGAGTCGATGTAGCGGTCATCAATCTCGCTTCTTGGAACGAACCGATCGATCTCTATGGTCCGCGTGCTCTCAACTTCCACAGCCTCGATTTCATCATCCTCGACGATGAGGTACTGTCCTTTTCCGACTTCATAGCCGCGCGCGATGTCCTCTCGGGGCACTACCTCGCCGGTTTCGGAATCGACATTCTGTTGCTTCAACCGGTTGCCGGTCTTCCGGTTGACCCGATTAAAGCTCACCTTTTCGCTGAGTGACGACGCTGGATAAAGAGCGATGGGGCAAGAAACCAGCGAGAGCCGAAGGTAGCCCTTCCAATTCGCGCGCGGGGCCATTCGATACTCCTACAAGAACGGTACAGCCAAAATTATAGCAAAATTTTTACTAAATGCTTTAGGTAACACCTCGGTGCCCGGACGCGGGATTGAGAATTGCGCCGGTCGACAAAATGGTCGCCAAACGTAGGAAAAAACGGCCTCCTGTTAGTTTTGCCAGTTCTGAGCAACGAAGTCTCCGCATAGATGCGACCAATTAATGTAGCCATCGTATTGATAACGCTCGTCACATCCGCACACGCTGCCGAGCCAACGGCCGCCGTGCAAATTGACACGGCGCCGATCGAAGAGCCCCCGCTGCCACGCCCGAGACCGTTATTGCGTGATGTCACCGCCGACAATCCCGCTGTGCTGATATCCGCATTTCGTCATCAAAACGGAGAGGGCCCCGTAGCCATCAGCCCCGCACTCGCCCGGATTGCGCAAGAGCAGGCCAACGCCATGGCGATACGCGACTCACTCGATCACAATGCACTGGCTCCGTTTTCTAGTCGGATCGGCGGCAGCGATTTCAGTCACGCGGCGGAGAATATCGCATACGGTCATAATGATTTTCCCAGCACCTTAAAGCAGTGGATTAATTCGGCTGGACATCGCGCCAATCTGCTGCTGCACGGTGCGAAGTGGATCGGTGTTGCACATGCGCGCAATAGCAAACGAACTTACTGGGCAATGGTGATCGGGGCCAAATAGCGACGAATTCAAAGAGTACCGAAAGTGACTAGGAGAGACCATGACGACGCGACGTTTTGGAGAGAGCCATTTTGAAACTCGATTTTGCAATGCGCCGCAGCTCCGTCGGCAATTCCGGCGCCGAAGTCAGAGCCATATTTTGCTTTCGACAGTCGTGCTGGCGCCGCGGAGCTAAATCCAGGTGTCCGCTTTACCCCCGAAAGCGGACATCGCTGAACGCGATCGGCATGTCCGCTTTGTGCCAAAAGCGGACATGCATCGTTGTCCAGGTCTGTTTCGAGGAGGAGCTGGCGCGGACAATGCGGCGACAAGCTTTTGTGGAAAGCGTAAGCGCAAAGACATCTGGCGGTTATTTTGCGCCGCTCATCTTGCCCTTAACGCACTTGTCTACGAGTTTGGCGCGCTTCTCGGGTGATAGGCTCTTGGCTCCCTGTTCGGTCTCTATCCAGCAGTCTTCGGAGGCTCGCTGCTGCGTGAGGGGCTGTGGTGCCGCTTCGGTGGCCGGGGGCTGTGGTGGGGGCTGTGGTGCCGCTTCGGTGGCCGGCGCGTCATTAGGGTATCCGATCAGGATTTCACTAACGGTTGGCTTGGCCGCGCGCATCTGCGGATTTGAAGAAGCGTACTCTTTGTTCGGCGACAACGCGCCGATAATTTTTGCTGATACTTTCGGATCGGCGCGCAGGCTCAGCCCGGAGTTGCAGCCACCGGCTAAACTGGCAAGTTCGCCACCACCCCAATCGCTGACCGTAGCGACGCCGTTCTTGTCGAAACCTTTCAGCTTAAAGCTCTTATGGTTTAGTTTTTCCAGTTCAGCAAGTGTAAGCCCGAGGCGCAGTCCGCCGGGTGCGGTCCAGTCCGACTGGCCGGTGATGACAATTAGATAAGTGCCGCTCGACGATGTGGCATCTTTCCACCACACTTCCAGCCGTTGTTGCGGATCGTCCGGGAATATCACCGATGCCGCGACCTTAGTTCCTTTGGCCTCGATGCTGGTGGCGGTAACGTTCGTGAAACCGAAGCCCATAGCAAGCTTGAGATGACTCGAATCCTTCCCAAAATTTTCGCTGCAGGCGACTGCGTGCGCCGTTGCCGGCGCGGCCGGTGGTTTCGAGACGGCCTCCCCCTCAAGGGGATAGGGAGGGACGGCTGCGGGGTCACGAGCGGTTCCAGGACGGCCCGGCTGCGCCAGTGCCAGATAGTTTGCGGTCAATGCGAGCGACAGGCCAATCGCCGTCGAAACAGCTATCCTCAAGCCTGTGCGGAGCCGTCCTCCACGCATCCTAGCCTCCCGTAAACAACTTAGCATATACCAATCGAGGGCAGTGAATCAGCGCATGTCGGTCGAATGTCCGCTCTGTGGGTTATCGTTTTCCCAACAGCTCCGGCAGCTTCGCCACGTTAGCTGCGATCCGGTCGCCTCGTCCTTGCTGAGTAGCTTGACCGATGAACGCCGGCCGGGCCCGCTCTCACAATAGACATAGGCGAGCGCCTGTGCGCCGTAATCGCGCACAATTGACGCGGCCGCCCGTCTTGGCGCGGCCTTGCTCAAAGGGTCGTCCGATAGTCATCGCGTTTTCTCCCACGATAATCGTTAAGCAGCACGACATTCTCGGCTAGGTTTCTCAGTTCCTCTCGCTGTGCTTCCTCGGCCCATTGCGAGGGGTCGCCAAGAATGCCGATAGATGAGATGGGAGTGCCGTCTGCCCATCTGATGGCGATGGGGGCCAGCTCTTCTGCATGGCCCCCGAAGTCCTCGAAGCCGGCGCTCTTCGGCCGTGATCGGGTCGTCGCCTCGATAGCCTCGGTCCGTGGCCAAACGATCACCGTCGGCGTCGCGCCCCGGCTTGTCGTTTTCATAAGTCCACTGAGGACGTAATTTCACAACCATTTTCAAATCTCCTTCTCGCAGTGCTGCAATGCCGACCGGCACATGCAAACAGAATTTCGCGTAATTTCCCTGCCGAGAACCTCTATCGGCAACGAGGCTCCGTCGCGGCTGGCTTTCATCTCGTTAAGCCTGCGCTCAAGATCCTCACCGATGAAATCATGCGTAAGCTCGATCAGTAATTTCAGATCGGCCGGCGTCATATGGAGGTGCGGAGTGAATTAATCAGCTCCGCCGCCGCGTACTCGTCCCGCCAATTTGCGTGCATCGCCGGCATCAGCGACCCCGCGTGCCAGGACGACCGATGCCACCGAGAGAGCCCTTGGCCAGGTGCACGTCGCGAGTGTTGAGATTCTTGGGCGCATAGCGCGGCTTCCCATCACGAACTCCACCGCGCTTATTGTCGCTGACGGGACCACCACCACCCAAAACAGCTCACCGGCTGGCTGGTCGCGCTGATCGTCAATGAGATAGCTCAGCTCCTGGTGAGGAGCATCGATATCGCCATGCCGGCCGCCGCCAGTGTATTCGCTGTTGTCGCCCCAGGCATCTGTGCCGTAGTTGTTGTTCTCTCCGCTGGTCCAGCATCATCGTCCCATCGCGCGTTGTAGCCCACGCCCGATGCGTTGGACGCATATGGGTCGGTGTTGTCGGGTCGTAGAAACTGATTAATATCGGGATCAGTCTCGCCGTACCCGCTAACGTACTTCTTTGGTAGTTTCGGCATTGCAATTTTTCTCCTGTAATGACTTAAGCTTATGCCGCAATTGGGCGGCCTCGTTTTGAGCGTTTCGCAATATTTTTGATGCGTGGCGATCACGCTCCACTATCGCCTCGCGTAACTTACCGGGCAGAAACCAAAACGCCACCCGCTCTTTCTTGGGCCAAGACCTTGGCCCTTTTTCAATAAGACTGGAAATCCGGGCAACTTCCTGCCTGACAATGGAGGTGGCAACCGGATTGCTCAGATTGTTCTGATCGTGAACGTCCTCTTCTTTGGCGCCCTCAGTCAGCCGGTCGCTCGACGGCTCAAAGTTCGAATCCATCGGGCCATCTTTCGGCATGTCAACGACAGCCGGCATGTAGCCCAAGGATTTTTCAACAGACTCGCGTCCGAAGGTTTGTTCACTTTGGATTTCGCTCATGCGCACTCCGCTATGTTAATCGTGCCGCTGCTCGTGCTTGTTGAGCTAAAGCCGAAGAGAGACCCCGGCGTCACCGTGAAGTACTCCGGCGGCACCGCACTGCCGGCGTAAAGCAAAGCCGTAACTGTCCCGACTTGATGTCGAGATGGCCGTGCCGAGGTTGTCTATCTCGCCGTAGCCGGTGACCTGTGTCGAAATGCGGATCTGGTAAGTCTGCGGCGTAAAGTTGGTTGAAACCACTGTTCCGCTCCCAGTCCATGAGAGCGTTTGAGTCTTTATGACACGGCTGCTTGGCTGTTTATCCCATTGAAGGCCCACGGGTTAGCTCCATGTGAAAAAGATTTGATCATCGATTTCTTGTACGCATTTACGAAAGCGACTAGAGTTTGAAACGCTGCTTCTCGAATTGTTGTTTCCCCCTCCTTGTTGGCTGCGGGCGCTCGCTGGAATTTGGGCGCGCCTGCGCGCAATAGCGAAGTACAGAAAACTTGAACGACACGACACCGCGCAACGAGACGACACCGAGCGGCGCAAACTCACTGGCCGACCCAGGCGCGCCGAACATGACAATCTTCCCCCAAAACTTCGACGCAGCTGCCAGCGGCACTGTCGCCAGGATTGCCGCGTTGCTGTCGGCCCTGTTGATCGTCGGCAGTCGGACGAGAGCAAGTCGATGGTTTCGGTCGGTTACTGATTATCGTCGCATAGCGAATTCAACAATTCGGGCATTGGGCGACGCTCGCCCATCGGTAGGAATGCTACTTTGTATCGCTTTCAATCTTCTACTCATTGCTGGTGTGGGTGCGTTGTGCGTATCAGGGTGCGGGTTTGCCGCGGGCCTAAGTATTGTTGTTTTGTCACTCATGCCTGCGTTGACGCTACTCAACATCGGTTTATTCGCCTCGATGGAGGAGGCACGGCGACCAAGCCCACTCCGCGCGCGCAGCGAAGCGCCTTCCATTGTCCCCGACAAATCTGAACCCGCGCTTGATGAAAGCGGAGCCGCAGAACAGAACGAAAGCGGCGCCGCTCCTCAATACGGGCAGTCTCCTGGTGCTTCGCAATACGAACAGCCTCCTAGCTATCAATACGGATCGCCGCGTTCCTAAGAGGCTTTGGCTGCGCTCTAGTGCACCCCAGAACTGCGGGGGATTCAAAGATTCCTATCCAAAATAGCGCCACTTGCCGGATTCATCGGCATTGCGGCTAGAATGAAAAAGCTTACGCAGAAAGCGCCATAGTCGAGAAATCAAGCTGCGTTATTCCCGCCCTGAATGACCTTGAACTGATGGACGCGCGGCGGCTTGGCAGGCCGTGCATTGGCGGGTGGTGCATCAGCGAGACCCTGCTTGTCGGCATTTTTGGATGCGACACTGGCGACGCGACTAGAATCTCGGGCGCAAGTCTGGGTGCGCTCGGCAAATCGGCGCAGCAATGCAACGTGTCGATTGCGAAAGCGCGCTGATCCTTATCGAGACCTGCGCAACTGAGGGCAATAAACATCGCCCCCAAAGCAAACTCTAGGGTTTCCTGATTCATCTAGGCCACTTTCGTTTCGATGCGTTTAAAGTCGCGATCCAGATTCTCAACCATGTTGTTCCGCAGCTCAGTCGTTTCGCGCGGGATGTTTAGAGTGGGCCGGTAAAGCCGGCTGGGAGTGTTCCAACACGACGCCCATACCGCTCACAAAACGGGCATCGAGGCGGGACTAATCGATGCAAAAATACTCTTCATTGGAATCTCCTTTTGCTACTTGGCCTCGGCGCCCTCCAGCCCCGGGATGCCATCATTGATTAAGTTATTGATATTGCTAGCAACTAACAATAACGGCCCAACAGTTGAAAGCAATTAGCTAGCCGGAATCGCCCAAACGCCAGCGCGCCCACCTCGCCCAGCTCGCCCAAACGATTGCGCACCGAGCCGACGCAGCACTCGATCAACCAATAATGGCGGCGCTCCTGGCCGGCAAAGCACCATTGCCGAAGCTCGGTCATCGTGAGTGGTCGACTGTCGTTTGCGATGAACGCTCTGCGCGTTTGTCGAATGACGCGCCCTTCACGTCGAGGTGCCGCAACAACCAAATATTTTCGTCTATATCGGGCAGCGCAGGCTCGGCCGCTGTACTTGGAATAATCCGCAATTTGCAATGTTTATGCCTCCATTGGCTGCCTCTGTGTGATGACGGAATGAGCGCCGAACAGAAAATCATAATAGATTTGCTTTTGCTCCTGATCATCATCTTGGTCGGGTTACGCTGGCAGCGCGAGCATCCAAACTTTTGATCGACCGCCCCGGCACCGTAAAGTTCTGTTACGTGTTGTGATTTCCTTACTGCAAACTTCGACCCTAGCCCCTGGGAATCACGTCACTGGGGTGTCGTCGAAGCCGAACCAGAACCAGAACGCGAGGCAGCGCTATGAGTTTTCATACTGTGGCTTTGGCGTCGTTGTTGATCGTGGTCGTTGGATATCTCAGTTGGACTTTCACTAAAGCTTGAGTCTCATTCGAGACAGGGATTCCCGTCCGTCTCCCAATCGCCTGAGTTTGCGACGCGCGCGGAACCGAGACTGGCCGCACAGCCTCAAGACGAGCGGCAAGGTTGTTGAGGCGCAGACGTTGGGCGAGAAGGTTGAACCGCTCTTCATCTTCAATCGGTCAACCTCACTTCCTTGCCAAGCCTCTTGGTTGTTTTGTCGGGCGAGCGTTTCTGTCTTCGGAGCCAGCGTCTAATTTTGGAGATTCATCTCTTAGGGTATATTCAGTCTATATTCAGCGGTTAGGGAATTCCGACTACCCCCTAGGCGGATTTTCCGACTACCCTGGTCGGAATTTCCGACTAGTTGTAGTTCTGGTTTTGGTTTTCCTGTGGATAAGTTGGGATGGCAAAGGTTGCTTTGTCCGCCCCTGCGCATGACTTGGACATCACCCCCTGCGCGGAGCTTTTTGATCGCCTCGATAACCGTGTCGCAACACACGCCGGCTTCCTTTGCGAGCTTACTGAAACCAGGGAATGCGTCACGCCGCTCGCGATTGAGATGCCAGCTGATGGCGGTGGCCACACATTTGTCGCCCAGCGTGTAATCAGCGTTTGAAAAAATGCGCTTCAACCAATCTTCTTTTATGCGCTCGAAACTCCTCTTCTCAGAGTGAATCGGCTGTGGTACCGAAACTCGCTTCATTGTTTTCCCACTTAGCCCGGTTCGTGCTTCCAACACGGCCGGGCTTTTCATTTCCCGGCTCGGGCATTGCTTCAGTTTTCAGAAATGCAAAGGCGCGCGGTTAGCCACCGCGCAAAAAAGCCGTTTGCGATCAAATGAATCCGAAAGGACGGTTAGCCAGAGCAAGCAAGACTTGCTGACCAAGCACAACTTCTCCCCGAGACTACGGCCGGATCGGAGACCTCGATCGGAGCAATCCAATAGCGGGATCGCCCTGTGTCGACGGAGCCTCCTCGACGATCACCGGCGGAACGATTCGGCGCGCCAGCGGCTTCAGGTCAGACACAACCTAGCCAAATAACGGCATGATTGCCCCCGGTTGGCAGCGTTTTCACCCTGAATAACGAACTCAACAGTTCAACCAATCCCAGCGCGTGTTAACGCGGCGAGAGATGCAGCCTTCCATCTGGGTTCGCGAGTTCCTCGAGAATTGAAAATGATCGTGCCCAGGGAGCGTATTTGGCGACCATTTTGGCAACAAATGTCGCAAATACCGTCAGTCGGCGACGCACTCGGATTTCACGTCGACTTTCGTAGAGGCGCCGGGGCGCAGCCCTGTATCGGCCTGAAATTCGCGCGCGATCGAAGCGGCCAAGGCATCGGCTCCTGCTGGGGCAAGAATGGTAATGCCGAAGGGCGTCGCATCGGCGTGCAGCGCCGCCGGAACCGCCATGCCGCACAGATCGAGCAAGTTGACGAAGTTGGTGTATGTGCCGAGGCGTGAGTTGAGTTCAATCGGATGATTGAGGATTTGCCTGGTCGTATAGGCAGTCGGCGCTGTCGGACAGACGAGCGCGTCGATTTGTGCAAAAGTCTCGGCCACAAGCTTTCGTAACACTTCGAGGCGATAAAATGCTTCGAATGCCTCCGTTGCCCCCAATGCACCGCCGGGAGCGATGATCCCGCGTGTGATCGGATGAAGCGCGGCAGGTTCGCTTTCGATGATGCGCCGAACCGCGATGTAGCGCTCGGCCAGCCACGGCCCTTCGTACAAGAGCCGCGCCGTCTCGTAAAACGGCACCATATCGATTTCGGCAATCGAGTGTCCGAGCCTGGCCAGCCGTGCAAGCGCTTCATCAAAATCCGCTGCCGCGCGTTCATCTCCAAAAAAGACTCTCTGCGCGGCGCGCGGCACACCGAGCCGGCGGTTGGACGGTGATCGTGCGAGCGCACCGAGAGGCCGCGCTTGCGAATAGGCATCAGCAGAATCATAGCCGGCGACGACGGAAAGCGTGGTCCACGCGTCGTCGACTGTAAGAGCGAATATCGAAATGCAATCGAGCGAGCGGCAGGCGGGTACAACGCCTTTCGTAGACACCAGGCCCAAACTCGGCTTTAGCCCGACAACATTGTTGTACATAGCCGGTATTCTGCCCGAGCCTGCGGTATCCGTGCCGAGCGCAACGGGTGCAATGCCGGCCGCGACTGCAACCGCTGAGCCCGAACTCGATCCCCCCGGAATAAGGTCGGCCCGCAACGGATTCCGCGGCACTGGATAGGGCGTGCGCGTGCCAACAAGTCCGGTGGCAAACTGATCGAGATTCGTCTTGCCAACAACAATGGCGCCGGCCGCCTTGAGCTTGACAACAACCGTGGCGTCGGCGGAAGGCGAATAGGCAAATGCCGGGCAAGCGGCGGTGGTCGGTAGCCCCGCGACATCGATGTTGTCCTTGACCGCCACCGGCACACCACAGAGCGGTGCGCCCAATTTCTCGACGGACAAGGCCTCTGCTTCAGCTACCGCGGACCCCTCGTCACGAAGGCTGATGAACAGGCCCGGATCTGCGAGCGCGCGTATGCGCTCGTAGCATCGTTGAATCGTTTGCGCCGGCGTGGTGGCGCCATTGCGATGCGCAGCGACGATCTCTGCGATGGTGACCATGAACGTCTTGCCGATTTCGATAACCCCGTTCGCGTGGCGAACTTGCGTATCAAAATAGCGCCGGTGGGATTCCGCGTGCAAGTAACCGTATACCTGATCGCTTACTTGCCCTTGTCCGCCTTTCGTCCTCTAGGCAGGGACCATTTGCTCGTCCAATTTACGTTCGTTCAATCCCGGTTCGTCCAATTCCGTTTTCGAAGGCGTTGAATTCAAAGCCTCCCGATAGGCGGCGTTAATCTTTTTCGTCTCCGTTTCCGCTAGCTTCCTGAAGGCTGGAGACATTCCCTGCACGCGGTCGGGATGGTTTTGCTTGATCAGGCCCTTATAGGCCTCCTTGACTTCTTCGACGGTGGCCGATTCCGACACACCAAGAATGCTGATCCAATTGCCGTGCATCCAGCTGTGGTCATCGCTCTGATCCGAATCCTGCTTCTGCAAATCTTCACCCTCGAGATCGATCTTAGATTCATAGATCGTCTCCCACGGTCCGAGATTCGCTAGGTCCTTGAACAGGCAGAATTCCATGCTGTGCTCCCGGCTCAGGTTCAGACGCCGCAACCAATAAAGTATCGGCGTAGCGATCGCGGCAAACCCGGTCGCGATGCCGTTTGCGTAGAAGAGCCTCGGGTCGAACGGATACCAAACGACGGCGTCGTTCGCACTTGAGTTCAGTTCCTGCGCCCACACCGGCTGATCCGCTATATGGAACGCCAGCAGCAACAGAAGC
>Ga0187783_10002436_pt1 | contig 13813 bp, 14 predicted proteins | sample 1015_SJ02_MP02_2_FD_132471 | JGI IMG/M metagenome (GOLD analysis project Ga0187783, IMG submission 132471) | Tropical peat soil microbial communities from peatlands in Department of Meta, Colombia - 1015_SJ02_MP02_20_MG | ecosystem: Environmental > Terrestrial > Soil > Wetlands > Peat | place...
CGCGGTTTCGGCGAGAAGCACCAAGCTGTTGCCAGCAAATTGCTCAGGATCACATCAACACAACGGAGGACCCTTCCGTGCCCCGATATCGCCTCTTACCTGCGCTCGGTGCGATCCCCGTCCTGATCGCGGCTGCGCTCGGGGGAATGATCGCCTTTGGCACCGCGGCACCGCCCCCGCCGCTTGCCTCCGTCTACAACGCTACACGCGCTATGCCGCCTTGTGGCAGCCTGCCGCCGCTCAAACGCTATCAGGCCCGTGATGGCGCGGAGCTCGCATATCGCGCCTATGACGGGAGCCCGGGCGAGGTCGTGGTGCTGATCCACGGTTCCACAAGTAGCGCCTGCAGCATGCATCTGCTTGCCGAAGCGCTGGCGGCGACCGGCGACACGATCTATGCGCTAGACGTGCGCGGCCATGGGCAATCCGGTCGGCGTGGCGACATCGACTATCGGGGTCAGCTCGACGACGATCTGGTCGATTTTGTCACCACGGTGGCGCCGCGCCATCCCGGCCACCATTTGACGCTGATCGGTTTCTCTGCGGGTGGTGGATTCGCGCTTCACTTCGCGGCCAGCGTTAAAGGCGAATTGTTCGATCGCTATGTTCTATTGGCGCCCTATTTGGGCCCCTGGGCCCCCACCAACCAACCGCGCAACGGCGGTTGGGCCGTACCGTATCTGCCGAGGGCTTACGCCCTTGCGGCCCTCGACGCCATTGGTGTCCACTGGTTTGAAAGTTTGCCGATCGTTGCATACGCCCGCCGGCCCGATCCGACCGTGCCGCCACCGACTTATTCCTACCGGTTGTCACGGAATTTTGGTGCTGACCTTGACTTTCGCGACGATTTCCGCCGCGCTCACCGGTTGATCATCGTGATGGTTGGGGGCGCCGATGATCAGATGATCGCAGATCGTTATGTCCCCGCGATCGCGCCAATTCGTCCCGACATACCGGTCAAGATTATTCCCGGCGTGGGCCATATCGGCATCATCATGGCGCCGGACGCCTTACAGGCGATCCGAGCCGCCCTCGCCAGCCCGGCCGGGGCCTAAGTGCCCTCGATGGCGTTCGTTTTCGTCGAACCTAGAACTGATTTGCTGGTCATCGTAGGGAGGCGATGACCAATCAATCAGTGATTTCATCCCTCGGCGAAGGTGGCGAGCTTGCGGGCTCGAGAAGGATCGCGGAGTTTCTCGAGCGCCTTCGCCTCGATCTGGCGGATCCGTTCGCGGGTGACTCCAAAGACCTTACCAACCTCCTCGAGAGTATGATCGGCCATGCCGCCGATCCCGAATCGCATCCGCAGAACGCGCTGCTCGCGCGGCGTCAAATCGGCAAGCGCTTCGGCCACGCTTGCGCGCAGCGCGCTCAACTCTGCGGCAGCGTGCGGATTGACCGCCTCTGTTGCTTCGATCAGATCGCCCAGCGTGGCGTCGCCGTCCTCGCCGATCGGCGTGTCAAGCGAAGTGGGTTGCTGCACCATCGAGAGGACTTGCTGGACGCGAGCGGCTGGGATGCCGGATCGATCGGCGATTTCATGAATCTCCGGCTCCTGACCCTGTTGCTGGTAGAGTTTGCGTCGCTCCCGCTGAACCTTGGTGGCGACCTCTGCCATGTGAACAGGAATGCGAATGGTGCGGCCCTGATCAGCGATCGCTCGCGCAATCGACTGCCGAATCCACCATACCGCGTAAGTCGATACCTTCACGCCCCGTCGATAATTGAATTTCTCGATAGCATGCATCAGCCCCATGTTGCCCTCCTGAATCAGGTCGAGCAGATCCAATGAGCTGTTGCGTCGATACTTCTTCGCAATGGAGATAACCAGCGGCAGATGCCCTCGCACCATGATCTCGCGCGCTGCTTTGAGCTCGCGTCGCGCCTTGTTGACGCCCGCTACGGCCTCGCGAAAGTCGACGATCGTGAGCCCGACGCGTTCGGCCAGCCTCGCGAATTCGTCCCGCAGAGATGCGACGCGCGTACCATGTCGCTCGGCCAGCAGTCGCCAGCCGGGCTCGGGCAGCAAGGCCACCCGGCGAAGCCAGTTCGGCTCGAGTTCGCCGCCGCGATGTTGTTGGAGCAGGCAGTCACGCTGAATGCCACAGCCCTCAGCGAGCCCTAAAAGCTCTCGTTCGGCATGGCTCAGGAGACGCTGCTCGCGCTCCAGATCCGTCGCGAGGTCCGAAATACGGTCGGCGTGCAGGGGCAGCGAACTAAAATTGCTCGCAAAGGTTGCAAAAAGCTTTTGCAGCCGTGACGCGCGCAGTCGGGAGGGCTTTCGGCCGCGGACTACCAGCGCAAGCTGCTCGCGAGCCAGCAGACCGATCTCGCCGGCTACCGCGGCCAGAGCATCGAGTTGCATCATGATGGCCGGCAGCAGGCTCGACTCGCAATCCGCCAGCCGATTGCTTTCAATTGTACCGTCGGCGGTCTCGGCCCCAGCCGCAGTGTCGCTCAGCCCGGATTCAGCGACGGCTTCCCCGGTCTCATCCGTCGGGGTACCGCCGAGCAACCCCTCATCGGCGATCGAGAGATCGACCAAGTAGCTTAGACGGATCCGCCCTTCGCGCAGCTCAGCGCCCCACTGAACGACCCGCCCAACTACCATCGGGATACGACAGAACGCCTCGAGGAGGACAATCCTGGCCGCCTCGATGCGCTTGGCCAGGGCGATCTCCTCCTCGCGGGACATCAGTTCAGCCCGGCCCAGCTGCCGAAAATAGGTATCGACAAGATCCGGCGACGCGTATCGCTGATAGCTTGCGGCCGCTCGAGGCTTCAACTTCCGATCAACCGCCCCCTCGCCAGCGAGTTCGAGCGACCCGGCGATGCTTTCGGCATGGTTTCCGCCGGCCGCAAGTCGCGAACCCTCAATGAGCGTCGCCAAGCCGGGCTCGAGCGCCATCGGATCATCCATAAAGTCGGCCAAAGGCTGACGGTCGATGGCATGGCCATCGCCATCCCCTCGTTCCCGAATTCGTTCATCCAGCTCTAAGGCCATTCTACTTTCCTCTCGACACGCGCCCGACAGGGAGAAACACGGACAGCGGCCACGGCCCGGGACGCCCCCTTAAACCGGGCGTCACCAGGTTGACCGGAACCGACTGGCAAACCGCGGAATAGCTGGCAGCAAACAACCGGGCGGCTCACGCCGTGCCCATCATGCCCACAGCTTCGCTGCCGTGAGGTGGCGCTTCTGGCCGCGAAAATCAAGCTTCTTTTGAAGGATACGGAGCGTTTTTCTGTCACAGGGCGGATCACCTGATCGCGGTGAAACCGGCAGGGAGCGAGGACCATTCCGTGAGACCTTTGAGGGGGATATGTGTTGCCGGTCAGGGCTGCCTTTTTCGCATCACGACCGCGCCAGGGATCCCATGCCTGCGTGCCGAATTGCCACCTGATCTTCGACCCCTCGCTGGTGGGGCCCCTGCCTAGCCTTCAAGCGGCGCTTGCCGCGACAGGACGCTCGAAGGCAACGATATGATCAATGCAGCCGTTGGCCACGCTCGATGCGATGGCAGACGGGACCCGACATCGAGACCCTGGAGACGACCATGCGTCCGCTGCTGCATCCCGTTCTTGTCAACGGACGGTTTGGCGACCCGGCCCTCTATGTGGAAACTCTGTTCGAGCGCTACGCCATCCTTTTCGACCTCGGCGACATTGGCAGCCTGCCGGCTCGCAAGGTTCAGCGCATCGAATATGTTTTCGTTTCCCACGCCCACATTGACCATTTTTTCGGCTTTGATCGCCTCTTGCGCCTGCTGGTCGGCAGGGAAAAGACGATCCAGCTGTACGGGCCGGACGGGTTCGTCGACCGCGTATATCATAAGCTCCAAGGCTATCACTGGGATTTGTTTGATCGCTATGCGTGCGATCTCATCTTCACTACGACTGAGATTGACGCCTCGTATAACACGAACACAGTTCGGTTTCGGCTGAAGAACTCATTCGCCAGGGAAGAGATCGGATGCGATCAACTGCGCGGCCGAATCCTTCATCGCAATTCAGCCTGGTGGGTTTCGACTGCCATGCTTCAGCATCACGGGCCCTGTCTTGGCTTTGCCCTCGAAGAAGCCGCGCACATCAACATCTGGAAGAATCGGCTCGACGATATGGGGCTGCCGGTCGGTCCATGGCTGCGCAGTCTCAAGCGTGCGGTTATTGACAAACAGCCGGACGATTACCCGATTGCTCTCGGACCAGCATCATCGAATGTTCACCGCGACGAGATCCCACTTGGAGAACTGCGCGACGTATTGACGGTGACGCCCGGCCAAAAGATCGGTTACATTACCGATGCAGCGGACACTCCTCAAAACCGCGATGCCATCTTGCGACTCGTACGCGACGCAGACATTCTATTTATTGAAGCGGCCTTTGCGGCCGCCGATGCCGATCTCGCCGCCAAACGCGCCCACCTGACCACGGCCGCGGCTGGCGACTTGGGGCGGGAGGCTCGCGTGCGACGGGTCGAGCCATTGCATTTTTCGCCACGCTATGAAAAACGGGAGGAACAGATGTTAGCTGAAGTAATGACTTTCTTTTTGGGACACAAATAGCAAGCCAGATACTCGTTGTCCAAAGCCTTCAGCTGCACGGTCCAATTGGCTGTCGAGCCCCCAGAGCTAATCGACGACTCAGGGGGGATCCGATCGCCGTCGTGCTACGGGACGTCAAAGGATCAATCAGTGCCGGCTTTCAATTGGTTCACCTCGAAAGGGAGGTGTCACATGCGGCGCGCTGGCCTGACGAAGGCGACAAAGGAACTCGATGCGGTGGACCCTTGACATCCCTCAATACACCTCTCACGTGTCAGCCGTTATTACAGATATTTGTTATCGAGACATTTAAACGAGATTTCCATTTAGCAACTTCAGCTTCCCGAACTTGTCGGTACTCATCCTTGGGATCCTTGTACGAAGAAGGAGCCAGCGAATGACGACGCACGAAAGTCAGAAGGGTTACAAGGGCTTCGGTATGGAGGGCCCTATCGCAACTTGGTATGCGAAGCGCACCGCGGCCGACATCGACGACTATCAACGATGCGCCCGCCTGGTGGCCGCGCAGGTTGCTGCAAATGGTCACATCCTCGAGTTGGCTTCGGGACCCGGATATCTCGCGATTGAGCTGGCCAAGATCGGGACCTACCAGGTAGTCGGGCTCGACATCAGCAAGTCCTTCGTAAAAATCGCTGCTCGGAAGGCGGAACAAGCCGGCGTCTCGGTGACTTTTCGACAGGGCAATGCCGCAGATATGCCGTTTGAGGGAAATTCGTTCGACTTTGTCGTGTGCCGAGCCGCCTTCAAGAATTTTACTGAACCAGTCAAGGCACTCAATGAGATCTATCGGGTTTTGAAGCCAGCCGGGCGGGCACTGATAATCGACCTTCGCAAAGACTACGGCGACAAGGAAATCGCCGCTCATGTACGGGATAAAGGCACCCTCAATGCATTGATCATGAAGGCGATCTTCAAGTTCCTTCTCAAACGCCGGGCCTATACCAAGGAGGCGATAGAGCGTTTGGCTGGACAATCGAATTTCGGCGGAGGCGACATCCGGCTCGACTCCATTGGCTTTGAGCTTTGGCTGCAAAAGAGGTCGTGACGGGCTGGCCACCGGACACACAGGTTCGGCCCAAAAACGTGCGGACGCTTCGCAGGCGTCTGAATCGGGTTGGTGATCGGCCTCGCTCAGCCCGATGTCTCAAGGCGACTAGGATGCCAAGTCCCCACAAACACGGAAAGCCGCAAGACGTCTCGAACCCTTCGGATAATCTGATGGCAGTTGCCAACAATGAATGATATGCCTGTTCCCCGGCAGAGCGTCACGACGAAGTGCTGGAGTAACAACCGACAAACCCTGGTCAAGCCGGCCAAAACCGTCAGCCGGGGTGCCGTTGCCAATCCCAACCTCGGAAGCATGCGATCGTGACGCCGCTGGCCAATCGGTTGTGCCTGGCGGGGATCTCCTCCTTGGAAGGAAATGGTTCCATTGCGTCGACGATTGCTACGCCGGCGGATTGTCGACCACGAGTTCGTCGGTCAATCAGAAATAGATGGCTCGATGTTGGCGGCCGGATATGGCGCTGCAACGGACTGATGCGCAGCAGAAGGCAGAATCAATGACCGATAGGCCTATCGCCTCACCGCCGTCCGGCCGCTTGGTCCGGTACATGGAGGCTGTCTCCCGCCATCGCTATGCAACGTGGGTGCTCGCCGCGATTGCGTTTGCTGACAGCTCGATTTTGCCACTTATGCCGGATCTCCTCCTGATCCCGATGGTTCTGACTCGGCCAAAGCAAATCTGGTCGCTGTCCGCGATCTGCACGATAGCGTCGTCGCTCGGCGCCGCCCTGGGGTACTTGATCGGCTACGAATTATGGAACTTATTCGGCGCGCGACTGGTCGAGTTGTACGGTTACACCGAAAGTTTCGCCGTTTATCAACGCCTTGTTCAAGAATGGGGCATATGGATCATTATTGCCAAAGCCTTCACCCCGATCCCATTCAAAATTATGGCTATTGCCGCCGGCGTCGCAGCGATGAACCCTTTTGCATTTATGTTTGCCACCGTGGTTGGACGTTCGCTTCACTTTGGCATTACAGCGGGCCTCCTTGTGCTCTTTGGTGATCGAATTATGTTCCTGCTTACCCGATACGAGCGACCACTGGCACTCATATCCGTGCTGCTGATAATTGGTCTTATCGTTGCCTATCATGTGCGCTGAGCACGGTTGAGGTAAGCGCTGGCTCTGTTTGCGCGGATCTATCGTGCGCTTGCCGTCGCCTCAATGGTCTGCGGGCAAAATGCGCGACGCCGCAATTGAACTATTTATGACGACCGCTCCGACAACTTTATCAAGATAGACCGGGAGAAACCCAAGGTAGAAAATGTGCGACCAGGTGCCTTCCAATCCAATTTACGCACCCGAACTTTTGTGTATAGTGAAACGCCTAGACTGAATGACATTTGGTGTTGGATGACGTCGCGTTTGCATGGTGGAGCGCGAACGTGAATACTCGTGTGCCCCTTTCACCGGCCCGGTCCAAAGCGTTTGACCCACGCATGACTGCGGCGATGGGTGAAGCATTTGATAGTGCTTGGAAATCCCTGGAAGATGCCGGAAGCGAATTTGCTGCGCCTTCGCGGGCGCCGACGACGCGCAACGCCCTCGCCCGGCGCATAATCGAATTAGCGGCAGGCGGAGAAATTGATCCCATCCGTCTGCGCGACCACGCCTTGCATCGTCTTTCTCATGCTCCTGACACGAGCTTTGGAGTGGAGGCGATGAGTTCGGCGGTTATTTCAGCACTGGAGAACGTCGAAACCGCTGACGTCTATCGCAAACGGGCCGAAGAATGCATGCGGCGCTTGGACAGAACGGTCGACGAGGTCGAACGCCAGCGACTGATCCGCACGGCCGCCAATTGGCTTGTCATGGCCCGCACCACCGTCTTTAAGCCGCCAGGATAGGCCAACAGGTCGAGCCACACGGGCGGCAGCGCATTCTCCGCACGAGGCAGGACGATGGTCAGGCAATCGTCGAGGGCGCTTTTCGTTGCGTCTGCTCTGCTCCTCTGCGGTTTGGAGCGCCTTCCCGCCCGAACTCCGTCCATCGCTCTCCTGGCTTGGGCGGAATATGGTGCCATCGCCCGGAGGCCGTTGCGGCAAGAGTCGAGTCTGCGGCAGCCTGATCGGATCTAGCGCCGAAGCCCGCGAATAAGAGCTTCTTGGAAATCATCCATTATTTTGGAAATCGATGCTGCGATTCTGAGTTCCATCGCGCCCTGTGAAGGCATCTATGGGCTTCTGCCGCTTCAAGGTGAGGTCCGGTCAGGTGTCGAACACGCGCCACCGTCCAACCCGCCACGGTTCGCAAGCCCTCGCGTCTTGATCTTGGCTGCTACAAGGATTCGGCTGCTGCGGCGGGTTCGACATGTCGGCAAAGATTGCCACGGCCACCTGCGCCAGCCAGCGGTGAGCAGTATTGATCCGACCCGGTTATCCACGCCTCTGCCAGATCGCTGCGGGAATTCCATTCGGGACAGCGCGATGGGCTCGGTGGGTGTCGGTCTCTTTCCTCGGCGGAGTTGACCGTCTTTGGGTTACTGGCGCCGAGCCTGACGCATCAGGGTGTTGTTTTGTTGCCTCATCGGCTCGAACAAACCGGGGTTACATCGCATAAAGCTTTTCACGATCCATCCTTCCGGACCACGCGAGATAGCTCATAGGAAAATCCATCGGATCGAGTGACATGTGGTGCGCAAAGTTCTCGTACCAGGCCGCGCTTCTATTGGCCGCCGCAACCAGCCTCCCGACGATCGGCCGTCGGAATGTCTCGTAATCAGGAAGTGCCGCCGAAATTGTCGTCGGATGTCTGGCCGGTGCTCTATCGAGCGCGATGGCGCTCTTAAGCGCCATTCTCGTTCCCGAGCCAATCGAGAAATGTGCCGTCGGTAACGCGTCACCTATGAGCACACAATTCCCAGCGAGCCATCGGTTGTTCCAGGTTCTAGGAAATTGCCTCCATACTGATTTGTTTGCAATTATCAAGCAACCGTCGAGATCCTCCGAAAATGTTTTCTGGCAAAATTCCCTAGATTCGGCCTCACTCATCTCCGCCATCCCGACCGCGGAGAATGTGTCTTGATCTACCTCCACGACGACGGTGCTCATGCCGGTGGTAAGGATAATGCTGCGCGTTGAAATAGCCCGCATTTCGTTTGACGGAACGTCTGCCGTCAGCGTGTCGAATTGTTTGGTGGCGCCGAACCAAGCGAAGCGATGCGTCAATTAGTCGACTGTAGTGCGAAATTGGGCAATTCGGTCACGACGGACGACGGAATTCACCCCGTCCGCGCCCACCACCAGGTCGGCATCCGCGAGTTCGTCCAGACCAGAGAGCGCGCAGTTAAAGATGGGCACAGCCCCAGCCGAGCGCGCTCCTGAACAATCCGCAGCAAGTGCAGTCGGCCAATGGCAGCAAAGCCAATTCCGTCCATCCGAATGGGTTCGCCACGATGCACGACGGTAATGTCATCCACCGCCGCAGATGCGGGGAAATTGCCGCGCAAGTATCGGGATCATCCTCATTGAGGAATTCAAGTGGCCGATCGGAAAAAACAACACCAAACCCGAAGGTCGTATCGGGCGGGTTTTGTTCGATAATCGCTACCCGCGGGCTGCGCTGCGTCGCTTAACGCGATAACAAGATAGCGCCCGGCCGGTGCGGCGCCCGCGATCGCAATGCGCATTGGAACTCTAAGCTTCTGCCAACCCGGTTGCGACGATTGCCGCTGCACCGGACCCAATACTGGGTCTGATCCGCATCGAGACATCCGGGCCGCCGGATCCTCGCCGATCTTAGCCAGGGCGCATTCTGAGAACCCAGGCTATGGCCCTGTCACCGCACCCGACTTTGATCACAGGACGTTTGGTCTCCGGAAATGCCAGCGGACCGATTTTACAGAAATTCCAGATTTGAGCTACGTCAATGCAGTCGCGGAATTTCCGTGCTTCATGATGGTTTTTGGAGTTCCGCGAGCGGCCGAGCCACCGGCAAATGAGTCATTCTCGTGCCATAGCGGGTGTGAAGCACGTTCTCGCCGTGCTCGACAATGATTCGGATGTACGGGATTCTCTTAAATTCTGGCTTGGGATCGAAGGATTCGAAGTGCGAACTTACGCCTCGCCGGCGGAATTATTCAATGACGACAAGGTACCGGACTTCGAATGCCTGATCGTCGACTATCACCTGCCGAGGACGAATGGTCTTGACGTCATAGCTAAGCTGCGTGAACGGCGAAGTTCCGTGCCGGCAATTCTGATGACCGTCCATTGCGATGGGGACCTGCGACAGCGCGCATCAACGGCTGGCGCTATTCTGGTCGAGAAACCATTCGAAGGCACGGTATTAATCGAATGGATCCGCACCCTTCTGGAGGCGGTGTCGCAGTAAACCACCGAATATCGAATTTACGCCGGCCAGGCTGAACATCTCGACTAAGGCGGACCATCGTCCATACCAGAGAATAGCAAAGCACCGGCGACAGGAATTGAAGGTCTTTTTCACCACAATCTGGCAAGGGTGACCATTGGCGCCACGAAGCGTGCGATCTCATCAGTCTGGTTGGCAATCAAAGCTTCTGCGCGACCACTAATATGTGCTCTGAGCTCCATCGTAAAATCGGCGCCTCACAATTCTGTACCGCGAAATCAAACCACGCTTGACGGAGCGCTATCTCCAACTCGTGGAAACGGGAGACCCGACCGCCAAAGACACCTTCGGTCCCACAAACGTGCCTTACCGCGATTCCAGCCTCATCAAACAGTAGCTCGAGGTCACCGGGATCACAAAAGTAGCAATTTGGCAATCCTTCTCCCGACGGCGCAAAGTTAAAGTCTGTTCCGTCGACCAACAAACTGCGGACTCCATCCTGCTCCAGTATTCCTTCTGGTCTGTGCTTTAATCCCCACCAGAAAGCTCCCATTCGCGATACAAAGCTCACGTAAAGCCACCCACCGGGGACAAGTCGATCTGCTGCCAGCCGCAATGCTGTAATCCGGTCAATGCGCGCAGGGAGATGATAGCACGGTCCCAGCATCAAAATACCGTCCCATGGCCCTCCGACATAACAGGTTGGATCGAGCACGTTGCGGCGACGGACAAAGCGCAAATTCCCGCTAAATGGCTTTCCTTGAAGGCGCTGCACCGTCCTGGAGACGTTGGCATCTGCAATGTCATTGGCGCCGACGTGAAATCCAGCCGCCAGCAGCGCTTCGGCATATCGGCCTGTTCCGCACGCCGCATCCAGAATGCTCGTGCCCGGCGCCAGATACTTGGCGACATACCGCATGGTCACGGCAAATTCAAACGGATAGGCATCGAGACGGAGATCTTCCTTATCGACAATGTTATCGTAATATCGACGAATCGCGGCCTCCTGCTCAGAGCGAGACGTCATCGCGCGTGCACCCGACGTTGGAAGCTTGGGCCAAGCCAAGGCATGTTTAGATCAATTCATCCGCATGACGGCAATTTCTCATGTCGTAACGGCAGGTTCGACCGCGGACAGAAGTTGCGAGCTGATCGCGTGCATTTTCCTGATTGATCATGAGTCGTGGCGCGCTTGGCTGTACCGCTACAACCCGTAGCACAAACCGAGCGCGACCGCAAGCTTCGATCGACCAGATCGTTCGGCCAACCAGCTTGACCAACTCGGCGACAACCCATGAGCCGCCTGACGATGTGGCGTAACAGCGCCTGCTTGGTTGCTGTTTCGAATGGCGGGCGCCCCCTCGAGAATTCCCAATCAGTCCGACGTCCAACCATGCGTTGGAATGAGGCCCTTGCCGCTCATTTTCAATGGTTGGGCGAATGAGTGGCGCGCAGGGTTCCCGCCCAGCCGGGCTTCTCGTCGAGACGGATTGACGATGGGTTCGAGTCGTGTGGCGCCTGGTCGCTACCGGCCGGCGCCGGGCGGCAACCATTCCCGACCGACTCCCGGCGCTGGTAGGGAGTTCGCGATCTGTTCGTAATCGCCGCCATATGCCATCACGTTACCTTATGGGAATCGCTCCACGAAAGGGGCCCATACGTATTCGACGAGCGAGCTGTCACGCCGAACCGCGACACGCTCATGGGCCCTGGTGTAGGTCGGAACCTCAGACGCTTCGGTCGATTAGACAAGGATTGCCAGCGTGGCGTGGCGCGGGCCACAATGACAGTCCGGCATGACAGCACTTATCGAAACTTCTCGCCTCCATTGTCATAGGCCTGATTTGAATTGTGACGGGTTTCGGCATTCTGTACGAGTCGGTAACCGGGTGGGCATCGGCGGCCGGGCCGTCGTCTTGCTTCATGTCCCGAGAAGGCAAGAAATCAACTAGCGGCTTCGACAGTTCCATTTCGCCGATGTTACACTTGGAATGCGACGTCCCCACGAGAACCCGAAAGCGCCGATTCGGCCCCATTGCTTGAAAGGAGACACCACATGAGCGTTAGAGATGCCAAGACGACGCGAATGGCTCCGCTTCAGGGTCGTACCGACCTCACATCGAACGCGGTCCACGACATCTCGGCCGCGCTCAACGTCCTACTCGCTGACATGTTCGCGCTGTATCTGAAGACCAAGAACTTCCACTGGCACATGTCGGGCGCCCACTTTCGCGACTATCATCTTCTCACGGACGAGCAGGCCGATCAGATCTTCGCCACCACCGACGCGATAGCCGAGCGCGTTCGCAAGATCGGTGGCACGACTATACGTTCGATTGGACACATCAGTCGACTGCAACGCGTTCTGGACAATGACGCCGATTTTGTCACGCCTTTGGACATGCTGGCTGAGCTACGCGAGGACAACCTGCAACTGACGGCTCATTTGCGCGAGACGCATGGCCTCTGCGATGAGCACGGCGACGTAGCAACCGCGAGCTTGCTCGAGGTCTGGATCGATGAGGCGGAGCGGCGTACGTGGTTCCTCTTCGAAGCCACCAGGTCGACCGAGTCTGCGGGCCGTGCTTGAATTGCGCGAACGAACCTGACCTCGGTCGTTAGAAGAGGCTAGAAAAAGTCCCCATCCGGGACGCCACAGCCCGGCTTGATTTCCACAACACGTGGGGTCATGCGGAGTGCGGTGGAGCGCCTTTTCATGTTCGGCGGACACCGACGGGACACACTCACTCGACGCACGAGGTGGCGTTTCCTTTGCCGAATGGGTTGAAGGCGCTGGGGTGCAGTCGGTTCGTTGGCGGCAGCGCAATGTCAACTGCTGTGTTCTGTGATGGCGAGCGCTCGAAGTCGAACATGTCCTCAAAGGTATCGGCATCCAAATCCCGGCGGGTCAGATGGCGACGCGCATCATCGGCGTCGCGGTCGCCATCACCAGATGCTACCCCTGCCCCTATCACGAAGCGCTTCTCGATCAGTGTCAGCACGCAGGTATGATCGCTAACGGTGTGCGACACGTAGTGGGGCTTGGCAAACGGCGATATCGCCATGAATGGAATTCGGAAGCCCAACTGGTCGAACCTGGCGCATTGCGGGGGGAAATGGCCCGGTCGGATTGGCCGTCAGGGCTGACAAAGCTCTTCTGCAGTTACCACGCTGTTACCCACCGGATCCGCTTGGTTGGTGCCGCATCGATCACCGGCACCAGGTTGTGCAGACTTGCCGAAGGGTTTGACAGGTCAGGGCACTGCCCGGGGGGATGCCAACGGGCGTGCCGGCCTTCCCTGCGGGGCTTGCGGGAGACGGGCGTGATCGTAGAAGCCGCCGTGTTCGTCGTAGGTGATGAAGATAATGGAGTCCTTCGAATACGGACCATTACGCACCGCGTTGACGACCTGCGAGAGGAAGCCCCGTCCCGGCTGAATATCAGTCGGCAGGTGCTCATTGGTTTCGGATTGGTTGGTGAAAAAGCCGAAATTGGGATCGACAAAGGCCACCTCGGACAGCGGTCCTGCAGTCTGTGCCCCGGCGGCCCGGGCGAGAAACAGCGAGTAAGGCAGGAAATGCAGATCGACGGACGTCGCGCTGAACGGGAGAACGCTCCCTCCCTGTAGCATCTCCCGGAAACAATCTGCCCACGAGACGTTGTTCTTCTCGATCAGGTCGAAGACCAGTGGAGCCCTGTGATGCGACACGACCGCCATGGCCTCGAACCGTAGACGCACGATTTGGCAGCGCCGGCAATCGTCTTGCCAGGTCCTGCGACGTGCTCGACGAACGTTGGCGCAACAGACGCCGACACGAAGACTGGCCGGCCATGTGTCAAACAATCCGACCCCAAATACGACCTATGAG
>Ga0187783_10002437_pt1 | contig 13802 bp, 9 predicted proteins | sample 1015_SJ02_MP02_2_FD_132471 | JGI IMG/M metagenome (GOLD analysis project Ga0187783, IMG submission 132471) | Tropical peat soil microbial communities from peatlands in Department of Meta, Colombia - 1015_SJ02_MP02_20_MG | ecosystem: Environmental > Terrestrial > Soil > Wetlands > Peat | place...
GTGCAATGTCGGTTGCAACCATGTATCGGGCCGTTCGGGAGTGAGCCACGTCATCGACACCAAATCGGGGGTCGATACCGCGGGCAGAAATCGAGGCAGGACGAGCGCGGCCCCAGGTGCTCTAAGTAGCAAGCTGTGCTGTGCGTGAGTCAATCGATGGAGCCGCCACCACCCCCACCCCCGCCCCCGGGGGAGCGACTCACGCAATCCGGATCGCTCCTTCCGATTTTGGGCAAATGTCCCCGGTGTGGGGGGCCGATGGAGGAGGGATTCGCAATCGCGGGGACGTGGATGAACTGGGTGAGAAAAGAGGGGTTCCTCGATGGAGCGCTCTGGCGCGACGACAAGTTGGTCACTTTCTTCGATGTCATCACGCCGGCTCACATACCCGGTGTTCGGTGTCGAGCGTGCGGTGTCGTGGTGCTCGACACGTCGCGGCTGCACTGAGATACCGCGGACTTTCTCCGACCGCCGGCCGCCCCGACGGGGGAATCGTTGGGTTGCCGGTCCCTGGGGGCCTCCGATGGCGGCGGTGTCCGACAAGTCGGGACCAACCCCGATTAGGCACCCGAGACCCCGGTTTAGCCCGACCGTCCGGTTTATCTAGCGGATTTCAGCATTTAGTACACCCCCACCGCGACCGATCGTCGTGCGGACGGAGGTCGGGTCGGTTCGAGTGCCTTCGTGAAAGGAGCTTCGTTGACCAGCGCAAGATCCCAGCGTGCCTCGTTGTCGTTTCCCCACCGACCGTATTGGACCCGTCCCGCAGCGATCCTGATCGCGACGCTCTCTGTGATTTCGGGAGGAGTCATCGGTTTGGCAACCGTCGCCCCTCACGGTTCACCCTCTCTTCCGAGTTCCTCCGCCGCACCGCCCGGCGCCCCTTCCGGAAGTCCGGGTGTACCTGCGACGCCGGCCGGTACATCGGCCGCTGCTCTCGAAGCGTCGGCGGAGTTGTCTCTCGAACACGGAAATGGTCCGGCGGGCGGAATTCCGGTGGACTGCGCCGCACCGGGTCAACCGGCGGCGTCGATCTCCTGCCACTCGAGTGCGAGAAGCGGGATCACACCGGCCACCTCATCGGACCTCGAGTGGCAGAACTCGAGCGGCCTCGGGTGGGCGGTTCAGGGAGTCCCTCCGGGCCGGGAGTACGCGACGTACTCGATGGCCTACGACTACGCCGACGGATACGTGGTCCTGTTCGGCGGGTCGAACTGGTCCGGTCAGTACATGAGCGATACCTGGACGTACCGCGCAGGAATTTGGACGGAACTCACTCCGCTTGTCTCGCCCACGGCCCGGGACTCGACGGGACTCGTCTGGGACGGAACGGACAACGCGCTGATGCTGTTCGGCGGGTACAACCCCGGCGCCGGCGGATACCTGAACGACACGTGGTACTTCCGGGCGGGAACCTGGACGCAACTCTACATCAACGGCCCCACCCCGCGCAACGGATTCGGAATCGTCTGGGACCCTCGGGACAACTACGACCTCCTGTTCGGCGGGAATTCGCCGTACTGCGGCGGAAGTCTCTGCAACGATACCTGGGCGTTCGCTTACGGAGAATGGACTCGGGTGCTCACGAACTGGTCCGCGACGAGTACCCCGTCGAACCGGTCCGAGTTCGCGATGACCTTCGACTCCGCGGACAACTACCCGCTCCTGTTCGGTGGGCTCGGCACTTCGGCCTGCCTGGCCGTGGGAGCGTGCGGGGACACGTGGAACTTCACGAGCTCGCACTACGTGATCGAGGGCGGGCACCTCTATTTCGCCGGTAACTGGACCGAGCTCCAGGAGGGCGGCTCGCTCTGTGGCACCGAGGCGCAGGGCTCCTGCGGCGCGCACGCGCCCGGCGCACGGCTGGAGGTATCGATGGCGTACGACTACCTCGACAACGAGGTCGTCCTCTTCGGCGGATGGAACTCCAGCTGGGGGTTCTTCTACGATACGTGGACCTTCCTGGGCGGCGTGTGGACGAAGGCGAGCCCGGCGAACACTCCGGCGGAGAGATACGGGGAGCCGCTGGCCTTCGACGCCGCCCCGTCGGACAACTACCTCCTGATGCTCCCCGGAGGCCCGAGCTACAATTCACCTACGGACATCTTCTGGTACTATCGGTCCGGAAACTGGATCGAGCTCGCCCCCTCGATGTTCACGGGACCCCAGCAGACGATCGGCTCGGTGATGGCCTACGACCCCGCCGACCAATACGTCGTCTGGTTCGGCGGGTACAATTACACGACCGGATACACCAATCAAACGTGGTCGTACCAGGCGGGCGTATGGACCCATCTCTTCCCGAGCCGGGCCCCACCCGACCGATACCTGGCGTCGATGGCGTACGATCCGATACTGGGCGAGGTCGTCCTCTTTGGCGGCGTCGGTCTGGTTTACTACAACGATACGTGGGGATTCGTTCACGGTCAGTGGTCCGTGCTGTGCGCCGGGGGCGCCACCACGTGCTCCGGAGGGGGGTACTCGCCCTGGGAACGGTACGGCGCATCGATGGCGTACCTTCCGAGTGTCTCGGCGCTGGTCCTGTTCGGAGGATTCGGCATCGTCAAAGGCGTCTACACCTATCTCAACGACACCTGGTCGTACTCCGCCGGCGCCTGGCACAACGAGACCGCGCTAGTGGGGCGTGGCCCGGTCGCCCGTTATTCCGCGGGCCTCGCCTACGACGGGTTCGATAACGAGCTCGTCCTGTTCGGTGGCTACAACGGCACGGGATACGACGGCGATACGTGGAATCTGACCAGCTTCTCGAAGCCCTGGACCGAGATCGGTACCTGCGGGGGTCCGCGGCAGCGGACCTGCGGGTACGATACACCGAGTGCGCGCGACTTCGCGATCTTCGCGTACGATGCTGCCGACCAGGTCCTGGTCGCGTCCGACGGGCAAGGGTCCGGCTTTACCGGCAACACCTTCGTGTTCCGGGGGGGCAACTGGACCGAGTGTCCCGCGTACATTTGCGAGATCTTCCCCGGGCTGATGCCCTACAGCACGTACGGCTCGTCGACCTACGACGGCGCGGACGGCTACATCGTCCTCCGCGGGGGATTCACGGACGGCACGGCCAATTTCGAATACGACTTGCTTCCGAGCACGTGGATTTTCGGACGCCTGCTAACGGCGCCGCCCGTCGGCGCGTCCCCGATGGATATCGACGCCGGCCAGTCCACGACTTTGACCGCCGGCGCCGCGGGCGGGGGCCTCGGGTCGCCCAGCTTTGCCTGGGCCGGGATCCCCGGCGGTTGTTCTCCCTCGTCCCCGGGCGCGGCCGCATTCAGCTGCACTCCGCTCTACGAGGGATTGAACAACTACGATGGCGCCTCGGTGTACGGAACGTACTGGGTGCCGACGGTCGTCGTCACGGATTCGGACGGCTGGCCCGAGATCACCAGTCAATTGACCGATTGGTCCCAACCCGGCTCGGTCGAGATGGCGCCCGACCTCTCCGCGCTGATGAACGCGAGTGCGACCGTGGCCGCGGTCGGGCAGACCGTGTACATTCAGGCGACGGTGGAGTATGACGGGTGGGGTCCGTACACGTGGTTCTGGCAGGGTTTCCCGCCCGGGTGCTCGGTAGTTTCCGCCGAATACCACGACCAGCTCGTCCGGTGCGTACTGACCTCCGGGGCGGTCGGACAGTGGCAGATATCGGTGGGTATCGTCGACCAAGCGAACGCGCGGGTCTATCCCACGCCCCTGACGCTCACGGTCTATCCGGCTATCTCCTCCTCTCCCGTCACGGTGAACCGTGCGGCGCTCGACACCGGCCAAACGCTGGCGCTCGGCGTGACCGCCTCCGGAGGGTCGGGGCAGTTCACCTACACCTGGTCCAACGTTCCCGCAGCGTGCCTTGCGAACGCTCCGGACCTGAGCTGTGTCGTGCCGAGCACCGAGGTGGGCTCCTATCTCGACCCGTCGGTCGTGATCCTCGACACGACCACGCAGGCGGAGACGGTCGAGACGTACTCCGGCTCGGTCGTGGTCTCGGCGGCCCCGACCGCGGCCCGACTGACGATCACGAACCCGGGGAACGCCCCGGTGAGCGCGATCGACGTGGGACAGCCGGTCGATATCACGCTGACAACGACCCCGGGCTCGGGCGGCGACTCCGTCGCGTGGTCCGGCCTACCCGCAGGATGCTCGTCCTCCGGAGTCGATGACACCGCCATTCTCTGTTCGCCGACCGCCACCGGGACCTACTCGATCAGCGCCGTGCTCACCGATTCGAACGGGGTCGCGGTCGATTCCCCGGCCGTCGTGCTCACCGTGTCGTCCGCGCTGAGTGCCCCGACCATCAGCGCGTCCGAAACCACGTTGGACGTCGGCCAAACGCTGGTGCTCGGTGTTCAGACGAGCGGGGGGTCGGGCGACGACTCCTACGCGTGGTCGGACCTTCCGCCCGGGTGTGTGGGGATCAACGAGCCGTCGCTCACCTGTGTGCCCACCGGCGTGGACCCTACCTCGGTGCACGTGACGGTCACGGACGCGAACGGCGTGAACACTTCCGGCTCGCTCCAGGTCACCGTCAATGCTCGTCTCTCCGTGTCGGTCGCATCGTCCTCGCCCGGAGGCGGTGGAACGTACACCGCGACGATTGCGGGCGGAACACCGCCCTACTCGGACCAGTGGCTCCTCAACGGTGCCGCGGTCACCGGCGCCACGTCCACGACGTTCACCCCCGGCTCGCTCCCCGCGGGGACCTACTCGGTCCAGGCCATCGTGTCCGACGCGGCCAACGCGACCACCGGGTCCACGGTGGCGACGTTCACGGTCGCGAGCACCAGCAGCTCGAGCTCCTCATCCTCCCCGACCCCGCTCCTCTCCTGGGTCGAGCTCGGCCTGCTCGTGGTCCTGGTGGCCCTGGCGATCATGGTGCTGGCCGTCCTGGCCCGGTCGCGTCGCGAGCCCGAGCGTCCGGAGCCGGCCGCCGTCCCGACTCCGGTCGTCGCTCCCGCGCCCCCGTCGACCGGCGCGCAGGAGTGGGACGAGGGCGAGCCACCGACCACCTAGGGCCCAGGCCGCCGCAAGGAACGCAGATCAGCCGGTAGGTTTGTGGGCGTAGGCCTGGAAGTAGAACGGGCCGCCGATCAGCGTGGTGGGATCCTGGGTGTACTTCCCGAGGTCGTCGAGCTCGGACTGGACTTCGGCGGCCGTGGCGATGCCTTCCTTGACTGCAAAATCGGAGACGGCGTCGAGCGATGACCACGCGAGCGTCTTCTCGTCACCTTCGAGGTAACACAAGGTGATGAGCGCGAGAGTCGGCGGAGGGACGCCGGCCGCCGTCATCGCCCGGTAGATCTTCCGCCCGAACGCGTGGTCGCCCCCGCCCCGGTCGATCGTGGCCAGGAATACCCTCCGAAAAGTGTCGAACCCCGGGTTCGGTGGGTGACAGAACCAGCCGTCATGATCGGCGTCCTCGACGATGATGGTTCCTCCGGGCTTGACGGCGTGCCACATGCGCCGGATCACCCCAACGGGATCACTCAGGTGCTGCAGCAGAGCGCGGGTGTACACCATGTCGTAGGCGTCGGGTTCGTTCCACTCCTGCACCCGTTGATCACGGAACGTGACGTTCGTCAGGCCCTGCTCCTGGGCCGCGGTTCGCGCGAGGTCCAAGGACACCGGGTCGATATCGATCCCCACGACCTGGCCCTGATTCCCCACCCGCTTGGCCACCTCCAAGCTGACGCGACCCCCGTCGCAGCCTAGGTCCGCGAATCTCATGCCGGACCGGAGACCCACACGATCGAGGAGGGCCGAGGTATGTGGCCAGTACTTCCGGGCGAGAATGGCCAACCGGTCGTAGCCGGCCCGGCCGCCTTTGAGCGAGTAGCGCTCCTTCCGCGTGGGCATCGGCTCGGGAGCGACACCGGCTCGGCAAGGTAATGGTTACGACGCGGGCCCCACTCTATCCGGGACGCGGCGGCGAGTGACGGAGGGCCATTAAGAACCGGACGTCCGCCTTACTTCGTCAGAGGTCCCCGCCCTGACGACCCGCTCGGCGCCCGGTACGGAATCGGCAGGGGCCCCTTCCGTGCTGTGGAGGCGAATTCACGACTACCTTCAGTCGCATCCGGCGCTCTGCTTGCTGATCCTCGCGCCGGAGGTCGAGTACCTCACCGGCTCGTCGCAACTGAGCTACCTCATCGATCAACCGATCCTGTTCTTCCTCTTCCTGGCCCAGAACCTAGCGTCGTACGGGGCCGCGGTGCTGCTCATTCGGGAGGCCCGGGTCCGATGGAACCTCGGATGGACCGGCGTCCTGTTTCTGGGCGCCTGCTACGGCATCATCAACGAGGGAATAGGGGTAAGCACGCTCTTCCGGACGGGCGTGGGCGGCGTGGGGGTGGCCGGGTCGTACCAGCATGCTTTCGGAGTGAACTGGCTCAACGTGACCGACCTCATCCCGATCGTGCATCCCCTGTTCAGTGTCGCTCTCCCGATCCTGTTCCTGGACCTCGCCCTGCCCGAGACCCGCGGGCGGACGCTCCTCACGTCGCGGGAGATGGCCCTCGCGTTCTACGCGCTCGTGGTGGACTCGATCGTCACGCCGTACTTCATCTACCGACTCACGGGCTTCGCCGCGGGCCCGTTCCTGTGGGCAGCTTGTGTGGGCACCATCGGAGTCCTCGTACTCGCGGCGCGCCTCCTTCCAAGGAACTTGTTCGAGCCGAAGACCGCGCTTCCGAGGGCGCGTCCGTGGCACTTCGCGTTGCTGGGCATGACGTTCGTCTGGATCCTGGGATTGTCGCAGGCGGTGCTCGTGCGCTTCGTCGTACCCGTCGCCATCATCGCCGCGTGGGTCCTCGCCTTTGCCGCCCTGACCCTCTTCGTGGTCCTGCGAAACATCGGCCGAACCGGCTCCCAGCCTCAGGTGGTCGCGCTGGCGGGCGGGCTGGTCGTCTCCCTCATCCCGATGGGAATCCTGGCGCAGCTGGGGACCGGGCCGGGTCTGATTCCGGTGCTCGTGGCCGACGGCATCGTCGTGTACTTCGTCCTCTGGCTCTGGAAGAAGTACCGACCCGGAACCCAGCCCGAGGGTCCGGGACCCGCGAAACGCCGGTCCGAGGCAATCGCGATTCAAGATTGACCCCCGAATCCAAGACGTTAACAGGACTCCGCCGCTCGGGGGCCCATGGACGTGATCACCGGGCTGCACGCAGTGACCATCCACATCACGGACGTCCACAAGGCACAGGTGTTCTACCGGGACGTGCTCGGCCTCAAGGAAATGGGCTTCAGTGAGAGCCAGAATCGTGCGATCTACGCCCTTCCCGGGACGAACACCCTCCTCACGATGCACGTCCAGCGTCCCGAGGAGGGCGGCCGCGAACCCGGGACGGTTTCGGGTATCGTCTTCCGGACCCCCGACCCGAACGCCGCCTGCGAAGAGATCAAGCGACGCGGGGGGACCGTGACCGTGGAACCGACGCTGGTCGAAACTCCGGGCGGCTCCTTCTACCGGGGAGTGTTCGCCGACCCCGACGGAAACGAGTTCATCATCTCGAACCGAAAGGATTGACGACGCCACAAACCGGGGCGCTGAGAGGAGCCGGCATTCGGCACGAGGGCCCGAGCGGGTCCTGCCGAGTCAGCCGCGCGGGGTCGGGTCGCTGCGAAAGTAGGGCCGGAGCGATCGCTCGAGCGCGCTGCGCAGGGCGTGCCGGCGCGCGTCGCCTATGAGATCGATCTCGAACGGAGTAAGATTCCGAAGGAACCCGAATCGTTCCGCCGCCTGGCGACAGAGCCGATTCCAATCCCGTCGGCGCGCCCGGCCGATCAACCGCTCCAGGTCCGGCCACTCCCGCCGCCCCTTCTCCAAGGTTCCCAAGATCCGCTCCGGCTCGAACGCCTCCCGATCATTCCAGAGTTTCCCCACGGCGAGGAGCCGCACGAGACCCTCGTCGAATCCCTTCTGACCGTACCGGATCGCGTCGTAGAGATCCCGTTCGGTCGCGCGCTGCTGGATCGCGCGGAGCTTCTCCGCGATGGCCTCTTCTCTCCGCAGGCACGGGAGCTCGGGCAGCGGAAAGGGGAGGGATCCGAAGTACGACTGCGGAAGCGGTTTCCATCTCGGCGGAGCAAGGAACGTCGGCTCCCGATAGCTGATCTCCAGCCGGAATCGACCTTCGTCCCACTCGTGCCGGTATTCCACCTGACACGCCCAATTCCGATTCGCGGTTCGGTACGGTTCCACGACCCGCAAGGTCAACCCGTGGAATTCGGAAGAGAACGCGTCATCCAGGACCGGCCGCGGGTCCGGAGCGAGGCCCGCGTTCGTGAAGTCCAGGTCCTCGCTGAGTCGTCCGGCATCTCCCGTCACCATCATTCGAACGTAGGTCCCGCCCTTGAACACCAACGACTCGGTGACCTTGTGTTCCGCGAGGGTGGCCAAGGCGAACAGGAGGACGACCTCCTGCTGCGCGATGTGAAGGTCGACGCCCATCACGTTGGCAAATCGGTTGGCAACGGCCTGCGGAATCACGGGATTTCGCCTTCCGCGTACAGTTCGCGTTCGTCGAGATTCCGGATAATGTGCCACCGAGCATCGTGCGACCCCCGCCGACCGTACCGTCGGGAGGTCACCAGAGGGGAGAACGGGTCACTGAGCCGAGGCAACAGCCGGTCCAGGAATCGGGCGGGGACGGGCGTGCTCGGACGAAGACGCTCGGTGAGGTAACCGATCCGCCGGCCGAGGCTCGCGTTTCCGTAGCGGCGGATGTAGGTTCCCAACCGGGTCCAATTCAGCCGGGGCTTGGCCAGCGCCACCGCGTGGGCGACGCCGCTCACACCCCCCGAAAAGTCCGGACGGGACACGCAGTCGAGCACGGTGCGCTCGAGGTCGCTCACCATGAGATCCAGGCCGCGGCGAACGACGTGGGTCGCGCCGAAGAAGTGACTGGGGGTAAGGCGAATGGGTCGCAGCTCTGACGTTCCTAGCCTACGGGACGCCAGTCGTTTTGGCGTGACGATGTAGTACACCCTCCCCGCTTGCCGGAGGAGTCCGTGGAGCTCCGCCGCGGTGCCGTAGCCGTAGTAGTAGGGGGTCACCAGGAATGCTCCGAGCCGCAGTGGGTCCAGGTTGGGGAGGGCGTCGGGACCGTGACGGCTGGGGTTCAGCAGAAACTCGCCGCGGCGAGCGCGCTGCAGCCATCCCTTCTCAACCAACCCGTGGGCGAGTTTTCGCGCAAAACCGGGGGATATGCCGGCGGCACGGCGGATCTCCCGAAGAGAGGTGAGTGACTGTCCGGCGGCCTCGAGAGAGAGCACCACCTTCGCCTCCGTGGGCGACAACGAGCGGACCTTCACGCTCCGACATATGTTAGATATACAATAATGTTACTGATTTAGTAACAATAAGTACTCCCCCACATTGGTCCTCGCCGGCGAGTGCGGAACCCCGCCCAAACACTCCTGGACTGGTCGGATCGCAAGGCTCGCCAGCGGACCCTCCCCCTGGATCGAGTGCAATGCTCGTTGCACACCGGGGTTGAGGCCGCCTCGGGCACTATGAATGGAATAATCGAGGAGTATTCTCGTGACTGTTGATAACACGAGTCCTCGTGCGGAGGCCGGGGGAAATCAACCCATGTCTGAATGGAGTGGGGGATCGGCGAGATCGCGGGAGGCCTCGGGCGGGGATACAGAGCTGGGTGCGCGACAGCGGCGTAACCAAGCGAGAACGCGAAATGCTCCGCGGGGCCGACTCGTGCCTACGGTGGTGGTTGTGGCCTGTATCTCGATCGTCGGGGTCCTGATTGCCGAGACCGGCATTCCGGGCGGCCACTCGTACCCGACCCCTGCGCCGCAAGTAGTCATCTGCGGATGCGGGGGCGGTGGAGGCAGCTACTCGGCGACCTACGCCATCACGTCGCTGAACGCTATCGGATCAACGAGCGTCAACGCGTTGGGAAGCGGTACGTGGAGCAATAACCAAAATCTGTTCTGGGGTACCTTCTCCGATGGACAAGTCTGGGTGATCCCTTCCGGATACGCCGGAGTCGGCTGTGGAGTCTCCGCAAACAGCTTTCCGTGCGTCATGTCCAACTGCGCACTGAGCTCGTGCTCGCAGAATTCGCCGTACGGTCTCGGCGCGAACAACGTCTCTGCTTCCGCTAGCACGACTGACGTCTATGCCGGTCCCACGCAGCTAATGCTCGTCGAGCCCACAATGGGCTGGTACCTCGCTCACAGCGGGTCGAACGGCGGTGCGGCGTGGTTCAGTCTCGAGTGCGGCGGCTACACCGGGAGCTACCTGCTCCAGGCTACTGTAACGCTGGGGTACTCGCTGACAGTCGACGATCTGAGCACAAACTCGGTCGTGGGCCAGGTAAGTGGATCATTTGTCTCGAGCTCGGGTTGGTGCAATGAGAACGGGTATTCGAACCCGAGCTATGCGAACTCACCCTACAATCTGCCATCCGAGACCGAGACCTTGACGATGTCCGGGCTCGGCGTTTCAATGACCGACGGTCAGAAGTATGAGTACATAGTCGGGGCGACCTGCTCGGTGCTGGTGAGCAACTCGGAGTTCGTAAGCAGCACTGAAGTCGGACCTCAGGCGGGCGCTTCGTGCTTCGCTTCTTACCCCGGGCAAGGGACCCAGTACGTGACCCTGAACTCGGTGACCGTGACGACGTCGTGAGGTAGGGGCCGATCAAAAATTCGATTTAAGACCAAGGGCAGCACTCGACGCGTTACCCGGCCTGGGTATCGAGCCGTGCCGCCCAACCCCTTCCTTGCAAGAGCGAATCACTCCCGCCCCAGTCTAGGCACATCCTATGATGGAAGGCGTGAGCCTGTCGCCGAGATCGATTGACCGAGTTGAATCCAGTCCCGCTGGAGAGCGTCTCCAAGGTGCAAGCCCCCTTACCCCCATCCATCCGAGTACAGGAGAGTGCGGGGGGTAACGGTTCTGAGGTGCGTCCGCTCCCTACCGCCCCCGTGAATAGGCTCGAAACCGCAGCGGCGTCGGCCCGATTCGGGCGCGCCTACGCTTATCCCACGAAGCGCATCCTCGGGTTGTGACACCGGGTCGCCGACTCGCCGCCGTGATGTTCACCGACACGGTGGACTACACCGCGTCGACTCAGGCGAACGAAGGGAACACGCTCGACCTGCTCCGGCAGCAGGCCGAGATCGTACGGCCGATTCTCGCGCTCCACAAGGGTCGGGAGATTAAGTCCACGGGGGACGGATTCCTGGTTGAGTTCGATAGCGCGCTCAAGGCGGTCCAGTGCGCGATCAATGTGCAGCGCCGACTGTACGAGCGGAATTCGGAGGGCGGCTTTGCCCCGATCCGGATCCGGATCGGAATTCACCTGGGCGACGTGGTGGAAAGCGAGACGGACATCCTCGGAGATGCCGTCAACATCGCCGCCCGGATCGAACCGCTGGCGGAACCCGGCGGCATCTGCGTTTCGGGCGCCGTCTTCGAGCAGGTGCACACGAAGATCCCCGACAAACTCGCCAAGCTGGCGGCGCAGACCCTGAAGGGTGTTCGGGCGCCCCTCGACGTCTATCGCGTAGTCCTCCCGTGGGGCGAGGACGGTCACGCGGGGAGCGAGGCCACGCCTCCCGACCAGAATCGGCTCGCCGTCCTCCCGTTCGTCAACATCAGCCCCGACCCCAACGATGAGTACTTCGCGGACGGGCTCACGGAGGAGCTGATCGCGAACCTCTCCCTGGTGCCCGGGCTCAAAGTCATCGCACGAACGTCGGTCAACGGCTACAAGAAGACCGACAAATCGGTGGCGACGATCGGGAAGGAACTGGGCGTCGGCACGGTCGTCGAGGGGAGCGTCCGCCGCGCCGCGAACCGCATCCGCGTCACGGTCCAGGTTATCGACGTGGCCACCGAGGAGCACCTCTGGACCTCCAAGTACGACGATGACCTGGACGACATCTTCGCGGTGCAAGCCGACATCGCGACCCGCGTCGCGACGTCCCTTCCCGGCAGCCTTCACAAAGCGCCGGCGCCGGTTCCGAAGCTCGAGCAGCCAGCGGAGAGCCAGGCGTACCTCGATTTCTTGCAGGGCCAGGCGCTCGCCTGGAGCCAGGACGAAGCGTCCCTCCGGAAATCCGTCGAGTTCCTCGAGAAATCGATCCGGGCCGACCCCGCGTACGCGCGGGCGCACGCGGTCCTCGCCCGCGCGTACATCGGGCTCGGGATCGAAGGATACATGCCGTGGGTCGAGGCGATCAAGGTCGGTCGAGCGTCCTCCGAACGGGCGATTGCGCTCGACCCCGATGTCGCCGAGGCGCACGCGGCGCGTGGCGAGATTGCCTTCATGGCGGACGAGCCCTCCGACGTCCTGAATCGGGAGGTGCGCCGGGCGCTCGAACTGAACCCAAGCCTCGCCCAGGGGCATTCGATCCTCTGCGCGATGGCCTCGACTTTCGGCGTGGTCGAAGCGTACATCGCCCAAGGCGAGGAAGCCTACCACCTCGACCCGCTCGCCCCCGAGACGATCCGGCGGCTCGGGGACGCCTACTTCAATTGCGGCCAGATCGACAAGGCGCTCGCGCACTGGCAGAAGAACATGGAGCAGGCGCCGATCTACGCGTACCGGGGGCTCACCGATATCGCGATCCTGCGGGGCGAGCTCGACCTGGCGGAGACCTACGTGAAAGAACTCGAACGGATCGCCCCCACGAGCGACTACGCGTACCTGTGCCGCGGATTCCTCTCGGCGACGAGGGGCGACCGGGACGGGGCGATGAAGGCGATCGAGAAGATCAACCAGACGCACAAGGGGAGCTCGCGCCGGTCCTCTTCCATGGGCTTCATCTTCTACGCGCTCGGGGACCTCGGTCGCTACTTCGAGTGCATGACCCAAGCCGCGAAGGAGCACACCATTCAGCTCGGCCGCATCCGGCTTTCCCCACTCTTCTCGGCGGCCCGGAAGGACCCGCGGTTCCTGGAACTGCTCTCCCAGTTCTATCTGCCCGACCCTGCGACCAGGTGAACGATCCTTCCCCGCGGGATGGATGCAAGCCCTCTTGCACCCGGGCGGTTACACGGGGGGCGGCAGTCGTGCCCCGCACTTGCGACAGAACACGAATTCCTTCGCATTCCCCGTCCCGCACGCCGGGCAGAATCGATCGGTCATCGGTCCGCTGAAGGCGGACGCCGGGGCGTCTGTCACTGGCGGAGAGGGTGAGGGTTGGACCGGGGCGCCGTAGTACGCCGGATACGTGTACGCGGGCGGCGCCAGAAGGGATGCAGGTCTAGCCGGCCGAGTCCACGGCTCGGAGCGGCTCGAGCGCCAAATGAGGAGGCCCACGATCATGAGCACGGTCGCCACAATCGCAAGGTACCATCCTATGTCGGCCCCCCACGTGATGGACTCCCCGCCGGCGGACGCGGAGCCCCAGAAGGACGCACAGGGCGTCTGAATCGAGGTGGAGTTGCATTCACCGCCGGGGTTCGCTTGGTGCCAGAGTATCGGCTGGAGTACGGGCACCAGTATGACACTCGCGATCGAGAGTAGAAACGCGGGAACACCCACCGACCGGAACGTCGTCATACGGCTCGGATTCGGAGCGCGGTGGAGGGACTGGAAGATCCCGAGGGCACCGGCGAGCAATCCGAGCACCAGCCCCACGGCCATCATCGCGAGAACACCCTCGTAGAGGGCCCCTACCTGGCCGAGCCCAGCACTCGCGTAGGTGGAGGATGAGCTGACTCCCCCCGAAGCTGCCGTCGCCGAGTCTCCCGGGTAGAAACCGATGGTACCGTTCCCGTCCGTTCCGGAAACGGAAAGTGTCCACCACGACGCGAGACA
>Ga0187783_10002438_pt1 | contig 13800 bp, 13 predicted proteins | sample 1015_SJ02_MP02_2_FD_132471 | JGI IMG/M metagenome (GOLD analysis project Ga0187783, IMG submission 132471) | Tropical peat soil microbial communities from peatlands in Department of Meta, Colombia - 1015_SJ02_MP02_20_MG | ecosystem: Environmental > Terrestrial > Soil > Wetlands > Peat | place...
CCACAGATCGCTGATGGGGTTCGAACCTTGATAGGCCGGGCGCCCGATAGGCCGCTCTGGTCGCACGCGCTGCTGAAAAGGGATGGCCGTGTAGGACTCGATGGCATGGCTCAGGACGTCTAGCCCCGATGCGGCAGCCACAGGCGAGGGGAGCGTCCGCGTGTTGTCTGGATCCACCAGGCCCAATGTCGGCCTGAGGCGGCGATGGGCGATGCCGGTCTTCGCCCTCATCTGTTCGAAATCGAAAATTGCAACGCCCGTCGTCTCGCTGCCAGTTCCTGCCGTGGTTGGAATGGCGATCAACGGTTTCAGCGGGCCCGGAATTAGCTGACCCCTTCCGATCGGCGGGTTCACATACTCCAGGAAATCAGCGGGATAGGAGCTATAGAGATTTGCCGCTTTGGCCGTATCGATTGTAGAGCCGCCTCCCACGGCGACGAAGGCGTCAAAGTCTTCAGACTGGGCGGCAGCCGTCGCATCCTGAAAGGATCTGTCGGAGGGCTCTACGCGAACGCGATCGAAAACCGAAAAGCGAATCCTCTCCTCTTGCAAGGATTCAAGGACAGTCGTCGCGGGCGGCAGGATGCGAAGATGGGGATCGGTGAAGACCAAAACGTGCTTCCTGCCGAGGTCTGCCAGTTCGGCCCCCACTTCCCGCGTGACTCCAAAGCCGAACCGGATGGCGGTCGTCGCCATCTCGAAGGCATATTCATTCATCGTTGAGGTATGAAGAGCTGCCATGCGGCTCTGCATCGAATCCCCCATCGCCGAAGTTTCCTCTGACTCTGCTTATCTCTCGCTTTGCCCTAGCGGGTCGGAAGCACTACTTTCTCACCGGCTCGAACTCTATAACCGCATTGCCCGGCGGGATCGAGTTCACCCACGGCACCGACACATGCTTGTCAACTTCGTACTCAGAACCGGGCCCGAGGTAGGTGAAACTCGGAAACACAAAGGGAACTCCCTCGGATTGTAGGACAGAGCTCCGGTCGGTCACTTGCAAATGCAAATGCGCGCCGGTCGTGTTGCCGCTGTTCCCGAGCAGCGCAAGGGCCGCCCCTTGACGAACACGCTCGTGCAGCCGCACCTTTACGCTGCCATTCTCCAGGTGCGCGTACGTGACGTAGCGAGTGGGGCCAATCTGAAGGATTACGTGATTTCCAGCAATGTTATCGAGAGTGACCGGAGGCAGGTTCCGCGGTGTGTTGTCCGGTATTCCGTCTACGACTTCCGTGATTTCACCGTTCGCAACGGCGAGAACCGGTTCGCCGTAACCCCACCAGTTTTCATTGCGCGTTGTGCCATCATGATGAGAATCGCCATTGGGGCCAACCTTGACCCAATCGATCGCGAAACGTTCGGCCGAATAAATGTGGCCATCGATAGCCGTGATGGTCCGGCGGTGGAGGGAGCTGTTGTCTGGACCATCTCCTGCCACCCAGATGCCCCCGTTGAAGGGCGGGCTCAGTGTCGGCACCGGATCCCGGCTCACGGGCACTTGGAAGTCCTCAAGCGTGGCACCGGGACTGTCTGGATCGGCTGTCGCCGAAAAAACCATTCTGTGCCGCAAGCCCGTGGGCAGAGCTCGATTCGATGGCAGATCGATCCAGACAAAAACGACGGAGCGCCCGCCCGGGTCTGTCGTGGGGGTGTCTTTGCCTGCCCCACTCCCGGCGGATCCAACCCGTATCATCGCCGCGGCCAGGCTATCGCCCGCGAGAGTGCTGAGCGGGGAGCTGCCGTCCTCATTCGCGAAGATGTCTAAGCGCTTCAGCGTCAAGGGCACGGTGTCGAAATTTGTGACGTGAAGCTCGTAAACTAGGACCTGTTGTTGATCGATTCTGACCGGTACCGGTGGGAACGGGCAGACGACCTCGACGCGCGGCCCTCTCTCTCGCGCGAACCCCATAGCCGACAGTCCCACTACGATCCAGACCCTCACAGCTCTACGGACGATGGTTGCGAACGAAGAGTGCATTCTTCCCCTGGAGCTTAGGTCAATGAGGCAATTCTTGCCAAGGCCCGCCGATTTTGGTCTCCTTCGCCTTCCAGCCGTTGCACTTGAATTTCGAGCCGGGACGAGCAGACGGAGCGGTGTAGCTGTCTGGGTGCATCCGGCTCGTTCCTACCTGACGGCCAGTGGGGAAGGTGACACCGGTGCGGCCGGAAATGGGCCTTCGCTCTTTGCTAAGGTCACTTCCTCAAACAGCAGGGAGGGGCTCACACAGGAGACAACCGGCAGGCCTTCGGCTCCGAACGAAAACCCGATGGAGAAAATAGAATTCATCCGCGGACTGAGCTGATCGTTATACAGCACGGGCGTATCCCCCGTCGCGACGATCTCCTTGAATGCCTCCGCGGATAGATCGGTTATGCGCACTCCCTCGAGGGGTTCTTCGTGTCCGTCGGAATAAAGCTTGTAGACTTCGGCAAGCGATGGGGAGCTGGTTTGACCAGATGCCATCTGTCTCATTATGTTGACCACGGAGGATTCCGATCCCGTTCCGACTCGGCGAACCACGATCGCATAATCGAGCCCTCTTTCCTTGGCGCGGCGCAGCAATTCTTGTTTCAATGCGTCGGCTGGCATCGTTTTCGTAGACGTGAGGAAAATGTTGCTGGGAACGGCCCCCCAGCCATGGCGGCTTCCCGTACTTTGCAGAATGCCGCGTACGGGGACGCGCGATGCGAGCAGGTTCTTGAGAACACCACGCTCTACAAGAATCGTTTCTCGGGTTTTCACACCGTCATCGTCCACCGGAGACGTTCCCAGTAACGAGATTTCATGGAAGCTCGCTTGGGAGGGATTGTCCTCAACCGAGATGAAATCTGGAAGGATGCGCGCACCCATTTTGTCTTGCAGCGAAGGGCCCCGGTCGAACATCTGGCTAAACATCATTTCGAATTGGGAGTTGTCACTGATCGGCGTTCTGGCTGCGGCAAGCCGCGAGCCGAATTGCTGAAGAAAGATCTCGCTGGCTGCCGCGCCTTCGAACAAGACCGGGCCGTTGTAGCGATCGACCGACGGCGCCGAGCGAAGTTTCAGAATCAACGCCGACATCTGCTGCGCGCGCGCCCGCAACGCCTCTCGGGTCGGCAGATCGGCAGGGTTGCGAGTCAAGACGCGGAAGGAATCCGCTATCGGTAGGCCATCCGCCGCGTGTGTCCGAGCGCTCACTTCCACCTCGATCAAGGGATCGGAGCGAGTAAACGAAGTGCCCTCGCTATTCAAATACCGCGTGTAAACGCTGGTGTACCTGATCGTCACGCCGGACCGGTCGATGTCTGGCGTCGCGCGGAAGACAACCGAGGTATCTCGCGCCGTCGCTTCCAGCTGCTGGAAATCGCGAGCGACGGCGGCGGACCCCGCTGCGAGCTGAATCGCTGGTTCCTTGCTGAAGTCAGGAACATTCTCGCCGCCCGTCCGCCCCTTGAGAGCAGCCCGCTTCGCCGAAAGATCCTCCAAGGCTCGTTTGTACTGCGTGTCGGTCGCCAGCCAGAGTTCGCGCCGAATTTGACCATAGTTGTCATCGAGCGATCCCTGCGCAACAATGCCGCCCAACGCGCCGGTGGGACCGCCCGACAGCCTTCGTAGGGAAACGAAATTCGTGTTATCCAGACTGTAGTCCCCGACCCGGAGCTCTACGCTGATCATTCGATGACGACTCGCAGGGCCGCTCGGGGATGTCAGACTACCCAGCGTGGCCGATATTTCTTCTTCAACGATGTCCTGTATGCGGTAGGCAAGAAAGTAGGGCTTCTCCATATTCGGAAGCTGCAATTGGGCCATAGAACGCGCCAATTCATCCTTCATGGCCCGCATTACAATGTCTTCGTGATCCTGCGCTTGCAGCAGCGAGACGAAAAAAAGCGAGCCGATGGCGAGGCATTTCTTGCGTGTCATAGCTAGTCGCTTCCCGCCGGAACGGCCGGTGGTGGCAGCAGCGGTGCGCGCTCCTGCGATTTTTCCTTTCGCTGGACCTCGATTTGTGCAACCAACAACCCCGGCGCACTGGCGGAGACGGGCACCCATCCCGATTCTGCTCCACACACCCCATTGAACACTTCGACGTGGTCATCGGCGGCGAGGATCTTGCTGAACGAGGTCAAGGGTGTTCCGATCAGGTCCACGCCGCGGACCAGCTCCTCTCTTCCATCCGGATAAACGCGATAGACAATGGTCGGCCGAACATTGAACGCGTTGGGAATAACCCGCTGAGTGAAAGTGAATCCGCCCTCAATGTCATCGAAAAACAGGCCATAGGGCTTATTTTCAGCCTTGATTTGTTCGATCAACTGTTTCTTCAGTTCCTCCCGCGAGACAGACTTGGAGGAAACAACGATCAGATTGGATTGCCGCGCTGCCGCCGCAAAGCCCTGCTGGTGGCGTCCGTGCCCGTTGGAGTGCTCAAAGCCACTGACCGGGGCACGCGACATCAGGAACTCCTTCAGCACTCCGTTCTCTACAACCGTAACTCTTCGTGCCGGCACACCCTCATCGTCAAACGCATAGTAGCCGACCAACTCGGTAGGTCCCAGTTGCTTGAGGGTCGGATCGGAATAAACCGAAAGAAAATCCGGGAGCACCGCCTGATTTATTTTTTTCTTAAAAGTTTGCGCGTCGTCTTCGTTCTTTTGCCGTTGACCTTCCACACGATGTCCGAAGATTTCGTGAAAGAAAACAGCACTCGCGCGTCCGGAGAGAATGGCGGGCCCCGTGTAAGGGTCCGTGATCGGCGCCTTGATCAGCAACAGCAGCGTGCTGATCATTTTCGCGATATCTTTCGACAGGGTGGCATCATCTGGCAGGCCGTTCGGGCGAAAGGACATATACGTCTGATACAAAGGCAGTTCCATTCCGTCATCTGCTTTTGCCATGGCCGAGATGATGACGCGGTAGAAAGGGGTCGACATTCGAATTTGGCTGCCCTCGCTGTTCACATAGCGTCGCGTCTCGACTTCGGCGTCCAATCGCGCATCCGCCTCAAGAATTTCCGCATGCTCGGCAAAGGGCTTTGTCAGATTGCGTAGCCTTTCTTCCCATGCCTTTTTGTCCACGGAAAAATCCGCGATGGGCTCTGAATACAGATGCGGCTGCTCCGCGGAGAAATCCGCCGACGGGTCTTCCTGTGCGACTTTGACCTGGACGTTGGCCTGCACCTGTTGCAGGCGCTCAACCGCGCGTCGATATCGCTGTTCCGTCGCTTGCCAGAGGGCCACTCTCACACCCAGAGGATCGTCCCCCAGCGGCACTTGAGGGGCCTGCAGAAAATCCTGCATCGAATCGGACATCGTCTGCTGGCGCAACGGATGGGAGTTATCCAGCTTGTAATCCCCCACGCGCAGATCCACGTCTAAAACTCGGGTTGTTTCGTCAAGAGTTGAAACCAAGGCCCCGAACGAGGCCGACACGTTGATCGTGCGATTGTCCGTCATCTGATAAGAAAGAAAATAGGGAGGAACCGGAGCCTTTTTGAGATTCTGCATGGAGCGATTGAGTTCCTGGTTCATCGCCATAAGGATGGGATCGGAGGGCGGCTGCTGCCCCCACAGCGGATGAATCACACACAACAAGCACAAGCCGAGCCATCTTCGGGTGTGCCGGCTCAACATTCTCCTCTTTGGCATCCAGGACTAATTCCTATTTCGGGACCTATCTCTCTAGCTACTAAGCTTCGGGTACTCTACACGCTTCGTGTCAAAAAGAAAACAATCACCCGGCTCCGAGCCAGTATCGGCTGTTGCCACCACACAAGTCGCCCTTGCCCCAGCATCGGACCCGCGCGGACATCAATAAATATTTCATCCTTTGCGTGAAGGTACTCGGGGCATACTACCCGTTCGCTTTCATTGCGAACTCGTTTTTGGAAGAAGGCAGGCAGATGAATACATTTCTCGCACCTATCGAAAAGCCGCAAGGAGTGATCAGGAAGCTGGTGTATTACTTCTCGCGTCGGCAATTCGGCAAGGTGCTGACGCCGCTGAAAGTGTATGTGGCGCGGATGCCCCTCGGCTTCGGATTGTTCCAGCGGAAGATCAGCAAACTGGACAAGGGCCTGACGCTACCGCCGGAGATGGTTTTGCTGGTTCGCCAGGCGGTGGCGCGTATCAATGTTTGTCTATTCTGTATGGATATCAGCCGCTCATTCACGATCAGAGCGTCCATGAACCAAGCGAAGTTCGATGCACTGGGGGAATATCAAAGCAGCCCTCTTTTCAGCGACGCCGAGCGCGCAGCACTCGACTATGTAACTGAGCTGACCAAGGAAAAGAAGGTTAATCCAGACACGTTCGCCCGTATGGCCCGCCATTATTCCGAACGCAAAATCTGCGAAATCGTTTGGCTGGTTGCGAGTGAACACGTCTACAACATGACCAACATCGGATTGAACATTCACTCGGACATGCTGTGCGATATAGCCAAGAGAAATCGCCGTTGAACTCGCGCATACGCTTACGCGAATGTCGCGTGGTCCCCGGATGATCGCACGTGCCAGCCTACCCTAGCTGCCTGGCAAGGGCCTGTCAGAGATTTCTGCAAATCTTGAAAGACATCTCTATGTACTTCCCCAGGCCGGAGTTGTAACGTCTGACTACGGAGGACGACTTATGACCGCTTCAGAGAGCGATCGGCCGAGATCGCCACTGACAACGCGTTTGCGGGCCATAACTGTTGAATTGCAAGCATTGGAGCGCTCAGTCCTCTCGGGCGATCTCGACTCTCGGGTGCTGAGCGAATTCCGTAACGCGGTAGACCACATTCGCAACACCGCTTGGACCGTTCAACAATGGGTCGATGCGAGGGAGCAGTCCGGCGACCCTTACGCTGTCTTGCCTGCTTTGGCTGCCCAACGCGTCCACCGCGCCACTCAACTTGCGAACGATTTGTGCCTCGACCTTCAGAGTGTGGAAGTAACTGCGGAAACGGAGGGAATGGGCGATCTCTATCGGTCGGTAGGCGATCTGCATAGACGGCTGGAAGTTCTATTCAAAAGGGGGGCGTAGTGCGGAGAGCAACCACGCACCAACGTCGCGGAGTTGCAGAGTCAGTTCAGAATTTAGGGTCAGAATCAAAGGACTTCTTCAAAAAGTGTCGCTGAATGCGCCCCAGCAATGTGTGCGGGCCGCCATACAGGAATTCGAGTGCCACATTCTGCCCAAACTGCCCTAGGAAATTGTTAGTGCCCATGCGAAATCCCAGAATGGGACCGTCGTGGTCAGGGATCCAAGTATTTGCGGCGGCCATTGAGCCGATAAAGGGAGAAGCCGTCAGCGCGATCGAGAACGAAGTGGTACCGTCATCGCCGCGCCGTGCCGCAACGGTCGAAACCGCCGCATGCCAAAGGCGAGGAAAGAAACCGACGCAGGTGCACCGATAGTAGACAGTGTCCTCGTGAAATGCCTCGGCCAGCGAGTATTGAACTGTCGCCGTGACGAGGTTAATACCCAGGTTACTGGCCACTCTCGCAGCGTACGCATTCTCCCCCTTTCCCCATTCGTGCGGAAAATCGAAGCCTTGATCGATCGCGGCCGCGAACCCAGATCCAACGAAGGCGACCGGCCCAAGAGCATTCCAGGCGAGGGACCGTAGTTTTTGCTCCTCGGTTGGCGGGATATACAAAACCGCGGAACTGGTTGGAACGCTCAAAGGGGCGGACCATGCAGCCGCCAACGAGGAAAGGCTCGAAGATTCTTCGTCAGCGTTGGCATTGTCCGTCGAAGCGGATTGAGCACACACCGAACCGGCGACAAACAAGATCGTCGCTAGCAAAAAAAGAGTACCGAGAACTCGTGAAATGACGACACCCCCAAAGGCGCTAGGTTAAGGTCCCACAGTACAGTACCTCACTCCCGCTGTGGCACAAAGCATTTTGACTCTGGCGCACCTCCTCCTTAGCCGCATATCCAAAGTAAGCAGGTCCAGACCGCTTCCTGCCGCCCCTCCTTTCTCCTGCCAGGCCCCCGTTGCGGGGACGCTTCCGCAGAATTTTTTTGAAATTTTTTGGCGAGAATCGGTACAATTCCCGATGATCAATCTCCCACAGGGAGGGGTCGTGACAGCCTCCGTTGGTACAGGACAGGCTTTCTCTCCGGCTCCCGAGCGATCCGCACTCGTCGTCGATTCCGGCCCAGAGGTCAATAACCTAATCGATGAAGTTTTAAGAAGCGAGGGATGGAGCATTCAGCGCGTCCCAGACAATCAAGCCGTTCTTTCCTCTGCGGTCGATCCGTTCGACTTGATTATCACCGGTGCAAGGACCCTTGGCCCCGAAGATCTTGAGCTTCTTCGCAAAATCAGGGGCGTTCGCCCTCACCAGCGCCTCATTATTCTCACAGAGCAATGGACACCGGGGGACGTCATTGCCGCCATGCGCGAGGGCGCCTTCAGCTATTTATCAGCTCCGTTCGAGCGCCACTCGTTCCTCGAACTCGTGCGGCACGCCGTGAACTCACCTTGCTGGGACGATGGCATCGAAATTCTCTCCGCGACGCCTAATTGGGTTAGCCTGATGGCTCGCTGCGATAGTGTCACGGCGGATCGTTTGGTCCAATTCCTTCGGGGAGTGAGAGAGCCGGACCTTCCAGAAGCGGATCGTGAGAACGTCATATACGCCTTTCGGGAGATTCTTCTCAACGCCATGGAGCACGGCTGCAAATTTGACCCAAGCCAGTATGTGGAGATCTCGTTTCTCCGCACTCGCCGTGCTGTGGCGTGTCGCGTCAAGGATCCAGGTGAAGGCTTCTCGCTCGAAGAGGTTCGCCATGCGGCTATCAATAGCCCGGCCGGTGATTTCTTTAGCCACATTGCGGTTCGCGAAGAACAAGGTCTTCGGCCGGGTGGCTTCGGCGTCATGATGGCAAAAAGGCTCGTCGATGAACTCATCTACAACGAGCACGGCAACGACGTATTGCTCGTCAAGTATCTCGATCTGGGCGCTTCCTCTCAGGCAGTGACAGCGTAGCCTTCTGCTGCTCGCACCGTCGACGCCGCTTTCCGAGCTATCGTGCATCACTCTGTCGCAGTTCTGGCGGAAAAGTTGCACGTTGTGTGACACCGGGCTCAGCAACTAAGATCGCTGCTTCGGAGTTGGGAGGACCAATCTTGTCCATCAAACCTTGCCAAACCGGAGCCGTCCTTAAGCTGGCCGTCATTTTCGCAGGTCTGTTGCCTGCGGCGTTGAGCGCTATCTCTGCCGTGAAAGGTCAGAGCCTGGAGTCAGCGCCGGCATTTTCAGCCGACCGCCTAATGGCACATATCCGCACGCTTTCGTCGAATGAGTTTCAGGGGCGCGGGCCCGGAACCAAGGGCGAAGAACTTAGCCTCGCTTACATCCAAGGACAGTTCCGCGATATGGGACTCGAGCCAGGCAATCCCGACGGAAGCTATTGGCAAGTGGTTCCGCTCGTTGGAATCCGCCCGGACCCGAGCATGACCCTGACGTTTGCAGGTCACGGGAAAACGATGCAACTGGCCTTCGAGAAAGATTTTGTGGCCCAGACGCGCCGCATGGTCGATTCAGTGCATCTCGACGCGGACATGATTTTCGTCGGCTACGGCGTACAGGCGCCCGAGTACAAGTGGGACGATTTCAAGGGCGTCGACGTGAAGGGCAAAGTTATCGTCGTGCTCATCAACGATCCGCCGGTCCCTGATGAAAAAATGTTTGGCGGCAAAGCCATGACCTATTATGGGCGATGGACCTACAAGTATGAAAAAGCGGCGGAGCTCGGCGCAGCGGGCTGCTTGATCGTCCACGAAACCGGGCCGGCGGGATATCCCTGGGGAGTCGTGCGCGATAGCTGGAGCGGGGAATCGTTCGATCTCGTTGCTGCGGACAAGAATATGCATCGTGCAGCCGTAGAGGGATGGATCACGCACGAGCAAGCCCAGGCGTTGTTTCGAGCGGTCGGGTTGGATTTTGAGACCGAGAAGAACAGAGCCGTGACCGCGGATTTTCATCCTGTGCGCCTCGGAATGAAAGCAAGACTTGATATTCACAACACGTTGCGCTTGCTCCAATCGCACAACGTGATTGCCAAGCGCACCGGAAGCGACCCCGTTTTAAAGAATCAATACGTAATCTACTCCGCCCACTGGGATCATTTCGGGATCGGACCAGAAGTAAATGGCGACAAGATCTATCACGGAGCGCTCGACAATGCGTCCGGGACGGCCGCGTTGCTCGAGATCGCCCGCGCCTATTCGCAATCGAATCTGCCGAACGCCCCGAAGCGCACGATTTTGTTTTTATCGGTAACGGCCGAGGAGCAAGGACTGCTCGGTTCGGAATATTATGCGGAGCACCCCCTGTATCCCCTGTCGCACACGGCAGCCGACATCAATATGGATGGCATGGATGTGTGGGGCAAAACACGTGACATCACCGAAATCGGCAAAGGCAAGTCAACGCTCGATGAAGTCGTGGCGGACGTAGCGGAGGAACAAGACAGAGTCGTTCGCGGCGATCCTGAACCCGAGAAAGGACATTATTATCGGTCCGACCATTTCAGTTTCGCCAAAGTGGGCATCCCCGCGTTCGACCCAGAGGCTGGGATCGACTTTGTTGGTAAGCCACCAGGATTCGGGATCAAGAAACGCGAAGAATTTACAGCGAATGATTACCACAAGCCGAGCGACGTGATTAAGCCTGACTGGGACCTGAGCGGTGCCGCAGAGGACTGCCAACTATACTTTCTCGTTGGTTTGCGTGTTGCGAACGCGGCGAAGATGCCGGAGTGGAAAGCCAATGCGGAGTTTAAAGCGATCCGTGAGGCTTCTTTAAAGAAAGGCACGTAGGACCCCAGAGCCTGGTTTAAGCGTGTGAAACTTCCTGCTGGCTGAATGCGTATCCTTTAGTGACACGAGGATCCCATGGAAGCAGGGGGAGCGACCTATGTTCTGCCATCATTGTGGTTCACCGATTGCCCCTGACCAGTCGTTCTGTTCGCGCTGCGGCAAGAGCACTACCGCGGCGCGTATAGCAAGCGCAGCGCGAATGCGGGTTGCCGAGCACGTTCATGTCCTTGCCATCTTGTGGTTCGTCGACGGCGCGCTCTTGCTCCTCCCAGCCTTCGCAATGGCTTTGCTTGCGGCGGTTGTAACTGCCCCGATGGCATGGCACGGGGTCAACAATATCGCGCTTGTGTTGGCTCCGGGGCTCTTCGTTGGATTATGTGTCATTTTCCTCGTATCAGCGGCTCTTCGCTTTATAACGGGATGGGGCCTGCTCAAAATGGAGCGTTGGGGCCGAGTGTTTGCGCTAGTGATGTCCTTTTTCAACCTCATTCACGTCCCGTTCGGCACCGCGCTTGGTGTTTACACCTTATTCGTCCTCCTGCCCGATGCTGCCGGTGACGAATATCGGCAGATTTCGCAGACGCGCCAGTCGGCCTACGGGAGATATGAAGCATCACTTCAGCTCGCCAATAAGCGCACGTAGGGTGTTCGGAAGATTCAGGGCGAGGAAGCGATCGAGACGTGTGTCCTGCCCAAGAACATTGACCGTGCGATCCCTCGCTGAGGTAGGTGCGCGCAGGGTGGCCCGCAAAATCTAGAATCAAAACCAAACCACGCATTGCAGCCCTGCCCGTGGACAACTTCAACCACATAGGGCCCACCGAGTCCGAAGGCTTTTGCGAACAGGAAATCTTTGCATTGTTTAGCATTGATCCGCCTGTCCACCCGGCTGTAAGATTCACCGAGGCACCCCGGCACGTTGCCATTGTGGGTCCGCAGGACGACGATGATTAGTGCGGAGCCGATTTGGGACAGCGATACTGAGCTGGCACCGCGGCGGCGCTTGCAACGGCTGCCCGCGTCAACGGCTGTCCTTCTGCTGCTGCTCGCCGTAGTGGGGCTCTCCGTTTTCGCAAGAACGGCGAAATTCTTACCTAAGTCGAATCCCGCCCACTACACGGAAAAGGCTAGCAAGATGGACCGTGCCCGCCCCCCGGTTACACCGAGTCGGGCGACGTTCCGGCCCGTGTTGGGTCTCGTTCCGGACGTCCCGGTTGTTCGATTTCTTCGTCGGGACACTTCTGAGACTCGTCCACGCACTCAAATCTGCTTAACCGCCCTTGATCGTCATAGGGCTCCCCCCTTCTCCCTCTCCTAATCGCACTGGCAGACTTCTGCCACACTTGCCTCGACGCTTCTGACCGGACTATCAGAGGCAAGCCTGTATCACATTAGGCGGGCGCACCGCGCAATCTTCCTCAGAGGCATCGTTCAAAGGGATGAAACGGTCTCGAAGATCGCGGCAAGCCAACGTCAAGCAACCCGGAGCCATTTTCGATGAACGCGTCTTGGCGGAAAGGGACCTTCAGTGGAAGCTACCGCAATTGTGAAATGCGACGTATGCGGGCAGCTCCTTTCCGTATCGAAAGTGGAACGGAAACGAAGAGGCAGAGTAGCAAACGAATCCGGCCGGCAAGCCAGGGACTTGTCTCAGCCAGCCGGATCCGACGGAGGCGCTACGCTTTCAAGGAGGAAACGCGAATCCGGGCCAGCATCGCCAGGGACACTGCACTGGCCCGGATCTGACGCAGGCGCTACGCTTCAAGGATAGAGCGTGCGCCGAAAGAATTGGGTCTCTTCTCGACGCTGATGTTTTCTATCAAAAAACAGGACTTCCAACTTCCTGCCTGAATACGTTTCAAGGAGTGCAGCGCACGGCTGTGAAGTGTCGCTGGATGGTGGGATTCGCTTTGCCTCCCGAACTCCTCGGATGGCGCCTACGCCATTCTGCGCGTGGTTCCTTTAGCTGCATCACGAACGCCGAAAGAGTCTTTCGGCGAGCACATGAACGCCACTGCCTTCCCGAACTTTACGAGCTGCTCGTCGCTTGATCTACCGATTGGCCAATCGTCGGCTGAGCCCGAGAGAGGAACAGGAAACGGCATCGAGCCGGCGGCAAAGGCGACGAGCGATTTCCACTTTCCCACCGCCACGGCGACGAGTCTACGGTTACATTGCAAATGTCTCGACGATCATCCCTAGGGTTACATTCTCAAATGGCTTGACAGGTCTCCTCCCATAGGGCCGAGCCGTCAAACCGGAACTCGCCGCGACTGTCCTTGTAGAGATCGGAACTCAGCTCCAATCTCGTCAGTGCCAATTGCTCAATAGGAAATAGCACAGCTCGTAGCCTTGCCCGCCCTCCTGCGGCGACTATAATTTCAACAGGCTCTGTCTTTTTTCCTTGTTTCCTGAAGCAACCGGCGGTGATTGCGGGATCGTCCGCTGGCTGGAGGAGTCTCGATGTACCGAAAGGCATCTATCGCTTCGCTGACGGCTATATGCTGCCGGCTCGCGCTGGCCGCAATTCTATCCGCCTCGGCGTTCTCCTCCCTGGAGGGCGCGCCGCGTGCTGCGCAGTCCCAGCAATCAGAGCAGGCCAGTTCCAAGTTTGTTGTTGACGACCTGCGAATTGACGGTGACGTTCACGATGTAGACGCTGTGCGGACGCGAATTCTCAAGAATTTGGAAGGGCACGAATATGAGCGTCACCGCCGATCGCTGAACGAAATCGGAGCCAAGATTCAGGCGGATTTCCAGGATCGTGGGTACTTCAAGGTCGCACTTGACGATCTCCGGGGGCAGCCTGTAGACCCTGAAAAACACCACATGCTTGTCATCGTTCACATAGACGAGGGCGAACAGTATCAAGCCGGGGACATCTCTATTGTGAGCGACGACCAAGCGCACTCCTTGTTGATTCCCGAGGAGGAATTGCGGCAACAGTTTCACCTTCACACCGGAGATTTGTTTAGTGCTCGTCAAGTTCGGAAGGGAGTTGA
>Ga0187783_10002439_pt1 | contig 13797 bp, 9 predicted proteins | sample 1015_SJ02_MP02_2_FD_132471 | JGI IMG/M metagenome (GOLD analysis project Ga0187783, IMG submission 132471) | Tropical peat soil microbial communities from peatlands in Department of Meta, Colombia - 1015_SJ02_MP02_20_MG | ecosystem: Environmental > Terrestrial > Soil > Wetlands > Peat | place...
AAGCTCGGGTGATAATCTGCGCCTATAATCAGCATGTTCGGCTCCTTTCTCCCGAGCCTATGGTCGTCAGACAACCACAGTCTACTCGGGTCGAAGGAGCCGACATTGTTATGCAATCATTCGATCCGCTTAATTGTCGTTTGCTTGGTTCCACCTGCGGGTAGGTCCTGGTGCAATCCTCGGCGTTGCACCTCTTCGAACGCCAACGCGCGAGTTCTTGGTCCGAAGTATTTCGAAAGGTGGGGCAAAAGCCCAAAGGCGGGATTTTGCCACGCGTTCCAACAAAACCCCGCCTTCTTCGTCCAAACGGTGCTCTCGGTGTAGCATCGTGCGTTTAGTGCGCTTCGACTGAATTTCAGCTTCACTAGTTTGGGACACTTTCCGATTGGGCACTAGTCGAGACTCGTACCAAGGCCCGTCTTTTTGTCGCGTTTAGTTAATCGCCTGGATTTGAATTTCGTGTAGCGTGTGTTCCTCTTCCACGGCTGGCCGTCTGACAACGTTTAGGCCGTGTTCGGTGAGCAAGAAAGTTGTACCCGTCTCGTGATTCGTAATTTGCTCGCGAACCTGATTCACCTCGTAAACGTGATTGGGTTCCCGCTTGTTTGCGATTTCGACCACCTCGTAGTCTAGAGCATTTGCGTCCGAGTCCACACTTGGTTCACTGGCGGTCATGAAGCCATCACCGCCTAAACGCTCCGTCGAGCCGTGGAGTTTCAGCCCTTGAATCTTGTCAATGGTTGGGTCCTTTGCTTTGTGCAAGTCCAACACCGCTTCCCCTTGGCCATTCCGGAACCGAACGAGTTCTGCACGGTCCCCGAGAGACCCAACAAAATCAAACGGCCCCGAAGCCTCAAGCTGCACCGAGTTCATTCCCTTGATATTTGCCGGGTCACTCACGTCGAAGATGGCCAGCTGGGCGCCTTGGTTCTGTTCGATGTAGAGGAGCGTTCTGCCATCCCCTGTCTTATGGAGGAGCATCGCTTCACCGGTTTGCCGCGCCAACTCAGGAAGATCCGCTGGGCGCACGAGAACTATTTTGCCGCCGGATTTGCCTTCCGTCTTAAATGAGTTCGGTTCGGCATGGACAATTGGAGTTGCGGCGTTTCCGATGGCAAGCATTGCAATCACCGCGCGGCAAAAGCCTGTCGAGAACTTCCTCTTTGTATTTTCTTTCATTGTAGTTTCCTCCTTGGATTTGTACCCGGTCTCATCGTCGAAATGGCTCCCTTCTTCCGCGCCGATCGATTTCTGATGGGTTCTGCTCTTATAGACCGCTGAACAATCTTTCCTATTCCCACAGTTGCTTCGCCGACTACCGGGGCAGGGAATTGTTGAAGACGCCTGCTGGATTCGCGCGCAATCAGACTTCGGCTTGGACGGCAGAATCTTCGAATCAATGATGGGATTGAAAAAGGCCGGCTGAGTTTCAGGGCTTGAAGAGCCCCGCGAGATCGCGAAGTTCGGCAGTATTCAGATCTGAGACGGCGCGGAACTCGAACCCGTTCTTTCTCCACGCAACGACGTTGTAACCGTGAATTGTCTTGGTGCCTATCGCGGACGTTCCGTTATCCGCGGCGGGCCAGACATATACATTAACGATGTGTAATGCCCGATGATAAATGAGCACGGCTACTTTGCGGTTCTCCAGGTAATCGAGGCGTCCGCCAGCGAGCGGGTACCCTTCCGCAGCGAAGTCCGGCACAGGCGGCGCAAAGTCCAGCTTGCCATCGAACCAAGGCTTTACGGTGTGCTGATCGGTCGAGACTACATCCATCAGGTGATCGGCCATTAGGGACCGAATGTGACTCTCCACCAGTTCCTGGCTCGGCGAAGGAGCTGCAGGCCCCGTCACGATAAAGAACACGAGCAGCACGGCAATCGCGAAGGCAGCGCCGCCCGCGGCCCAGACCGATCGCTGAAACCACGGCCTTCTTTCGCCGCGATTCTGAGGTAGTAAGTTGCGAAGCTTGCTTTCTAGGTGTGCAGGCGCACGATGATAGAACGCGCTGCCCTGCATCGTCGCTTGAATGTCTTTCCAGCTTTGAACTTCCGCGGAACAGACGCCGCACGACACAAGGTGCGCTTCCACATCGAGGGTCCGTTCGAGTCTGAGCTCACCGTCGAGGTATGCCTCCAGCAAATCGTAGTGAAGCCGGCAGTCCACTTCAAACCTCCTTTCTCGCGGCACGAAGTTGGTCGCGTAGTCTTTTGCGGGCCCGGGAGAGGCTCGACATCACGGTTCCCATAGCCACACCTGTCACCTCTGAAATTTCCTTGTAAGAAAGCCCCTCAATTTCGCGCAGCACCAGGATCTCCCTGAACGCGAGCGGAAGGGCTTCTAGCGCATTCCTTACGCGCTCACTTTCCGCACGTGAAAGAAGTTTCGCTTCGGCATTTTCGCCCGACATTTCGTCGCTGTGTATATTCTCGTCAAACTCGTCGGTCAGTTGCGCAGGCCGATTTTTCCGCACCCAGGAGTAGCTGGTGTTGCGCACGATCTTCAGAAGCCACGCACGACTGTCGCCGCCGCGAAAACCGTCGAAAAATCGAAGCGCCCGCAGAAAGGCCTCCTGCACGATGTCCTGAGCATCGGCTGGGTTACCGACGAGCCACCGGGCGAGGTTGTAAGCTGCGTCAAGATGCGGCAGCACCAGATGCTCGAACCGTTCAGGCATTCTCACAACAAGACTCCACAAGGGAGATTTTTATTCCCCAACTTTTATTCCACTACATCCGAGTCTTCGCATCGCAACGTCATTTCCGAAATTTCTGACCTGAAGAACGAACCTGAGTTGGCAACTCGGGGTTAGCTAGGCACAAGTGGACCGTAGAGCGGCAAACCGAGCCGAGTTAGGGCCCGGTGTCATCGTGGCTCCTGGAACAGCTGTCCGCCTAGCCGACTACACGTCCGAGTGACCGCTAGCAAGCAGGGTCCGAGAATAATTTCCGAGTATTCAGCTAAAGAGTCATGTAATCCATCCGTTCAGCAAATTCGTTGTGTCGGGGGCATGAGAAGCGTACGATGCGCAAACCAGGCGTGCACGTCGGACATTCCCGCTTAGTTTTATGAGACGTGGAGGTATCGAATGAGAATCTGCTCGCGCTCAAGTCTCCTTGTACTCATCTTGACCTGTGGAGTTGCTCTTGCCCAGTCTGCGCTAAACAACGATTCCATCACGAGAATGGTAAAGGCCGGTCTTGCGGACGATACGATCGTCGCAATGATCAAGAGTCAGCCAGGCACCTATCGTGTTGACACCGATAGCGTCATCCAGCTGAAGAAAGATGGTGTGTCTGACAAGGTGCTGGACGCGATGATCGAGAAAAATTCGGGTACTGCGACACCAATAGCTGCTTCATCCGCAGCGCCAGTGTCGGTAGCGCCAGCCGTTGATGAAGTTGGTGTCTATTACAAAAACAAGGACGACAAGTGGGTCGAGATCTTACCCGAGGTCGTGAACTGGAAGACTGGGGGAGCGCTGAAAAGATTCGCCAGCGAGGGAATTGTAAAGGGTGATGTGAATGGTCACATTGAAGGTAAGAGCAGCAAAAATGCCTTGAATACACCGCTCGATTTTCTAGTTTACTTGCCAGAAGGCGTCGCAATTACGGAGTACCAACTGCTCCGATTACATGAAAGTGGGAATTCCCGCGAGTTCAGATCGGTGACTGGCGGCGTCATTCATTCGTCCGGAGGAGCTCAGAGGGACGAGGTCAATTTTGAACCCCAAAAGATCGCGCCTCGCATGTATGAGATTGTGCTCGGAAACGATGTGAAGACTGGCGACTTTGGATTTCTACCGCCAGGCGCCATGAGTTCTTCAAATATGGCGAGTTCAGGCAAAATGTACACGTTCCACGTGATTGAATGAGACTCGCGTTTCTGCTAACGCTTGGGTTGGCATCGATCGCGGCAGTTGGCTCGAAGGTCGAAGCGCAGAAATGTCCCCCGGAAACACGCATCGACGCTGTTACCGATGATTACGCCGGTAAGGTCGTTCCCGACCCTTATCAATGGCTCGAAGATCAGAGCAATCCCGAGACGCGCGCCTGGATCGATGCACAGAACGCATGCACCGACGCATCGCTTTCGAAGCTGGCCGGTCGCAGCTCTCTTGCCGCCCGCTTGACGGAACTGATCCGAACGGAGACCTACTCACTTCCAGTGGAGCGTGCCGGCCGCTATTTCTTCACGAAAAATGAGGCTGGCCAGGACTTGGCGCTAATTCATATGCGGCGCGGTAGGAGCGGCCAGGACGAGGTGCTCGTCGATCCCTTACCGTGGACGCAAGATCATTCCGCGAGTGCCACCCTAGAGGCCGTAAGCCTTGATGGCCGGCTTCTCTTTTATGGCCGCCGGGAAGGAGGGCAGGACGAAATCACGCTGCACGTCCTGGATGTGGATGCGCACCGCGAGCTTCCCGACGTGCTTCCCGCTGCGGTCTACTTCAGTGTCGATCCGAGCCCGAACGACAAGGGTATCTACTACACCAAAGCGACTCCGGCAGGGCCGCGCGCCTATTATCACGCTCTGGGAACTACGCCGTCAGAGGATACATTGATTTTTGGTCGGGATCTTGGCCAGGACAAGATTCTGTTGCTCGACCTTTCAGAAGATGGGGCATATGGGCTGTACACTGTTTCGTATGGCGCCGGTTCCGAACAGACCGCATTGTATGTTCAGGATCTGAAACATCGCGGTCCGGTCGTTCGGATTATCGACGGCATCAAGTCCCGGTTTCTCGGTTTTTGGGCAGATCACACGCTCTACATCCAGACAAATTGGCAGGCGCCCCGACAACACGTATTGTCCGCCGCCGCTACCAATCCGGCTCCCGACCACTGGCGCGAGGTTATCCCACAAACGGACGCACAGCTCGACGCTTTTCTTCCCGTTGGTGGCAAGCTTGTAGCCGAATATCTGCGAGACGCGACATCCCAAGTGAAGGTCTTCGATGCCGACGGCAAGAACGCAAAATCAGTCACACTTCCGTCGCTCGGTACAGCGACCATCAGCGGGAGGTGGAAATCCTCGGAACTCTTTTATGACTTTACGAGTTTTAGCTACCCGACTACGAACTTTGTCTACGACCTCACCACAGGGAAGTCCGCCGTCTGGTCGAAGTTAAATGTACCGATGGATCCAGACGCGTTTGAGACGAAGCAGGTGTGGTACGAGTCAAAGGATCACACTCGAGTCTCCTTGTTTTTGTTCTACAAGAAGGGATTAAAGCGGGATTCGACCAACCCAGTATTGTTGACTGGCTACGGTGGCTTCGGTGTAAGCGAAACACCGTTCTATTTACCCCTTTGCGTCGTGTGGGCGGAGCACGGAGGCATCCTCGCTGTTGCCAATCTTCGTGGAGGCGGCGAATACGGCGAGGAGTGGCATCGAGCAGGGATGTTCGAGAAGAAGCAGAACGTCTTCGACGATTTCATCGCGGCAGCGGGATTCCTGATCTCCGAGAAATACACGACTCGAGCGAAGCTTGCGATTATCGGCGCAAGTAACGGGGGCCTGCTTGTTGGCGCTGCCATTACACAGCGCCCGGATCTCTTTCGAGCGGCGGTGTGCTTATATCCGTTGCTAGATATGCTGCGCTATCAGAAATTCCTGGATGGCCCGTACTGGGTTTCCGAATACGGCAGCTCGGATGACCCCAAGCAGTTTGCCTACCTTTACAAGTATTCGCCTTACGCGAATGCGAAGATGAGAACCGGGTATCCAGCTGTGCTATTTGTCACGGGCGACGGCGACACACGTGTTGCTCCTCTTCACGCCCGCAAAATGGCGGCGCAATTACAGGCCTCGACCACCTCGTCTCGCCCAATCCTACTTCTTTATGACACAAAATCAGGACACTCCGGCGGACGGCCGCTGAACAAAATTATCGCCGAAAACACCGATATCTTGAGTTTTATGTTTTGGCAGCTCGGCGTTTCATCATAGCGAGTTGAAACAGGACAATCGCACCGCAGGTGGACGGAGGGCTGGTTAGACGCCCTCGTATATCGACTTGTGCTATCCGACCGAATGGGATCGGTTCGAGTCGAAGATCTGAAGGACGGTCAACCGGCAAGTCGGAGCAGCTTCACCGTTTTAACCATCCAAAATGACTGTCCCGGTGTAAGTTTTGCTCCTTAGGATTCGCAGCGCAGCTTCCGCCTAACAAGACATACCCTCAATTGATCAGCAAGCGGCGAGAAATGCCTGGAAAACGAGGGCTTAGAACGGTCCAATCGCGAAGGTTTTTGGCCCATCCCGCTCGCAAGCGCAAAACAGTTTCGGCCTATATCCGATAGCCCGCTCATTGATCAACGTTACAGGCAATCACTTGCCTGGGAACGCTGACGGCTTCCCGCCGTCGCACTTATGCTCTGAAACCCGGTGGCGCGTCTCGCCCACCGGCTACTCGCATCTTCATCGTCGCCGGAACTTAGAACTCGCTCCGAAATCGACTCTTCGGGCCGATCCTAGCAACGATTTCCTGAGATTTGGGGTCAATCACGAAATAGAAATCGGGGCTTTTAACAGCGAGTTGTTCCATGCGCTCAGATGCCTTTAGAGGTCCGACATGGCCTCAACCCGTATAGGTCCAGTTCTGGAAAGTCTGACTGGGTGAGAAGCTGACAACCGTCGTTTCCATCGAATCGACTTAATAGATGGTCAGGGTGTTCGAGGCTTGGCCTTTCCCACCCTTTCTGGAAAATACTCCGGCACTTTTTCAACACGCGGCGTCAAGCCGCGGGGACCACGACCGCCACACCAGCCGTGACCATCAGCGCCACAGCCCAGACCAAATCAAGATTCACCCACGCCTTTCGCAACAGATTCAACCCGACCTTTTCGTAGACGACAAATGCGACTGCTCCGGTGATTAGCAAATATCCGAGCGTATGCACCAACACAGCCGCAGCGCCCAGCCAGGGCCCACCCGCATTCATCAGCACGTGCATGTGCGTGTCGTGATGCGCATATCGCATCGCCGACATTCCGAGTAGCACTGGCAGCAGCATCAGCCCCGCGCCATGAGCCGTGGCCATTAGAAAGGACCAGATGGTTAGGTCGCGAAATCCCACTTGCATCCCGCCCCAATGGGAATGTCGTCTGCGTAAGAGACGATACAAACCCAGCGCGAAAAGGAGGCCAGCCACCCCGATTTTGACGTAACTCTGCGGAAGCACCACACCGAGGGCGACAGCTCCCGCGACGATGAGGCCGATCGAAATTGCATGCCCGGCCGCAATCGGTAGCAGAGATTTCCATACGACCCGGGCGCTGTGCCGTTGCATTCCGAGTGCGACGGCGAACAGCCAACCCATGCCGGGATTAATTCCGTGATAGGCACCCAAAAGGAAAAGAGCAGCCCACGCCCATGCTTGCGAGTGGTTCACGAGTAGCAGTAGGAGTCAGAGGAAGCGTCCCCACCCTCCAATCGAATCTGATGGCTTCGCAGATTCTCGAACTCAAGAAAGAATCGCTGATCGAACTCCAATCCACCCTCCGGCTTTGCGTCAAGTTTCACCATCCAACTGCGAACGCCGTCCGGGTAGAACTGAACGTCCCACGGAGAGTAGAGCGAATTGGTGAAATACACGCGGCGGCCGTCGCGACTTACTTCCACCATTTGCGGTCCGCCATTCAACGGAATCTTCGGCTTTTTCGGATGCGCTGCACGACGGACGATTCCGCCCAAGTGAATCGAACCGGTTGACTTTGGATGGAATGGATCAGAAACGTCGTATTGCCGGAATTCACCCGTTCCCCAGCAAGAGACATAGAGAAAGCGATCGTCAAGAGAAAGATTGATGTCAGTGACCAGCGGCGGAACCGCTTTGAATCCTTTCAGCAGTGGGGGAAGCTGTTCCGGATCGGCTGGCTCCGCTGGAATTTCAACTACTTTTTGCGCCGCCCAGTTGCCATTATCGCGGTGCCATAGCCAGATAGATGACGAAAGATCTTTGAGAGAGACAACCACGCCGACAAAACCGTAGGCGCGAACCGGATCGTGCGCCGGACGAAGCTCGAGCACCATCTGTTGCTCTGCGCCCAAGTCAAGGGTCTGGACGTGTCGGCGCCTGCGGAGGTCCCAAATGTGCAGAGCGTGACCATACTGTCCCTTGAGCAAGAGTTCGGGGTTAACGCCCGTTTCGACCATGTTTGGGGTACCCCACTCACTTGTGATCAGGGTGTCATACCCAAGATGCCACCAGAAGTCGTAGGCCAAATACTGGGGACCCCGTTCGATTTCCCACTTCCCGAGGACCTCTAAACTTTCAGGATCGATGATGAAAATGCCGCCGGGACCGTCGCCCTTCGGTGACCCCAGCGCGCTGACAAAGATGCCGGTCGGGCCGCAATGAACGGTGTGAGGGTTGCTGTAACCGGTGCGTGAGGCGAGCGTTTCCGGCTCGATGACTTTGATAATTTTAGGCTCGCGAGGATTCGGCTTCGTGTCCACGATGTGAATCCGCGAGGAATGAATTCCCGGTACGATCAAATAGCGCCGCTCTGTGTGTGGATGCGGCGCATACGGCGACAGGCAGGCGCTGCAGGCGTTCCATCCGAAATGATGGAGCTCATCGCCCGCGTGGGGCATGTCGACCTGGCCGACTTGTTTGCCATATGCCGACGACGCCGGATCAACGTCAACTACTCCGAGTGCATCGTGACGCTCATTTTTCTCGCCGTTGAGAAGGGCAACAAATGCAAGCTTCTCCGGAGGAGCGGTCATCGCTGCTCGCGGCGAAGGATAAAACGTAGGGTCAGGCTGCCATAATCCCACGATACATCTCCTCTCCGTAAGTTAATTCGTCAGGACCATGCCGACACAATAGGCAGGCGGCTGAGACCGCGCTCTCTCGAGAGTCCAGGCGACGCCCATAGATTATGCAGCTGCAAGATCAGATGCAAGGCGATGCGCCAACGGCGCCCCGTAATGCTTCCGCGCCCAATTCCAGAGTTCCCGGCCAGTCTGAAGCTATTCCTCACCGTCCCCATTGGGATCGATCGCGTGTATCGGCAAATCCCAGTGCGCCTCGACTAGCTCCCAGCGTTGGTTCTCCTCACGCTTCAGAGCCACCTGGTCCGGGAAGAGCTGCTTTGTGATTTCTCTGCTGTGCTCGGAAGCCGCTTGGTTGCGATATGTGATTAGAACCGTGAACTCCCATCGTGTGTCTTCGCCGGTATGGAGACTTGGTCGAAAAACAGTGTACGAAGTCACGTACCCCAATTCCTTTTCGCGGTTGAGAATGGCGATCTGATATTTCTTGAAAAGCTGCCAGTATTCATCTGCGTGGCCCCACTTCACTTTGTAAACCCACTCGACCAGGTAAGGTTTGTCTGGCGCGCCCGAAGGCGCCTGCTGTCCGTAAAGGCTCCAACCAAATAAAGAAATTCCCGCAAACGCGAGGAGCCACGCCAGTCGATGTAACCGAATTCTCCAATGATTCATTTTTTGCTCCTTATAGAGTTGGGAAACTTGCTTCCTCAGAATCCGGCCGAGGTCTTGTTGTGAAGATCCGCGCAGAGGGTGCCTCGGCGTCATCAGATTCCCGGGTGGGTGTGGGGGGATAAGGGAATCTGGCAGTGGCGGGCACGCCCTCTGCACGTATCTTCGTCCTACCGATGTAATGCTTTTGGTACCCATCGGCACGACCTCTTGGGGCTTGGTGAGAGAACACTGCTGCGACTATTGCAAACCGACCTCCTACTTTACGTTCGCGTCGTCTAAGACGATGTCTTGTGTCGAGGTGATGCTTCTGCCAGATTCGGGTTGCAGATAGTGATTGAAAAATGCGATCTGCTTGCGCCATGCGTCGAGTCGATGATTCCGTTCTGAAAATCCGTGTAGTTCCTGAGGATAGGTAAAGAACAAGTAAGGCTTGCCCGCCTTCTTCAATGCCGTCGTGAACTCCTGCGACTCATACGGTGGCACTTGAGGATCATCTTCTCCGTGCATGATGAGCAAGGGTGCGGTAATTCGAGGCACATCCGGAAGGATGTTTGCCTTGCGGTAGACGTCCGGCCGTTGCTCGGGCGTACCACCCATCTTGGCAGTCCACCGAATCGCAGAGGGACGATTTGTCCGCTCAATGAAGGATGACCGGTCAACGACTCCATACAGCTCGATGGCTGCGTGGAAAACGTTGGGCTGCTTAGTCACTTCGTATGCGACCATCGTTCCTCCGTGACTCCCGCCGCCAATTCCGATGCGACCGCTATCGGCGAGGCCCTGCGAAACAAGATACTGAGCTCCCAAGGCGACGTCTTCCACTTCACCGCCCCCGCTATCTTCGACATTCAAGTTTCGGAATTTCTCGCCGTAGCCGGTGCTGCCACGGTAGTTGGGAGTCAAAACGACGTAGCCCTGCTGCGCAAGATATAGGTTCCATGGATCCCAACTTAATGTGTCCTGCCCCTCGGGACCGCCATGAATCCAAAGCACGGCTGGATACCGCTTTCCTTCAGTGTAGTCGAGGGGCTTATAGAGAATCGCGGCGATCTCCAGACCGTCTTTGCTCTTGTATCGGACAACCTCTGGTTGCAGGAGACCTGTATTCGCGAAGTTCACAGGCTGAGTGCGAATCAAGATCTTCGACGCGCCGCCCTCGACCGGGGCAACAGCAATGCTCGGGGGCTCGAACGGAGTGCTGTGGAGAAAGTAGATACGGCGACCATCCGGTGACCAAATCGGTTCGGCATCCAATCCTGCTGAAGGAGACTCGACCTCCTGCGTGCGGCTGCCATCGATCGAAGCGATCCAGATGTGCCGCTCTTCGGGTCTATTCCTGTTCGATACAAAAGCCAATCGCTCGCCATCCGGGGAGAACACGGGACTTTCATCTTCGGACTCACCTGAAGTGATGGCACGAGGGGTGCCTCCAGCGGCGAGCAGTAGATAGATTTTGTTCCATCCCGTGCCCTGCAGGACGAGGGCGATCGATTTTCCATCTGGCGTCCAAACGGGAGTACGTATCGACCAGCCGCCTCCGCGGTCCTCCTCGGCGGTATAAAGGACCTTGGGCTGACCCGTGAACCTGCCAGTAGTCGAATCAAAGTCCGCGACAAGCAAGCGACCGCTAAAGTGCTCCGGAGATCGCTCAACGTAGGCGATCTGTTTCCCGTTTGGTGACCAAGCGGCACTTCCTTCATCGGCCGAGGATGTGGTCAGAACGTTCGTTGACAAACCATCTTTACTGACAACCGCAAGACTCGAATAGCCAGACGTGCCGGTCTCAAAAAGAATCCATTTTCCGTCCGGGGACCATTGCGGCGTTCGGTCAGACGCCGTGCGCGGATCGCCCGGACCGGGCCGACTATCAGTCAGACGCGTCGGCTGTCCGCCAGCCGCTGGCACGGTCCAGATTGAACCGCCGCTAACAAAGGCGATTGAATTACCGTCGGGGGACCATTTACTTCCTTGCTTACCTCCTGTCGTCGTTGTGAGCTGGCTAGGCCATCCGCCATCCGATGAGACAAGCGAGATTTGACCTTCGCGTATGACTGCGAAGGTACGCCCATCTGGCGACAAAGCGACGGAAGACAGTCCACTTGCATCGATGAGATCTTCCAAAGTCAGCTTGGCCGGCGTTCGTGCGGAAGTGTCAGCAAACATACTAGGCGCCAGGACGAATGCCAACAAAAGCAAGACAAGCGCACAACTTCTTATAGAGATCGGATTCATCTTTGAGCTCCTCAAAATTTGTAGCGGAAGCCAACTTGCGCTGACCGCGGAACCTGGATGTTCTGAAGCTCCCCAAAAGTTGGGGATGCTATGTTGTTGCCGTTTACAAATTGCTGGGCCGACGACCCGTTCAGAATGTTATAAATGTTCAAATTCACTTCGATTGACTGACGTTCTGTGATCCTGAACTGACGCCCGACGAGCGTGTTCCATTGGAACAACCATGGGCACCATATTTGTCCAATACCGCGGTTCGCATATGCGAAGCGATACGTAGTCGCCAATGGATTGGAGACAGTCCGCCCGTCAATAGAGAGTGTCGGGGGACCGTACTCGCCTGCGTAGGGAACAGTGGTGATGACCGGTCCCCCAGGAGTGCCAGACTGTGCGGTGAAAGTGGTTGCTACAGTGAAGTTCGCGGGGAGTCTCCAGTTTAGTCCGTTGCGTAGCTGGTGCCGCTGCCACATGCGATTTCGTGTGTCGCCTGTCCAATCGTTTGTGACGTATCCTCGAACGGAGCCGATTCCCGCGTTATTGGCAAACGCATTGGGTTGGATAATCGCAGCAGGGTCATACGGCTGCCAAGTGCCGGCTATATGGTCCGGAGAGTACGAGTAGGTGCTGAGAAGTAGGACTCTGTGGGCTTGTTTGCTGACAGTGACCTCGAAGCCCTCGTAGACGAACCAATTCCACCTGTCATTCGTGACGAAATAGGTGTTGTTGAGTGTTGGGTTGATCAAGCCTCCCCAGACCACGCCCGTAGAAGTCTGGGTGTAAATCTGGTTCGTGTCGTACTCTGTCGGCCTATCCCGGTATTCGCGGTGGATATAGCTGACGTCTAAGACCGTCTCGCCGGGCAATTGCGTGCGATAGCCGACCAACCACTCGCGCACGTAACCCTGATGACGATTCGGATCGAACGTTTTACCGGGCGTGAGTTCAGTACTGCCTGGAGTCACGAAGGGCACCCACACGCCGTTTTCGTAGTATGAGTTTGTGGTTGTGACCGTGCTGGTACCCGCGGAGCCAAGATAGGCGGCATTCGTGATATCGGTGATCTTGCTCCAACTAGCGCGGACGACATTCTTGCCGCTTCGCGTCAAGGAATACTCTCCTCCGACCCGGGGAGCGTAGTTCCAGGCGTGCATGGTGGACACCTTGAAGAGTTGGTCGAAAGAGGAGACCCAGTCCGGACGAAGTCCAGCGGTAATCACGAGGCGACTTATTGGACGCCAGCGGTCTTGAATGTACCAAGCGTAGTCGTTAGCCGTAATGTAGCTGGTCAGATTGCTCGCGGCACTAACAGATTCCTCGTGGAAGGGCGTGTAGCCAGCGGCGGGATCGCTTGGGTTGTTAAGAACAACGTCTTCTTGAATCAGAGTCCCGCCGCCAGCGTAGAGAGTGGTCTGCTTGCTGCGTTCGTTCGGTTCTAAATAGAACCCGGTCTGAATGTCGTGTGAACCGAACGCTTTCGCGACGTAATAATCAAGGTCGCCACTCGCCGTGGGCTTGCTCGCCGGATTCAGAACAATCGAATTGAGGTTGTTGAGCGTGGCCAGGGAGGCACCCTGGCCAACCAGCGTTCCGGCAGACTTCGCGTACGTGGCGTAGACGTCGATCTCGGGCTTCGAACCCACTCCGCCGATGGAAGCAGCGGTGGGGTTGACGCCTTTGTCGTTATAGGAGATCAGGAAACGTGTGGTGATGTTTGGTGCCCAAGAGGAAAGCAAACGCAGCCCGTAGGCGCCGCCGCCATATTGGTTGATAGCATAGTTTCCTGCATACCATTGATAGTTGGCATCCTGCACTCTGCTGTCGTGCTGAACGATGGCCTCGAGGCGGTGACGGGGTGACAATTGCACGGATGCATTACCGAGATAGACGAAACCGTGTGACTGGTTCGGAAAAGCCTTAAAGCCGGGCACAAAAGTCGTCAAGTAGTTGAACTGGGTCGGTGTCTGGCTGATGCCGTCATCGCGATTGATGTAGCGTCCCGCCACGAAAAACCAGGCGCGGCCCTTCTTGATCGGACCACCGAGAGAGAAATCCGGCTGCTGTGTCGTAGAGGCGGCACTCGATCCTCCCGACACATTGTTGCCAGCCAGGG
>Ga0187783_10002440_pt1 | contig 13794 bp, 14 predicted proteins | sample 1015_SJ02_MP02_2_FD_132471 | JGI IMG/M metagenome (GOLD analysis project Ga0187783, IMG submission 132471) | Tropical peat soil microbial communities from peatlands in Department of Meta, Colombia - 1015_SJ02_MP02_20_MG | ecosystem: Environmental > Terrestrial > Soil > Wetlands > Peat | place...
ACCTGGTCGCCTACCTGCCGCCCGGCTCCAGCGAAACCACTGTGCAACAACGCCTTCTCGGCGCGGGACTGGCCGTCGATGTGCTGAGCCAATACGCCATGACAGCTATCACCCAGCAGGCACTGGTCTGCAGCTACGCCCTGCTTCCCGAAACCCAGGCCCGCGCCGCGGCCGCCGTCATCGCCTCCCATACCGCTCAGCCCACGCAGCCCCTCAAGCGTGGACACTCTGATTGAGTGATCTTGCTGGTCCGCGTTTCTTTCCGGGCGTGTCTTACCAGCTGTGTAAATTAGGTGGCCTGACGATGAGGCGCAGGAATGCGGCTTTAGATCTTGATCACGCCAACATTGTCAAGGTGTTTGAATTTCAACCTTTGAGCTGCGCCCCCAGCAGGATTCGAACCTGCGCACACGGCTCCGGAGGCCGTTGCTCTATCCCCTGAGCTATGGGGGCTGGCTCTGATCTGTTCGTGCCCAGCTGCGGTCAGGCGCAGCCAGTCAGGCGGGACACAGCGTATCAGGAGGTCGGCAGCCAGGATGCGAGCCCGATCTGGTCGCATGGGCCATCACCGGCAGGTCGAACCGGGTAGCCTCGCGCCGTGACCCAGCCTCTCGGACGCGTGCTAGTTGTCGACGACGACGAGGTCATCAGGCAGCTCATCGAGGTCAATCTCACGCTTGAGGGGTTCGAAGTGGTAACGGCAGTGGACGGGCAGGACTGTCTGGAGAAGGCCGTCAAGGTCAAGCCCGACGTGATCACGCTGGACGTGATGATGCCCCGCCTCGATGGCTGGGTGACCGCCGACAAGCTACGCACCAACCCCGAGACCGCGGGAATCAGGGTGGTCCTGATAACCGCGCGGGCCCAGGAGGACGACCGGGATCGCGGCCAGCAGATCGGCGTGGATGCCTACCTCACCAAGCCATTTGATCCTGCGGAGATGATCAGGGTGGTCCGGGACCTGGCGGGCGCTGCAGGCAGCGCCTACGGGTAACCTCGCGCCCGTAGCCTGGGCTGGTGATCCTCGCCGATCTCGATCGCGAACTGGCCGTTGCCGTCGCCGCCCTCGTCGCGGACGGCGCGCTCCCGTCGGCCGCCACTCGCATCTCGCCCGGCCACACGTGGCGCCCTGAGCCCGACGCCGACCCGGCGAGCTTCGCCACGTCACTCGGCTTCGAGCTGGCTGTCCTTGCCAGCCGTCATCCGGCGGACATCGCCGCGCGGCTCGCAACGCTGCTTGCTTCCCTGCCGTGGGTCGCGGCCGCCGACGTCACCGGCCGCGGCTACCTGACGGTCAAGGTGACGGCGCGGGCGCTAGGCGAGACAGCAGGTCAGCTGGCTGCGGCGGGACCAGCCGCCGCCCGGAGCACGATCCTGGCGGGCACGACTGCGTCGGTTCGACCCCTGCCAGACCTCGCGACCGCGCGGACATGGCGACGGGCCTGGCAGGGCCATGCCGCCGCCGTGACCGGTCGTCTCGCGACGGCCGCGGGCGCTGCACCGATAGCCGCCATGAACGGGGAACGCGGTTCGTTCCTCGCTGATGCCGCTCGTACCTGGCAGCCGACGGTGGCCAGCGCGGTGGCCTGGTACGGCCTGCACTCGGTCCGCTACAGCCTCGCACGCACCACCCCAGGCCGGGTGGCCCAGCTCGAACGGTCGCTAGCGCCTGGTGCCGCTCATCACGATCCGCTCTATCCCGTCCAGCAGGCGCACGCCAGCGCCGCCGCGACGCTCCGCTGGGCGACCGAACTAGACCTCCGAACGACCGAGCCGGGGGAGGAGTCCGGTGATCTGCTCTGCGCACCCTGCGAGCGAGCGCTACTCGGCCTGCTGTCGTGGCTGCCGGTCCGGGTGGCCTCGGCGGCACGCCGAAACCGGCCGGACGAGATCCCCGGCTACCTCGAAGCCGTTAGCGCCGCCTGGCTCGCGGTGCGCCAAGAGGCTCCAGCGCTGCCATTTGGCGGCCGCGCCGCTCCGACAGATACCACGACCGCAGGCGCCAGGCTGATGCTCGCCGACGCCGTCCGGGCGGTGATCGCTGCCGGTCTGGCGATTGTTGGAGCGCCAGTCTGCGGCGGGGACGATTGAATCCGGGCCGAAGCGGGTAACGAATCACCAGTTAGCCCCCTGGACGTACTCAGCTCTCGCTCGCCCCAGGTCTTCCCGCGCCGTGCCCGCTCCGTGGCGCGAGCGCACCTACGCGCGCGACCCTGTCTAAGCCGTGCAGTTCAGGCAGGTCGCAAGCGTGCAGCGAAGTACGGCCATAGCCGAAGGAATGCCGTGGGTCGTGTTGGTGTTAAGCTGGTTGCTGCACCAGATGCCCCGCCTCAGGGACAGGTGCTCGTTCGTGCTCCTTCCGATCGTCACTCCAGCGCTCGGCGGCGCGCGATCCCGACATTCATCTGCCCATCGCGGGAGTTCCTGGTCTGCCCGGCCCTCGCCAAGGACCTGGTCAGCGACGACCCTTGCGGCACTGCGCCGCGGCCAGGAAGGCCAGCAAGCCCTGGCGCCAGCGGGCGGCGGTGGCAGATATCAACACGAAGTGGGCCGTCGGCTGCAACTACGGCCGTGACCCACACCCTGGGAAGGACCCCTTGTGAGCGACACCCTGGACCTGTTCTCGGTGGAGGACGGGGATTCCGTCGGCCTATCCGGGTCGGCTGGTCAGCCTGACGGCGCGACGGCAAGCCTGGGGCTTGCTGCCCCGAGCCAGCCCGCAGCGCCGACGACGGGGACTTCCCACGCGTCGGTCGGCGCGGTACGCTCCTCGCCGGATGCCAATGACATCGCCGCGAGCAGCGGTGCTGTTAGCACCGATCTGCCGCGCGGCGCTGGGGCCCGAGCCGGGGGACTGTCAGCGATGCTGCTGCCGGATCTTCAGCGGGTAGCCCAGTCGCTCGGCATCACCGGCACAGCGAGGATGCGCAAGGGACAGCTCATCGCGGCCATCGAGGAGAGGCGGCAGGGCGGGCCGCAGGACGCTGGCACCCTTGGCGGGAGCAGCGACCACGTGCGCGCATCAGGTGCGGGCCAGGGAACCCGCGAACAACAGCCAGTACCCCACGAGACCGAGATCTCTCACAACCAAGTCCAGCGGGAAGCGCCTGCGGGAGCCGGCGCTGGCCGCACCTTTGAGCAGGACGCCATGGAATCTCAGACATCGATACAGCCAGGGCTGAGCGCGACTAGCGCCACCGGGATCGGCGCGGGAACGCGCTCGGCCGACACCGGGATAAGCAGTGACCCGGCGGGTGGTCCCGCTGGCGGCACGACCGGCACGGACGGAACCAGCACCGTGAACGGGACCGGACGCGAGGAAGCCCAGCAGGCTGGCGATGGCCAGCGACCTGACCGGCGACGCCGGCCGAACCCGCGCCAGAACGACGGCGAGCAGCCGCGCGTGGCGGGCGATGGCCAGGACCGTGAGTTCGGCGGAGGTCGCGAGCAGCAAGGCGGTCGTGACCAGAACGGTCGCGATCAGGGTGGCCGCGATGACGATCGCGACGGCGGGGGCGGCAGCAGCCGACGCAGCCGGGACCGGTACCGCAATCGCAGCAACAGCAGCCGGCGCCGGGAACGCGGTGGCGGCGGCTCGGACGCCGAGCCGGTGATCAGCGAGGACGACGTGCTGATCCCGATCGCCGGCATCCTGGACGTGCTGGACAATTACGGCTTCGTCCGGACGACCGGCTACCTGCCGGGTCCGAACGACGTCTATGTGTCGCTGTCGCAGGTGCGCAGGTATGGATTGCGCAAGGGTGACGTTATCGAGGGCGCCATCCGGCAGCCGCGCGAGGGGGAACGGCGGGAGAAGTTCAACGCGCTGGTAAGGCTTGACAAGATCAATGGGCTGGACCCGGAGCAGGCGAAGGCCAGGCCGGAGTTCAGCAAGCTCGTCCCGCTCTACCCGCAGGACCGGCTCCGGCTCGAGTCCGACCCGGCCAACATGACCACCCGGATCATCGACCTGATGTGCCCCATCGGCAAGGGCCAGCGCGGGCTGATCGTGTCACCGCCGAAGGCGGGCAAGACGATGATCCTGCAGGCCATCGCCAACGCCATCACCAAGAACAACCCGGAGTGCCACCTCATGGTCGTCCTCGTCGACGAGCGGCCAGAGGAAGTCACCGACATGCAGCGGACCGTCAAGGGCGAGGTCATCCACTCGACCTTTGACCGCCCGGCTGAAGACCACACGACGGTCGCGGAGCTCGCGATCGAGCGGGCCAAGCGGCTGGTCGAGATGGGCCACGACGTTGTGGTGCTGCTCGACTCCATCACCCGGCTCGGCCGCGCGTACAACCTCGCCGCGCCGGCTAGTGGCCGGATCATGTCCGGCGGCGTTGACTCGACCGCGCTCTACCCGCCGAAGCGGTTCTTCGGCGCGGCGCGCAACATCGAGCACGGCGGCTCGCTGACGATCCTGGCCACCGCGCTGATTGAGACCGGCTCGCGGGCCGATGAGGTGATCTTCGAAGAGTTCAAGGGCACCGGCAACATGGAGCTGCGGCTACGCCGCGAGCTCTCCGACAAGCGGATCTTCCCGGCGGTGGATGTGGACGCATCCAGCACCAGGAAGGAAGAGCTGCTTATGCCGCCAGACGAACTCAAGATCGTCTGGCAGCTGCGGCGGGTGCTTGCCGTGCTCGAGCCACAGCAGGCGCTGGAGCTGCTCATGGACCGGATGAAGGGCACCAAGAGCAACGCCGAGTTCTTGCTGATGGTCCAGAAGAACTCGCCGTCCGCCTAGGTCGGCCAAGCCGCAGACGGGCAACGGCTATATGCCACCTCTTTGGCGGTCCGGGCGAGCAGGTTGACCCGTTTTGCGGAGCCACCGCGAGTGGAAAGTGGGCGACCACCGTCCGGGCCGTGGCGCAAAGCAGGCGTAATCGGGCAGTGCTCGGGGACGGTGCGGAATGCGGCGTGGCGTCGGTGCGTTGCTGTGGTGGCACACTGGTAGACCACACGGATGCGGTACCGGTTCACGCCAGCTTGCGGAGCGAGGCGACCCGGCGACTGCGGGAACCAGGAGTAATACATGAAGTCAGGCATTCACCCGGAGTATGTGACCACCACGGTGGTCTGCAGCTGCGGTAACACGTTCGAGACACGAAGCACGGCGAAGAATGGCGTCATTCACGCCGATGTCTGCTCGAGCTGCCACCCCTTCTACACCGGCAAGCAGAAGATTCTCGACACCGGTGGCCGAGTGGCCAGGTTCGAGCGCCGGTTCGGCAAGAAGGCCGCGGGCGGTAAGTAGCTACAGACAGCGTTCCCTTCCCTGGTGCAGGGAAGGGAACGCACTCATGTCCAGCCACAGCACAGTTGTCAGAGGGAGGTAGGCGGTGTTTGAGCGGCTTGCCGATCTGGCCGCCGAGCACGCCACGATCGAGCAACACCTGTCCGATCCGGCGGTCCACGCCGACCCAGATCGGGCCAGGGCACTGAGCCGGAGGTACGGCGAACTCACGCCCGTGGTCCAGGCCTACACACAGTGGCGGCAGGTGTCCGCCGACGAGGCGACCGCGCGCGAGCTCGCGCCCGAGGACGCCTCGTTCGCCGCGGAAGCTGATCAGCTGGCCGCCCGGCGGGCCGAGCTGGAGCAGCGCCTCGCTGAGCTGCTGGTGCCGCGCGACCCGAACGACAGCAAGGACGTGATCCTCGAGGTCAAGGCCGGTGAGGGCGGCGAGGAGTCGGCCCTGTTCGCTGGCGACCTGCTGCGGATGTACTTGCGGTACGCCGAGCGGCACGGCTGGAAGACAGAGGTGCTCGATTCGACCATGACCGGGCTCGGCGGCTACAAGGACGCCACCGTGGCCGTGAAGGCAAGCGGCGACGAGGGCGCCTGGTCGAAGCTGAAGTATGAGGGCGGCGTGCACCGGGTCCAGCGGGTGCCGGTGACCGAGTCGCAGGGCAGGATCCACACCTCGGCAGCCGGGGTACTCGTCATGCCTGAGGCGGACCCGATCGAGGTGACCATCGACCCAGCCGACCTGAAGATCGACGTGTTCCGCTCGACAGGCCCCGGCGGGCAGAGCGTCAACACGACCGACTCAGCGGTCCGGATCACCCACCTGCCCACTGGCGTGGTGGTCTCCTGCCAGAACGAGAAGAGCCAGCTCCAGAACAAGGAGCAGGCCCTGCGCGTGCTGCGCGCCAGGCTGCTGACGATGGCGCAGGAGGAGGCCGAGGCGCAGGCGGCGGCCGAGCGGCGCAGCCAGGTCGCCACCGTCGACCGGTCGCAGCGGGTGCGCACGTACAACTTCCCGGAGAACCGGATCTCCGATCACCGGGTCGGGTTCAAGGCCTACAACCTGGACCAGGTCATCGACGGCGACCTCGACGCGGTCATCGCGGCGCTCATCGATGCCGACCGGGCGGAGAAGATCGCGGTCGGAGCCAACGGAAGCTGACGGTGGGCGGCCGTGAGCCTGCTGCTTGATGAGATCGCAATCGCGACCGCCCGCCTGGCGGAGGCCGGCGTCGAATCCCCGCGCACCGATGCCGAGATCATCGCTGCGTGGCTGCACGGCGTCCCGCGGAGCCAGCTGCACCTCGTGCCGGACGCAGGGTTCGACCCCCGGTTCTGGGATGACATCGCCCGCCGGGAGGCCCGCGAGCCGCTTCAGCACATCACCGGTGTCGCCCATTTCCGGTACCTGGAGCTCGCCGTGGGGCCCGGAGTGTTCGTACCCAGGCCCGAGACCGAGGTCATGACCGGGTGGGCGATCGAGCAGCTCGTCGCCATGGATGTAGCCGAGCCTGTCGTCGCCGACCTCGGCACCGGGTCGGGCGCGATCGGGCTGTCGATCGCCCAGGAGGTGCCTCGCGCGCTGGTGCACGCGGTGGAGGCCGACCCGCTGGCGAGCGCCTGGACCGAGCGCAACATTGCGAGCGTCGCGCACGCGGCACCGCACACGGCCGGCCGGGTGGTACTGCACCGAGGCGACTTCGCAGCCGCCCTGGCTGACCTCGACGGCCGGGTGGACCTGGTGGTCAGCAACCCGCCGTACATTCCCGCCGGGGCGTGGGTACCGCCAGAAGTGGGTGAGTACGATCCCGCGACCGCGCTCTGGGGCGGCGCCGACGGCATGGATGCCGTCCGGGTCGTCGAGACGACCGCAGCCCGGCTACTGCGCCCGGGCGGCATGGTGGCGGTCGAGCACGGCGCGCAGCAGGGCCGCGCGGTGTACTGGGTTTTCGCCGACGCAGGCTGGCCGGACCCGCGCAACCATGCCGACCTGGCGGGCCGCGACCGGTTCGTCACCGCGAGGCGGCCGTGACGCCGCCCCCGGCGTGGCAGGATGATCAGCCATGAGCGCCTGGTTTGACTGCGCGGACGAGACGCAGCGCACTAGCGGGCTCGCCGCTGCCGCGAGCGCGATCCTGGCCGGGGAGCTCGTGGTCCTCCCGACGGATACGGTCTACGGGGTCGGGGCGGACGCCTTCAGCCCAGCCGCGGTGCGCCGGCTGCTGGCGGCGAAGGGCCGTGGCCGGGACATGCCGTCGCCGGTGCTCGTCGGTACCGTTCGCGCCGCTACCGCGCTGGTCGATGACCTCGGCCAGGACGGCCAGCGCCTGATTGACGAGTTCTGGCCCGGTGCCCTGACGATCGTGTGCCGCGCGACCCGGACTCTCAGCTGGGACCTCGGCGAGACCAAGGGCACCGTGGCCATCCGGATGCCCCAGGACCCGGTGGCCCTCGATCTCCTCCGCGAGACCGGGCCCATGGCGGTGAGCAGCGCCAACCTGACCGGTTCCGCAGCCCCTACCACGGCGGGCGAGGCCAAGGATCAGCTCGGTGAGTCGATTTCCGTCTACCTCGACGGCGGTGCCACGGTGGGCGGCGTCGCCTCCACGATCGTCGATCTGACGGGTCCGCAGCCGAGGCTGCTGCGACGCGGGGCCATCTCGGTCGGCAGGCTGCGCGAGGTCGCGGCGGTGACCGCCGGCGGGGATGCGCCGGGATCATGATCACTGGGCAGAACCCAGGGTCGACGGGCTGTCGGCCGTGGGCACAGCCCGTCCGGTCGGTGCTCTAGAGTTGCCGTAATGCTCATTGACCCCGGACTAGCCCGGTGAGAGATTACGCACTGACGCTGCTGGTAGCGGCGGCCGTCACCTACGTGCTGACGCCGCTGGTCCGCCGGTTTGCCATCGCCGTCGGCGCGATCAAGCAGCCCAGGGAGCGCGACGTCCACACGGCGCCGGTGCCGGAGTTCGGCGGCCTGGCCATGTACGCGGGCCTCGCGGCCGCCCTGTTCGTCGCCAACGAGATCTCCCAGCTGCACGACGACGCCATCGCGGGCACGGGCATGCTGGCTGGGCTCCTTGGGGCGGGCGGCGTGCTGGTGATCATCGGGATGATCGACGACCGCTGGGGGCTGAGCGCTCTCACCAAGGCAGCCGGCCAGGTTGCCGCCGCCGGAATTCTCGTCGCGACCGGGTCAGAGCTCAGCTGGCTGCCGCTGCCAGGCGGCAGCGGCCGCATCTTCATCCCCTCGTCCGACGAGGGAGCGCTGCTCACCATCCTGATCGTGGTCGCGACGATCAACGCGGTGAACTTCATCGACGGCCTCGACGGCCTCGCGGCCGGGATCGTCGCGATCGCGGCGGTCTCGTTCTTTGCCTATTACTACTCGCTGACCAAGCTCATCGACATCTCCTCCCTGGCCGCCCCGGCGCTCGCGTCGGCGGTGCTGATCGGCATGTGCGTCGGCTTCCTGCCGCACAACTTCGCCCCGGCCAAGATCTTCATGGGCGATACCGGCGCAATGCTGCTCGGCCTCGTGCTGGCCTACGCGCCCATCTCCAGCATCAACTCGCTGCCCGCGCCCCTGCTGGAGTACTCGATCAACCGGTACCCGGTAATCATGCCGGTGCTGCTGCCCATGGTGCTGCTGGTCATCCCGTACGGGGACATGCTGCTCGCCGTCGTGCGCCGGACCAGAGCCGGGCAGTCACCGTTCGCGGCCGATCGCAAGCACCTGCACCACCGGCTGCTCGATATCGGACACTCGCAGCGCGCCAGCGTCCTCATCATGTACCTGTGGGCCGCGGCATTCTCCGGCATCGTGGTCTGGCTATCGATCGACAAGACCGAGCTGCCCAAGGCGAACAACCACTACGGCGAGCCGGTGATCGTGTTCGTTCTCATCACCGCCATCGCCGTGGCGATTCTCCTCCTGCTGTCAATGCCATGGCGGCACTGGCGAGAGCAGGCCCGCAATGGAGCGGCAGCCGCGCGCGCGGCCGCGACGGCCAGTATGCGACCGGAAGGCGCGCTGGCCGGCCGCGCCAACGGGGTGTCGGGCGTGAACTCGGCACCCAATGCCGGGCTGGCCAGCGCAGCGGCACCCGCTCGGTCGGCTCTATTGGCTGCGTCGCGGCCGCCTGTGGTCGGCCAGGGTAACGGCCGGGAAGGCGCTGCTGGCGCCGACGGGCCACCGATCGGTGCTGGTCATCAGGCTGCGCCTGAGCAGTCGCCGCAGGACGACGACGGCGGCAATGCCTATCGGCCCACAGGTGGCGCGCAGCCGCCGCAGACTGTCGACGACGGTGCTGGCGCGGCACCGGGACAGGACTCCCGCGCTGGTGCCGGGCCTGCTGTAAGCGACGGCGCCGGCGCCGCGCGGTGGCTTGACCCTGGCGCTGGTGCCGAGCCGGATGCAGGTGATGCGGGCAGCCGCGCGCAGGACGACGCATGCCCGTCGGACACCGGCGACGACGTATCCGGTAGTGCCGTCTGGCCGGGCGTGAGCCGTGGCGGCGGCGCGGCGGCGGGTGGCGCGCCGCGTGCGGACTTCGGGTCGGCCGAAAGCGGGCGCCCGTCGGCCGCGGGCGCGGTACCGCCCTCGGTTAGCGACGACTGGGCCTGGTTCCAGCCGACCGCTGGCAGCCTGCCGGAAGTGGGCCGCAAACGCGAGTCGTGAGGCTGCTCGTGAGCGGCGTCGTTACGTTGTCGTGACGGTTCCTTGGCTCCCGCTCTACCATTCGTGAGTGCCGATCTGACCTGCTGTTTTGTGGTGCGCGGCGCGAGCATTCGTCACGGTAGGTGACGTCGTGCACGGCCCCGCCGGAGAGCTTGTGATATCTTTCACGAGCACCCAGTAAGAGGCTGGGGAAACAGCCGTGATACGTTGCGCTCACGTGGCCAGATGGCCCCGACGGCGTAACTTGACCGGGACAGTGGGACCACAAGGACGTCGATTCCGCTGGAGTGAGCCAGCGGTCTGAAGACCATTCGGAGTAGCCCAGACAATGCTGGCGAACATCGCCCCGATGGCGCGGCGATCCGCACTCGTGACGGCCGCGGCGGCTGTCGTCATGCTTGCGATCAGCGGTGCGGCCGGCGTCAAGGGCGTGCTCGGGGCGGCGATCGCGGTCGCGGTAGTCGCCGCGTTTTTCGGTCTCACCGCACTCGCGTTTGCGCTGGGGGCCAGGGTGAGCCCGCAGGCCATGATGGGCGCGGGCGCGGCTATGTACTTCGTCAAGATCCTGGCCCTGCTGGTACTGATCAGCACCCTCCAGAACGCCACCGCGTTCAGCGGGCTAGCGTTCGGCCTGACCGTCATCGTTCTCGTGCTGGTGTACCAGGCCGCCCTGATCGTCACCTGGCGCCGGACGAAGATGCTCTATGTCGAGCCGGACGGAGAACGATGACCCGTGGCAGCGACATGGACCCCGGACGGCAGATCGCGGCCCGCGGTCGGTGCTGCGTCTGGCCGGTCGGCCTCGGACGGCAGACGTGACCGGGCATGGCGAGTCGGCGCCGGAGCAGCCGCCCCGACCGGCCGACGACGGCTGGCGAGTCTTCAGCTCCATGATCGCCGGAATGATCTTCTACGGCGGGCTCGGCTGGCTCATCGGACACCTGACTGGGATCGCCATCCTGTTCCCGCTCGGCATGATCCTCGGCATCGTGCTATCGGTGCTTCTGGTCATCTTCCGGTACACCAGATCCAGCAGATCCTGAGCTGCCCGGATTCGGCCGTGTTTTTCGTTCCGGTTACCCCGGCGGCGACCGCGCCGACTGGCTACGCCATGATGACTGACCTTGACGTGCAGCGTCCTGCTCAGCAGCGCGCGACTGCTTGCCAGCGACGGCCTAGAGGGGTAACCCGGTGAATCACGTAGTTGCGGTCGGGGCCGTCCACGCCTGCTCCCACGTGGGAGAGGGCTGCGGCTACCCCTCGCCGTCGATCCAGGACTTCTACTTCCGGCCGTTGTTCAGCATCGGCCATTTCCACTTTGACAAGCCGATGCTCCTGGTGCTGATCAGCACCCTCATCGTGCTGGTGTTTTTCTGGGCGGCGTTCCGGAAGCCGCAGATTGTGCCGCGTGGCGTGCAGAATCTCGGCGAGCTTGGCATTCTGTTCGTCCGCGATCAGATTCTGCGCCCCCAGCTTGGCAAGAAGGGCGACAACTGGCTGCCGTTCCTCTCCTCGTTGTTCTTCTTCATCTGGATCAACAACATCTTCGGCATCATCCCGATCCTGTACTTCCCGGCCACGTCGCGGTTCGAGTACCCGGCCATCCTCACCGCCACGGTGTGGGTGCTCTACATGGGTATTGGCATGTACCGGCAGGGCCCGCTCCGCTACTTGAAGAACCTGTCGGTGCCGTCCGGTGCGCCGTGGTGGATCCTGCCGCTGCTGGCGCCGATCGACTTCCTCTCCAACGTCTTCATCCGGCCGTTCACGCTGTCGGTCCGACTCTGGGCGAACATGCTGGCGGGCCACGTGCTGCTCCTGGTGTTCGCGCTCGCCACCTGGTACCTGCTGACCCTCAAGATTCAGCTCGTGTTCTCGCTCGCGTCCTTCCTCCTCCTGATCGCGCTGACCGGGCTGGAGCTGCTGATCCAGCTTCTGCAGGCGTTTATCTTCACCGTCCTGACCGCCTTCTACATCTCGGGCGCTTACGAATCCGCGCACTGATCTGACCTCCATTTAGAGAAAAGCCGGCGTCGTGGCCGGCCTGACCAGAAGGAAATACAACAATGCAGCTCGCGATGCACCTGCATCACCTGCTCTACGTCGCCGCTGGCGCACGGCACGCGCAAGCTGCCGTGGCAGCCACCGCGCCGGGAACCCCCGGGAACCCGATCACGTACCACATCCTGAACCTCGGCGCGCTGGCTTACGGCCTCGCGGCGATCGGTCCTGGCGTCGGCATTGGCATCATCTTCGGAAAGTTCATCGAGTCGATCGCTCGCCAGCCCGAGGCCCAGGGTCGCCTGCAAGGGTTCCTGTGGATCGGTTTCGCGCTCACCGAGGCGCTGGCGCTTATCGGTATCGCTGTCTTCTACTTCCTGAAGTAACTCACCCCCGGAGGTAGCTGCCATGATTCAGCACCTGGCCGTCGTGAACCCGCCGCTGAGCGGTAATCCCCTGGTTCCGAGCTGGACCGAGGTCATCTGGGGCGGCATCGCGTTCCTCATCGTGTTCGTCGCGCTATGGCGGGTGCTGCTGCCGCGGATCACCAAGGTCCTGCAGGAGCGCACCGAAGCCATCGAGGGCGGCATCGATCGCGCCGAGCGCGCCGAGAAAGCGGCCAAAGATCTAGAAGAGCAGTACCGGGCCCAGCTAGCCGACGCCAGGCACGAGTCCGCGAGGATGCGCGAGGAGTCCAAAGAAGAGGGCGCGCGGATCATCGCGCAGATGCGCGAGCAGGCTCAGGTGGAGGCGGCGCGCGTCACGCAGGCCGCGCAGGCGCAGATCGCCGCCGACCGGCAGCAGGCCTTCGCGTCGCTGCGGGCCGAGATCGGGACGCTCGCGGTCGAGCTGGCCAGCAGGATTGTCGGCGAGTCGCTCGCCGACGAGGCCAGGCAGAGCCGGGTTGTCGACCGCTTCCTGGCCGAGCTGGAAGCCAGTGAGAGCCAGCCGTCAGGAGCCAGGCCGTCGTCATGAGAGGTATCAGCAGGGCGTCGCTTGCCGAGGTGGAGGCGCGGCTAGAGCCGCTGACCGATGACCCGGCAGCCGCCGCCGACCTCGGCAACGAACTGTTCGCCGTGGCGGGCGTGCTGGCCAGTCAGCCAGCCCTGCGACGGGCCCTCGGCGACCTGTCTCGCCCGGCTGACGCGCGCGGCGCGCTGGCCAGGTCGGTGTTCGCCGGCAAGGTCAGCGACGATGCTCTCGGCATCGTGGCGGCGGTGGCGAGAGCCCAGTGGTCCGCGGCCGGCGACCTGACCGATGCGGTCGAGCAGATGGCCGTGCAGTGCGTCGCGGCGGCCGCCGAGGCGACCAACCACCTGGACGAGCTGGAGGACGAGTTGTTCCGGTTCGGGCGGATCGTGGCCAGCTCACCCGAGCTGCGGATCGCGCTCACCAACCCGTTCGCGTCGGCGGAGGCGAAGCAGGAACTGCTGTCCGGACTGCTCGCCGACCGAGTGACCCCGGAGTCGCTCCGGCTGATCACCGAGGCGGCCACCAGCCCGCTGGGACGTAGTCTGGATGTGAGCCTGGAGGAGTACGCACGGCTGGCCGCGCAGCGGCGGGAGCGGCTGGTGGCCGAGGTGCACGTGGCCGTGCCGCTGACCGATCAGCAGCGGGTCCGGCTGGCGTCGGCGCTGGCGGCAGAGTATGGCCACCAGGTGCACCTCAACGTCGTCATCGACCCCAAGGTGGCGGGCGGCATGACCGTCCGGGTCGGCGATGAACTGATCGACGGCAGCATCGCCACCCGGCTCGCGACCGCGCGGCGTCGGCTGGTGGCGTGACCATGAGCGCGCGTACGCCCGACGAGCCCGTTCCCGATGTCAAGCAGCCGCCGGACTCCGATCCGGCGCCAGTA
>Ga0187783_10002441_pt1 | contig 13793 bp, 24 predicted proteins | sample 1015_SJ02_MP02_2_FD_132471 | JGI IMG/M metagenome (GOLD analysis project Ga0187783, IMG submission 132471) | Tropical peat soil microbial communities from peatlands in Department of Meta, Colombia - 1015_SJ02_MP02_20_MG | ecosystem: Environmental > Terrestrial > Soil > Wetlands > Peat | place...
CGTTTGGCGCCAAAATGGCGCGTCCTGGTCAAAAACTGATAGGAACGTACTACCCGACCGCTCGACGCCCCGGATTTGGCAATTGTGCGCCAAAAACTCGAGCTTTGAGCCCTTGGGATGGGGTTTAGGTGGGGTTGCAGTTGGAATCGAGGCCCGGAGGCGGGGGTTGGCCCTTCGCTTTGGCGTTTAGGCAGGCAATTACGAGGCGCCACTGAGCAAGGGTGGCAGCGCTGGTTTCTTTGTTCTGTTTCAGGAGCAAAAGGTACTGTAACGTCTGCGAATCGGCGGGTGTGTAGCCTTTTTGCTCTAGCCAGGTGGCATAGTCGGTGATCGCCAAGAGCCCTTGAAGAAAAGCATCCTCAATCTCGCTGGAGGAAAGCATCGCTTGCCGGTATTCCAGCCAGGGAGCAACTTCTCCGAGAGCGTAGGTGATCTCCGTCGACGAGAGCCCGAGGTTTTGCAGTTGGGAAATCAGGTCGTCGTGCTCTATCCAACGGTTTTTGTACAATTGCAGGAAGGCCGCGACGGTGGCGTTTAGGTGGGTTTCCGCGCGTTGAGCTATCGTCGCGTTGATGAAATCGGTCAGGCCCGCTTGCGGTACGCCGTGCTCCATGAGCACGGAATTCAACTGGTCTGCCGTGTAAAATCCCGTGCGAGACATGGCGATTGCGGCGGTTTCACTCATGACCGTGGAGGAGTCGAGAATCAGTTGCGGGATGTCGGCGGGCTTGTACCCGAGGTATCCCAAGTACACGTTCATGGTGTCCGAATCCATGCCGCCGCGCATGTTGGCACGGATGATGGACGCCACGGGGAGCAAGGTCGGGCGGTATAAATTATTTAGGTAATTCTGCATCGGGTCAGAGATGAGAGTCTTAACGAAGCTGGTTAAAGCCTGCCGTGTGAGCCGCCCAAGGCCAAGGCTTTCAGCGAGCATGACTCCGTAGGCGCGCAACCCCTCACCGATTCTAAATTCCTCGGGTATCAGGGAAGTGATGAACTCAACATTCCCCTCGCGTATTGCGAACTCCATGCCGTACCCGAGCCATTCATAGGCAGGGTTTGGCGACGCTGGCAGTTGGCCCTGCACTCCCCCGGTCAATTCGTTTTGAAGCGTCGAGAGAAACACTTGCCCAAGGGCGCCGACATTCGCACCACGCGCGCCCTGAGAGAAGGATTGTTGAACCATCGAGGAGTTAACCTCGATGCCCAGTAGGTCGGATAGAGCCGCTGCAATCAACGTATACGTACCGCCCCAACCCGTGCCCTGCCCGCCCGTGAAAAGCGGCATGAACTGGGCTAACAACGAATCCATTATCGACACCATGAAGCCGAGCACGAGCGAAAGCCCTGGTGTGAAGTGCTCGAATATGGCCTTGATGAACGAGTCGAACCAACCCGCCGCTTGTTGCCCCGCCGTGGTGGCCGACGCGATGGACGCGAAGTCCGGCACCGCGATATCTGGCAGGCTTCCCGTGCTTCCTGGTGGTGAAGTGTAATTGCCCATAGTCAGGTAGCGATGGTGTAACCGTCGCCCTGGTAGATGGCGACGATCTGGTTAAACCGGGCTTGGTCTGCTGCGGTTGGCCCGTCGATTCGCCCATCAATGTCCGTGGTGGCGTTGCTCTTTTTGCCGCTGGCGGCCGCGGCCGCCTGCGCTTGCTGTTCCGCGGCGGAAACGATGATCGCGGGCGCGTTGGTGACAACCGCCCACAGCTGACTTGCGGAATTGATGGCGGAGAGAATGAAGGGATAGACGCGGAAAAGCCCGGTCGGGTCAACGATGTAATCTATCCAATTCGCGAGGGTGTTCACGTCTTGCCGGACTTTCAGGAAAGCGTTATTGATGCGCGATTCGAGGTTGGCAAGGTAGGTGTCGAGCGTCGATGCCCACTTGAATCCGAGCAGGCGAAACACAATCAGAATGGACCTTAACCTCTGTATAAACACCATCAAAGGCTTAATCAACTGGTTATAGATGTTGTCCAACCATGCCTTCTCCCACTGAATCCACTTGACGATAGGCGCGAGGAGATTTTGCAGGAAGGTCCGAATCTTGTTGATCGCCGCTTGGATGGCTGGCAGGAGAGTGTGCAATATCCACTCCACCACGTTTTGAAGCCAGTTCCACAGCGCTGCGAAGAAGTTTTTCAGGGCGGTTTCGAGCGAGCCCAGCATTGCCCCGAGCCCGCCGAAGGCCGCCTCTACCTGCCCCGCCACGTCGGCCAGGACGCCGTACAGCGCCGCCTCGGAAGCCGCGAACATGGCGTCGATCCACGTGACGCCCGCCGCCCCTGGAAACGCGAAGAAGTCACCCATTGGCACCGCTCCGAGCCGAGAATACGCTGATCTCTCGCAGTTCCGAAACCTGCTTCTGCATGTTCGCCACGACGGAAGCGGAATTGTAGGCACCGGGCGGGTAGGTGTCCGTGAACGGCCCGTGATCGCCCACCATGTACGAAACGTGGTGAACGTTTTGGATGGTGTTGTTTCGAGGGCTGAGCACGGCCTGTTGCGTGACGCGGACTTGGTGCACCTGGAATTCTGCGGGGTCTGCCATAGTCGAACCTCCTGTTACGATGCGGGCTTGGATTTCAGAAAGGCTTGAGCCGCGTTGAATCCGCCCGCTGGTACTGCCAGAAACAGTTGCGCCAGCCCTTGCGCCGCCGCCGTGTCATGCGCGGTCGGTGCGACGCCTGCGGGCATGGCCCACGAGTTTAGCGCAAAGTCGGAATCCACGCCCGCCCCGATTGCCGGTGACGGTGGCGGGGTAGTGCTGGCGAGCGCTGCAAAGTGGTTCTTCGCGTTCGCGCGCAACATCCGCAAAAACACAGCAAGCCGCTTGTCCGGCGTGGCGCCCGGTGGCGCCAGCGCCGCAGAGAGATACTCTGCCGTCAGGATGTACACCGCCGCCGCATCCGCCGCGCTGTGGTTCGCCGCGCCCAGTGTGTTCGTTATCATCGAACGAAGCGCTGCCAGGACGTTGACCGCCGCTTGCGTCGCGAGGGGTAAGGTTGTCGTGGTGGTGGGCATGGTTTCGCGGCCGCGCTGGTGTACACCGCCGAGGCCTCGGCCGTGTACACACTTTCCGTACTACCACAAATCCCAGCTGGGGAGCCCGCTCAAATAGTCAACGCCAAGCTGGGAGAGAACATCCTGCATGTCCTGGTCCACCATATCCTCAAGGCTTTCCGTGACGCCCTGCAAGAGCCCTGTAACAACCTGCGTGATGTCCGCCAGGGCGGGCGCCACGATGTTGGGCACTCCGGGCAGCGCCAGCAGAGACAGCGCGAGCGACGGCACGGCAGGCAGGACGGTTGACGCGAGCGCCGATTCGAGCGCGCTGGTAAAGGCGGGCTCTGCGGCAAGCCCCACGCTCAGCACCGCCCCAATGTCGTCGCCGATGGCAAGGAAAGCGTCCAAGGGTGTGGTGATCGCGTCGAGCAAAGTATCGCCCGCCGCGTCCGCCGCGTCGAGCGTGGCGGTGTACTGCATGAGCGCCTCGAAACCCGCGTCCCAACCGTCGGAAGGGTCTGCGTTGTCGCCGAGCACCGACGCGACGAGGCCGTTAAAGTTGGTGGTCTGCGGAGTGAAGTCGGCATACGTGGCGCCGGTCGGAGTGATTGGCCCCGCGCCTCCGGGCGTGCCGTTCGGAATGGGAAGGGGCAACGTCGGTGTCGCCATCTAATCGCCTAGGCGCGCGTGCTCCAGCGATACAAGCCGCTGGTCAAGCAGTTGTTCGATACGCGCGACGCGCGCCTCTACCTGTTCGAGCTTCGCCTGCATGGCGCCTCGCGAAACGAAGCCTTGCGCGAGGCTCACCATTAAGAGCCCTATCGTCGCTAGGGCCATCCAAAAATTCGGGTCAGACGTTGCGGGTCCCATGGCGCCTCTTTCACGATCGTAAATTGTGTACACGGCACCTGCAGCCGCCGTGTACACGGCGAGGATCTCCACGCCCTAAACCTCGGGCCATGTTTCGTACCCCAACTGAATGGCCGACCACTGGTCAGCCGCCTGCATACCCGTGGTGGCACTGCCCACCGTGTATCCGGGATACGCAAAGAACTCACCGGGCATGGTGATTACCTGATTCTTGATGATGTCCTGCGCGAGCGTGCCCGCCTCGCCCCACAAGTAGTACTCCGCGAGCGATGCTGTCTGCCCCACGGAGCCCGCCAGCTTCCAAAGGATGTTGGCGCTAGCGTCCTTGAAAACCGCCGCCGCGTCGCGCGTCGCCACGGTGCTGCTAGTGGTGAACAAAGCCGCGATGGAGTGTACCCAGTAACGGAAACCTGCGGGGAACGTGTACGACCAGTCGGTATCAGCCCCCGGAGTCGCCACCGTCACGGACTGAAGCAGGCCAGGTCCGGTGAGGGAGTCGGACAAATTCCCTTCCGGCCACGCCAGGGCAACCGTGGTCGTAACAAAACCCGAGCACAACAAGCGGTACATTGGCGACGCCGAGGTTGAGCCGAAGGAGAGTCCCACCTGCACGAACGTGTCGCCGCGATGCACGGTGCTGGCGTTGGTGATCGTGACGGCCAGGGAGAGAAGAAAGCCTTCGGTGAGATTGCGAATCGTCTGATTGAGCGCGCCCGCCGTGGTGACGGCCAGTGTCTCTTGCGCCAAATTGATCTTCCCGTCCGGCAGCATGATCTTATAACTCACCTTGACCGTGCTGGTGGTGGTGGTGGGATAGATGTTGATTTGCAGGCAGGTGTCGCGAGTGAGGTACTCGGAACCGGGCGGCTGAACGTCGGCCATGTTGAAGCCGACGTTTCCATAGGCGGTGTCGCCGCGTTGCACCAACCGCCGCAAGAGGCGCGCGATTTGTGCCAGTTCCAATTCGTCGAGTGTAACCGTTGGGGTGTTGCTCAAGCTAACCTCCGCGTCAGCACCATTGCTGACAGATTAAATATACATCCGTAATCGTATCGCCTGCTAGCAATCCATCGGCACCGATTTGCAGTTGCCCGCCAGACGGCACATAAATCCCGCGCGGGCACGGTAGCAGGTAGGGGGTGTCCGTGCCCAAAGCGTCGGAACTGCCACGCAAGCCCGGCATGACCGCGTATATTTCCGCCGTGCTCGGAGCTTGCGCCGTCGCCGCCTCACCGAACAGCGCCTGAATGCTAACGTTCGTCGTGATGTAATACTGGGCATTGCGCGCGCTGCCCAGACTCGACGTGGTATATACCCATTGGATGGACACCACAAGGCTGTTTAGCGCCGTGAACGTGTACACCGCATTCAGTCCCGGAGACGGGTTGGGCACGATATGCGTGATCTGTTGGCCCGGACCGTCCCACGGATTTTGCAGGGTGGACAGAGGCCACGCCAGCGGTGCAGGAGCTTGTATCCACCCGTTGATAAGCACCGCGTCTACGGGTTGGGCGCCGCCCGCCTGATGAACCAGTGAGACGGTGCAGAACAATTGCCCGCTGACGGCGGACCCCGACAGGTCCGTAACGCAACAGGAGATAAGAAAACCGGGCGGAAGGTTGGTGGTGACGGCGAGCCCCGCGTTGATGGCCCAACTGTAGGTATATTGCGAATTGGTAACATTGCCCTGCGGGTCTATGGTTCGGGTGTTAACGGCAATCTGCCCTTGCGTGTTCACCCAACCGCTGGTGTTGGCCGCGCGGACGTTTACTTGCAGAAGGGATTGCTGGTCAATCGGGAAAAGTGCGATACCGCCCGGAACGATGAGCCCTGGTTGGAGGATGCCTGCCGGGCCGGTACCGGGCGGGGTTTGCGCGGCAGCTTCCAAGGTTTCGAGCGCGCCAGGGGGAAGGATGAGATTGCCGGTATCCGACATCGCGCCCACTCTCCCCCCTTCCCCGCGCCCGCACTACTTGCCCCATGAGGGGGTACCGTTCAACAGAACCATGTGCAGGGTGACGTTGACCGCCGCCCCGCCCTGGTCTTGCGCGACGGATACGAAAATGCCCGCCTTGTTCGCGCTGTTGAAACATGGAACGAGCGGCAAGCCGTACCAGTCGGACAGGAACGTAAACCACCGCCCGGACTGTGACGGCGTGTTGACTGCGGCGGGAATCAGGACACCTAAATTTCCGATGTCGGCGCCCTGAACGCGGACCGCGACCGCCGCCGTATCAACCGATGCGCCAATCAGCGCGTACCACTGGTTGGCGATGAAGTTGTCCACACTGGAATTGATCGCGACCTGCCCGGTATAACCGCCCGCCGTGGTGGTGGTAATCGGCACGTCCTGCCCGATGACGTGAAGGCCGATAGCCTTTACCTGTGCGGGGGTAATAAGAGATGCGGCAATGCCCGGAAGGTTTTCGTAATAGATGAGCGCACAGCCGTACTCGAAATTGCCCGCAGAATCGCCCGAGGCCGCGACCTCTGCGATCAGCGTGTCTTGCGCGAACAGGGGTTGCTGAAATTCCGAGCCCCAGTAAATCGGGTCCGCAACTTTGGTGGTGGTGCGAAGCCGGATACCTTGGACGTTGTCATGCAGCCTCGGGGAACGGATGCGGAAGTTCCCCGCAACTTGGGTATAACCCCACATGGCGAGGAGACGCGCCCGCGTCGAGCCCGAGATATCGAACGAGCGGATTTGCAGAGAGTCGGACCCCGACATAGTCAGGGCGGTAAAAGTCGAGCCGGGGTGGGTTGCATACCCGGAGATGCCTTCAAGCGCTGGCATGGATAGGACCTCCAAAACAAGATTTTTGAAGCCGCCCGCACACCTGGTGCGGGGTTAGTTCGCTAGGTTCGGGTTGGTGGACTTCGGCGGAAGCACCGGGGTGGGCAGCTTGGAGACATCTGCCGCCGTGACCTGGAGCTTCGGTGTAACCGTGAAGCCGACGTTCGACGCCCCTTGCGCCACCGCGTGGGCTTGCTTCTGGTGCATTTCCAGAATGCCCGCGTTGACGGCATCCGCCGCGCTACCGTGCGTACTGGTTTTGCCCGTGTGGGGGTTGAACAGTTCAAACACCATGGCGCCCAGCCCTTCCGCCACTTCGGCCACTTGCGCGCCTTTCGCTACGTCCGGCCCCGCCACGCCCGTAGAAAGTATGGACGCGATTTCCTGGAATGCGGTGTTGATCTTGCTCGCCGTCGACGGTGCTGTGGGCTGGGTACCAGTGACCGTCACCGAGGCGGCCGGCAGGGCAGCGGGCGAAGCGCCGCCGCTGGTGACGCTGGTCGGTACCGCCGCGCTGGAAGGCGCCACGGCGGGAATGGAGATAGCGCCCGCTGCTTCCAGTTCTTGAAGCGTCGATGCGGGTATCTTTGACAAATCGAGGGATGCTAAACCCATAAACGTTAACCTCCGTTGAATTCCTCTGGGCAGATAGCCCGGAGGGTGGAATTGTGGGTGATCGCCCGCCCTAGCGCCGTCGAGCACCATTCCGCGACCGCCAGGGCATAGGCATTCGGATTGTTGTGGTCAGAGCGTGGCGCGTAGACGTCGAACAGTTGGTCCAGCGTCGAGTCCGGCCCGATGCCGTGTTCGTTGTGACCCGTGACCTTGGCCCGGACTTCCTCAAGGCCCGCCACCACGCCAGCGAGTATGTCACCAAACACACAGTACCCGCCCGCATCCATTTTGTGGGTGACTATTGACGCGCGAAGGTTTAGCGGGTTGCGGTTCCGATTGCTTACCGAACCGGCCCGCCAGCCCTCTTCGGCCATCATGGCGTCGAACATCGCTTCGATACCCGTCATAACGAGTTCGCCTCATGCCGCGCATTGTGTACGCCGCCATCTTAGTGCGCGTGTACACCGCGTCTGGCGTCTACTGGAATTGCCCCGCCAGCTTGGCCGCGCGAAGGGCTTGCTGCATTTCGGTGCTGCGCTGGATGTTGGCTTGCGACCCCTTCGGACCTTTCGGGCTCAACTGTACGCCCGCTTCGACGTTCAACACTTTGGTGATTTGCGTTTGGAACGTGCCCGCCGATTTGGAGACGCCGTCGGAGTAGCGCGAGGCACCGACCGACGCAACGCGCGAGGAGTACTTGTTCGCCTGCTGCGCCGCCGTCAACCCCTGCGTGAACATTTTCGTTCCGGCATTGTTGACGCCCTGAAGCCAGCTATCCGCCGCCGCGATCGCATTGGTAGACTGCGCGTTTGATGCCGCCTGCGCGTTTGCCGCGTAGGTGGCGCCCGCGCCCGAGGCGTTGGCTGTCCATTTCTTCGTGGCATTCGCAGGCGTGCTCATGGTTGCTTTCGCCATAATCGAAACCTCCTGAGTTTTGCCCGCCGTGGCGCGCCCTGGTAGTGCTCGGGCGTCCTGGTCGGGCAGGATGGACTGACCCTAGCACGAGGGGGGACCCCCCTTGTCAAGTGAAATCTGTACGGGCGCCGCGTGGAAAGGTGGCGCAAAAGTGGCGCGCACCCGCGAATTTATAGGTGGCAAGGCATGTACGGACAAACCCGTGCTATTATCTCGGCAATCACTAAGTGTGTGTAGCGGATGGCGGATGGAACGCGACTACCACAATGAAATCCTGAACCGGCTAGCGGACGTACTCGGTGCTCCACCGCCCCGGTATCCTACAGGCGACCGACGCAATCAGGCGCGAGTGCGCTGGTGGCGCCATGCCACAAGCCAGCTTAGCCGCCTACTTTCTTCCCAATCAACCCCGCCCTGTGTTCCATCCGCCGCCGTGTACAAGCACAAAAAAACTTGAGGCTGGAGGGTTTCATGTCAGACGAAGCAGTGGCTTGGGTGATGAATCACAGCCGCGCCAAGGGCGCCGTGCTACTGTCCTTCCTGTTCATGGCGAATGATTGCAACTGCCAGGGACTTTCGATCTATTCGAGCTATGACCACGTCGCCGCACGTACCGGGCAGCATCCGCGCACAGTCCGCCGCCACTTCCGCCTTTTGGTGCGCGAGGGTGAACTGGTCAGAACATCTGTGGGGTCGGGAGCAACCGCCAGTGTGTGGACTATTCCCGGCGTGGTGAGGGATGGATTTTATCGCGAGCGTAGGGGGGACAAGATGCCCCCCCAGAGGGGACAAGATGCCCCCGGTAGGGGGGACAAGATGCCCCCTCAGGGGGGGCAAGATGCCCCCCAAAAGGTAGGTAGTTCTGGTTCTTTTCTGAATAGACTTAATAGAACTAGGAATTCTAACTACATGCCGACGGGCGGCGCGGTGGAAAAGCCTGTGGATAACAACGGATCATGCCCCTACGAATTGCGGCAAATCCTGTTTGCCCCGCCCTACCACCTGGACCCTGCCGCCTGTGATCGCCTGTGGCGGGAGAGTCGCGAGCAACTGGCGTCGGTGAGCCAGGATGAATTTATGGTGATCTTCCGCGAGGTATGGCCTACCGTGGCGGCCCTAGATAATCCCATTGGTGGCGTGATTCGCAAGATGCCCGCCACGGTCCGAGCACTCCGCGAGGTTTGGGAACGCAAGCGGGTCATACAGGACCCCGCGCGCATCAAGGTCCGATAACGCTTGACATTGAGTTTGCGCGGGTGTAGGTTTGCGGGTATGAAAAACAGCACAAAACAAGCCCGGTTTAAGACCCCGGAAAAAGCCTCTAAATACGCGCGGCGCATCATCGGCCCTGTCGGCGGTTGCAGTAAAATGTCAACCGACGAATTCTATGGACTAGTCGGAACATTGTTAGATTCGAGCCTGCCAAGCGTGCAATTGCGCCATCTGGCACTAGCATTGCGCGCGGTAGTCATCAAGACTGGCTATAGCGGTGCATTCGCCCTACGCGACTATTGTAAGGCTAGGAGGTCAATAGATGTGTAGTGGTGATGAGGACTTTATTGGAAGTGGTCAGTCTCAGGGTGTAGGTGAACACCGTACACCCCCGCCACATTGCGAGTTCACACTGCGTAAAGGATTGGGCAAATGTCGCGAGGATGCGGTTTTGAGCGTTACTTCCAATCTCGACATTAGGGTTACGTCGAAGTACTGCCGCCGTCATGCGCGGATGGTTGAGGGTTGGTTGTTGAAGCGTCGAGTCTCTGTGACGGTGGTGGCGCTATGAAGACCCCACCGTTGGGAGTAACGAGTTTAGTACGGAAGGCACACTCGTTATACCTAAATATGCATCCCATGATCGTGAAAGAGCTTGGATGGAAGCGGGGAGACAGGCTGGTGTGCGTGGTGGTGGAGGGTGATTTGATCGTGAGGCGGTTGCGAGCCGATGAAATCGCCGACGCCATGCGAGGCGCCATTTACCGAAGGAGAGACTTACTTGAGAAAACGCCTAGTGCCGGACCGTGGGGAAACCCCCGAACGCCCAAAGTCGGAGACGGCGGTAGCTGAGGAGAAGCGCCGCCGGTATGTCCTGGAAGGGATAGCCGCCGCGCCCGTCGCGGGCAAAATGGCGAAGCGGGAACTTGAGGATTTACTGGTGAAAGACATCCTGGACGCGGAGGACGCCGCCCGCCTCGAATACCGGCCAGACGAGATGGCGGAACTCCGGGACAGCATCGTTGAACTAGGTTTGCTTGACCCGATCTCCGTTTTTCCCTACCGTGGCAAGTATCAGGTGCTCGACGGCCAGCGCCGCCTAATCACGGTTCGCGAGCTAGGTTGGCACACGGTTGCGTGCTACGTCTACCCTGCGGAAAATCTCGCCATTGAAGCAATTAGACTCCACCAGAATCAAGTACACGCCACCATGTCCCCGTGGGAGGAGTCTATTTACTTCACTCGAATGTGTGACAGGGTGGGATTAACCTTTGAGGAGTTATGCAAGTTTGTACGCAAGTCCGAATCTTACGTGTCCGACCGCCTGCTTCTGCAACAGGCGCAACCCGAGACGCAGGAGGCCCTCAAGAATGGGCTTATTACACTGGGCGTGGCAAAAGAACTCCGCAGGCTCAAAGACCGTAAGTGGGAACTTTATTATCTCGACCAGTGTCTTAGGAGCGGTACAGGCACACAGGTCTTACACGGATGGATTAGTGCGCACATCCAGCGAGGCGGGCTGGAGGTTCGTACTGTATCGACTGAGCCCGCCCAAGTCGTGGCTACGCCGCCCCCCATCCAGCAAATAACCTGCTTCTTCTGTGGGGGTGAATCAGGCGGACGCCAGCTTACCAACGTGTGGGTACACAGCGACGAACTTGCCACCGTGCAACGAATCGTTGAGCAAATCAAGGCTCAATTTGCTACGGTGGATACTGACGAGGCGCCGCCCGCGCCCGAAGGGAAGTAACGCATGACCGCCCTACTAAAACGCAAAACGCGCTTGCAATTCGAGACGGCAGCGCGCTACGGCACGCGGGCGATTGTGGTAGAATGCTTGCCACAAGTCGCGTTAATCCGCCTCAAGGGGACTGGCACTGTGTACACCGTCGATTGGTCGGCGGTGTACACACTTGCGGCAAAGCTCAAGGCGATGAAGCGATGATCGACATTTCCGACCCTGCGTCTCCGCTGTTCTGTCCGCGTGCTACGGTTCTAGGCGCGATTCACCATCTACTCTTTCGCCGTCGCGCCCTGGACACGATCTCGGGTATTATCGCCTTACGCATACTTACCGAAGCGTATAACCTGCTTGAACAAGAGTTTGTACGAAGGGGGTTACATGAAAAAGCCAACCGTGATAACCGTCTTGGGGTGGATGTGTCTCGGGTTTCTTTCGGCCAGCATGATCGTGCCGCTGGCCCAAGCGTTCAGCGGGATACACCTGCGGCCCACGATTTGGCCGGGACTGGTTTTAGCAGCGTCGGTGCCCTGCTTCGTTCTTTGGGTCATCGGTAGTATCTGGCACGGCATCAACGCGCACAAGGCGCGCATGTACGCGCAACAGTTGGGGCAGTTGCGCCAGGAGCAAGACCTCGCGAGCCGATTGCCCAAGGTGGGAGGTATGCCGAAATGAGAGTGTCTCTACTTATCGAGCTCAAAGACCCCGGATGGGACGCTAGCGCGATTATCATTCGCGACAAGAAGCCGCCCGCGTTGCTGACGGCGGCTCAACCCGACCTTGCCACGTTGATGCTGGAAGTGACGAAGGCCCTGGTGTCGGTTGCCCCGCAATCGGCAATCGTTCTGCCTCACGTGGACCCGCTTTTCAACCAGTCGTAACGCTCTGCCGGAGGTTCGCAACATGGGCACCGTCTCCAACGTCGTACTCACGTGGACACCACCAAGCGCCGTTGGGCCAACCGGCCCGGTGGTTTCGTTCAACGTCTATCGCGCGCCCGCCACGGGTGGCGCGGTGGTGCAAATCGCCAAAGCCCTGCCCGCCGCGACGCTCACCTACAGCGACCCGATTGTCGATCTCGTCGCTGGCACCGCGTATCGCTACTGGGTCACGTGTGTTGACGCCAGCGGGAACGAGAGCGGACCCGCGCAAGCGGGCTCTATCTCTATTCCCTTCGTTGCTACGGTTGGCCCCAACCCGCCAGCCGATGCATCCGTAGCCCTGCAATGATGGAGCGGCCACTATGAGCATGATCGCGCCCCAAGGCATTATACCCGCCCTGTTATTGCAGAGGAGTAAACGCGCTGCCGTGCTCGCATGGTTGCGCACCGCGCCTTACCCGTCATCGTTTCGACGTGGCTTGCTGGCTGGATGGGCGGACCTGGTCGGGCTGAGTCTCACGCCCGACGAGTACCTTTTTGTGGGCAGAGGCACGTACCCTTTCACGCTCGCCGACGCGAGCGAATCTCCCAACACCAGAGGGGTGGAGAATGGACAGTGACCAGACGTGCAACCAAGACGTGGTGATTCCGGACCCGGAAATTGTCGTGATCGCTGAAGACGGCAGGGTGTTACTACATCAAAGCCTGCTCTCGTTTGTCCCTGAACATCTGTGGTTCTATTCGCCGCGCGTCTTTATAAACGGCATCCGCGTTGCAACCCAGCCGGGCGAAGCCAATTCCACGCTGGGGGTGAGCTAGTGCCCTACCTGTCCAAACACCGCTACCTAAAATCGGTTCGCGACGTTCGCGCGAGTCTGAAAGAGTGCATGGAGTCGGACGCCCCGACCATCATCGGAACGCCCTATGAGGCTCGCGCGATCATCGTGCCGGTGGGCAAGTTCTCAGTGTTTTTCGGAGAGGACCACAAAAAGCAAATCGCAGAAACCAAGCGGCGGTTTGCTCAAGCGCTGACCGTGCTCGGAGGTTTGTAGCATGTCCACTTTAGGGCTCCCCCAGTATCCCGCGATGCTCACCACGGAGTCGGGCATCTGGTCCGAATGGCAGGCCGCCAACCCCGGATTCTTCGACGCCCTGGAATACAACGTCCGCGTCGGCAAAGGCTTTGACCCTGGTCCCGGTGTCGAGGACTTCGCCCGCCGCGCGGCCATCATGAACACGCAACTCCGCCTCGACATCGTCGCGCGCAAAGGTGCCGACTGGTGGATTGTGGAAGTCAAGCGCCGCGCTGGTGCGCCTGCGGTCGGCCAACTGCTACAGTACGAGATATTGTTTGAGGAAACCTACCCAACCGCCCGCCCGATCAAGCTGGGCATGGTGACCGACACCGCGAAGATGGGACTGTCTAAAATGTGCGATAGATACCACGTCACCCTTTGGCAGCTTACCCCCAACCCCCGGGCTTGATATTCCCCTCTGGGATTCTCCTTGCCGACCTCCCCGACTCTATACGCCGATCTGGTCAAAACCGGATGGCAGGTACCTAAACTTGGGTTGCCAACCTTGGTTGTCCTGGTCAGTTTACCTAGCCGTCCTGGTTAAATCCCTGAGTTGACCCCTTCCGCGAACGGGCAGGCAAAATAAACTGAACTTTTGCCGGACCCCGTGCCTATAGATGGGGGTTTCAGAGATGGGTTTTTTGCCTTCTTCGGGCGACTGGCGCGCGAGGCGC
>Ga0187783_10002442_pt1 | contig 13793 bp, 4 predicted proteins | sample 1015_SJ02_MP02_2_FD_132471 | JGI IMG/M metagenome (GOLD analysis project Ga0187783, IMG submission 132471) | Tropical peat soil microbial communities from peatlands in Department of Meta, Colombia - 1015_SJ02_MP02_20_MG | ecosystem: Environmental > Terrestrial > Soil > Wetlands > Peat | place...
AGGGTATCTGACGTTTTTGTGGCCATCTTCTGGACGCTGGCCATGCGGCCAGTGGGCGCCTTTCTGTTCGGGCTTTTCGCCGACCGCTCGGGCCGCCGGCCCGCCCTGCTCGTCAACATCCTCTGTTACTCCTCTTTCGAGCTGGCCTCCGCATTCGCGCCGTCCTTGCGCTCGTTCTTGGTCATCCGCGCGCTCTTCGGAGTGGCCATGGGAGGGGAATGGGGAATCGGTGCGGCGCTCGCGTTTGAAACGCTTCCCGCCGAAGGCCGCGGCTTCTTCTCAGGGATCTTGCAGGAAGGCTACGCGATCGGATACCTGCTCGCCTCTGTTGCGTACGGGGTGCTGTTCGATTTCATTGGCTGGCGCGGAATGTTCGTCCTGGGCGCTCTTCCTGCCATCCCGGTAATCTACCTGATCTGGACGCGGGTCGAAGAGTCGCCGGCCTGGCTGGCGGGCGACGTTTCACGCAGCCGCGAAGTTCGTCTTGGGCGCGACATTTGGCAACACCTGGGCAGTTTCCTTTTTCTGGCGCTGCTGATGTTCGCCTTCAACTCGTTCAGCCACGGAACGCAGGACCTCTATCCCACGTTTCTCGAACAGAACCACGGCCTCTCGCCGCGTGCTGTCGGTCTCGTGGCCGTCATCTACAATATCGGTGCGCTGGGCGGCGGGATGTTTTTCGGTTCGTGGTCGGAAAAAATCGGGCGTCGCCGAGCCATCATCGTTGCCGCGCTGCTGACCATTCCCGCGATTCCGATGTGGGCCTACTCGCACCGGACGGCCTCGTTTGCCGTGGGCGCCTTCCTGATGCAATTCATGGTGCAGGGCGCCTGGGGGGTGATTCCCGCACACCTGAACGAGCTCTCCCCGCCCGCCGTGCGGGCCACTTTTCCGGGCTTCGTCTATCAGGCGGGGAACCTATGCGCCTCGTGGAACGGCGTCCTGCAAACTCGGCTCGTCGAGCAGCGCTTCGCCGGCAACTACGCCCCAGTCCTGGCCTGGACGGTGCTGATTGTCGGAACGCTCGTGGCCGTAGTCACCGCTCTAGGCCAAGAGGCACGAGGGGCCCATCTGTCGACATCCTAAGGCCTCGCAAGTCAGGCTTGGCGAGTGCGGGTTTTGTGCCATTGCGCCAATTCGCCCCCCTCAAGACTCGCGGACGGGACTTGAAACAGGTAGAATTGGTCTGTTCGACAAAACTCCAGCCGAGGAGCCTCCATGAGCGTTACCTCACCCGCAGGACCTTCTTCTTCGACCATCGCCAACATCAAAGAAAAGGCCCGCCGCCTGCGCATTCTATCCATGATGGCCACCACGGCCGCCGGTTCCGGCCACCCGACTTCCTGCATGTCGGCCGCTGACCTCATGGCCGGCCTGTTCTTCTATGCCATGAAATTCGATCCAAAGCAGCCGAATTCACCCGATGGCGATCGCTTCGTGCTCTCGAAGGGCCATGCTGCCCCGGTCTTATATGCCGCTCTGGCCGAGGCAGGTGTCTTCCCGGTGTCGCGCGTGATGACACTACGCCAGGCCTCGAGCGAACTCGAGGGCCATCCAACCCCGCTCGTTCCCGGCGTGGACGCCGCCACCGGGTCACTCGGCCAGGGTGTGTCGGTCGGCGCCGGACTCGCCATTGGCGCCCGACTCGACAAGAGTACGACGCGCGTTTACGTCCTCACAGGCGACGGCGAGCTCGCCGAAGGCCAAATCTGGGAGGCGGCCGCTTTCGCCGGGCACTACAAGCTCGATAATCTCACCGTAATCGCGGACATCAACGCGCTCGGCCAAAGCGAGCCAACCATGTACCGGTACGATATGGAAGTCTATCGCAAGAAATTCGAGGCGCAGGGCTTCTTCGCCGAAGTGATCGACGGCCACGACGTGCCCGCCATCCTGGCGGCGCTCGATCGGGCCAAGGCAATGCCCGGCCGCCCGCAGGCCATCCTCGCTCGTACCGAGAAAGGACATGGATTCAGCCTAGTTGCCGGAAAGGAAGGGTGGCACGGTAAGCCGTTCTCGAAGGAGCAGCTCGCCCAAGCCATCCAGGAGCTTGGCGGCGCGATCGATGTCCCACCCGATCCGGGCAAATCCTACGCACGAACTCGCTTGCCGCACCGCGCGGACTTCCCCGCTCCCGCCGCCCCGGACTACGATCCCGGCAAACCGGTAGCCACCCGTGAGGCGTACGGTTATGCCCTCAGGCGCATTGGTGCGGTGAACCCGCACCTGATCGGTCTATCGGGCGACGTCGATAACTCGACGTTCTCTGAGATTTTCGCCAAGGCTTATCCCGACCGCTTCTTCCAGGCCTACATTGCCGAGCAAAACATGGTGAGCGTCGGTGTGGGGCTTGCTGCCCGCGGTGCTACTGCGTTCGTTGACACCTTCGCCTGTTTCCTCTCCCGCGCGGTTGACGAAGCACGCATGGCCGCGATCAGCCGCTCGAACCTCAGCCTGTGTGGCTCCCATTGCGGCATTTCCATCGGGGAGGACGGCCCTTCGCAAATGGGGCTCGAGGATCTGGCTATCTTTCGCGCCGTGAACGGATCGGTCGTCTTGTATCCGAGCGACGCGATTTCCGCCGAGCGGTTGACCGAGTGGATGGCGCGCGCCGATGGAATCTCCTACCTGCGCACCTCGCGCCCAAAAACTCCCATCCTCTATTCGAAGGAGGAGAGATTTCCGGTGCCCGGGTTCAAAGTCCTTCGCCAAACTGCGCAGGATCGCGCCACGGTCATTGGTGCGGGGATCACGCTGCACGAGGCACTGAAAGCCGCCGACCAGCTCAAATCCGCCGGGACAGCCATCCGCGTCATCGACCTCTACTGCGTCAAGCCCATCGACGGCAAAGCCCTCGCCGAGCAGATTCGCGCAACCGGCGGGAAACTCGTGGTGGTCGAAGATCATTGGGCCGAAGGCGGCGTGGGCGAAGCCGTGCTCTCCGCCTTGGCCCAGGCGGGCTCGGCTCCCCGGGAATTCCGCCATTTGGCCGTCGACCGCATGCCGCACTCGGGAAAGCCCGATGAACTCCTCGATGCGTTCGGTCTTTCCGCGCAGCACATCGCCGAAGCCGTCAGCGCCCTCGGCTGACGAGGAGCCGTATCCCGCCCCGGGGCTCTACTTCTTGCGCCCAATGAACCGAATCCGCCCGGTAAAGGCGCGGTGCTGGAGCCCGGTGAACTGGCCGAAGGTGGGTGAGTCGATGTTGTTGTTGACCAGGAAGGGATCTTCGCTTCCCGTGATGTCGTTAAATCCGCCTCGCAGCGCCCACTGGTAGCCGCGGAAGAGAAACTGCTTCTCGATGTGGATGTCGACCTGCCAGAACTCCGGAAAGCGGTCGCGACCAGGAAAGCCCACCAGCTCCTGGTCCTGATTCGTCAAGCTGAAGGGATATCCGGTGTGTCCATCGAACGTGTAGCCGAGTGTGAAACCTCGCACCAGGGGCAGCCATCCCCAGCCAACCAGGCGGTTCGGAGAATCCCACGGCAGAGGCCCGGGCAACTGGGGACCGTAAAGCGGGGTATCGAGTGTCGATGCGAGGTCCGTATTCGTGTGTGCTCGCGACCATGTGTAGGAGATCATGACCGGATACCGGCCGCGAAAGGTGTGGCGCGCAGAAATGGTCACCCCGTCATAACGGTCTTCCCGCTGATTCTCTAAGACGAACAACCCGCTCGCCGGGATACCGCCCGGCCCGATGCCGCCGCCCACGTTTGTGTAATCGAAACCATCCGAGCCGCGTTTCTCGATGAATTCGGCCTTGAGGAAGATCGCAGCCGGAAGCTCTCGCTCAAGACCCACACCCCAGTTGAGCGAACGCGGCCAGGCGAGCCGGGAGGGAGCAGCCTCAAATTGAGTCGTGATGGGGGGCGAAATCGGCGTGACGCCATCGGGCGCGTAGAAGACGTCCTGCCGCTCGCCGGACAGCGCCAAACCCAGAAGGTTCAGATCGGTGCGATCGTAAAGCAGCCCGACGCCGGCCGAGAGCTTCGTTTCGCCATCGGCGGTGAGCCCGACCGTGGCCGCCATGCGCGGCGAGGCGCCCGTCTTCCCCAGGACGCTGTCGTATTCCCAGCGAACACCGGGCACGAGCAGAACGCGGCTGGCTGGCGACCAGCGGTCTTCGATGAACGCCGCGGCATCGGAATCGTTCTCGGAAAAGCTCGAATTCCCCTCGAAAGTCACCGAGCGCACCAGCAAATCGCTGTTCGCTGCCGTACATCCAGGCGGAGTAAACGGCGACGGGCAGGTCTCGATCTGGAGGGGAGCACGCAGATAGAATTGATCGTACTTCGTGCGTTCGAGATCGATCCCCATCAGGAGCTGATGCTCGCCGTGCCACGGGCGGCGAGGGGGATAGAAATTCACGGGAATCTCATACCGCCGCGCTCGGGTTCGTGAGGTCAGATAGAAATTCCCGAGGGCGCTGCCCGGAATCTCGATATACGGCTGGTCTCCGAGCGGACGGTTGTTTGCATTCGACTCGACGAAGCCGAACCCGGCCTGAAGCAATCCTCCGCCAGCCCAACTGATCTGGTCTTTCACATTGCCGACCATGGCCGAATCGAGATCCGTTGTGGTGGTCGAGAGCGGCTGGGTAAGCGAGAGCCCCGCATAATCGTCCCTCGAGCGGTCTTCGACCAGGCTCGTGATCAGCCGGTTTCCCTGGCTGAGATTGATCTGCGCTCGCAACAGATTGCTGAATCGCCAGTAATAATCCCGGTCGGCATTCTCGGGCAGATTGTCGTAAACGTTCTGGTCGAATTCTCCGTCTACTGCTTCGTAAAACCACGCCTTCCGCTTCCGGATGGGCCCGGAAAAGGCGAACCTCGGGGTCGCATTCTGAAACTCGAGCCCCTTGTATTGCTGCACGGAAGGAACGAAATCGGTGGCATAGAAATGGAAATGGTCGTCGCCCATGCTCGTTTCCAAGGCCAGCACGCCGGCCGAGCCTCGGCCATACTGCGCCGACACTCGGCTGCCCTCGGCGTCAAGCGAACGTACCGCGTCGGTGCTGACGCGCAACTCGAGGAGTCCTGTCGCGGGCTCGGAGATGTCGAAGCCATCGAGTACGTATAGCGTCTGGTTGCTGGCTGATCCGTTGACGTGGACTTGCCCGTTGAGGTCGGGCAGCACGCCCGGCAGGAGCGGCAGCGCGGTGCGGATGTCGCGCGTGGTCGTGTAGGGCAGTTCGAGTATTTCCGTGGCGTTCAAGGTCTGCTCCTCGGCCGTCTCGGCCGGATCGATGCCTTCCGTAGAAGCTCTGACCTCCACCGCTTGTTTGAGCTCCTCGGTGTGGCTCAGCTCAACCTCCATTGGCTGGCCTTCGTCGGAGCGAATCTCCGTAATGGTGAGTGCGTAAAAACCCTCCTTTTCGACAACGACGCGCGTTGGATTGGAGACCAAGCTCGGGAAATCGGCCCTGCCTGCGGTGTCGGTGACCGCCCGGATTGGCGGGCCGGCAGCGCTCGTGTAGAGCTCGACGCGCGCTCCTCCGACTGGGTTGCCGTTTTCGTCGTGCACGATTACGGAAAGCCGCAGCGCACTCTTACTGTCTTGTCCGTCGCGGAAACCCACTTTGGGCGGCTCTTGCTGCCCGCGAGGCGCCCCAATTGCTCCCTGCCAGACGGACACCACAACCGCAAACGTAAAAAAGAATCGCCACAGGACACGGGCGAGATGATGGTTCCCCATGGGCTACCGATCCCGATTGTAGGACAGAAACGGCTCTAGCGAACGCGCCCGAGGAGGGAACTGCAGCTTCGCGCGCGGGGATGCGGGTCAAGCGTGACCGGCACGAGGTTAACGCGCTTCGGTCTCGGGTTTCTATTCCTGCCGCAAAGCGGCCATGGGATCGATGCGGCTCGCGCGGCGCGCTGGCACAACGCTCGCCAGAAGCGCCGCCGCTGCGAGCAGAGAAAACACCACGGCGAAGGTTGGCCCGTCGAGCGGCCGCATGCCGGAAACGGCATGAATCAGCACGCGTGCTGCCGCGACAGCCGCGAGGAAACCGGCGCCAATGCCAAACAGAATCATGCGCAAACTTTGTCCAATCACCATCTGCATGACGCGGGCGGGTGTTGCTCCAAGGGCCATGCGCACCCCGATTTCCGGCACGCGCCGGCTGGTCAAGTAGGCGAGCACTCCGTAGATGCCCACGCAGGCGAGCAGCAGGGCGAGCCCCGCGAATACCCCAAAGAGCGTCAAAAGGAAGCGATGCAAGCCGAGCGAGTCGCTCGTGAGTTGCTCCATGGTGCGCACTTCGTACAGCACCTGATCGCCCGTCGCGCCGCGGAGCGCCTCCCGCAGCGAGGCAACCACGCTTAGGGGTGCAACATTGGTTCGCACTACAATCGACATGAGCTCCGACCATCGCCGCAAAAATGGCGCGGGTACCTGCGTGAGCGGATAGTAGACCTGTCCGCGCACCTGCGCTTGATCGTCGCTTGCTAGTCCCCAATAACGGACGTGCCCTACGACGCCAACAATCGTGTAAGGCTCCTTGCAATCGACGAATGCGTTGACCGTTTTGACGGGCCTGCCGTCTGGACCCGTCGTCACTTTCTGCTCAACGCAGGGCATATCGGGCATCCACAGCCGCTTGCCCAGCACATTATCGGTTCCAAACGCGTCGCGGGCCAGAACGTCGTCAACCACGATCACGGGCAGCGCGTCCAGCCGGTCTTCGTCGCCGATGAACCGGCCGCGCAGCAACGGTATGCCCGTCGCCTTCAGATAATCCGGCGTCGCGCTGCTGGCCAGGGCCATGGGCTGCTTGTTCTTCGGAGGCACGTCCGGCGTGGTCCAATACCCAAGTTGGTTGTTGCCCTCGCGCAGGGGGACGATATCGACGGCCGCGACCGACTGTACTCCCGGCACGTGCCGAGCGCGTTCGAGCAAGTCCTGCCAAGCCGCGGGAATTCGCGCGGGATCTGAAAGCGTCGCCGGCGACAGGGCCACGCGCATAGTGAGCAGATTCTGTATTTTGAGCCCTGCATCGAGCGAGGACACGCGCAACAGGGTCCGCCCCAGCATGCCTGCCGCAACGAGCAGCACAAAGGCGATCGAAACTTCGACCGTTACGAACGCCGAATGCAGACGCCGCGAACTTCCGAGCACAGTACTTGCTCCTGCGCGCAGCATCTGCTCGAGTTCGCGCGTGGGCGTCCGCACGGCCGGAGCCAGCCCGAAAAGTATCCCGCTCAACATCGAAACGCTGATAGCGAAAGCCAGAACGCGCCAGTCGATGTGCACCTCCTCGCCTCGTGGCAGACTACCGGGCCAGAGCGCCACAAGGTGTCCAACCCCCGCGTATGCGCACAGAATGCCGAGGGCGCCTCCCGCCAGGCCCAGGACCGCGCTCTCGGTCAAGCATTGCTCGACCAGCCGCCACTTGCTTGCCCCCAGTACCGCTCGCATGGCCAGCTCACGTTCGCGCGAAACGGCCCGCGCCAGCAGCAGGCTTGCCACATTAGCGCAGGCGATCAGCAGCACTAGCGTCACGGCTCCTAAAAGCAGCCACAGCGTCGAGCCGACATTTCCCACCTCCGGACGCAACGGGTGCACGAGAAACGACCGACCCGCATTCGTGGTGGCGTACTGCTCGGCCAGATGTCGCCCCATCTGAGCGATCTCCGCTTGCGCCTGCCCAAGCGTCACCTCCGGCCCGAGGCGTGCCACCACATGCACCGGCTGCGCCTCGCGCTTCCGCAGATAGCCGGCGCCATCTTGCCCTACCGGCGTATACACGTCCGGCTCGTATCCGTATTGCTTGAGCCCGGCGGGCGCGATGCCCACGATTGTGTAGCGCTTCTGGTCGAGCACGAGCGAACCGCCGAGCGCATCGGGTCTGCCCCCAAACTGGTGTTGCCAGAAGCTGTAGCTCAGGATCGCCACTGGACGGCTGCCCAGGCGATCCTCTTCGGGCAGAAAAGGCCGTCCTTTGCCGAGGGGCACGCGCAAAACGGAAAACAGGTTTGAGGAAATCTCAAAATTGTCCACATACGCCGGCGGCTCGGGCTCGCTGACTGTCCCGTTATTGAAGACGACGGCGGCCATCTCCATCGAACGGCTTTCGCGCTGGCAATCGAGGAAGTCCGGGTAGGAGAACTTCTGTTCCCCGAATATCCTCGTGTTCCAGCCCTCTGTGTGCGCATGCACTACGATGAGTCCGCTCGCTTCCGGATACGGCAGTGGTTTGAGCAGGACGGCATTCACCACGGTGAACATCACCGTGGTCGCGCCCACCCCCAGAGCGATGGTCAGCAGCGCGACGGCGGCGAATCCCGGATTCTTTTGCAGGCTGGTCAGCGCGTAGCGAACGTCCTGGGTTAGAGATTCAACCACGTGTACGCCGCGCGCGTCGCGGCAGTCCTCCTTCACCTGATCGAGTCCGCCGAATTCGAGCCGTGCCCGCCGTGCGGCTTCCCCGCGCCCCATTCCCGCGCGAATGTACTTTTCGACCTGCTGCTCGAAGTGGAACCCGAGCTCGTCACTCAGTTCTCCCTCAACCGCCTCACGCCCGAATAACGCCCGCATGCGAATCCAAATGCCCCTCAGCATCTGACTCCTCTCACGCCCCAACCGCTTGTGCCCGTCACTCGTACCTGAGTGCAACCATGGGATCGACCCGCATCGCGCGCCGAGCCGGCACATAGCTCGCCAGCAGCAGTGCAAGGGTCAAAAGGGCGCAGGCGCCCGCCAACACATATGGATCGTAAATGTTCACGCCATAGAGCATCCCCGAGTGCTCGTGCGGCGCCAGGTACAAGGTATGACGCAGCAGATGGCCCAAAATGAGCGACCAGGCAACGCCGAGCGCAAGGCCCACCGCCCCCATGCGCAATGACTGCCCGATCGCCTGACGCAGTATTTCAAGGGGCCTTGCGCCCAGGGCGAGCCGGATGCCGAATTCTTGCGTGCGCTGGCGCACAAAATAGGCGACCGTGCCGAACACGCCGACCGACACGAGCACAATCCCGAGCGAGGCCAACGCGCCAACCAGGAATAAGTTGAATCTCGCGCCGCGCAACGAGTCGTCGACTCGGTCGTCCATGGTCCTCATATCGAAAACGGGCTGGTCCTTGTCGAGCCCATAGGTGGCCGAGCGGATCACCCCGGCCAAGGCTCCGCGCGGCAGAGCCGAATCCACCAACAGGAACGCGGAAGGAACCGGATGCTGGGCGAAGGGCAGATACATCACGTCAAACGGTACTTCGTCTGCGCCAAACTCTTGCGTGTTCTCGGCCACGCCAATGACCTCGACGGGCGGGGCGGCGGGCACCCCACGCTTTTCGTCGGAAAGGAACTCAAGTACTTTTCCGAGCGGATCCGCTCGCCCAAACAGCGTTCGCGCCGCGTTGCGGTTCAGAATAGCGACTTGCGGCGAGCTCTCCGTGTCTTGGGGACCAAAGCTTCGACCAGCAAGCAAATGGATATGCAGCGCCCGGAAATAATTCGGCGCAATCGAGTGAACGATCGTGTGGGTGCCCCAGCGACCGATGGCTGGCCGCCCCGCGACCTTGAGCTGCGCGAAGAATCCAGTTGTCCCCGTCAGCGGAAGGCCGCTGCCCAGGGTAACCTCACGGGCGCCGGGCAGGGAGCGCAGTCGGTCCGTCAGCTGATCGAAATAGCGTTCGACCTGATCGAGCTTCGCGTACCTGCCGCCCCGAAGCGCGACCTCGAAACTGAGTGCGCCGGGGGCCTCGAACCCACGCGGCGCCTGCTCGAGACGAACGAACGTTGAAGTGAAAAGCCCCGCGCCAAACAGCAGAACCAGCCCCAAGGCAAGCTCTAGGGCAACCAGCAAACGACGCGCACGCAGTTGGGGCCGGGCTGCCGATCGTCCCGGCGCGTTCTGCCGCAAGGCGTCATGGAGGTCGCCGCGCCCTGCAAAAACTGCGGGAGCCAGACCAACAAGCAGAGCCGACAGAAACGATGCAAGCAGCGCGAATAGCAGCACGCGCGCGTCGAGTGAAATCTCGGTATGCCTGGGCAGCGCATCTTCCGGCAAGAAAACGACAAACCAGCGAGCCAGCCACACGCCGGCCAGCGCGCCCGATGCACCCCCCAGAACGGCCATCATTGCCGTCTCGACCAGCACCTGGCCGGCGATCCTGCTGCGCCCCGCTCCGAGGGCCGCGCGCAGGGCGAATTCCCGTTGGCGGGCGAGTCCCCGCGCCAGAAGAAGACCCGCCGTATTGACGCAAGCAATCAGCAGCACCAGGGCCACGGCCCCGGCAAAGAAACGCAACGGCCGCGCGGCGAATCCGGTCCAGGTTTCGCGCAGGCCTTCGACGGCGGCCACATCCTCCAGCGGAACGCCCTCCGATTTCTGTTCCCGCTCGAGAATCGCGGTCAACTCCTCGCCGGCGCGTTCGGCACTCACATGCCGAGCCAGGCGGCCGACCACATACACGTCCCGCAGGGCTTCTGCCGGCTGCTCGAGGTCCAGGGGAACAAAGATTTCCGGCTCGTCAATGTACTCGAAGCGGAGAACATCAGAAGCGATGCCGACAACGGTGTAAGAGGCGCCATCAATCGCGATGGATTTGCCGAGGACGGCGGGATCGGACAGAAACCGGTCGCGCCAAAGCGAATGACTGAGGATGGCCACATGGTCGCGTCCGGCCATCTCCTCCTCGGGCAAAAAGGCGCGGCCGCGCATGGGTGAGAGTCCCAGTGTAGAGAAAATGTCGGAGGTGACGGCCATCACGTTGGCGCGCTCGGATGTGCCATTCGCCGTGAAGTTCCTCTCTTCCGTATAGAGATACCCCGACAGACCTGTGAACGACCGGGATTGTTCCTGCCACGCTCGAAACGCCCCTATGCCTAGCACATCCCATTGCTTCGGGTTCGAGCGAAGGGCGAGGTGAACGTCCATGAGCCGTTCCGCATCGGGGAAAGGCAGCGATCGCCAAAGCTGCGCCTCGAGGATGCTGAAAATCGCGCTACTGGCTCCGATGCCGAGTGCCAAAGTCAGAACCGCGACAAAGGAGAATCCGGGAGACTTGCGCAGCATGCGCAAACTGTAGCGCGTGTCCTGGGCCAGGGTTTCGAGCAACCGCACGCCCCGCGCATCGCGGCATTCTTCTTTGACCTGGTCGAGCCCGCCGAATTCAAGCCGCGCCCGCCGCAAGGCCTCTTCGCGCGTCATCCCGGCGCGGGCATATTTGAGGGCTTGCTGCTCGAAATGGAAGCGCAGCTCATCATCCAGTTCGCGCTCAACCGACTTGTGCCTGAACAGAGCCCGCAGCCGAATCCAAAGATCGCTCATCATCGCCGCCTCGACGCTTCACTCATATCGCAGCGCTACGATCGGGTCGACCCGCATGGCCCGTCGCGCCGGTACACCGCAGGCCAGCACCGCAACGAGAACGAACAGAATGCCCACAACAGCAAATGTGAACGGGTCTCTAGGCGTGACCTCGTACAGGAGAGTCGACATCACCTGCGTCGCGGCAAATGCCGCCAGGGTTCCGATGACGACCCCAACGAGAGCGAGCCGCACACCTTGCCCGACCACGACCTGCATCACTCGGCCGGGCTCGGCGCCCAGCGCCACGCGCAGTCCAATTTCCGATGTCCGCTGCGCGACCGAGTAAGAGACCACGCCGTAGATTCCAATGGCGCCCAGGAGCAGCGCGAGCGCCGCAAAAATCGAGAACAACAAAGTGGTCGATCGCCAGGCGGACTCGGATTCGGAAACCACCGCCTGATAGGTTCGTATGCGGCTGAGGGGCACAGCTCGATCGAGGCTCCGCACGGTTTTGCGCAGCGGCTCAACGATGTTTACCCGGGCGCTGGCCAGGCGCACGACGAGGGTCATCTCCGTAGGCTGCACCATGCTGAGGCGCGCAGCGGCATTAACCGCATTTCCGAAAGGTTCGTAAACCGCGCCGTCGATATAGTCAGGCAGCCTCGCCGCCAGGGTGTACTCGTTGGTATCGCCGACGACGCCCACCACCGTTGCCCAATCAGAAGCCCAAACGCGCTTCAGGTGCTTTCCGACGGGATTTTGGTGGGGCCAGAATTTCCGAGCGGTGGCGGCTGTGATCAGGACGACGGGCGGCGAGTCCGCTCGGGTGTCGGCATCGGTGAATGCCCGGCCCCCAAGCAGCGGGATTCTCATCGTCCGCAGATAACCCGGCGTGATGACCGACTCCCAAAGGACGGGCGCGGGATCGCGGGGATCTTGCGCATGGTCTTCAAAACCTGCCGCGAAAGCGGACATTCGGCCGTCAAGGGGAAGCACCTTCGTAAGCGCCACATCGAGGACACCCGGAATCGCCCGCGCTCGCTGCGAGAGAGCGTCGTAGAACGTCCGGCATCGCGCAAAATCCGCGCAAAACGTCCGGTTGGGCGTGATTCGCGCCGTCAGGAGCGATTCAGGACGGAAGCCCGGATCGACGTGCGCGAGCTTCCACAGACTCTTGACCATCAGCCCGGCGCCAACGACGAGCACGACGGCGAGGGCCACTTCGGTAACAACCAGGGCGTTACCGACGCGCCTCGCGATTCTTGACACCGAGTGTTGTCGTCCGGTGTTGAGCGAGGCGCTCAAACCGGCCCGCGATAGATGAAGGGCAGGAGCAATGCCAAAGCCGATTCCGGTGACAATCGTGACCACGGCCCCGAAAGCCATCACCCGCCAATCGATCGAAACACTGGCCAGCCGCGGCGTGTCAGCCGGCAGAATCGACTCGAGCCACGGCAGCGCTTTTACCCCCAGCAGCAAACCAAGGCCCCCTCCCGCGAGGCCGAGCACGATGCTTTCGGTCAGCAGCTGCCTCAAGATCCGCCACCTTCCCGCCCCGAGCGTCGAGCGCACGCATATTTCCCTCTCCCGGACGGACGCGCGCGCCATATACAGATTGGCCACGTTTACACAAGCCACCAGAAGCACAAGGCCCGTCGCGGCAAGCAGGATGCCGAACTTCTCCGCTACATCCCCGACCAGACTGGTTTCGAGCGGAACGATCGTCGAGGCCGCCCAGAGCGAGTCCGGCATTCTCCAGGGAAACATGCCTCTGATGCGCGGAACATTGGCCTTGAGTTCGGCACGCGCCTGGCCGAGCGTGATGCCGGCCCGCAGTCGGCCGATGAGGGGCATGAATCCGCCGCCCCAGTAGGCGCCGATGTCTCTCGAATCCAGATCGAGCGGTATCCAAAACTGAGCCTTCGAGGATGCGAAATAAAATGTGTCCGGCATGACCCCGACGATTTCCCGGCTCTTACCTTCGAAAGTCACCCTCCGTCCGATCACGTTTGGCTCCCCACCGAACTTCTGTCGCCACAGCGCGTGGCTCAGAATCACGACGCCGTCCTTGCCCGGATGATCCTCCCCCGGCAGGAAGGTCCTGCCCGTCGCCGCATCGACGCCGAGCAAGGAAAAGAAGTTCGCCGAGACCGCCGTGCCGTACAGCCGGACGGGATCGCCTAGGCCGGTAAGGTTGAGCTCCTGCCCGTCGGAGTATCCTGCGACCTCGAGGCTTCCCAAGCCCTGTTGCATCCGGACGAGCGCGCCTTCTGGATAGGAATCCGTAATGCCGACCAGGTGATCGGGACGGGCGTAGGGAAGCGCTCGCAGCACCACCCCATTCACGATGCTGAAAATGGCGGTATTCGCCCCAATCCCGAGCGCCAGGGTGAGGACGGCGACCCCGGTGAATGCGGGAGACCGGCGCAGCATGCGCAAACTGTAGCGCGTGTCCTGGGCCAGGGTTTCGAGCAACCGCACGCCCCGCGCATCGCGGCATTCTTCTTTGACCTGGTCGAGCCCGCCGAATTCAATC
>Ga0187783_10002443_pt1 | contig 13791 bp, 10 predicted proteins | sample 1015_SJ02_MP02_2_FD_132471 | JGI IMG/M metagenome (GOLD analysis project Ga0187783, IMG submission 132471) | Tropical peat soil microbial communities from peatlands in Department of Meta, Colombia - 1015_SJ02_MP02_20_MG | ecosystem: Environmental > Terrestrial > Soil > Wetlands > Peat | place...
ACCACCGCGACCTCGGGCACACTGGCACCCGCGGCGACAACCACCACAGGGAGCGCGGGCTGATGGCGCTCACGACGGCGCCGCCTCCGTCGCCCAGCGCAACCGCAGCGGTCCCGCGTGGCCGGGCTGTCAGCCCCGCTTGGCAGCACGTGGACCTGCTTTTGATCGCAGCCAGCGCCGCCGTCACGGCCATTGGCGTCCTCATGGTCTACTCGACGACCCGGGTCCCCCTGGCCGCGTCGGGCTTCAGCCCGCAGTCCTACATGGACAAGCAGGCGACGTACGCGGGCATTGCGTTCGCTGCGTTCGTCGTGACGGTCCTCTTCGACTACAAGCGCTATCTCTCCTGGGCACCCGTCCTTTACATAGGGAGCATCCTCCTGCTGTTGGCGACCCTGGCGATCGGCCGGACGACTCTGGGGGCGACTTCTTGGATCCAGGTCGGCAGCATCGAGGTGGAGCCTTCCGAGATCGTGAAGGTGACGTTCATCATTTCCCTCGCCGCCCTGCTCGCCAGCCGCAAGGGCAACATCAGCTTCCGGTTGCTGCTTTTGGTCCTGGTCCTGTCCTTGCCCCCCTTCCTGCTCGTTTACAAACAGGACGCCCTCGGCAGCGCCATGGTCCTGGCCGTGGTGCTGGTGGGCATGCTCTTGATGGCCGGCACCAAGGGCCGGCACATGGTGGTCCTGGCCCTGCTGGCCGTCATTGCCATCGGGGGCGTAACCCAGACGGGTGTCCTGAAGCAATACCAGAAGGACCGGCTCGTCACCTTTCTGGAGGCGCCAAGCGGGGTCGGTTCGGGGAACGCTGCCAACAACACGTACGCGGCCGGCCTCGAGTACAACCTCGACCAGTCGAAGGCCGCGATCGCGGACGGCGGCATCGAGGGCAGGGGTCTGTTCAAGGGGCCGGAGACCAACCTGTCGTACGTGCCCAACCAGGACACCGACTTCATATTCACGGCCATGGCCGAACAGTTCGGTTTCGTCGGGTCGGTGGTCCTGCTGGCGTTGTTCGCCATCATCGTGTGGCGGTCGTGGAGGGCGGCCGTCCTTTCGCGCGACCTGGCCGGGACGCTCATCTGCGTCGGGGTCCTCAGCATGCTGATGTTCCAGGTTTTCGAAAACGTCGGCATGACCATGGGGATCATGCCGGTGGCCGGGATTACCTTGCCCTTGATGAGCTACGGCGGGTCGTCGATGGTCGTTGACTGGGTCGCCATCGGCTTGGTAGCCAACGTCGGCATGCGCCGGTTCAGTTAGATCGGTGACGGCCAGACCCGGCACGGCTCGCCCTTAGCTAGCTCTCAGGTTCGGCTTAGGTACGTCTCATCTAGTCACTGAGTTTGCGGGCGCCCGGTCGCTACACTCGAAGTTGAGATGACCTCGTTCGGGGCCGGCCGGCAAACTGTGACTGTGAGCGCTAACAAGCTCGGAGCACTCATGTGAGCCAGCTGTGGTCCCGCTTATGCAGGAGCTTCGCCAGGGTTCGAGTAGCGCGGGGAGCTGCTTCGACCAGCAGCTCGTGCGGGTTGCCCACGGCTTCCCGGACGAGTGCGGTCGAGCCGGCGCCTTCACCCGTGGCGGGGCCAGACAAGGGCGTTAGCCGGCAAGGTTGTTCAACGATAGTGCGTGACGGCGCGCGGTCAGGGCCCCAAGGCCCTGCTGGGGACACAATGAGGCGTCCCGGTCGCGACGTGCGCAGGGCGCGCTATAGAGCGCGCCCACTTGGAAGGGAAAGCTTCGATGTCGGAACCATTGGTTGGCGGCGCAGGTACCGCCAGTCCCGACCCGGCCACATTTGGCCAAGACGGGGACCAAATGCCTGCGATGGAAGCCCCGGCTCGCGAGTGGGCTCCGGGGCAACATGATGACGCTTTAGACGGCGCCCGTGCCGGGCCCGGGGCTCGCGCGTCGGGGTCAGGCGGTCCTGGGTCAGCCCGTCCTGGCCCGGCGTCTGACGGCACCGTAGCGGTGTCCGACGCCGCGGCCTCTGGCCGCGACACATCGGCGCCCGACAACCCCGACAGCCCCGACGCGGTGCCTGAAGGCGCGGCCGCGGCGGCAGACGGCACCGTGGCCGCAGACGGGGCAGTGGCGGCTGACGGGGCAGTGGCCTCCAAGGTCTCACGGCGCCGGCGGCGTGGCTCGCGGGGTGGACGTGGCCGTCATAGCCCGGTAGCGGGACCTGTAATAGCAGGCACCGAAGGACAAGACGGAGAGCCTGAGCTCGACGGCCCGTCCGAGCCATCCACCACGCCGCTTCTACTCAGTGAGCCGGTGCCCGCCCCGCCTGCGGCGATCGACGTGGAGCCTGTTCCCCGTCCCCCGGCCAAGCCGCAGATCGGTGACACGCGTCCGGGCTCGCCGCCAGTCCCCAGGCGCCGCGTCCGCAAAGACTCGGCGGGGCTCGGGGCGGGGGTGCCAGATCCGGGTGCCCCTCGGGATGCCGCGGCAGAAGAAGACGCCGACGAGCCTGAAGAGGCCGACGCCGGTGCTGTCGGGGCCAGGCCGCGTCGCTCTCGCCGGCGCCGGTCCGAAGCCGGGGAGGTCGGCGCCCTGGGCGCGATGACCGTCCCGGGCGCCATCGCGAACTCGCCCGACGGCGACCAGGCTCTCGCTGGCGCGGTCGGTGCGGTCGCCCAGTCCCGGGACACGACTGCCGCGGCCCGCGCCACCAGGGGAGGGAGCGCCTCGAACACCTGGGCAAATGCCGCGTTCGACCGGGCTGGCGCGGGCGATGGGGCCCCCCGCCGCGCCAACGCCGAGCGCAGCCGCAGGCCCCTCGGGCGCTACCTGATGGTGGTCCACGTCGGCCCGACCGCGACGCAGATCGCGGTTCTGGAGGGCCGTACGCTCATAGAGCACTACGTCTCTCGCCCGGCCGACGATGCCACTCAGATAGACGGCAATATCTACCTCGGTCGCGTGCAGAACGTCCTGCCCGGCATGGAAGCAGCCTTCGTCGACATCGGGACGCCCAAGAACGCGGTCCTCTACCGGGGCGACCTCCGCTACGACGACGAGGAGGTCGAGCGACCGGCGTCCGACGACGGGCCCAAGCCGACCCGTGGCCGCCTCGGGGGTGCGGCCAGCGACGCCAGGATCGAGCAGTTACTGCGTACCGGCCAGAGCATCATCTGCCAGGTGACAAAGAACCCCATCGGCACCAAGGGGGCGCGGCTCACCCAGGAGGTATCCCTACCCGGGCGCTTCGTCGTCCTCATCCCGGACAGCGAGACGTACGGCATTTCCAAACGGCTCGGCGACGACGAGCGGCGCCGTCTACGCAAGATCCTCGACGATGTCCGCCCCGAAGGCCACGGCCTGATTGTTCGCACCGCCGCCGAAGGTGCGAGCGCAGACGAGCTCGGCCGCGACGTGTCGCGGTTGCTCCGGCAGTGGGAGCAGGTCCAGGAGCTGGCCAAGGTATCCCGGGCGCCTCAGCTCCTGTACCGGGAGCCGGACCTGGCGGTGCGGGTTATCCGGGAAGAGTTCAACCGCGATTACCGCGGTGTGGTCATTGATGACCGCAAGCTCCACGACGAGGTGAAGGAGTACGTCACCAGCATCACGCCCGAACTGGCAGAGCGGGTCGAACTGGTGGAGCCCGACGCGGAACCGCTTCCTCTGTTCGAACGGTTCCGGGTGCACGAGCAGGTCCACAAGGCCCTGGACCGCAAAGTATGGTTGCCTTCGGGCGGGTCGATAATCATCGAACGCACCGAGGCATTGACGGTTATAGACGTCAACACGGGCAAAAACGTCGGGACCTCGAACCTCGAAGAGACCGTCTTCCGCAACAACCTGGAAGCCGCAGAAGAAATCGCTCGCCAGTTACGCCTGCGCGATATTGGCGGCATTATCGTTATCGACTTCATCGATATGGACGTGGCCGCCAACCGGGCCGAGGTGATACGGACCTTCCGCGAGGCCCTGGCCCGGGACAAGACGCGGTCCCAGGTGTTCGACATATCAGAGCTGGGGCTCGTGGAAATGACCCGCAAGCGCATTTCTGAAGGCCTGGTCGAGTCTTATTCGGAAACGTGCCCCACCTGCGGTGGTCGTGGGATCGTATTCGACGAGTCCTTGCTGTAGGGAGGGCGCGGGAGCCCTGGTATGAACGCCGGTTGGCCCCCGCCCCCTGGTCGGGGAGCGCGGCCCAATGCGCCGCTATTCCACCTGGTAGGTCGCGGTCAGGGTGGCGCGCGCGATGGTGTGGAACGTCAGGTTAAAACCCAATATCGCCGGCGTCGCATCGCGGTCTACCCCGAGGTCGTCCGTGTCGAGCGCATGGACAGCGAATATGTAGCGATGAGGCCGGTCGCCCTTCGGCGGCCCGGCGCCCATGTAGCCTGCCCCCCCGGCGTCGTTGCGGAGCATGAAAGCTCCCTTCGGCAAACCGGAGCCGCCGGCGGTGCCGGCTCCGCGGGGTAGCTCGGTGACGTCCTTGCTCAGGCCGGCGACAGCCCAGTGCCAGAACCCGCTCCCCGTTGGAGCGTCGGGGTCGTAGCAGGTCACCGCGAAACCGGCCGTCTCCGGCGGGAACGCAGACCAGGCTAACTGCGGGCTCACGTTCCCACCGCCTACCCAATCGCTCGCGTAGGCCAGGGGCTTCGGGGCACCCTCCGAGATGTCTTCGCTTATCACCACGAAACTGGCCACCTTGGGCAACAGGTCGTACGGGTTCGGGCTTTCGGCACGCTCGAGCATTTCTTACCTCCGTGGCGTACAGGGTCCTCGGGACGAGGCTTTTGGTCGGGGCGCCTTCAGTTCACAAGCCCGGCGAGCGCGGGGGCACGGGCCGCTCGGCGGGGCCCGTATAAATCTGGGTGGGCCGGCCGATGCGGTTGGCGCCGGACGTCGTGAGCTCGAGCCAATGGGCGACCCAGCCGGCGCTGCGCCCGACGACGAACAGGGGAGTGAACATCTCGTCGGGGAACCCGATTGCCCTATAAATGATCCCCGAATAGAAGTCGACGTTCGGGTAAAGGCGCCTGGAAATAAAGAAGTCGTCAGCCAAAGCCACTTCCTCCAGGCGCATGGCGATGTCCAGCAAGGGATCTTTGGGGGCAAGTTTTTCCACGAGGTCCAGCGCTATTTGGCGGATGACCTTTGCCCTCGCATCGGTCGTCTTGTAGACCCTGTGCCCGAAGCCCATCAACCGGAAGGGGTCGTTGCGGTCCTTCGCCTTGCCCACGAAATAGCTGAGCGGCTTGCCCGAGTCCTTGATCTCTTGCAGCATCTTTATGACTTCCTGGTTGGCCCCCCCGTGTAAGGGCCCCCACAAGGCATTTATGGCTGCCGATACGCCGGCATAGAACCCCGCTCCTGACGACGCGACCATGCGCAAGGTTGCGGTCGAGCAATTGAGCTCGTGGTCGGCGTGGAGGACGAGGAGGGTATTGAGGGCCCTGGCGGTGGCATCGTCAGGCAAGTGGTCGCTCCCCGGGATGGCAAAGCAAAGCTGGAGCAGATCTTCGGTGTAGTCGAGCGAGCGGTTGCTTTTTCCCCTGGGCAGGCCCCGTAGCGTCGAAAGGGCGTACCCCGTGAATATCGGCATCGCCGAAAGTAGCCGCCGGCCGGCGTGCTCTACCCTGCCCCGGTTGTCCGACGGCGGGCCGTCGTCAGCGTAGGCACTGAGCGCTTCGGTGGCGATCGCCAACATGGCCATCGGGTGCATCGATTGCGGGAAACCGTCGAACAGCCGCTCTATCCCGACGTGCAGCACGAGCTTGGGGTCGCGCACGCTGGCCACGAACGTGTCTGCTTGTTCGGTCGTCGGCAGCTCCCCATAAATCAGAAGGTAGGCAACGTCCAGGAACGAGAACGCCGTAGCCAGTTGTTCCACCGGGTAACCCCGGTAGTACAAGCGACCCGCCTCCCCGTCGACAAAAGTAATGGCCGAGTGATAAGCAGCGGTGTCTGCGTAGCCGGGGTCGAAAACCGACAAGCCGTGCTGGGACAGGCTGGACACATCGAGGGCCGTGCGGCCGAGGGTTGGTTGCTCCGCAGGCAACTCGAGTGCCGTTTCCCCGTAGACCAGCGTCGCCGGCCCCTTAGCCGTTTGAGGATCGGCCATTCGCGCCCTCCTTATCTGTATCTGTGGCGAAGCTTGTTTTCGCACGTATTTAGCCCGCGTCAGCCTACTGTTGCAGGCAACCCTTCGCAGGTAGAGGTGCCCAGGCGGCCCACCCGCGTGCATGACCGGACGGGCCGGGCTAGCCCAGGACCCTCAGCATTGCCGTTATACTTGCCGTCCTGTGTACGCGGTGATCAAGACAGGCGGCAAGCAAGAGCGTGTCGAGGAAGGCCAGCGGCTGGACGTTGAGTTGCTGGGTTCGGCCGAGGGCGAGGAAGTCACGTTCGCGCCTCTGTTGCTGGTGGACGGCGGGACAGTGCTAGCCACGCCGGCCGAGCTTTCCGGTGCCAAGGTCAGCGCTCGGGTCGTCGGCGAGACCAAAGGCCCGAAGGTGCGTGGTTTTGTGTACAAGGCGAAGACCCGCCAGCGCCGGTCCTGGGGGCACCGGCAGCGGTACGCGACCATCGAGGTGACGGCGATCACCAGGGAGGCTTGAGCAAGTGTCGAAAACCAAGGGCGGCGGCAGCACCCGCAACGGGCGCGACAGTGCCGGGCAGCGCCTCGGCGTGAAGGTGTTCGATGGTGGCGCGGTCAGCGCCGGCTCGATCATCGTGCGGCAGCGGGGCACCCGCATCCACCCCGGTACGGGTGTTGGGCGGGGGAGCGACGACACCTTGTTCGCCCTGGTCGACGGGCACGTCCACTTTGCTCGGCGCAAGGGGCGGCGCCTTGTGGACATCAACCCGCGCGTCGCATCCAGCAACTAACAGCACGCTGCAGGCGGCCCTTGCCGCCACAAGCATGTTGACGCGCCTGGAGCCGGGCCGTGTTTGTTGACGAGTGCCAGATCCACGTGAAAGCCGGTGACGGCGGAGCAGGAGCGGTGTCGTTCCGGCGTGAAGCACACGTGGCTCAAGGTGGCCCCGACGGGGGAGATGGCGGCCGGGGTGGAGACGTGTGGTTGGTGGCAGACCACAACGTCGCCTCGCTCCTGTCCTTCAAGGACCATCCGTACCGCAGGGCTACTTCGGGCGCACACGGCCAGGGAAAGGGCAAGCACGGCCGGGCCGGGACCGATCTCGTCGTGGCCGTCGCCCCGGGGACGGTCGCCCGCGAGCTTGACGGGCAGGTCCTGGCCGACCTGAACGAACCCGGAGCGCGCTGGCTGGCGGCCCGTGGCGGCCAGGGCGGGAGGGGCAACGCCCGCTTCGCTTCCAACCGGCGGCGGGTGCCGAATTTCGCCGAGCAAGGTGAGCTGGGACAGGAACAGTGGTACGACCTGGAGCTGAAGCTCATGGCCGACGTGGCCCTGGTTGGGTTCCCCAACTCCGGGAAGTCGACGCTCATATCACGCATCTCGGCGGCCAAGCCCAAGATTGCCAACTACCCGTTCACCACGCTCGAGCCGCACCTGGGAGTGGTGCGCTTCGACGAGCACGAGTTCGTAGCGGCCGACATCCCCGGGCTCGTAGAAGGGGCCAGCGACGGCCGGGGCCTCGGTCACCGTTTCCTCCGTCACATCGAACGGGCCAGGGCCCTGCTCGTGCTGCTGGACCTGGCCGCTGACAGCGGTCGGGAACCGGCCGCCCAGGAGCGGGCCCTTCTGACCGAGCTCGAGCGTTACGAACCCGAGTTGGCGGAGCGGCCCCGTCTGGTGGTTGGCTCCAGGGCCGATGTCGAGCCGGAGGCCTCCGAGCAGTGGCGGTTGGCTACGGGTTTGCCGACCATCTCGGCGGTGACTGGCGATGGCATCCCTTGGCTCCTCGGCACCCTCTCCCGGATGGTCGACGAGGCCCGCGCCAGCCAACCGCGGCCGCGGCGGGTGGTGGTCCACAGGCCCGTCCCCGCCGGCGTGGCTGTGGAGCGGGCCGCCGACGGCTCGCTCGTCGTCCGGGGGCGCCAGGCCGAACGGGCGGTGGCCTTGTCGGACCTGACCGACCCGGGAGCACTTGCCTATGCCCAGGAGCGCTTGCGCCGGTTGGGGGTCGACCGGGCTTTGGCTCGGGCTGGTGCTCGCCAGGGGGACCGGGTGCGCATAGGCCATTTCGAGTTCGACTGGGAACCGGATTGACGGCCGCGTCGACTGGCGCGTCGATCGGCGAGCCCCCCGGGCCGGCCCGTACCGTCGTGGTCAAAGTCGGTACATCGTCCATCACTGATGAGCGTGGCCACATCGTCGAAGAGGCCATCGCCAAGCTGTGCGCCGAGGTGGCCGAGGTCCGCGCCGGGGGCGACCAGGTCGTGGTCGTCACGAGCGGGGCCGTGGCCGCCGGCCTGCCCGTGTTGGGCCTATACCCCAGGCCGAACGACCCGTCCCTTCTCCAGGCGGTTTCGGCGGTCGGGCAGAGCCGCCTCATGGGCCATTACGACCGCTCGTTGGAGGCGGCCGGCCTTGTCGGTGGCCAGGTCCTGCTGGCCCCACTCGACTTCTGGGACCGGGCCCAGTACCTGCACGCACGTGAGACTCTGCGCATCTTGCTCAGCCTCGGCGTCGTCCCCGTCGTCAACGAGAACGACGCCATCGCCGACGACGAGATCCGCTTCGGGGACAACGACCGTCTGGCGGCGCTGGTGGCCAACCTTCTCCAGGCTGATCTGCTGGTCCTGCTCACCGATGCGGCGGGGTTGTTCACCGCTGACCCGCGGGTTAGCCAGGAGGCCTCCCTGGTCGAGGAGGTGCTGGAGGTTGACCAGGTGCTGTCGTTGGCAGGGGGCCCCGGCAGCCAACGCGGCAGCGGCGGCATGGCGTCAAAACTGGCTGCGGCAAAGATCGCGGCCTGGTCGGGTGTGCGAGTGGTAATAGCTTCAGCCGAGCGGCCCCGGGTGCTTCAGGACGCGGTAGCAGGGTCTCCCGGAGTGGGCACCTTGGTCAGGCCTCGAGTGGCTCGCTTGCCGGCACGCAAGCTGTGGATCGCGTTCGCGTTGGCGCCGGCAGGGACGGTGGTGGTGGATGCGGGTGCCAAGAACGCCCTTACCGAAAGGGGCGTGTCCCTGCTTCCAGCGGGTGTCCGTGAGGTGCAGGGCGACTTCGCACCGGACGACGCCGTCGAAGTGGCCGGGCCCGATGGCCGCGTCTTCGCCAAGGGCCTCGTGCGCCACAGCTCCAAATCGCTGGCCGAATGGGCGGGATGGCAGACGTCGGCACTACCTCCGGAGGTGCCCCCGGAGGTCGTCCACCGCGATGACCTCGTGATCCTTCCCTAGTGGCCCGCGCACAATTTTCCCCACGCAGCCAGCACAGTGGATGGTGAGGCGACGTTGCAGGCCGCCCGGGTACCAGCTCCACCGGTCCGTACGTGACGGGGTTGGTCCGGCGCAGTTTACGACGAGGGCAGCTCGACCAGTGTGGCCTCACAGGTGCCGAAACGCCCGTCGCGCACGTACCCGATCACGACGGTCCGGCCTATGTAGCGCTCGGCGAGGAGGGCCTGCAGTTCGGTCACGTCCTTGACCGGGCTGGCGTCGATGGCGACGATGATGTCGCGGGGCCGCAGCCCGGCCGCGCCCGCCGGGCTCGAGGCCACCACAGAGACGACCTCCACGCCCCGGGAGTAACCAGTGGCCTTCGCCAGGGCTCGGGGAAGGGGGCGGGGGCCACCCCCGATACCCAGGTAGGCCCGACGGACCCGCCGGCCCGCGGCCAGGGTGCCAATGATGCCCCGCGTCGTTTCGTTGACCGGCACGGCCATGCCGAGGCCCTGGCCGACCCAAGGGCCGACGAGGGCGGTGTTGATGCCGACCACTTCGCCTGCACTGTTTGCCAGTGCTCCGCCGGAGTTGCCGGGGTGGAGGGCAGCGTCGGTCTGGATGACGTCTCCGAGCAAACGGTTGCCGGTGCCGGCCGATGCCAGCAGGCTGCGGCCCAGGGCGCTCACGACGCCGGCGCTCACGGAGCCCTCGAAACCGAGAGGGTTGCCGATGGCGACCACTAACTGGCCCACCCGGAGCCGGCCGGCATCACCCAGCCGGGCTGGCTGGTACCCGTTACCGGCCGCCCGCACCACCGCGAGGTCGCTCAAGCGATCGGTGCCGACCACCTCAAAGGCGGTCTCGTCGCCGGTGGTAAACGTGGCTGTCCCCCGGCTCGAGCCGTGCACAACGTGGGCGGACGTGAGCAGCAACCCGTCAGCCGAGATGAGCACAGCCGAACCCGCGCCAGTGGGGCGCTGCATGTTGTCCTCGACCTTGAGCGCGGCCACCGATGGGAGGAGCTGCTCGGCTACCCACGACACTGTGCGGGAGTAACTGTCCAGCAGCGCTTCGTCGACATCGTTGGGCGCCTGGGCGAGCGCCGGCCCGTGCACCGATGTGCCGGGGGCCGGGCCGGAAGAGCCTGGCGGCTCCACCGGTCCCTCTGGCGCGTCGGGGCTGGGAGCTGGCAATGTCGCCGCCGGGGCCATCACGCGCTCCCTTGTTGCGGCGCCGCCGTCTCGTCGAAGCTGACGGCTACGGCGACCTCGTCGGCGCCCCGCACGACCAGCAGGTCGACAGAGCCAGCCTCAGCGGCAGCTTGAATGGCGATAGCCAGATCCTCGACCGTGGTTACGGCCGTGCCACCGACAGAGACGATGAGGTCACCCCGGCGTATGCCGGCGCGGTCGGCCGGGCCACCCTCTTCGACGGCGTGGACCAGTAGCCCGTCACGCTGAGGCAGCCCGACGGCGTGGCGCAGGCGGCGAGCCACCCGGGGAGGGGCGAGGGCAACGCCCAGTCGCACCCGGTGAGGTGATTCCCCTCGTGCCAATGCGTCGACCCGCGCTTTCAGGTCCTCGCCTGCTGGCAGCGCGAGGTAGAAGCCCTCGCCCGCCCGGTGCGTGTTGATGCCGACGAGATGGCCTTCGCTGTTGACGACGGGCCCGCCTGACGAGCCGTGTGCCAAGGGCGTGCTGTGCTCGAGGGCGCCGGTCACAGTTCTGCCCTCGGGGCCCCGGAACGAAAGGCCGAGCCCGGTGACAAAGCCGACGCCAGCCCGGAGGCTCTTGCCGCCCGGCCGGGCCAGCCCGATGACCACCTCGCCCAGCGCCACTTCGCCGGATCCCCAGGTCAAGGCGGGCGCGTTGCCCGTGTCAACAGAAAGAACAGCCAGGTCACCCTCCAGGTCTGTCCCCGCGACGGTGGCGGCCGCGACGCGGCCGTCGTCGAAGGTGACCTCTACTTGACCGCGCACGTTGTGCGCATTCGTGACGACCTGGCCCTGGCCGACCACGACGCCGCTACCAGCGCGGCCAACCCCAACCACTGATGGTGCCGCCGAGGCGATCACATCGACTGCGGCCTTGGACAACTCTCCTAGCGACGTACTCATGCTGTTCCTCCAGCCCCTGTAACTCGTGACTTGTAACTTGTAACTTGCAAGTAGGAAGTTACCTCCGTTCAGGCGGGTACCGGCAAAGACTTCGGGAAGTGAGAGGATGAGAGCGTGACAGACCTGGCTGGGAACTCGGCGCTCGATGTTGCCATGGCCAGAGTCGGCGACCGCTGGACCTTGCTCGTGGTCGACGCCCTCCTCGACGGGCCCCGGCGCTTCAAGGATCTCGAAGCGGCTGTCCCCGGGCTGGCCCCGAACGTGCTCACGGCCCGCCTTCGGCGCCTCGAACGGGAGGGCCTCATCGTCGCCGTCCCCTACTCGGAGCGGCCCACTCGTTACGAGTACAACGTCACCGCTGAGGGCCGTGAGCTCGCTGGTGCGCTGCGGTTGCTCGCTCGCTGGGGAGCCCGAGTGACGGGTGAGGAAGTCGACGGTCCACGTCACCGTTCCTGTGGGACCCCGCTCGAGGCGCGGTGGTACTGCCCCACTTGCGAAAGGGTCACTGAACGGGCCGACGACGACATCGCCTGGATCTGACGCGGGGGTGAGAAGGGGCTCTGGGCACGGCCGGGGTGGCCGGGGCAGGGCAATGACCTCACCGCCTATGGTGAGCTGGTGCCGAAACCCCCCGTAAGGGCGATCACGATCGGGGCCCCCGAGCCCCACCCCCTCCCGGAAACCACGATCAACCGGGGAGCCGCCGCGTTGCGCCAGACGAAGGCGGCGTTCGAGGAGGCCGGCTACGAGGTGCAGACGACCCGCTTGTCGACCCGACCTTTTCTCTCAGACCTGGCCGGTTGGCCTCGTGAAAGCATTGTTAGCTACGCCCATCAACTCCACGAAGGGTTGCAAGGCGCCGGGGTGGAGTTTTGTTCGCTCGGCCCCGCGCCCCTCGGTACCAGCCCTGAAACGATCGATGTACTGGCGGACGTGATCATCGGGCGGGAGGAGCTCAATTGCTCGGTCATGGTAGCCACGACCGGGGCCGGGCTGGACGTCTCGACGGCCCGTTCAGCGGCTGGCGTCATCCTGAGATTGGCCAGGGAAACCGAAGAGGGCTTCGGCAATTTCAATTTCGCTGCATTGGCGTGCGTGGGGCCGGGGTCACCCTTCCTGCCCGCTGCGTACCACACCGGCCCGGCCAACCTGACTGTTTGCCTCCAGGGATCCGGGATCGTCGCTGAAGCGTTGTCCGGGGGAGCCGAGTTGCCCGACGTCGCCCCGCGGGTGAGGGAGAAGTTGACCGCCCACGCCACCCCCGTTGTGGGCCTGGCTGAGAGCCAGGCGGCCGACCTCGGGGTCAACTTCGGAGGGATCGACCTCTCGCCCGCCCCGGACGGCGACGACAGCATTGCGGCGGCCATGGAGCAGGCCGGTCACGGCCCCATCGGGGGGCCGGGGACACTGGCGCTGGCGGCCGCCATCACCGCGGGGGTACAAGGGACGAGCCTTCCCACCTGCGGCTACTGCGGCTTGATGCTGCCGGTAATGGAGGACGTGGTCCTGGCCCAGCGGTGGGCCGACGACCGCGTGGGGGTGGAGCAGTTGCTGGCTTATTCAGCCGTCTGCGGGACAGGCCTGGACACCGTGCCCCTGCCCGGCGCCTCTCCCCTCGACGAGGTGGCGAACCTGATCTGCGACGTGGGCAGCCTGGCCGTGCGCCTGAGCAAGCCATTGTCAGCCCGGTTGCTCCCGGTACCCGGGAAGCTGGCTGGCGAGCGGACCACGTTCTCCTCGCCCTACCTGGTCAATACGCTGATCAAGCCGCTTGACTAGACGTTCTGAGGCCAGGGCAAGGTGCCCAGAGCCAAAGTGCCCAGAGCCAAGCTGAGGAGGGTCAAGGTCCGGTGCCAGCGACGGTAGGCTCGGTTCGGAAATGAAGGCGGCTGCCGCTCTAGTGCTCGACGCTGGGCCGGAAGAGGCTGCGGCCAGGGCGGCCGAGAGGATCTTTGGGTCGCTCGGGGGGCAGGCGCCTACGCTGGCCGTCGCCTTTGCCACCCCCCATTACGCGAGGCGCGCTGGCTCGCTGGTCGGTTCCCTCCAGGGAGAACTGGGCCCGGTGCCGCTCATAGGGTGCGTGGCCGAGTGGGTCATCGGCGGCCCCCGCGAGGTCGAAACCGGGCCAGCAGTCTCGCTGTGGGTGGCGGCCGGGACCGGACCGGTCGAGACGTTTTCTATGCAGTACGTGAAGGCGCGCGGTGGCGGATTGTTCGGTGGCTACCGGTTCGAGCAGGGCAGTGGTGCCCACTTGATGATCTGCGACCCCTTCACCTTCCCGGCGGCCGAACTTCTCGGGCATCTCAACGATCACGTACCGGGTGTCACTGTCATCGGCGGGATGGCCAGCGGCGGGGTGGCGGACGGCAGGAGCCAGCTGTTCCTCGACGGGCGCGTCATTACGA
>Ga0187783_10002444_pt1 | contig 13784 bp, 12 predicted proteins | sample 1015_SJ02_MP02_2_FD_132471 | JGI IMG/M metagenome (GOLD analysis project Ga0187783, IMG submission 132471) | Tropical peat soil microbial communities from peatlands in Department of Meta, Colombia - 1015_SJ02_MP02_20_MG | ecosystem: Environmental > Terrestrial > Soil > Wetlands > Peat | place...
CACCTTGGCCACCTCTGCCAGCTGCTCGCGGGGGACGCGGCTGTGATGATCGGCGTTGGCCTGGACGAAACTGCCGTCCACCGACATGTGCTCGCCCTTCACTAAGCCGGCTTGGACGCAACGGGTGACGATCTCCTCGAACAGTTCCTGAAACAGATTCGATTCCTGAAATCGTCCATGCCGGTTCTTGGAAAAGGTCGAGTGGTGTGGGACCTCCTGATCGAAGCCCAGCCCTGTGAACCAACGCCACGCTAGATGCATGCGTAGCTCTTCTACCAGCTTCCTTTCACTTGTAACGCCGTAGAGATACCCGATCAGCAGCATGCGCAGCAATAGTTCCGGGTCGATCGACGGTCTGCCCGTGTCGCTATAGCGGTCCTTCAACTTTGCTCGAACGAAATCCAAGTTGACGTGGCGATCGATCAAGCGCAGCAGATGGTTTTCAGGAACCTGATCTTCGAGGCGGAAGTAGTAAAACAGCGACTCCGAGCGGGAGTGGTTTCCCATCATAGGCAGCAGGCCTCCGAACGTTGCACTGAACAGCAGCATCGCTGGCCTGCTTATAACCTGAATGTTGCATCGCCACAAGCCTCAACTGAGGGACTTTTTCAACAGACACAGGCGATGTCGCAACCTTGCGCTATCTGTTCGCCAGTTCTCAAGTCTCCGTCCGAGGTCAATTCGCGCTATCGGGATTTCAGCAGCTAGAATGCATTATGGCCGATTTGACACAACCGTACGACCAGCTTGCTGCTTATTACGACCAAATATTCGAGAACTGGGAAGCAAGCATTACGCAACAGGCGAAAGTGCTTGGGAGCATTATCCACCGTGAAAGTGGCGACAGGCGACCGATTCAGGTGTTGGATTGTGCTTGCGGCATAGGAACTCAATCACTCGGGCTCGCGATGGAAGGTTTCGATGTAACGGGTTGCGACGTGAGCCATGGGGCCATCCAGCGAGCATGCTTAGAAGCCTCGAAGCGGGGTCTGAGCGTTCCATTCTCGGTGGCGAACATGATGCAACTGAGTGCAATCCCAGATTCGAGCTTTGATGCGGTGATCTGTATCGACAACTCCCTTCCGCACTTAGAAACCGATGAGCAGTTGTTGCAGGCCGCGCAACAGGCATATGGGAAACTTAGGCCGGGCGGTTCCTTCATCGGCAGCATTCGCGATTACGATCAATTTGTCGTGGAAAGGCCGACAATACAGGGCCCGAGCTTCTATTCGGATAACGGGAGAAGGCGCATTGTTTTTCAAATCTGGGACTGGGCTGATGAGCGGCGTTATCGCTTCCATCTGTACATCACACGAAGCACAGAATCTGCCTGGCAGACGCAACATTTCACCTCGACTTATCGTGCAGTTCTTCGAAGCGAGCTGCGACACATTTTGGAACAGGCGGGGTTCACGAACGTTCGATGGTTGTCCCCATCCGACAGCGGCTTTTATCAACCGATTTTCATTGCTCGCCGTAACTGTTGAAACCAGAGTGTGCAAGCTTGTGCCATCTGTTCGCCAGGGACTGGTTTTAACCGTAACGGGGAGGTAACGCCATCTGGTCAACGAGGGCTGGGCTGTGTTCGTTGTAGGATCACGAAACCTTGCTTCGTACGCAACACATCGGATACTTCACCGGGCTGCAAGCGAAACACACGCTCTGCAAGTTCCTTGGACAGTTGACCCCGCTTGAAACATCCAATAGGTCCACCCTGCCTGCCGTTGGTCCTTGGGAGTTTGCTTTGGCAAGATCGGCAAACGAACTACCGCTTTGCGCTTCCTTGCGCAATGCCTCGGCCTTGTGGCTCGCTCCAGTGATCTGTGCCGGGGTATCAGACGGTGGAGTGCTGATCAGCACTTCGCTGAGACAAAGTCGGTCCTGAACCGAATCGTCGGTATTTGGATGTGCCTTAGCGGCTGGTGGTAAACAGGGAGAAGCAATGGCGAGACAAACGAGAATCAGCCTGAACGACTGTTTGAGCATGGACGTGGCCTCGCTTTCCAGCAACAAATCCCATCGGTTACGCGATCACTTATCTGCAAATCGCTTCCAGTTCTTTGTATGGCTTTTCCATCGTGTGGGGAAACTTGATCTTCTTCGCATCCACCCACAACTCTAGCATTGTCCCACCGTACTGTGAGCCGACATCCGGATCGCCTTCATACACCGGATCGCTCTCAGCTTCTTCCAGCGTCACGAGCTTGAATCCCTTCTTTTCAACCAGGTCCAGCGCATCCGGCAAGATCGTGCTGCTGAACGCACCGAGATGAAGCAGCAACACATGGTTGATGTCACGTCCATAAACGAGTTGTGCCAATTGACGCCCCAGATCCAGATATGATGACTGGACTTGCAAATAGCTCGAACGCAACCACTCGATTGCGGAAGCATCGTTTTTGGTAACGCAGCGTGCATAGGAGCTGTTCCACAGATAATCTTCCCAATCGAGCGTCACTTGCGCCACTCGGTACCCACGCGACTCGAGATAACTCCGCACAGCGCGCCTTTTCTCGACGGTATCTCCTTCGCGCAAAAAAGGGTACCGAAACCAATGCCAGTTCGCGTCTCTGGCTACAAGCAACTCAAGAACTGGTTCATTCTCGGCAATTTCTCGCTCGAAGCTTTCTACCGAATTCGCATTCAAGTCTATGTGCCCGTACGTATGACTCCCAATTGGCTCCGACGCTACCCACACTTTAAGTGCGTCTGCTGCATCCGCATTGCCTTCCAACTTTTGCGCGTTCACGAATCCATAGGTCGGCGGCACGTGCCGAGCCTTCAAGACTGCAATCGTGTCGCGCGCAATCTTAAGGCGCGTGACCCCGGGCGGCAGCTCGCCGTTCAGCGGCAGATCATCGAAAGTGATCGCAACCGTCTGAGCAAATCCTGGGCTTAGAGAAAAAATCATCAGAATCAGCAGTAGTTTCATGTGGGGAGTCTACCGTATTCCCAGAAGCCTGTCGTGATTAGGCCCAAACCTGATTGACTTCTCGAGATTAGTTGAGTGGAATAAGTGGGGTAGAGTTTTCGCGGAAACCGTAATTGGCGATGCGCCAACCCGTAGCTGGTGGGAGTTGTCGGCCATGGCGGGTCTAGGCGCGGGTGGCGAATCTCTCACCTTCGGCATCTGTCTCACTCGAGTGCTGGTATGCATAGACGTTGGTTGTTTCTCGCCCTTCTTGGACTCTGCTGCTGTACCACTTCCCTAGCGCAGAGTACTGCGACCTCCGCTCCGGCCCAACCTACCGAAACTCGCAAGACCAGCCAGCCATATACTGGTGACCTGTCGGTGTTTGACTCGCCGGGGCGTGCAGAACGCCTTCAGATCGATCGTGTGATGGACTTGCTCCAAATTAATACGGGAAAAGCGGTGGCTGACATCGGCGCTGGATCAGGCTGGTTCACGGTGCAAGCGGCGCGTCGGGTCACTCGGAGTGGAACCGTTTTCGCCGTCGATATCAATCCCGAGGCCGCGAAGTACATCGAGCAACGATCTCAGCAGGAGAGCCTGCACAATGTGCAGGTGATCCTCAGCCAACCTGATGATCCGAAACTGCCTCCTCACGCGGTGGATGCTGTCCTGCTGCTGAAGACCTACCACGAAGTCGAGCATCCCATCACTCTGCTGCGGAATTTACGGGTGTCACTCAAGCCGGGAGCACGAGTGGGGATCATCGACCGGAAGGGCAATGGTGAGAATCACGGCGTGAATCGCGACGTAGTGATCCGGGAAGCGATGGAAGCGGGGTATGAGGTGGAGCAGAAATTGGACTGGAAGCATGACGGCATGGATTACTTTCTCATTCTTCGCACACGCGAGTGAGGCCGCCGAGTTTCCGGGTGGAAAGTTTTGTAAGTAGAACCGGCGCGATCAGTCGGCAGTACCGCCGCCATCTACGACCAAAGCAGCCCCAGTCATAAAAGAAGAATCGTCGGAGGCGAGAAACAACGCAGCCTGGGCGATCTCTTCCGCCGTACCAATTCGTCCCAGTGGCCGGTTCACGCAGCCGGCAAGGTAGTCCTGCCACTTGAGGCCACGCAGACGCGCATCTTCCGGAAGCATGGGAGTGTCGACGTCGCCAGGGCATATGCAGTTCACACGAATTCCCTGGCGACCGTGATCAATCGCCATCGCTTTGGTGAGCAGGACAACCCCGCCCTTCGAAGCGCAATAGGCTACAGCCGAGTCTCCGCCCACAATGCCCCATCCCGAGCTGTTATTGATGATCACGCCGCTACCGCGACGAATCATCTCGGGCAAGGCGAATTTTGACATCAGAAAGGTGCCCTTAAGGTTGACGTCGATTTGCGCGTCCCATTCTTCCTCGCTGCAGTCGACGACCGTGTGCGGGTAAAAGAGTCCGGCGTTGTTGAACAGAATATCCAGCTGGCCGAAGGTGCTCAGCGTCTGGTCAATGGCATGACGGCATTCTTCGGCCTTCCGCACGTCCGTTGGAATGAAGATTGCTTGCCCGCCGTTACGCAGGATGGTGTGCCGCACCTGGTGGCCGCGTTCCTGGTTGCGGCCGGTTAGCGAGACGCTGGCACCTTGTTTCGCAAAAAGGATGGCCGTGGCTTCTCCGATACCCGAGGTCCCACCCGTGACGAGCGCGACTTTGTTTAGCAAGCGCATAGCTATTGGAAAACCGCACCCGGGGAGATGTACCCCTTGCAAATTTCAGCCCTAAGGCCCAGGCCCAAGACGGCTGTGTGATGCGCCTTGAAAGGCTGCAGACGCCGGCCATTGTACTGTAGAAAAACTCTAAACACCTAGACCCTTTCCGACTCAACCAGATCATGCTTCTGCCGGCAAATGCGGGACTTGCGCACCGTTGTCTCGTCCGGTGAAGACCCGCAGCCTGATCAATTCCTCCTGACTGGCTGTTGCAGACACGCGATAACACTCAAGATCGACCCGATCGGCTACACTTTTAATACCGTAGCCATGATGCTCGACATGCTCCAAGATCTCGCCCGGCACAGGGCACACGCAAGCGCCAGCCTGCTGAGGGCAATCCGTCAGCACGAGATCTCAGTCCAAGACATGGAGTTGCGACAACTTCTTCATCACATCATCCTGGCCAATCGATTCTGGCTCATGCTGAGCCTGGGAATTCCGTTCTCCGTCGAACAGGAATCGCGGATTCCAGAGTCGCTCGAAGCTCTCGCAATCCAATACGAGCAAACCCACGAGCAGGAACTGCAATGGATCTCGGACGCGCAGGAATCCGACCTGTCCCGCACGTTGGAGACTCCTTGGATCCCAGGGCAGAGTTTTTCGCTTGCGCAAGCCTTCATGCAAGTGTGCATGCACAGTCATGGTCACCGTGCGCAATGCGCAACCAGACTTCGACTTCTGAGCGGCACACCTCCCAATATGGACTTCATTCTTTGGCTAAAAGAACGTCCCGCGGCGGATTGGTCGTCGTAACGGCTTCGAGCCACGGCTTTTGCACCAAGCGATCCTGGTCTTGACGAAAGCGAGGTTCCCATCTTTGCGCCGCCCACAACGATCGTCTAATCTATCTTGCGAGGAGTTCTCGAACTATGCCCTCTCTTGCCAGCAAAACGTGTGTTCCCTGCCGAGGTGGTGTGCCACCGCTGAAGGGTAAAGAACTGGACCAAATATACAAGCAACTGGTGCAGCCGGCGCAGTGGAAGATTGTCAACGAACATCACATTACCCGCACCGTTACCTTCCCCGATTTCAAGCAGGCGCTCGATTTTGTCAACCGGGTCGGGGCGCTCGCCGAAGAGCAGGGACACCACCCCGACATTCTTCTCACTTGGGGCAAGGCCGAAATCACTCTCTGGACGCATAAAGTCGACGGCCTCAGCGAGAGCGATTTCATCATGGCAGCCAAGATCGATCAGCTGTAGAGACTCCGGTTCGCAATTCCTTGGCAGGCATGGCCAGTCAGATTTCTAAGTGGATTGGTCACCGCTCACCATTGTTTTTTCGACCGGGGGCTCCGCAGTTTTCCACAGCCGCATGGCACAGCCCCACAAGCCTGCGGGAACGAGCATTACCACCCCGATGGTAATGGCCACGGCGCGGGGTGCCATCCCGCGATCGAGCAACCATCCGCTCGCATAGGCGCCGACGGCGAGCGTCAGCATCGACAGTCCAAGCTCGGCCGAGAACACCCGGCCGCGAAACTTGTCATCGGTATTGAGTTGCAGCAAGGTCGTAGAGAAGACCCATACGGTCGAACCTCCGCAGTGAGCGATTACCACCCAGAAGAATGCCATCCCGAGGGAGCCGGCACTTCCCAGCATGGCGTATCCCAGGGCGACGGAGAGGAAACCGATGAGAATTCCCAAGCGCAGTCGGCTTTCGCAATGGCCCGCCCAGCGTGCCGAGCCCAGCGGTCCAAACAGAGCGCCGATACCGCGGGCACCCATCAGAGTGCTCATGGCGAGCACCCCACCTCGTTGGGTATCGATGCCCGGACCGTGCAGGGGAAAAACTCTCTGCCCCATCACGGTAAATAGAACCCAGCTCACGCCCATCTGCGCGAGACCGCTCTTCACCAGCACCGTCGCAAACAGCCGCGGATCGCGGCGTACATACTGTAGGCCCTCGAGCAGCGAGGAGAAGTCCAGCAAGTCCCGAACGCGCAATTTGGGGAATGCCGCCGCATGCGGCTCCTCGAAGCACATGCGGCTCAGGAAAAACGCGGAGCACAGAAACGATAGTGCATTCAGGACAAAGGAAGCGTTGTATCCCAGCAGCGCCAGAGCGACTCCGCCGAGTGCCGATCCGGCGACAAGGTTCAGGGACCAAGTGGTCGAGGAAAGCGTGTTGGCCAGAATCAGGTCTTCGCTGGTGGTGATGTTAGGAATGACCGCGGTTCGCGCCGGTTCAAAGAACGCCCACATCACGCTTTCCAGAAACAGCAGCGGATAAACCAGCCAGACCGCGGACCGGGAACGCACCAGCAGCATGGAGAAGACAATTCCTACCCGGGCCAAGTCGGTCGCAATCATCACCTGTTTACGGCGAAGGCGGTCGTTGACGATTCCCGAGAGGGGTCCGAACAGAGTCTGAGGAATGACTTGCAAGACCAGGGCTAGAGCAACCGATCGGGCTTGCCCGGTGAATGCGAGCAGCAGGCTATAGATTGCCAGGGAGTAGAACCAGTCGCCAATCTCACTAACGATCTGGGCGACCCACAGGCGCCGGAAGTTCGAATTCCTCCGCACCAGGCGGACATAAGCGGGCACCGAAACCGCACTGATTTCCTGCTCTGGCTCGGGTTCCACGGCAAGTTTTTAATGTAGCCGCTCCGCCCCATTTCGGCAAAGTGCTGGACCGCAATGACGGTATCACGAACCATCAAAATCCACCCTGCTTCGTTCTCCATGAAAACCGCCCAGAGTGAGATACAGTTTGACGGCATGCTCCGCAGCCGTTAAGATGCGCGGCGGAGTGAAGCGGGGGCTAACGTTTCATTAAAGATCGCGTCTGGTCCTGTCGAGGAGCATACCCCTATGAAGAATCTGGTTCGAGCGGTTCTCGTCATTTTCCTGGCCGCACTCGCTTTCCCCCAGGCGGGTGAAATCGTTCCCAATGAAAACCTGGTGGTCGAAGGCGTGCCGAAGATCCCGGCCGCGCTCGCCGAAGCGGCCGATCGCTATACCAATTATCGCGGTGCTTCTCTTGACGGCTGGGACCCATTCAAGCGCGAGATGTTGATTTCCACGCGTTTTGCCGATACCAACCAGATTCACCTGGTGAAGATGCCGGGCGGTGCGCGGACGCAATTGACGTTTTATCCGGACCGGGTTTCAACAGCCCTATACTCGCCTGTCAACAGCAACTTCTTCGTGTTCTCGAAGGACTTGGGTGGAGGCGAGTTTTACCAGCTTTTCGGTTACGACCTCTCGAGTGGTGAGGTCACCCTGCTAACTGACGGCAAATCGCGCAATACCGGTCCGCTCTGGTCCTACGCTGGCGACAAATTGGTCTATGGGTCCACTCGCCGAACTGGCGACGACGTTGATCTCTGGGAGATTGAACCTGCCAATCCCCAAAGCGATCATTTGCTGGCTCAGCTGCAAGGAGGAGGCTGGTCGGCTCTGGACTGGTCACCCGACGGACGCCAGATTCTTGTCAAGGAAGAAATTTCCGCCAACGAAAGCTATCTTTGGAATGTCGACGCCACCAGTGGCGCCAAGACGCTGCTCACGCCGAAAGGCGGCGAGGCAAAGATTTACTATGGCATCGGACAGTTCAGCAAGGATGGCAAAGGGATTTACGTTACCACCGACAAAGACTCGGAGTTTCAGCGCTTAGCTTACATCGATTTCTCCACCCAGAAACCCACGTACCTGAGCGGTCGTATTCCGTGGGATGTAGACGAATTGGATCTTTCCTTTGACGGCAAGACCTTGGCCTTCGTCACCAACGAGGACGGGTTCGGAGTACTCCACCTGCTCGATACCAGCACTCGTCAAGAAGAACCGGTTCCGGATCTGCCGAAAGGTGTGATCTCTGGCATGCGCTGGCACAGGAACAACCGCGACCTCGGATTCAGTCTGGCGTCTGCCCATTCCAACTCCGATATCTACTCGCTCGACGGGCAGTCGAGAAAACTCGAGCGCTGGACCTTCAGTGAAACCGGCGGCCTCAATACCGCAAACCTTCCCGAACCCGAGCTGATCCACTGGAAAACCTGGGATGGACGCACGATCAGTGGTTTTCTCTATAAGCCGCCATCGAGGTTCACCGGCAAGCGTCCGGTGATCGTCTATATTCACGGGGGTCCGGAGGGCCAGTTTAGGCCTGGTTTTCTCGGGAGCTGGAACTATTACCTAAATGAGCTGGGCATCGCGGTGATTGCCCCCAACGTGCGCGGCTCGACTGGATACGGCAAGAGCTTTCTGGCACTGGATAATGGTTTCCTGCGCGAAGGCTCGTACAAAGACATCAACAGCCTGTTCGATTGGGTCCAGACGCAGCCCAACCTCGATTCCGGGAGAATTCTGGTCACAGGTGGCAGCTACGGAGGATTTATGACTTTGGCAGTCGCCACCAATTACAACGATCGCATCTGCTGCTCGGTCGATGTGGTAGGTCCGTCGAACCTGGTTACATTTCTCGAACACACTTCAGGATATCGCCGAGACCTACGGCGGGTGGAATACGGCGACGAGCGCGACCCCAAAATGCGCGAATTTCTGGAACGAATTGCACCCTACAACAAAGCCAAGAACATTACCAAGCCGCTGTTTGTGATTGCCGGTAAGAATGATCCGCGGGTCCCGGCCAGCGAATCCGAACAGATGGTCGCCATCGTGCGCCAGAATGGCACGCCCGTCTGGTGGCTGCTCGCCAAAGATGAAGGCCACGGCTTCGCCAAGAAGAAAAACCTGGACTATGAGTTCTACGCTACGGTGATGTTCACGAAGCAGTACCTGTTGAAGTGAACAAGCCCAGGACCATGGCTCGTTTCTCCGCGAGCTTCACTCGCCGGACGGGCTGGCGCTAGAACTCGGCGCTCTCTGGAACAATACGGCGGTCCCATCTTCATGTGCGATGGTCCACTGCGAAGTCAGCCTAAGCATATTGGCCAGCGACGAGCTGCCCGGCACCAGAACCCAGCTGACTTCCAGCCGATCGAGCACTTTTCCCCAACCCGGCTGGACCAGAACGACCTTCAAGTATTCCTTGAAGAATTCATCCCCGTAGAGGTCGTGGCGATCGTCGAGCACGACTCTGTCCTGCGGGTAGATTCGATAGATCAAGTATCCGCCCCAGTAATCCAGGCTGAAAATGGGTTCACGAATGCGATGCTCGGAAATGTAGTTCGTGGCCTCGACCGGAAAGCGCTTGTCGTCGAAATAGGCATGCAGCAGTTGGATCGAGCCGACCCGCCCCTGATCGAAGCAGGCCCAGAGACCGAGCACAAAAATCGCCAGCATCCAAAGGTGTCCGCTCAATCCAAGCTCCAGGTTCCGCATTCGCAGGCCAAAGGAATCGAGCCGGTTAAATAGAGTTTTCAACCATAAAGTCATGCTTGAACTTTTGCTAGCATTTCGCATGGAATCCGAAAGGATCGGCGCCACCGCCAGAGTGATTAACAGCCCGGCTATCGGCAAGTTGCGAGTGGCGTAGCATCCAAGGTACGCGGCACAGATTACGACCAGGAGGCGCGAAATTCTGATGGTTTGCCGGGCACTCGCGAACACCACCACGGCCAGGATTAGCAACGCCGCGAAACATTGCTGCGCTCCGCGGTGAAAATCCGGAGACAGGAACTCGCTGATCTGGTTCATCAGAAAGTGGTTCGAGAGATAGCGATAAATGTGAACCTGGAGATGGTAGCCATAGGGGTTGACAAAACTGGCGGCGAACGTAGCGATCGCAACACCGCTCAGCCACTTGATGCGGGACAATGCTTCGCCGGTTTTGTGCTGGGTGAAATACTCGATGACACCAGCGAGCAGATATGTAGCGAGCAAAAGGAATCCGACGACGAACGCGCCGTGCAGATTCACCCAAAGCACCATCAACGGTGGAAGCCAAACCAGACGCTGATATCCACGATGCTCCTCGGACGAGGAATCGAGCAGCTCAAACCAGATTACGGTGAAAAGCCAGCTGAACACGTGGGGCCGGGCAAGGAAGTGCACGGCCGCTGCTCCGAGTGAGAGAATCAGCAGCAACAGCATCACCGGAAGAGTCGCCCCGCGCCGCAGGCCCGAATAGAGGGCGAGCACGAAGGTAGCAGCGATGATGGCCGCGGTGTAAAACACCACGCCGTTCAGTCCGAACGCGTGGTGAATCATGGCAAACAAAATGTCGTAGAGCCATTCCCAGGCATACCAGCTGTGTCCACTCATCGTCGAGGAAAAGGAATCCGTGTGCGGGATCGCATGGGTCACGAGCATTTGCTCGCCGTTGCGAATGTGCCAGCCGATGTCGGAGTCGCGGAGCAGCAGACGTCCCAGCCCGCCGCAACTCAGCCCCAACAGGATCGCGGCGAACAATACATCGGCGGCAGAAGGAAACAGCCAGACCAGCCAGCGCCGGGCACCGGTGCCGGATTCGTTCCCTTCCCGGCTTTGGTGGTCGGAGGGTCGCGCGATTGGATCTGAATTTCTATCGACTGGAGACGTTGGTGAAGGCAAAGTGTGGCTCGCGCCCAGCGATCATCTTACAGAATACTGCTGGAACCCCCGGGGTTCCGTTCTCGACTACGCAGGGTACCTCAGGTACCCGATTCCAACCCGCATGTGGTGCAGCCAGTGATCGGGCAAGCTGGCGGCAATGGTCAGGCCCAATGCCGCATGCACAAGCCCGAGCGGTAAAATGTTGCGATAGCGCCGAAACATCTCGCAGAAAAATAAAGCGCCGATCAGACTTAAGGCCACGAGCCAGGGATTAGGAATGTGAGCCGCGGAAAACAGCAAAGCAGAGCCGAGCACGGCTCGTCGGCTGCCCAGAACCGATTCCAGTCGCAAATACATAAATGACTGCAAAATGAATTGTTGCAGCAGCGCCCAAATCGCGTATTGCCATGCCCGCAACCAGGGAAGCGGTTGCGGCGGGCCAAGAGGCCGGGTGAGCGAACCGGCGGCGGCAACCACGAAGACCAGGAGCGCGCCCGCGGCGAAAATCACCAGAGCCCCGGAGAATGGCCGGGACAGGCCCAGCTCCTCGAGGGAATGCTCCCGGAAGCCGAGTACAACCGTAAGTCCCGCCGCTGCCAAGCTGACAGCAGAATTGATCCGGCCCTGGGGCGTCCAGACGGCCACCAGGATCAGCCCGAATACCAACCCAATCTCGACGAGACTCAGCAGATCCGACCGCCGCCCTGTGGTGGTGACTGCAGGGGAGGAAGAACGAATAGTCGGTTGCACGAAACTCTTCGACTCCGAGGCCATGACGAGAATCTACTAGAGGGAGTGGAATAAATCCGCCTTTGAGCATATCAGAGGCGCCATCGCGGCGAGTTGTCGAATGGCCATCGACCACAAGGTCCGAGTGGTTATCGTAGGAGCCGGGTTCGGGGGCCTCACGGCGGCCCACAAACTGGCCCGTTCGCAGGTGGCTATCACCATTGTTGACCGCAGAAACTACCATACCTTTCAACCATTACTTTATCAAGTTGCCACCGCCGGACTCTCCCCCGGCAACATTGCCGCCCCCATCCGTTGGGTGCTTCGCCATCAAGCGAACGTCGAAGTCTTGTTGGGAGAGGTCGAGGATTTCGATGTCGCACGAAAGGTGGTGAAGCTACCGGATTTAGAGCTGCCTTACGACTACCTGATTGTCGCCACCGGCGCCGGAGACGCCTATTTCGGACATGATGAATGGGAACCGTTTGCCCCTGGGTTGAAGACAATCGAGGATGCACTCGAAATTCGCCGCCGCGTCCTGTTGGCGTTTGAGCTCGCCGAGCGGCAAGCGGCCGCCGGCCAACCTGGGATGCCATTGAATTTTATTATTGTTGGCGGTGGGCCGACCGGAGTCGAACTCGCGGGAACTCTGGCGGAGATCTCTCGCCACGTGCTGGCTCACGAATTCCGATCCATTCGTCCGCGCACCACGCGGATCGTACTGCTCGAGGGCGGGCCGCGCATTCTGCCAGCTTACGCACCCGATCTTTCTCGCAGCGCCGAGGAGCAACTGCGGAACCTGGGTGTGGAGGTACTCACCTCGGCCATGGTTACCAAGATCGAACCGGCGGCGGTTTGGATGGGGCAAACACGGCTGGATGCAACGGTGATCCTATGGGCGGCCGGTGTCTCCGCTTCGCCGCTCGGACGCAGGCTGGGAGCGCCCGTCGATCGCGCCGGACGCGTATTGGTACGTCCTGATCTGAGCGTTCCTGGCCATCCCGAGATCTTCGTCATTGGCGATCTAGCCGCCTTGCGACAGGAAAATGGACAGCTGCTGCCCGGGGTGGCGCCGGTGGCCATCCAAGAAGGAACGGCGGCGGCGCGCAACATCGAACGCGATCTCGGCGGCGATCCGCGACGAGACTTTCATTACTTCGATAAGGGGAGCCTCGCGACGATCGGTCGTTCGGCGGCGGTGGCGCAATTTGGAAAAATGCACATTTCCGGGTTCCTGGCGTGGCTAAGCTGGCTCTTCATTCATGTCTTCTTTCTCATCGGCTTTCGCAATCGCGTCATGGTAGTTCTCGAGTGGGCCTGGTCCTATTTCACGTATGAGCGTGGGGCCCGCCTAATCACCGGTGATCAGAAACTCCCAAGTTGGGAGCAGTTGGAGCGTGAAGAGCAGCAGCCGACAAGTACACGCATGAGCGGCTGAACAACGCGATTGGCGAGGTGCTCTGTCGTGCAAAAATGTACGGTCCCGGCGTCGGCTCAAGCACCTGACCGGATTCGGACAGTCCCTTCCAGAAGCGAACAGCTCCCCTTCCCCGTCTTCCCGCCTTCTACCCCCGTTGGCCTTCCGTTTCAATGGCGCACGGTCCGATCAGCGCGGTCCTAAAGATGCAAAAGAGACAGAGAGGTTAGGAGAAAGGAGGACCATGGGAAGGCTGCTCCAAGATGTCAAATACAGCGCCCGCGTACTGCTGAAAACCCCTGGCTTTGCCGCCGTTGCTTTGCTTGTTTTGGCACTGGGCATCGGGGCGAATAGCACAATCTTCAGCCTGGTCCATGCCGTTCTGCTCCGCCCCCTTCCCTTTCCCGAAAGCGACCGCCTGGTCAGAATTTGGCACGTACCGCCCGCGAAGAGCTTTCCGGGGATGACGCGGTTTTCCGTCTCGGCAGCGAATTTTCTCGATTGGCAACGCCAAAAC
>Ga0187783_10002445_pt1 | contig 13783 bp, 12 predicted proteins | sample 1015_SJ02_MP02_2_FD_132471 | JGI IMG/M metagenome (GOLD analysis project Ga0187783, IMG submission 132471) | Tropical peat soil microbial communities from peatlands in Department of Meta, Colombia - 1015_SJ02_MP02_20_MG | ecosystem: Environmental > Terrestrial > Soil > Wetlands > Peat | place...
CGATCTGGACGGGGATGAAAGAGGAACTTCGTCTTGTTTTTGAATCGACCCATCTCCCATTCCATATCATCAACGTGCTTGTACTGAGGAGCATGGTCCCCATCTCGTCTTCCATCCGGCATGAGCAGTCCTCCTCGGATTCTTTACACCCACCCGATAGTATGCGCTTCTTGGATGTCGAGATAGCAGACAATGTTAAGCGATACCCAAGGCCGCCCGCAAGATCGCGCACCCTCTCGGCGCCTTTCCGGCGCCGCCTTTGATTTTGGTCGCTTGATGAGGGAAGCGCCGTTGAGATCGCTGGTTTTGGTCCAACGACGGTACCGTAACCACGTTACTCCAGATGAAGGGGCTGGTTCTGCACCGCGCGGAGTTCAACGCGGGTGACCACCGCCCAGCCTCACAGGCCGCGTCAGGAATAGGGCCGATCGCCAGTCAATGCGGTCGATTCTACGGCATGCATGTCCCTGGTCGAGGGCCGGTGCAAGCTGGGCAGTTCTGCCCCGACTCTTCGGACGGCGGGCCGCCGACCGAGGAGCTGATGGCCGTGAGCCTCTGACTCTCGTGCAGCGCTTAGTCAGGCGCCCGGAACACGGCGGTACGGCCGGCGATACCCACCCATGACGGTTTTAATGGCCACGATCCGCGGACAACATCCGGCCACTATGTTGGCACATACCGCGATCGTGCAACGAAGGGGCACGCGTGAGCTTTTATGTAGGACAGCCGGTCGTTTGCGTGGATGTGAACTTCTCGCGGGAGCCGACGTGGCGGAGGGCCATTAGGGAATTCCCGAAGCTGAAGGGTGTCTACACGATACGGGATATGCGCGTGGAAGGTGATCTCGTCGGCTTGTGCCTTGAGGAGATCATCAACGCGCGAGCGAATTTTTCGAGCGGGCACGTCGAAGCCGCCTTCGACAGCAGGAAGTTCCGGCCGCTCCGGAGTACGAGCATCGAGGTCTTCGAGAGGCTCCTAGCTCCGGTTGCAAGCAAGAAACGTTCGAGAGCGCTCGAGCCGGCCTGAGCTACGAGAGTAATGAACGAGTTTTGAGCCGCGTATGACTCGCTGAGACACGCTTTGAGGTACGCGGTGCGGCGATAGTGCGGGTGAGCTCGTGCGCGTGGCCATCACCCACTGCACTTCGAGATGGATCGGTGGTGGCCGGCATGAGCCCATTTGCGGCAGGAGCGACCAGATACCTTCCGCTCCGATCTCGCGAGATTGCCGAGAGACAATCGACGTGTTGGGGGGACTGCGGCTCCAAGAGCGCTTGTAAGGTCTGCGCCTAAGTCGAGCGTTTCGCGCGAACCTAACGTGGGCCCGGCGGCGGGACGGTAGCGTTGAGCCCCAAGGTCCGAGTGAGCGGGGTAAGCCGACGAAATAGGTGAAGACCCGTGGCGGCTGCAGGAACTCTGCCGCCCAACTCCTCCTTCTCCCAGACATCCACCCCGCGTTTTCGGGGTAACTACGGATTTCGCCGACACGGCGCTCGCGATTGCATCGAGCAACGATTGTGATTTCGGTCCGCGGCACGTGAGGGACGAAGCGATGGTTGCAAGGTTCTTTGCTGGCGCATTAGCGTCGCTTCGTGGACCTGCGGCCCTGCTTCTGCTCAGCCAGATCTATGGTCTGCAGGCCGCGCGGGCGAACACTCTGACACCCGATCAACAGGCGATCATTGCAAAGATCGCAAGGCCCTCTGGCACCGCGGACGTACAGTACGCGGGAAAGTCGACGGATCCCTTTGGCGCCGAGGTCAAGCTGCCATTTCGCGACGGCAAGTCCCTCACCCTCGTGCGCAAAAATGCTAGCTTCCGCGACGACGGTAGCATTACGTGGATCGGCGAGGTGGCGGAGACCGGTGAACGAGCGGTGCTCATGCTATGGGGTAACGCGCTCTTGACAGGGTATTTTGCCTACAACGGTACGATCTTCGCGGTTGAGAGCCTTGGCGGTGGGGTCAACGCCTATAAGGAATTAGGCCATGGGCTGCCAGACCATCCCGCTGAATCCGGTAGACCCGACGGGGATCCCGTGCCGGCCCCTGCCACAACGGGGCCAGGCCATGCACCTCCCGAGCCCAACGTTCCACTGTTCCCTGACAAAGAGCGCAAGGCGCTGGAAGCCAATAACATCACGATCGATCTCATGCTGCTCTATACGAGGAGCGTGGCCAGTCACTACGCCCGCGATCCCGAGGATCTCCTGGCGCTCGCTGTCGATGAGACCAACGAAACGTTTCGAAACAGCGGCCTTGGCAACATTCACCTGCGGCTCGTGCATGCTCAACTGATCGACTACGACGCAAGTGTCGGTGATCAGTTCAACCATCTTTACGCTATGGTTGATGGAATTGGTCCCTTTAAGGACGTAAAGAAGCTGCGGAACGAGAAGCGCGCCGACATCGTCGGCTTGATCATCGACAATCCCACCGGCTGCGGTTTGTCGACGCGCATCGGCCCCGAATCGGATGAAGCCTTTTTCGTGGTGCATCACGCCTGCGCCACGATCACCATGTCGATCGCGCACGAAATAGGACACATTCTCGGAGTGCGGCACGACCGTTTTGTCGATGAAACCAACACGCCGTTTGCCTACGGTCACGGGTATGTCGACGACAAGAAATGGCGCGACATCATGAGCTACAACGTCGGTTGTGGCGGTTGTCCGCGAATACCCTACTGGTCGAACCCCAGGCTCATGTACAAGGGCGACCCCACCGGCACCCCAGCAGCCGACAGCGCGCGGGTCATCCTCGAACTGGCCGAACACGTTTCCAAATTTAGGTAATTCGCGTGACGTCCGTAGCAGGTCCCTCAACGATTGCTGCGGATAGTCAAACGTGATGGCAGGGTCCTCACTACTCAACCCAAGGCAAATCGTCGACTCGGACGCTATGGCGCCTTTGTTGCATTCATCTCGGTTCACCAGCCAATCGAGGTGAGGGGCACGTACGATGACTCGGACACTCTATCTGGCAATCGCAACCTGCATCGGTGTGAGTGCCGCAGCAACCTTAGCCCACGCGCAGGCGCAAACTCTTGATCAAGTGAAGCAGCGCGGCTCGCTGAACTGCGGCGTCAATGAAGCGCTTCCCGGGTTCAGCCAATCCGACGGTCGCGGAAATTGGCGGGGCATCGATGTCGATTACTGCAAAGCGATAGCGACAGCGGTGCTTGGAAATCCGACTAGGGTTACATACGTTCCGACGCCAAGGTTAAAGCGGTTTGCAGAGCTGCAATCGGGCCGCATCGACGTCCTCATTCGCAACTCCACATGGACCAGCGAACGTGACAGCGCCAACTTCTCCTTTGTCGGTGTGAACTATTACGACGGTCAGGGCTTCATGGTAAAGGTCTCGCGCGGGGTGAACTCCGTCAAAGATCTCAATGGCGCCACAGTGTGCGTCGGCACCGGAACGACGAGTGAACTCAATCTCGCAGACTATTTTGCGAGCCACAGCATGACCTACAAGCCGATTAACTTTCCGACGCACGATGAGACGGTGCAGGCATACCTAGCCGATCGCTGCGACGCCTATACCGCGGATGCGTCCGGCCTCTACTCGGTGCGCGTGGAGCAAGCACACCCCAAGGACCACATGGTGCTGCCAGAAATAATCTCCAAGGAGCCGCTGGGCCCGTCGGTGCGTCAGGGCGATTCGCAGTGGTTCACAATCGTCAAGTGGGTGCACTTTGCACTGCTTAATGCCGAAGAGTCGGGAGTTACCCAGGCCAATGTCGATGAGAAAACCCGCTCCAGCGATCCTTATGTCAAGCGGTTGTTGGGCGTAGAGGGTGATTTCGGCAAACGCCTCGGCCTCGACAACGATTTCGCAGTCAAGGTCATCAATGCCGTCGGCAATTACGGAGAGATTTTCGAACGCAACGTTGGCTCCGGTTCGCGACTGCGGATCGATCGGGGCTTAAACAGGCTCTGGAGCAAAGGCGGATTGCAATACGCCCCGCCAATCCGGTAGCGCCATGTCGCGCGACGCACGGCGCGTCGGAGCCGGACCCGAGAGCGCAGATTGAACCCTTCATCCGATGAACGGTCTCGCGTCGCGTAGCCTCGAGATTTTCGGCTACCGGCGCCCAAGGGTTGCCCGCATCTCCGTTTACGGACAACTCCCGATGGAGGAAAGCCGCACCGTCGGCCATTGAATTGGTCGTCTGTTTACTGATCAACCGTCATTGATGCACGATGTACTCCTGACGTCCGCCGGGGCGGCCGCCCGCCGATCGCAGCGGCGAGCGCCAGGACACGCATGGCGTGCATTGGTGTTCAATGGACGGCTTCGACGGAGCACCGAGCTTGGCCATGGGCCTACGCATCGAAAGACAGGCGAGCGCCTCGGACATTGAGGCAATCTCAGAGGAATGGGGGGCACTCGCTGCACGGACGAGTCCCTGGTCTCCCTTCGCAACGCCGACTTGGAACACACTGTGGTGGAAGCACTACTGCAACCGTCAGATGAGTTCTTCGTTCACGTCATTCGCGGTGATGACAATAAGTTAATTGGCGTGGCACCCCTATTGCTGCGACGCATACCGGTGATCGGGGGTCTGGAGCTGCGCGCCATAGAATTCTTCGGAACGGACCCATCGATCACCGAGATCCGGGGTGTGGTCTGCGAGCTCGCCGATCAGCCGGGAGTACTCGAAGCTCTGCGCAACCATTTCCGTGTCGCAGTTCCCGACCGGGATCTCTTTCGTTGGCAGGGTATTCGCGCCGAGGCGATGCAAGCGTTCAATTGCAGTGCGCCTGCCCTTGGTAGTGTCGAGATCCTGCCTCTTCTCGACCGCGATGGTCACCCGTTCCATTTTCGAGCCGTGGGAGCTGTCGAGGATCACTATGGTGCGTTGGAGAGTTTTTTCCGCCTGCATGCGGCGCGCGCCCAGGTGTCCGAGATGAATTTCAAGCACGCCGATCGCTTTGCCGATGGTGTCAATCGCGATTTCATCAGGGAATTCGTGGGCGCCATGGCGCTGCAGGGCCGCCTCAGGATATTCGAGCTGGACATTGCCGGCGAGATCGTTGCCAGTCGACTGGCATTCCCGGAGGGCCGGGAACTATACCTCTACTATTCTGGGTACCATCCGACCTGGCGCCAGTATAGCGTCATGACGACGTTGATGGCGGAAATCATGCGCTGGGCGATCTCCCACAGGCTCAGTGCCATAAATTTGTCGACGAGCAGCGATCTATCGAAGCTGCGCTGGAGACCCAAGGAAATCACCTTCAAGGGAGGCCTAGAGTGCAATTCGGGGTGGCGCGGGCGCGTCCTCGCTCGGACGTATGATGCAGTCGCGATGGGGCATCGGCTCGCCTATCGCATGTCCGGCTATCGCCCGAGCAACATGGCGGCACGCCGCAATCCAGACCCCGCGGACCTTGAATCGACGTCCGATACCTGCCGCAATCCTGGAAGGGCAAGCTAGCCGCGTCATCGGCACAACGTGCGAAATTGCGTTGATTATGCTCCTCGAGGCGCCGACCAGCCATGACAACCATGCCGCCCAGCACGTCACATGTGTAAATCGCCCCGTGGGCACTTGGCGCGCAACCGATGAGTTAAAGTTGCCGGAGCCGCAGCCGATCTTAACTATGCGGTCGTGCGACTTAAGTCGCGATCGCCGGACGATCAGCAAACGCGGCACAAGAGATGCCGATGCGGATTGAGAAGCCAGGGCGCATATTCGACCGGGTACACTCCGGCCCCGCAGAGGCGCTCGCCTGCCCGCCTGCTCATTAAACACGATCTATAACGGCCCGAGCCAAGCAATCGAGGAAGGCCCGCACCCGTACTGTCCGGTTTCCGAAATAGGTACTAGCCCCCATACTGAGCGTTGCCATGGCGATCTTAAGCTCGATCCCCATACCGAGGCAGCTTGAGGTTTGGTCGGACCGTGGAGGCGTGCTTGCATTGTCGTTAGACACGGCGTCGAAGTTGCGGTTGTCGTTGCCGCGGTAGTGTTGGGTTCACCGGCACCCGCCTTTTGCGGTTCTGCCTGGGCATCAAACAGTGGCGGGAACGGACAGCACGCGCCCGCAGTGTGCGGATGGGTCGGGGTTCAGGCAAGTCCTATGACCGTGCCCGTTGCCGATAGTCTGGGCATGGCAGAGTCCTACGGAGCAATTTTCGATCGCCCCGAAATTGGCAGCCCCGCCGCCAACGCTGGAATAGAGGCGGGTGACGTCATTACCGCTATCAATGGCACGCCGCTTATGAATTGGCACGATTTCGCCACCACCATCGCGGCGTTCTCGCCCGGCACGGTCATTCATCTCAGCACAAGCCGAAACGGCGAACCCATGGAAATCAATCTGACACTCGGCTCCGGCGCATGCCCGCGAGAGCGAGCTGGGCGACTCATGGGCGCACTGACATTCGCTGCTTCCGACCGCGAACGTCGCGGCAGATGAGCAGATGACGTGACAGGTTTGCAAATGCCTGCTCACGTGAGGGTCACAGGTGCAGCAACGAATGCCGCCGGCCGACCTTCCTCGGTCCCGAGGTCGATCCCTCCGCCGCTCCTGCCGCCGCTGAAAGCGCTGAGATAATGGCGTTGCCGGCCAGTTGCTGCTTGTGCGACGACCCCCGTTTCGGTCGCAGCAAGGGCGGACGAGCCCTCACGGGGCGAGACCCGCCTTTGCCCGCATGTTGCGACGGCGTTCCAGGCTCTCGGGGGACCATACTTCTGACAATTCGTAGAACTGGGCGAACGCCTTGGCGCCAGAGGGAAGCAACACCCAAGGCTGCTTCGAAGCGGTATATATATGAACATCTGGAGGGCACAGCTCCGGATTGTCGAGCGTCCCAACACGAACAAATCGGGTGGCGGCCCCGGAGCCCGCATAGTTGCTCCAGACCGCAACTTTGCAGATGGGGCATCGCGCTATGCGCTGCCCTTTGCCGCTCGATGACGGCGTTACAACGATTTCGGGGTCGCCGGCTGTGTGAACAACCCGATCCGCCTCGTAGACTGCGTTCAGCGCGTGCACCGTACCGGTCTCTCGCTGACACCAGCGGCAGTGGCACGCGTGGACGATCATTGGCTTGCCAGTCAGTCGATACCGCACATGGCGGCAGGTGCATCCGCCTTGCATTGTCTCCACCTCAGAACCTTGTAACTCCGACGGCCGCGGCCCGACCAAGCCGAGCAAATCATTTCGTGGGTTCGCCGCACGATTCTCGTTGCGACTGTGCGCCGGCAGGCTGATCGATGTTCTGCCTCACAACCCGCAGCCGCATTTCATCGCGCCGTAACTTGCGGGCGGACTTCATCTGCCAGAACATCAGCATCTCCAAATCTCCGCGTCGCGTGCTTGCGTATTTTCTGGTTCTACGCCGATTGAGCGCAGTAAGCCTCTATCCGGTAGCCATCCGGATCGACGACGAAGGCGGCGTAATAGTTCTCCCCATACTCGCTACGCAGCCCGGGCTTTCCGTTGTCGTGACCCCCGGAAGCCATGGCAGCCTTGTGGAAGGCATCGACGCCGTTGCGGGTCGGCGCGTCAAAGCAGAAGTGCAACCCCGACCCCGAATCTGCCTTCACAGGATTTTTCACGTGGCTGATCCACAAGGCGACGCTTGCCTTGCCGTAGCCGAGTGATGACGGTGTGGCATTGAGACACGTGTAGCCCAGTGGCATCAGGGCGGCATCGTAGAATGATTTGGCTTTAGCGATATCGCGCACGCCGATCGAGACGTGGTTGATCATTGCTCGGTCCTCCGATTTGTCGGGGGCTGCAGCCACCCCATTCGCTACGCGCGACTCTGACATCGCGCGCGGGCCGCACACTTGGGGAAAGTTGCTATCTTTCGACCATGCCGAACGGCAACGCCCCGCTTGGCGAGGCCGCTTCGGTGCCGCGGCGGCGCTTAGCTTGACTGAGACGCCGAGCTGGAGCCTCGAGCACGCACTTGGCCGGCGGCATGCAGGATGGCGGCGCGTTCCACAGCGCCGGCATCATCGCCAGGCAGAAAGGCCGCAGCCGTCCGGATCGGTTGGCGATCGTATAGCCGATACACGGAGATCACGCTGCCGGGGCCGCCTCCGCCATGTCCGGCAATGAACGCGTCGACTGGGATCTTCCCGCACATCAGGCCCAAACCGTACGCTGGTTCCTGCCACGGGCGCTCGGGAACCAACATGCGCAAGCGGTAGCCGTTGAGCATCTGCGACAGCAGATGCGAAGGTAGGAGCGCACCGCCGAGCAACCGGTCCAGCAGCAGCGAGGCCTCCCGCAGGGGTCCTACCAGCAGACCGTGATACACCCACCCGGGGTGGTAGCCGACGGCGCCGCACATCGCCACGCGTGCAATGTCAGCCGGCGTCTCAGCGATGAACGCCTCTTTGATGCCGAGGGGCTCCAACACGCGCTCGCGAAGGACCCTATTCAGAGGCGCACCGACCGTCTCCTCTATGCACTGTCGCACGAAGAGATAGCCGACATTGGAATAGAGCCATCCCGTCCCCGGTTCGAATCGCAGGCGCTCGGCGTCTACGCGGCTCAGCAGCTCCGCCACCGGCCATGGCGCGAGGCGATTGGCGACCGCGCAATGGTACTCCGTCAGAGCGCCGTACTCGCCGACGCCGGCGCGGTGCTGCAACAGTTGGCGCAGGGTGAAGGGCTTGGCTCCCATAGGCGCATCGAGGTCAAGCTTGTCGTCCCTTACCAGCGTTAGCGCCGCGGCCGCAATGACCGACTTAGTGAAACTCCACCAGGGCACGACAACGCCGGCGTCCCGCTCGGCGACGATGGCCCCATCCTTGGCAACTGCGAACGCGTGAGCACTTCCCATGGCCGCATCGTATCACGTCGGCGGCCGCCTAGACACGCCGGGACGTTGCCGCCGCGGGCAACGGGTCGATACAGGCCGCCGACGTGTCGTCGCGATTGATAACGACTGCCTTCGGCAGATGAAACACCCGTGATACCCCTGCCTGCTATACGGTGAGTGATACCGCGATCAGCGGTTCAGCAACCAGCGACATATGCCCGGCGCGCCTACTTCGCCATTTCCCCGGCAGGCTTTTCAATTCGCTCGACGTGGGCAGCTGCGCCGGGGATCAAGGTGACCCTGTAGGCGGCGTTCCCACAAGTGAGGATCCAAACCGTATCGTGTGCTCGCGATGTCTGATTGTCGCGTATGGCTCGGCGAGGCGCATGGCAAGCGTATCCTAGCCTCCATGCGTGAGTCGACACGATCTCGACTGGCGTATCGGGCGCTGGCATCACGGCGTATTGTGCAGCTTGAACGATCATAGTTCCTGGATTGATCGACCAAACAGTCGCCAGAAGGCCGTACGTCAACGAGAGTTCCGTAATCATGTCGGGGTCGGGCTCTCTTGCAATTTTTTCCTCTTCATTCTGGCTTGGTCGACCGCTGCCGCAATCGGGGCATTTACGGATCGCTTTCCGCGAAAGCGTGTATCGGCTACGTATTGTGCGAATGCCCCGGCCGGGATGATCAGGGGTCGCCTCAGAGGACCACAGCGATATCACCGCTTCCGCTGCAAGAATTGCGCGATCATCAAAGTAAGCGGCAAAATGCAAGTTTCTGGACAGTGTTGACGCCGGCACCTACCAGCAGCGGATGCCGTCCTCGCTGCGGCGCGATCTTCGCGCTCCCACGACACAACGGGACACGTCCGCCCATGACGCTTGGGGCGAATGGATGGCGCCGCGACCGCATGAGCAGTGGCAAGGTGCCGCCGCCTCGTTTAGGATTCGAGTCCTACAGTCGGAGGATACCGTGAAATTCGGATTGAGCACCCTGACGCGGGGCGTCTTCACGACGCCCGAGACTTACGCCGCAGTCGCAAAGGCCGCCGAGCGGGCAGGCTTCGACTTCCTCTCCGTTAGCGACCACCTGGTCGTTCCTTCAAACTTCAAGTCGCGATACCCCTACGATGTCGCCGGTGTGTTCGCCGCAGCCGAGCACGGGCACTGCTTCGACCAGCTGGCGACCGTCGCCTTTCTCGCCGGCTGCACCGAGCGACTGCGCCTCCTCACCTCGGTAACAGTGGTGCCACATCGGCCGGCCATGCTCACCGCCAAGATGCTCGCCACAATCGACGTACTCGCCAAGGGCCGCCTGATCATCGGCGCCGGCGCCGGCTGGATGAAGGAGGAGTTCGAGCTTCTAGGCGTGCCGTTTGAGGACCGCGGCCGGCTGACGGACGAGTACCTCGCCGCCTTCAAGGAGCTGTGGACCAAGGATAAGCCCAGCTACAGCGGCAAGTATGTAAAGTTCTCCGACGTGCTCTTCTACCCCAAACCCATGCAGAAGCCGCATCCGCCGCTTTGGATCGGCGGCGAAAGTCCGCCGGCACTGCGCCGCACTATTGAATTCGCCGACGCTTGGTATCCCGGCAGCAACAGCCAGACCAAACCCCTAGACACGCCCGAGCGTCTCGCTGCCGGCATTGCCGACGTGAAGCGCGCCTGTGCGGCAGCGGGGCGCGATCCCGCCACGTTGGGGGTCGCGCTGCTTGTGCAGGGATTCTTTGAGTGGGGCGACTACAGGACGGCGGATGGCTCCGCGCGTCGCTTGTTCACGGGCACCTCCGCCGATATGACCGCCGATGCCACCGCCTTGTCGTCGCTCGGCATGAGCCACGTTGCGCTCCGTCTCGGCGGCAATACGGCGCAGGAGTGCATTGCCCGCATTGAGCGCTTCGGCGTCGAGGTGATTGCCAAGCAGAAAAGCTGACGCGGCTACGAAGCCCGGATCGCCGAAAGCGCAGGCACGAAGTGCGCAGCGATGACACTGCCTGTTGGCTGCATAGTATATCTGCCGGGCACACCTAAGCCGGCTAGCCATCGATGCGCGGACTGAGCGCTTTCCCTTGCATGCGGCTACCGGATTGCCCATTCACGCATAATGCCTAGCCATTTCACGCGGCGAGTCGCCGCCGACAAAAGCAGGACGCCCGCACAGGAACTTCTGTTCGTGCCAGCGCGAGATCGAGCCTCTGCTTGATCAGCGGGGCCTCAACAGTCTCGCCACGCCGAGTCAGACACTCGTACAGCCCATGCAGACTCCAGACGTTCTCAAGATGCTGGCAGGCCCGGCTCAACTTGCCGTCGAGGCCCAAATCAGAGCGATAGACTGCCTCGGCCTCCTCTGAGCGCCCCTGTTCAAGCAGAAGCGCCCCCAGTGCATGACGCGTCGGCTGCATCCAACCCCAAGGTTCGTCGTAGGGCAGCGCGTCATCCAGCTCAACGGATCTGCGCAAATGCGCGAAGGCAACATCGTAGTTGCCACGTCGATACTCCAGCTCGCCGTTGAGCATCTGCTCGGCAATCGCCAGTAGGTCCTGAACCGTGTTGTTGTGAACCCGCCGACTCTCCGGAACTTTCTGCTTGGCCGCCACGAACTGCTCGCGCGCCTTCTCGGCCTCGCGCACGTTGCCTAAGGCCGAATGCGCGACGGCCATAGCGTAGAGCATCATGGCCGTGGTCGAGCAATACAGCTCCCGGTCCGTCGGCAGCTCCTGATCTATGATGTCCTGCCATTTGCCGAAGCGCACCAGCACGTGCTGCTTCATCGGTATGTAGCCCTCGATGAAGTCGGCCATGGGGGGCGACGGCAAACGCAGCAGTTCCTCGGGTGTGGTATCGATCAACTCCTGCGCGGCCCGGAGGGCCGGCGTGAACTGGCCGAGGAACATGGCCCCATAGATCGCGAAGTGATGGTTGTGGGTGCGGTACATTGAATACAAATTCAATGGCCCCGCCCGCTCCAGGTATTTGCGGTCCGCTACTATCGCTGTTTGATTGTAGACCAACACGTCGCGGTAGTTGCCACACAGCACATCGATATGCGTTGGCATGTGGATCAGATGCCCGGCGTCGGGCGCAATCTCGCGTAGCCGGTCGCCCGCTCGCATCGCCCGCTGCGGGAACGGCGACATCTCCATAAGATGTACGTAGAGATGCAACAGGCCCGGGTGGTCCCACGCTGCGGGCTGATCGCGAAGCGCGCCTTCCAGCAGCTCCATTGCCTCCTCGGTTCCCGCACCCAAAGCAGGCTTGCCCGTCGCAAGGTCCCACATTTGCCAGGGCGTCTCATTCATGATCGCCTCGGCGAAAATCGTCCGCACCTCAAGGTCTTCCCGATGCGCCTTGAAGATAGGACGCATCGTCCGCGTAAAATCTTTGTCCCACTTCGACTGATCTTCGATCGCCTCGCGCTGCGGATAGCGTGCCGGCAGAGCCTTGATCAGCGCCGCCTCGACCGGCGTGACCCCATTCGTGCGCGCGACCGCGGCCTGCATTGCATCAAAGGCTGTTGCCAGTGCCTGCGCCTTTCCCGCGGGGTCGTAAAGATGCCAGGGCAAATTGTAGTTGGGTCCCGCAGCATACGCGATGCCCCAATGAGCCATCGCGCATTCGGCATCGTATTCCAACGCCTTCTGAAAACAGGTAATGGCTTCGCCGTGATTAAAGGCATAGACCCAGTTCAGTCCGTGATCGAACCATTTCTGCGCATCAGGAGAGCTGGTAGTGATGCGCCGCGTATATGCGCCAAGGTCGTAGTATGCCATGTTAGCCTCGTTCTCGAATTGTGTAGTAGTTTTGTCGATTTGCACGCGATGGTGGTCGAGCCCCGTGCAGCATCGAGCCCCGTGCATCATCTTGAAGCCGTCGCCAGATTGCGACCCGTCGCCCTCCCACCTGCATTCCGCCACGACCCGCAGCTCGCGCACCCTAGTCTCCCGGCGAGCTTGACATCGAACACTCGGCTTGCCGTGCGAACCCAGCGCCGCGCAGGCCAACACCAGCATAACAAACTATTCAGCCGCCGGAAATCATCGGTTAGGCGGCGAATCTGGCATTTGCACTGGTTGCGCAAGGCAGCAGCCGGCCACGTATTGCGATCTCCGAACCGTTGCGTTCCTCTCACACTGCACGAGCCTCAAAGCTTCCCCGACGCCGGTCCGCGAGCCAATATTCCTGATCGCAAGCATTCCTCGCAAAGGATATCAGTTTCTCCATTGCGCATCGCCGGCGTCGGCCGGGTCTCCTTCATGACGCCCCGCTGCGCTTGGCCGCTTGCTCGTCAAGGTTTCTCCCGATGCACCCTACCCTTTGCACCTGAGAATATTGCCCGGTGCGGCTATGATAGCGGGGACAAGAAATATCCAACGGCCAACCATAGGCGAAAGACGAATAACTGCGATGATTGGCAAACTTAGGCTGCCGGCGATATGTCGAATCGCTTTTTTAGCCTCGGTGTGCTATTTTTCGTCGGTTCTCCAGCGAGGGCGGCACAACGCATGATCCTTTGCGATTCGGCGGAACAGGTTGAGCAGGTGTTCACGCTGCAAACAGGCGAACAAACAACGCTTGAAGACGCAATCAAGGCAACGAACATACAGGCCGGGAGGAGCAACGCGTGCAGCAAGGCAACGGTGCTGGCCACACTCCTTGAAGTGGTGCGCGATATTACCATTCGATGAAAAGATATTCCATCGTCAAGGTTGTGATAACCGCGGTCTCCGATGGGCAGCGCATGCCGCAATTGCCTTTCTGAGATAATTTGGTGTGATGCCGGGAACGACGGACAAGGTGCCCGATGACGAAGGCGGCATCTGAGTATACCCGAGCGACCGGTGCAGTCCCGACGTGCGACGAAGCGCTGGAGTTCGCGGGGACGCCCCGATCTCGTACTCCTGTACCCTACTTCCTGCAGTAGCCAACCCCGCAGTAAGGGTGTGCCCACGTTCGTAACGAACCTCATCTTAGGAACGGGCGTCGGCTTGCC
>Ga0187783_10002446_pt1 | contig 13777 bp, 13 predicted proteins | sample 1015_SJ02_MP02_2_FD_132471 | JGI IMG/M metagenome (GOLD analysis project Ga0187783, IMG submission 132471) | Tropical peat soil microbial communities from peatlands in Department of Meta, Colombia - 1015_SJ02_MP02_20_MG | ecosystem: Environmental > Terrestrial > Soil > Wetlands > Peat | place...
GCGGGAGCCGGCAAGGATCAACTCGTTTTTCTTGGCGAGGGCGCGAGGTTTCGTTGCGCCTCTCCGGCGCGTTCCATGTGAACAACGCGCTCGCTGCCGCGACCGCCGCCACAGCTCTGGGAGTTGATGAGGATGCGGTGATCGAAGGGCTTCGACTGGCAGAGCCCGTTCCGGGCCGGTTCGAGATCGTCGAAACGAGAACACCTTTCACGATCGTCGTCGACTACGCGCATACGCCGGATGCCTTAAGGGCAGCGCTCGCGGGGGCGCGCGAGTTCGCGGCCACAGGCCGCGTCTTGTGCGTTTTCGGCTGCGGGGGGGAAAGGGACGTCTACAAAAGGCCTCAGATGGGCTCTGTTGCCGAGAAGTGTGCCGACGTCGTTCTAATAACCTCTGACAATCCTCGAAGCGAAGATCCGATGGAGATCGTCACTCAGATCAAGTCAGGTCTGGAGCATCCGGACGCGGCGATCGTGGATCCCGACCGGCGCGCCGCTATCGCGAAGGCCGTTGGGCTGGCGCGTCCGGGCGACGTCGTCCTGATCGCCGGTAAGGGACATGAGACGACGATCGAGCAAGGTGGCACGACTGTGGCGTTCGACGACCGGATCGAGGCGGCGGGCGCAGTGAAGAGTCTCTCGGATAGACCATGGCGCGGCCAGACCTCGTGAACGGCGCGACCTCGTGATAAGCCTCATGACTGCCGGGGGTGTGGCGCTCTGGGTCGCCGCACTCGGCACTCCGTTGCTGATCAGATGGTTGGCGCGCAACCGAATAGGCCAGCAGATCCGCGAGGACGGTCCTCGCATGCACCTTGCCAAGGCAGGCACTCCCACAATGGGAGGCCTCGCGATGTTGGTGGCGTTGTTTGCCGGTTACACGGTGGCGCACGTAACCAGAGTCGTTTTCACAGGGTCGGGAATTCTGGTTGTCCTCGCCACTTTCGCATTCGGAGGCATCGGATTGGCGGACGATTGGATCAAGGTCCGTCACAGGCGGAGCCTTGGTCTCAACAAGCGGGCGAAATTGGGTGCGCAGATCCTCGTCGCCATCGGGTTCGCTCTGGGGGCAGAGCACTGGGCGGGAGTCCACACGACGCTGGCATTCACACGTTTTGATTCGCCGGGAATTCAACTCGGGAGCATCGGATGGATCGCGTGGGCAGTCTTCGTCATGGTGGGGACGTCGAATGCCGTGAATCTCACAGACGGGCTCGACGGGCTCGCGTCGGGATCGGCGACGTTCTGTCTCGCGACCCTCGCCGTCATCGGGTACTGGCAGTTCCGCCACTTCTCGATTTATCACCTCGCGGGCTTCACCGCCCTCGATCTCGCTCTCGTCGCAGTGGCGCTCGCTGGGGCATGTCTCGGGTTCCTGTGGTGGAACGCGGCTCCAGCCCGAATTTTCATGGGTGACACCGGGTCGTTGGCGGTGGGAGCCGGCTTGGGAGGCCTCTGTCTGCTGATGAGCATTCCCCTTCTTCTTGCTGTGATCGGTGGCCTGTTCGTTTTGGAAACCCTGTCCGTCTTGCTTCAGGTGATCAGCTACAGGGTCTTCAAGAGGCGAATCTTCCGCATGGCGCCACTGCATCACCACTTCGAGTTGGTCGGCTGGCCCGAAGTGACCGTGATCGTGAGGTTCTGGATACTTGCGGGTCTCTTCGCTGCGCTCGGGCTCGGGATCTTCTATGCCGACTTTCTCACGGTCTCTGGCCTCAGATGATCCGCAACGCAGTCCTATTCGAGCATCCCCCAACTAGATGCGTGACTGCTGAGAGGCTGTTGAGATGGCTGCGGGACCCCCGAACGGATCAGACGTGAGGCCCGCACGATGACTAGGGGCGACACCGCCGCAGCACGCAGTCGGCAGATCACCGAGAGACGCGACCCATCGGTACGAGCCGCTTCTCACCTGCGCCTCGTCGGAGGAGGTCGCGCGAGCGAAGGGCGAGACCCGACAACGAGGTCCGTCGAGCGCTTTGACTCGATTCGGACGCGGAGCGCGATCCTTCTTCTCGTAGGGGTGTTGTGCGCGATAGGTCTCGTGATGGTGCTGTCTGCTTCCGCCTACACGTCGTTCGAGTACTACGGGTCGGTTTGGACGATCTTCGAGCGTCAAGTCCTCTGGATGGGGGTAGGGGTCATAGCACTGTTCGGGTCGTGTCGACTGCCATATGAGCGATGGCGTCGGCTGCGGGTGCTACTCCTGTTCGGCTCCTTGGTCTTGCTCGTCGCCGTTTTGGCGCCGGGAGTGGGCGTCGTGTCGGGCGGTTCGAGCAGATGGATCGGAATCGGGCAATTGCGAATCCAGCCCTCCGAGCTCGTCAAGCTCGCTCTTGTCGTCTTCGGGGCCGATCTCATCGCGCGCAGAGTTGACCGTGCTCACGAAACGGGTGCGGTGACCGCACCACTGGTGATCGTCACGCTGGTGGCTGGGGTGCTGCTCCTGGGTCAACCGGACATGGGAACTGCACTGGTTCTTGCGTGCATCTGCTTCGCGCTCCTTTTCGCCGGAGGCGTGCCACTGCGAACGCTCGCTCGCTTGCTCGCCGGGACCGCTTCTCTCGCCCTCCTTCTCGCTTTGGTGGAGCCATACCGCCGTGCTCGGCTCTTGTCGTTCCTGCACCCCCTCCAGCAGAGAAACGGCTCGGGTTACCAGGTGGTCCAATCGTTGGTGGGTCTGGGCAACGGCCACCTGTACGGGTTGGGCCTCGGGAACGGACGTCAGAAGTGGGGACTTTTGCCGAACCCGCACACTGATTTCATTTTCTCGGTGATCGGAGAGGAGACGGGTCTCATCGGCACTCTGGTCGTCCTGGCCCTGTTCGTGGCTCTTGCTTTCTACGGGCTGAGGGCTGCCACCCGTGCCCCTGATCGATTCGCGAGCCTCCTAGCCGTGGGCGCGACCGCGTGGATAACTGTTCAGGCTGTGATCAACATCGGTGCAGTGATCGGCGTGCTCCCGGTCACCGGCATACCCCTGCCGTTCATATCCTTCGGAGGATCCTCGCTTGTGATCACGATGGTCGCGGCGGGCATTTTGGCGAATGTGGCCGGATATGAGAGAAATCCGCGAATCGTTTCCGCGCACCGAGTGCCATCTGTGCCGCGGCGCAGTCGCGTGTGAGTCCTCGTCGATACGCGTTGGTCGCCGGTGGCGGGACTGCGGGTCACGCGATGCCGGCTTTGGCAGTCGCGAGAGCCATCGCACAGCGGCGCGGAGCGGGCAGCGTCGAGCTCGTGGGTTCACGCAGAGGGGTCGAAGCGACTCTCTTGCCGGACGAGGGGCTTCCCTACGAGCTTCTACCCGGTCGGGGATTTTCCAGGCGCGTCAACTTCTCGAAGCTGGTCGACAATCTGGGAGCTCTCGCGGGATTGGCGTCTGCGACGCTGTCGGCCTTGCGGATAGTTGCAAACCGTCGCCCGGCCGTGGTCGTCGCGGTCGGTGGGTACGCGAGCGTGCCGGTCGCGTCTGCAGCTGTGATGTTTCGGATCCCGCTCGTCCTCGTGAACATCGATTCTGTTCCCGGCGCGGCTAACCGGCTTTTCCAGCGTTTCTCACGAGCATCGACCGTTGCGTTTGCAAATACTCAGATGGCGCGGGCGGTGGTGACAGGGGCACCGGTGAGAAGCGAGGTGCTATCCGTCGACCGGTCTGACCCGAGTTCGAGCTCTGCTGCAAGGGCGGCGCTCGGCGTACCGCCGCACGTACCGCTTGTCGCCGCGTTTGGCGGTTCGCTTGGGGCCAAGCAGATAAACGAGGCCGTACTCGCGCTCTGCGAGCTATGGTCCGAGCGCAGTGATCGGGCTATTTACCACGTCGTCGGCAGACGGGATGCAGGGTGGGCTGCAGCGCAAGCGCGACGAATGCACGACGACCGTGGGCCGCGCAATGAGAGTGTGCCGGGCGACGAGGGTGCGCCGGGCAGCGAAAGCGTGTGGCGCGACGAGAGGAGTTCATCGGGTCACGGGCTCGACGGAGCCGTTTTGTTCTACAAGCAAGTTCCTTACGAAGCTCATATGGAGCTCGTCTATCAAGCGGCGGACGTCGCGGTGTGTCGCGCGGGAGCCATGACGGTCGCAGAGCTTGCCGCGGCGGGACTTCCGTCGGTCCTCGTGCCACTTCCCGGAGCTCCTGGCGATCATCAGCTCGAGAACGCCAAGACGCTTGCTCAAGAAGGGGCAGCGATCGTTCTGTTGGACGAGGAGTGCACCGGCGATCGTCTGGCATCCGTGCTCGACGAGTTGCTCGCCGACCGGGCTACTTCGGAGGCTCGACTCGCCAAAATGGCGTCGGCCGCCTCGTCGCTCGCCAGACCGGGTGCCGCGCAAGCAATCGCTTCAGTTGCCGAGTTGTATGCCCGTCCCCGTTCAGCGGGTCCGAAGATCGCCAACGCCAACGAGGTGCGCGAGGCGGCGCGGTGAGGGCTCCAGAGCTGTCTCGTCCGAGGTCGATCCACGTCGTGGGTGTCGGCGGGGTTGGCATGAGCGCCTACGCGTCCGTTCTCGCAGCGATGGGACATCATGTGACGGGCAGTGACCTCAAGGCGTCGCCAGTGTTCGAGCGACTCCAGGCCGCGGGGGTAAACGTGACCGTCGGCCACGACACAACAAACGTCTTGAACGCGGACTTGGTGGCTGTTTCGAGCGCCGTGCCTTCCAATGACCCCGAGGTCGAAGAAGCCTCCCGCCTCGGGATTCCAGTGGTGTCCCGAGGCGAGCTGCTCGCGGCGATCACCGCGTCTCGGCGTTGCATCGCTGTGGCGGGAACACACGGAAAAACCACGACCACATCGATGTTGGCACTCATCATGGTCGAAGCTGGAATGAGGCCTTCGTTCCTAGTCGGCGGCGATCTGAACGAGATCGGCACCAACGCCGTGTGGGACGACGGTGAGTGGCTAGTCGTCGAATCCGACGAGAGCGACGGCACGTTTCTGAAGCTCCGACCGGAGATCGCAGTCATTACCAACATCGAGCCAGATCATTTGGACTACTACGGGGACGCGAATGCGCTCGAAGCCGCATTCGAGCGATTCGCGGAGAGCCGGTCGGGCCCTCTTGTGGTTGGAGGTGACGACAAGGCTGCGTCCTCAATGGGGCGGCGGCTCGGCGGTGATCTGGTCGGATCGGCCGAAGGAACGGACTGGAGGATCGAGGGCCTCGTGGTGAAGCGCGAAGGCTCTTTTTTCGACGTGATCCACGAAGCGACACCCGTCGCGACGATCAGCTTGCCGATCGCGGGTTCTCACAACGCGAGAAATGCCGCGGTCGCAGCTGTAGCAGCGCATTACGCAGGAGCACCGTTCGAGGCAGCAGAACGTGCTCTCGCTCGATTCGCTGGAGTCACTCGCCGATTCGAATCCAGAGGCGAGGCCAACGGGGTTGCGTTCGTCGACGATTATGCGCACCTACCGACCGAGGTCAGAGCAGCCCTCGAAGCGGCGCGGACCGGCGACTGGAATCGGATCGTCGCCGTGTTCCAGCCTCACCGTTTCAGCCGGACCCAAGACCTGTGGGAATCGTTCGCAGATGCGTTCGCGGACGCTGACGTCGCGGTGGTTACAGATGTTTACGCAGCGGGCGAACGCCCACTTCCGGGTGTGACTGGCAAGCTGATCGCGGACGCGGTCAAAGACGCACACCCCGAAGCCGACATCAGGTACGTCGCCGGACGACAAGAGCTTCGCGAGAGCCTCTCCCACGAGCTTCGTCCCGGCGACCTGTGCTTGACGCTCGGAGCAGGAGATCTGACTTCGCTCGCGGACGAGCTCCTCACGGAGCCTTCGTGGTGAACGAACCGGTTGGTGGCAGCTACCGCCGAGACGTTGAGTTGGACCGCCAAGCCATCGAGGCGCTCGCCGGGTCTCTGGGCTCGATGGCCACGAAGGATCACCCGCTCGGAGCGTTGACCACTTACCGGGTCGGCGGAACCGCAGCACTGGCCGTGACGGTTGATTCTCGTGCGGATCTCGTCTCCGTTCACCACGCGATCGTCCACGCGCAAGCGCGCATCCCCGTCCTGGTGATGGGAAAGGGTTCGAATCTGCTCGTGGCCGACACCGGGTTTCAAGGATTGCTGGTGATCCTCGGCAAGGAGCTCTCAGCAATCGACATCGAGGACACCGCCGTGCGAGGTGGCGGGGGGGCCGGGCTACCCGTGTTGGCCCGACGCTCCGCCAGCGCTGGGCTGCATGGGCTGGAGTGGGCGGTCGGCGTTCCGGGGTCGGTTGGGGGAGCGATCAAAATGAACGCCGGAGGACACGGTTCGGACACAGCGTCGGTCCTGGATCGGTGCTCGGTCTTCGATCTCATCTCAGGTCGCGACTACGAAGCCTCTGCATCCGACCTCCACCTCTCTTATCGCTCCTCTTCTCTTCGCGCGAGCGACGTTGTGCTATGGGCCGAGTTCAGACTCGCTCGAGGAGACAGGTCCACGGCCGAAGCCAAGGTGGCGGAAGTGGTCCGCTGGCGCCGCGAGCATCAACCAGGAGGCTCCAACGCGGGGTCGGTCTTCACCAACCCCCCGGGCGACTCTGCCGGGAGGCTCATCGATTCGGCAGGATTGAAGGGCGTCCGCGTTGGTACGGCCTGCGTGTCGCCGAAGCACGCCAACTTCATACAGGCCGACGAGGGCGGGTCGGCCGACGACGTCGCCAGGCTGATGGCTTATGTCCAACGGTGTGTCGCCGAGAGGCTCGGCGTTGAGCTCGAACCAGAGGTGCGAATGATCGGCTTCGAGGGAGCCGGAGGAAAGAAGGGGGAGCAGTCCCAGAACCCTAACCCTCAACCTCAAGTACAGAGTCATAGTTCCGGATCCGGGTAGGTTCCTGCGCCCGGAGCATGACGAGACGAAGGCTGAACGAGACGAAGGCTGAGATGGAACCAAGGATCCTCGAGCGAAGGGAAGAGGTTCGAAGACGTCGTCGCCGCGTCTGGTGGCGCGGCCTGTGGACACTTGTCGTCGTCTCGGTCCTTGCATTGGCGGCGGTGACGCTGCTTCATTCCTCTCTCTTTTCCGCACGCCATATCGTCGTGCGGGGCGCACTCCACACCACGGCGGCGCAACTGGAGTTCGCGGCTGGCGTGGAGCACCATCCCCCCTTGATCGACGTCTCCCCGGGTTTTGCCTCAGCCATGATCGAGAGGCTTCCGTGGGTGGCTCAGGCTTCAGTAGTTAGGGACTGGCCCGACACCTTGAGAATCACGATCAGCGAACGGATGCCGGTCGCTGCCGTGCCCGGAGCGGGTCGCACCGCTCTCGTTGACGCCTCGGGACGGGTGCTCACCTGGGTCGCGGCTGCGCCTAGCGGAATAGTCGTGCTCGAATCCCCCGCATCGGCAAAAGCTCCCGGCAGCTTTTTGGGGCCAGAGGCCACACCGGGTCTGCGCGTGGTGTCAAACCTTCCGCCCGTCCTCCAAGGAAGGGTCAAAGCAGTGATTGTCGACCCGTCTGGATCGGTTACGCTCGATCTCGGTAACGGCGTGTCGGCCCTACTCGGCCCGCCCACCGGGCTCACCGCCAAATTCGAATCGCTCGCGAGCGTTCTTGCGGGCGCGCCTCCTTCAGGCCCCTCGGTCATAGACGTGACGGTGCCGGGTGAGCCGCAAGTCGGTCCTGCCCCGGCTCGGTGACCTTCGTGTGGCCCTCGGTCTTGTTTTCGGCCTGCTTGACCGGTTTCCCCCGACCGCCGTATCGTGTGCTCGGCTTCGACGTGTCACGTGTGAAGCTTTTGTCGAGGGTAAGGCCGTCACGCGATGCCGACCCGTCCAGAGTCAGGACCGGGCGTTGACGAGCAGGTGGGAACTGGGCGGCGAGGAAATGGTTCCCGGGTGATGGGGCAAGGTGAGTCGATGTCCGGTCCAGCACAGAGCAACTACTTCGCAGTTATAAAGGTCGTTGGGGTCGGCGGCGGTGGTGTCAACGCGGTCAATCGAATGATCGAGGCTGGACTCAGAGGGGTCGAGTTCATTGCCGCAAACACCGACGCACAGGCGCTTCTCATGAGCGACGCGGATCTCAAACTCGATATCGGCCGGCAATTGACGCGGGGCCTTGGAGCCGGGAGCGATCCCGAGGTCGGACGCCAAGCTGCCGACGAACACCGGGGTGAGATCGAAGAGGCGCTCAAGGGCGCGGACATGGTCTTCATCACCGCCGGTAAGGGCGGAGGTACGGGCACAGGGGCTGCACCGGTAGTCGCGGAGGTGGCGAAGGCGGTCGGTGCCCTTACGATCGGTGTGGTTACAAGACCTTTCTCGTTCGAAGGTAGACGCCGCTCTGTTCAGGCCGAAGCGGGGATTCAAAACCTAAAGGAGAAGGTCGACGCGATCATCATCATTCCCAACGACCGGCTCCTCACGGTGTCGACCGAGAAGACCTCGATGGTGAACGCCTTCAAGATGGCGGACGAAGTCCTTCTTCAGGGCGTGTCCGGGATAACCGACCTCATCACGGTACCCGGCCAGATAAACACGGACTTCGCGGATGTCCGCATGGTCCTCTCTGATGCAGGGACCGCGATCATGGGGATAGGAAGCGCTTCGGGAGAAGGGAGAGCGGTGAACGCAGCGCGCGCGGCGATCACCAGCCCGCTCCTGGAGGCGTCGATCGAGGGCGCACGCGGGATCCTCGTGAATATCGCGGGGGGTCCCGAGCTCGGCTTGTTCGAAGTGAACGAGGCCATGGAGATAATCCATGGAGTCGCACATCCCGATGCAAACATCATCTTCGGCAACGTCATCGACGACGCGATCGGCGACGAAGTGAGGGTGACTGTGATCGCGGCCGGGTTCGAGCGTTGGGAGCAAGGGCACGGAACCGAGCCGAAACCGAGCGAGCGGAGCCAAGTGCTCGGGCTCGACTCGGTTAGAGAGGACATTTTCGCATCCCCGGGCGAAAACGACGATGCCCTCGAACTTGGCGACGACGAGTTCGACGTCCCCTCTTTTCTCCGCTGACACGTCTGCCTTCGCTCCGGTCTTCGCGCTGAGCGGGCGTCCGAACGGTGGTCTTTACGCGTACCAGCTACGGTGCCGATCTGGTGGCTCGCACGGCGAGGCGGATGGGAGACGGGCCTGTCCTCGCGAGTTGGACGGGTCGTTCCGAGGGAGACTTGAGACAGATCGGCCTTACGATCACCCCTCGATCGGATGTCTTTCGCGTCAGGCAGACGCACGGAAACGAAGTCGTCGTCGTCGATTCGAAGGATTCTTTCGGCCCGTCCGCGTCCTCTTGGTCGTCCCAGACAGCCGATTCGGCGACGGCATGGCGACTCGGCGAGGACGGGTTGCCCCCCGAGGGCGACGCGCTCGTGACGTCCCAAGCCGGGGCGCGTTTGTGCGTCCTCGTGGCGGATTGCGCCGCCGTGGCACTGGGATCACGACAAGGTGTCGCAGCAGCGGTACACGTCGGTTGGAAGGGTCTCGCAGCGGGAATTCTCGAAAAGGCTGTCGACGTCATGCGATCGATGGGCGCCACGGAGGTGTCGGCGGGGCTGGGACCGTGTATTCACCCTTGCTGTTATGCATTCTCGGTCGAGGACCTCGACCCGATCGTCCAGAGGTACGGTCCCTCGGTGAGGGCGAAGACCAGTTTGGGCCAGCCGGCCCTTGATCTTCCTGAAGGTGTTCGGTTGGCGCTCGACTCGGCTGGCATCCCGTTGCTCTTCGAGGCCGAGAGCTGCACTGGATGTTCGTCCGGGTTCTTCTCTCACCGCACCCGAGGCGAACCGGAGAGACAGGCTTTGTTCGTGTGGAACGAAGGGTAGTACCGCGGTCGTGGGCGGACCTGGTTCGAGCGACCTTGGAGCCGCAGTCGTTCTCGAGGCGATGATCGATCGCATGGAGGTGCTCAGCCGGCGGATCGAGTCGTGTGGCAGGGATCCCAAAGACGTTCAGGTCGTCGCAGTGACCAAAGGAATGCCGGCAGCCACGATCGTCACGGCTCTTCGCGCAGGCCTTTCCGAAATCGGCGAGAACTACGCCTCTGAGCTTCTCGCCAAGGCCTCCGATCTCTCTGGCGCAAGCGCATGGACGAAAGAGGGTGGCTCAGATGCAGATGAAGATGACCTCGAGGCAAGTGAAGATGACCTTCGGGTCGCCCACGGTGACAAGCCCGAGGATCAGCGGTGGACGACTGTTCCCCGTTGGCATTACCTCGGCGCAATACAGCGTCGCCGTGTGAAACTGCTCGCTCCTTTGGTGTCGTGTTGGCAGAGCGTGTCCCGGGCGGTCGAAGGGAAGGAGATCGCAGCGCACGCACGAGGCGCAGGCGTTTTCGTCCAGATCAACGTCGACGGGGCACCGGGACGCAACGGATGTCGACCCGACGAAGCACGTGGACTCGTCGATTCACTGCGGGCGGATGGGTTGAACGTGAGGGGACTCATGGTAGTGGCCCCTCAGGGTCCACCCGCCGTGGCGGACAGCGCTTTTGGCGCAGTGCAGGATCTGGCGGGCCAGCTCGCCCTAGCCGAGCTTTCCATGGGCATGTCCGAAGATCTGGAGATAGCACTGCGAAGGGGGTCGACGATGCTGCGCTTGGGTCGGTCTCTTTTCGGTCCCCGGCCGTCCGAGGTCCGATGACCGGATGTCGCGACCGGTGTCCAAAGGATCGCTCGCAGCCACCATCGTGCGTCTGTGTGCATCGCCATCGTCGTCATCCGAGGCACTAACCTGTCGCGCAGGAGGCGCGCAATGGCGGCTGGATTCATCAAGCGGGCCATGGTCTACCTGGGCCTGTCTGACGACGAGTACGACGAGTACGACGAGTACGAACCGCGTACGAGCGTCGCACCGCGTGTGACGCCCCGATCGTCCGTCGAGGAGCCCGAGGAGCAAGCGCCGGCTATGCCCTCGACGATCAGAACACTTCCGAGAGAAGAGCCCACAGGGCCGTCGAGCGCAGTAACCCCCAGGCCCGCGGTCATAAGGCCGGTGGCTCCCGAGTCAGGTGCGCGGGTGCACGTGGTAGCACCGACCCAGTTCGGCGATGCGCGCCACATCGCGGACCGACTGATGGCGAACCAACCCGTGATCGTGAACCTCCAGGTAGCTGACCGCGAGCTGATGCGGAGAATGATCGACTTCTGCAGCGGTGTCACGTACGCGCTCAGCGGGAAGATGGAACGGGTGGCCGACAAGGTGTTCCTCGTAACGCCATCCAACGTCAAGGTCTCGGCTGAAGAGCGTCAGCGACTGCAGGACAACGGGCTCCTGCGCCCCTGAGCGCGTCGGAAGCTGACCTGAGGGACAGTCCGTGATACGCAGCGTCGCCCTCGCCGTTGTCGAGGCCTACATAGTCATACTCATAGCCAGGGCGCTGCTCAGTTGGTTTCCTGCGGCCCCCGGGTCCGCTCTCGAGCACATCGTCAGGGTGCTGGATCGACTCACAGAACCCGTGCTCGCGCCGGTACGTCGGATTCTTCCGCCGATACGCGCCGGAGGAATGGGAATCGATCTGTCGATCATCATCGTCCTGCTGTTCCTTCAGATCGTCGTGGTCAGACTGATCGTCGTCTACCTCTGATTCCCTGTACCGCATCCTTTGACCAGCGACTACTACGCGCATGACAGGCAACTCCCGCCGCAGGCGAGTCGGCTCCAAGCCTCCGCTGGAACCATCCAGTCGGGCCGCCGGAGGACCAGTTCCATCCCGGCAACGTGAAGCCGGCCTCGCTAGGATCGGCTCACATGGACAACCCCCAGTCGAGTAGCCAGCAATCCAGCCTCGACAGCCTTCGGACGGTCGAATTCCGGCAGACGCTGCGGGGCTACCACATCGAGGACGTCGATGATTACCTGGAGCGCGTAGCCGTAGAAGCCGAGGCGTTGCAGGAGCAACTTCGCCAAGGAACCGAGCTTCTGCGCCAAGCGGCCGAGCGGATAAGCACGCTGGAGCAGCAGGTACAAGCGGGGTCGCAAGCACCGGTCGTGTCGGACGACTCCTTGCAGCGGACGCTCCTTCTCGCTCAGCGTTTCGTCGACCAGACCCAGGCTGAAGCGGAGGCGCAGGCGAAGCAGACGGTTTCTGACGCAGACGAACGGGCTCACACGATTTTGCGCCAAGCAGAGGAACGAGCTCGGCTCATGACCGAAGAGGCCGAGAGGACGTTGCGTGAAGAGGTGAGCCGCCTCGAAGGCATTCGCAACCACCTCGCCAGCGACGTCGAGACCATCGCTCGTCATCTCGAAGGAGAGCGAAACCGTCTCAGAGGTGCGCTCACCGACATGGTTGCGTGGGTCGACGAGCACGTACAACCTGCGGCTTCGCTTCTCGGACGGCCGCCGTCCCAGAGTCCGCCCCCCCAGGCCCCGCCGCCGCGTACTCCAGCAGCCAACGGGGACGAGCAGATGGCACAGCCTCCGCCGCCAGAGGCCTCGCCACAGACCCAGTCGAATACCCAATCGAACAACGTCGACGAGTCCCCTGGGGGACAGTCGAGCGAAGCCCAGTCGGCGCAGAGTTCCTCCGAAGCACAAGGTCACGGCGCGCAGGCTGCAACGAGCGCGCGCTCGACCGAAGGAGTATCGACCGCAGCACCCGCTTGACCGAAAGTTCGCCACCGGCCGAGCCGGCTCGAATCCACGCCGACTCGAATCCACGCCGTCGAACGCTCGTCTTGGACGCGGGGCACCCGCACGTGGATTGGCGTTGATCGAGTGACCTCTGGCATTTTTGTGGTACGCGGACCGGGATCGGCCGACGAAGGGGGGGCGCGAGGGCAATCGGCCCCCTCTCGTCGCGTAAAGGCTCCGACCGGAGGGAGCCGACAATGGATCGGCGGTTGCGCCCGACTTCCCTCCGGCCGGAAAATCGCAGGTCCTCGTCCTACCGGGTTGGATCGGCGGCGCGGTTACGAGGATTGATCGCAACTGTCGATGAATTCCCACTGCTTCGCTCGGACTGACGGTGCGAAACTCGCAGCGGTACGTCTGGGATGGTCCCGCCACCTCTCAGGCGGAGAGGGGACAAATCCCGGGGGGTTCCGCCCCCGCCTCGTGACCCTCCGGGGTCCCCTCCACTCGAAAGAGGTTGTTTCTAGCCGCTATTGCAATCGCAACACTGCGGTGCCGGTCACGTGGTCGCCGAGATCGCTCGCTGCGCGAAATGCGATTTCCACGACTTTCTCGTCGCCCTCTCGGTGAACTCCTGTCACATGACCTGTGTAGGTCAACTTGTGGCCGGGGAATACAGGAACACCCAATCGGATGGCCAGTCTTGACACCATTGCGTCGGGTCCGGCCCAGTCGGTTAAAAAACGGCTCGAGTAAGCGGTGTCGGAGAGGATGTTCATGAATATGTCCGGCGCGCCCTGTGCGTTGGCGAAGTCCCGATCGTGGTGCGCAGGCATGAAGTCCCGCGTTGCGATCGCACCAGCGACTATTCGGGTAGCCGTGACGTCGATCACGAGCGGAGGTATGACGTCTCCGACGGCGACTCCTTTCAAGTCGACTCTAGTGACCCTTGAGACGCTTGGATCACTCACGGCCACTCGCCGAAGGTTTGAATTTGAGGATGCGGAACGTCTGGCGACCGACGACTTCACCGGACCGATCGGTGTATGTGGTGACCCATGTAACGAAGCGGCCAGGACCCATCCTTGTTGCCTTTTCCTCTGATATCGATTCAAAGACGGTGAGTGCCGAGACCTCGTCGCCCGGCCTCAAATAGCGGAGGATCTCGAACTCGGAGTTGGTGGCCAAAGTGGCCGTGTAGCCCGCAGCGTCGAGCACCGAGAGAGGCGCTTCTCCATGTGGTTCGATAGGCGATCCAC
>Ga0187783_10002447_pt1 | contig 13772 bp, 26 predicted proteins | sample 1015_SJ02_MP02_2_FD_132471 | JGI IMG/M metagenome (GOLD analysis project Ga0187783, IMG submission 132471) | Tropical peat soil microbial communities from peatlands in Department of Meta, Colombia - 1015_SJ02_MP02_20_MG | ecosystem: Environmental > Terrestrial > Soil > Wetlands > Peat | place...
ATCGATGGAGATTGCGTTGATCACGCCGGTGGCGCTGGAGAAGGGGTTGCGGTTTGCGATCCGCGAAGGCGGACACACGGTGGGCGCCGGCGCCGTCACCGAAATCATCGAGTAGCCCATGCCCTCTGGAGAAAAAATTCGCATTCGGTTGAAGGCGTACGACCATCGGATTCTGGATCAGTCCACGCGGGAAATTGTGGACACAGCGCGGCGCACGGGCGCAGAAGTGGCGGGGCCGATTCCTTTGCCCACTACGATCAATCGCTGGACGGTACTGCGCTCTCCTCACGTGGACAAAAAGTCGCGCGAGCAATTCGAGATGCGCACGCACAAGCGGCTGATCGACATTCTCGAGCCGACACCGGACACGGTGGATGCGCTGATGAAGCTGGATTTGCCTCCCGGTGTGGACGTGGAAATTAAGGCGTTTGGCCGCGAGCACGCGGCGAAATCATAAAGAAGACGGGCGACGCACATGGCGGTCAACGGAATTCTCGGAATCAAGCTTGGAATGGCGCAGGTCTTCGGCGACGACGGCGCGGCCATCGGCTGCACGGTGCTGCAAGCCGGACCGTGCGTGGTCGTGCAACGACGCACAAAAGAAAAGGACGGCTACGACGCGGCGCAGTTGGGCCTCGTGGAATTCGTCAAGCCGCAGCGAATCAACAAGCCGATGACGGGCCACTTCAAAAAGGCAGGCGTCGCGCCGCTCAAGGTGCTGGGCGAGATTCGCATCGAGGATTCTGCAGACGAGACCAAAACCGGAGACCGCGTTCTGGTCGATCGCTTCGCGCCGGGCGATTTGGTGGATGTCGCGGGCGTGAGCAAGGGCAAGGGATTTCAGGGCGGCGTGAAGCGCTGGCATTACGCCGGCGGCGACGCGACACACGGCTCGATGTTTCATCGCGCGCCGGGCGGGATTGGAGCGAGTTCGTTCCCGTCGCGCGTTTGGCCCGGGCAACATTTTCCGGGTCACATGGGCAGCGACCGCACAACGGCGAAGAACCTGCGCGTGGTCAAGGTGGACGCGGAAGAGAATCTGCTTTTGGTTCGCGGCGCCGTGCCGGGACCGAGCGGCGCGTACATCGTGATCCGCAAAGCCAAGAAAAAGAAGAAATCGTAAGCAGACCGGAAGGAAGCGACGAAGATGCCGGTAGTGGACGTGAAGAATCTCGATGGGAAGACGGTAGGCCAGGTCGCGTTGGCGGACGCAGTGTTTGCCGCGGACGTGAATCCGCATCTGCTGCATGAAACGGTCCGCTGGTATCTGGCATCGCAGCGTGCGGGAACACACAAGACGAAAGGCCGCGGTGAAGTTTCGGGTTCGGGCAGGAAACTCTGGCGGCAGAAAGGTACGGGCCGCGCGCGCGTGGGTTCGATTCGCAGCTCGATCTGGCGGAAGGGCGGAACGGTGCATGGGCCGGTTCCTCGCAGTTATGCGTACCGGCTGCCGCGAAAAGTGTTTCTTGGCGCGCTGCGGTCCGCGCTGACCTCGAAACTCGCGGACGAAAAGCTGACGGTTGTCGAAGGATGGTCGCTCGCGACGCACAAGACAAAGGAATTTCGGCGTGTGCTGGACAAGCTCGATAGGAACACGAAGACGATTTTGCTTGTGGATGCCGCGGCGAACCGCAATCTCGAACTGGCGAGCCGCAACCTGGAAGGCGTGAAGCTGGTCTCGCCGCGCGGTTTGCAACCTTACGACCTGCTTCGGCATGACCGCCTGATGCTCTCGAAGGATGCCGCAGTGCATCTCGGAGAATCGCTCGGAGCGGGACGCGTGACGCCGGCAAGCGACGTTGTGCAAATTGCAGCGGCGGCGCCTGCGGTTCCCGAGACGAAAGTGAAGGCTGAAACCAAAGCGGCGCCTGCAGCCGCCAAGGCGAAGAAAGCGGCGGCGCGAAAGCCCGCTGCAAGCGCGAAGGCGAAGAAGAAACCGGGCAAGTAAGGGCGGTACAGAGGCAAGGACACGTAATGTCGCTCTCAGCGTTCCAAGTAATTCGGCGGCCGATCATCACCGAGAAGGGCCTCGGCGTAAAGGAGACCCATCGGACCGTCGTATTTGAGGTGGCGCGCGCGGCCACAAAGACGCAGATCAAGGAAGCCGTGCAGAAAGTATTCAACGTGAAGGTCGCCGAAGTGCGGACCGCGATCTACCACGGTAAATTTCGCCGGCGCGGCCGTGCGGAAGGGCACCGGCGTGATTGGAAGAAGGCGTACGTCAAGCTGGCGCCGGGCGAGAAGATGATCGAGTACGCGGAGAATCTCTGATTCGGGGATTCGGCGCCTGAAAGGCGTGACTGGGAAAGGCGAGCGGTCATGGCACTGAAGAGTTTTCGGCCGTACACAGCATCGCGGCGCTTCGCCACGATGCTGGATCGAAGCGAAATCACGAAGCAAAAGCCGCAGAAATCGCTGCTCGAGCCGAAGAAACGGTCGGGCGGGCGCAGCAATCGCGGCGATTTGACGGTCTGGCACCGCGGCGGCGGCCACAAGAAGCAGTATCGCACCGTGGATTTCCGCCGGGAGAAGAAAGGAATCCCGGCGAAGGTCGCGGCCATCGAATATGACCCGAACCGTTCGGCCCGCTTGGCGCTGCTGCACTACGCGGACGGCGAGAAACGCTACATCCTGCATCCGGTGGGGCTCGAAGTTGGAGCGACCGTGCAGACTGGCGAGGGCGCGGACATTCTTCCCGGCAACGCCTTGCCGATTCGATTCATTCCGCCCGGGACGCAGCTCCACAATTTGGAGCTGTACCCCGGCAAAGGCGGACAAGTGGTTCGTTCGGCAGGCGGCTCGGCGCAACTCCTCTCGAAGGAAGGCGACATTGCGCTGGTGAAGTTGCCCTCGGGCGAGGTTCGAAGGTTTGCCCTCGATTGCATGGCGACGATTGGCCAGGTCGGTAATCTGGACCACGAGAATGTGACGTACGGGAAGGCGGGGCGCACCCGGTGGCACGGAATCCGTCCTACCGTACGCGGCGTGGCGATGAACCCTGTGGACCACCCGCACGGCGGCGGCGAAGGACGCGTCAAGGGGAACCATCCGATGACGCCGTGGGCCTATCCGACGCTTGGCGCGAAGACGCGCCGCAGCAAGCGCGGGAATCGCATGATTGTTCAGCGGCGGAAGCCTTAAGGACGTAAAGAGTATTTGGCAATCCAGATCGCACTACGCAGGAGAAATAAAATGCACCCGACGCGGCGGGTTGAAGAGAGACACACGATGAGCGCATCGCGACGCAGAACGACACGTAGGTCGGCGCGAAGGCTGGCGCGGCAGGTGAAGCGCGTCCACGCGCCCGTTCCGGCAAAGCCCTCGGCGCGGCCTGTACCTCAGCCGCCGCAGCAGGTCCTTTATCGTCTTTGCAAGCCCGGATGGGCCGTGACGGTTGAAAAAGCGCCGCTGGCGCAGGGCACGCGATTTGTCTGTCCGTTTTGCCCGCTCTCCCACCGCGTGCCGGGGCCGGTTCGCGGGTTCCGGAAAGTGCGGCGCGCGCAGTGGATCAAGCTGCGCCGGGTGGAAGGATAAGGAAACTACATGGCACGATCGCTAAAAAAAGGCCCATTTATCGACGAACACCTGCGCGAAAAAGTGGACGCATTGAACTCGCGCAACGAGAAGAAGGTCATCAAGACGTGGTCGAGACGATCGACGATTATGCCGGAGATGGTGGGTCACACGATCGCGGTGCATAACGGGAAGAAATTCATTCCCGTCTACGTGACTGAGCAGATGGTGGGACATCGTCTTGGGGAGTTTTCCTCTACGCGAACCTTTAAAGGCCATGCGGTGAAGGCCGCTCTCGAGAAGGCTGCGGGTTTGGCTGGGACTCCGGGTGGAGCGCCGGGAACGCCAGGCCCTGCCCCCGCGGGCGGAGCGGCTCCCGCGGCGGCGCCGCCAAAGGCATAGGCGATGGCAACGGAAACGCATTCGGCACCGGTCATTGAAGCGCATGCGATGGCGAAGCACGTTCGTATGTCGCCGCAGAAGGCCCGGCTCGTCGTGGATTTGATTCGCGGCCATCGCGCCGAAGACGCGTTGCAGATCCTCCGATTCACGATGAAGCGCGCTTCTCGTGATGTCGAGAAGGTGCTGCGCAGCGCGATTGCCAACGCCGAACGCAAAGCTGAAGACGCCGGGGCGACGCTCGACGTGGATCAACTTTACGTCTCGCGTTGCTTCGTGAACGAAGGTTCGCGGTGGAAACGGCTTCGTCCGGCGCCGATGGGGCGGGCGTTTCGCTATCAGCGACGCACCAGCCACATCGTCGTCGCGGTGGCGGAGCACCATGTAGCAGCGAAGGAACGCATCGCGGCGGCGGCGGCCGAGGCGGAAGCGGACAAGGGAGTTCGTGGAGCGGTCAAGAAGGCGCGGAAGGCAATCGTGGGCCCGTCAAGGCCCGCGCGTAAACCGAAGAAGGCCAAGTAGGAGGAAGACTTGGGGCAGAAGACGCATCCGTACGGATTCCGGCTGGGCTACAACAAGGTGTGGAAGTCGCGCTGGTTCGCCGGAAAGGAATACGCCGACCTGTTGCACGAAGACGTTATTCTTCGGCGTCAACTGAAGGACCGGCTGAAGGCAGCGGGCGTCAGCTCGATCGACATCGAACGCGCTGCCAATAAACTCGTTATCCGCCTCTACACGGCGCGGCCGGGAATCATCATCGGCCGAAAGGGCGCGGAGATTGACAAGCTGAAGAACGAGATTCAGAAGCGCACCAAGCGTGAGGTGCACATCGACATTCTCGAAGTGCACCGGCCCGAGCTGGATGCGCAACTGGTCGCCGAATCGATTGCATTGCAACTCGAGAAGCGCGTCGCGTTTCGCCGGGCGATGCGAAAAGCGGTGGACTCGGCGCTGCGGTTCGGATGCAAAGGCATCAAGGTGCGCGTGGCGGGCCGTTTGAACGGCGCGGAAATCGCGCGCAAAGAGTGGTATTTGCAGGGGCGGCTTCCGCTGCAAACCCTCCGCGCGGACATCGATTTCGGATTTGCCCAGGCTTACACAACGTACGGCGTGATCGGAGTGAAGTGCTGGATTTATCAGGGGGAGAACATCCCCAATCGCGGGCAGAAGGCCCAGGCGCAAGCGGCAGCGGTCTAAGCGCGGAAGATTCTTAAGGACGACGACGATGTTGATGCCCAAGAAAGTGAAATACCGAAAACAGCAGCGCGGGCGGCGCTCCGGAAAGGCCTGGCGCGGCGGCGACCTCGCGTTCGGCGAGTATGGATTGAAGGCGCTTGAGACGGCGTGGATCACGGACCGTCAAATCGAAGCAGCGCGCGTCGCTATCACGCGCTTCATCAAGCGCGGCGGAAAACTCTGGATTCGTATTTTTCCGGACAAGCCGTTTACGAAGAAGCCGGCGGAAACCCGCATGGGCAAGGGAAAAGGCGCTCCGGAACGCTGGGTCGCGGTCGTGAAGCCTGGCCGCATCATGTTCGAGATGGCCGGCGTTGACCTGGCCGCCGCCACCGAGGCCCTCGAGCTTGCGGCACACAAGCTGCCGATTCCCACTCGAATCGTCAGCCGCGCGGGAGCCCTCTGATGCCGCGGCAAGCTGAAAAATTGCGCGATCAGGATACGAGCGAACTTCGCGCGCGCGAAAAGGAGCTGTCCGAGCAGGTTTTTCGCTTGCGGTTTCAACTGACGACGGGTCAGGCGGAGGCCGTCACGAAGCTTCGCGTGGCAAAGAAGGATCTCGCGCGGGTCAAAACGCTGCTGCATGAGCGCGCATTGAAGGAGTCTCATGGCAACTGAAGCACAGGGCTTGCGCCAGACGCGCCAGGCGCTCACGGGCGTGGTCACGAGCGCGCGTATGCAGAAGACAATCGTTGTAAAGGTGACGCGTTTGGTCCGGCATGCGCTGTATCAGCGCGTCATCCGGGTCTCGAAGAAATTCTATGCTCACGACGAAGAGGGCTTGGCTCGGCCAGGGGATACGGTGCGAATTGTCGAGACCCGGCCGATCTCAAAATTGAAGCGCTGGCGGCTGGCGGAAATAGTGGCGCGCCGCACTCGGGTCGAGTAGACCCGCCGCGACAGGAATCGAGGGAGCAGGGCGATGGTGCAGATGAGAAGTTGGCTGACGGTGGCCGACAATTCCGGCGCGCGAAAGTTGATGTGCATTTTGCCGGTGGGCGGCGATGCAGGCAGCCGCGCGGGATTGGGCGATGTGATCACGGCCTCGGTGAAGGAAGCGGCTCCTGACAGCCCAATCAAGAAGGGAAAAGTCGTGAAGGCGGTGGTGGTTCGCACGAGGAAAGAGCATCGCCGCAAAGACGGCACGTATATTCGGTTTGACGATAATGCGGCCGTGCTGATTAACGACGCGAACGAGCCGGTGGGGACGCGCGTGTTCGGCCCCGTGGCGCGCGAGCTGCGCGAGAAGAAATTCGCGAAGATCGTTTCGCTGGCGCCGGAAGTGTGGTGAGGAAAATGAGCCGAGTCGAAATCAAGCCGACCACAGCCGGTCTCCGCAGAGGCGATCAGGTGCGCGTGATCGCGGGGCGGGACAAGGGCAAGACGGGACGCGTGCTGTCCATCGACCCGCGCGGCCGGAAGATCACGGTCGAGCACGCGAACATCATCAAGCGGCACACGCGCGCGAACCCCTCGAAAAACGTCAAGGGGGGAATCGTCGAGCGCGAAGGGCCGATCGCAATATCGAGCGTGATGCTGCTCTGCCCCGGATGCAATAAGCACACGCGGATCGGGCACAAGGATTTGCCCGACGGATCGAAAGTCCGCGTCTGCCGCCGCTGCGGCACGACGCTTGAGAAGTAAGGCGAGGGTTGAAAGGCAATGAAGAGCCGACTCCGCGAACGTTACCGCACCGAGGCCGTGCCGGCGCTGATGAAGCGATTCGGGTTCAAGAACCCGATGGCCGTGCCGAAGGTCGCGAAAGTGGTGGTGAATATCGGACTGGGCGAGGCGAGCCAGAATATCAAGCTGCTCGACGTCGCCGCGGTCGAGCTCGGGCAGATCACCGGGCAGAAGGCCGTTATCACGCGCGCGAAGAAGTCCATCGCGAATTTCAAGATCCGGCGCGGGATGCCGATCGGCTGCTGCGTCACGCTGCGCGGGGACCGGATGTACGAATTTCTGGACCGGCTGTGCAACGTGGTGCTGCCGCGCGTGCGCGACTTCAAGGGGCTTTCGCCGAACGCGTTCGACGGCCGCGGAAATTACACGCTCGGTCTTCGCGACCAACTGGTGTTTCCGGAGATTGATTACACGCGCGTGGACAAAATCAAGGGCATGAACATTACGCTGACCACGACCGCGCACAACGATGAGGAAGGACGCGAGCTGCTGCGCCTTTTGGGCGTGCCGCTGCGCGCCTAGAGGAGAAACGATGGCGCGTACGTCTCAATTCGCAAAATTGCGCAGGAAGCCGAAGTACAAAATTCGTGTGCGGAACCGCTGCCGTGTCTGCGGCCGCGCGCGCGGATATATCCGCAAGTTCGAGATGTGCCGCATCTGCTTCCGCGGCTTCGCGCTGAGGGGAGAAATTCCCGGCGTGGTGAAAGCGAGCTGGTGAGCATGCAGACCGATCCCATCGCCGATTTTCTGACGCGCATTCGCAACGCGGCGCGCGCCAAGCACGCGCGCGTGGACATGCCCGCCTCGAAACTGAAGGTGGAGATTGCGCGGATTCTGAAGGAAGAGGGATACATTTCGACGTACAAGCTCGTCGAGGAAAATAAGACGCGACGCGTGCTTCGCGTGTTCCTCAAGTACACCTCGGATCGCCGCAGCGTCATCACGGATCTGCGGCGCGTCTCCAGGCCCGGCAGCCGCCGTTACAGCGGCTCTCTCGAAATCCGGCCCGTCGTGGGCGGGATGGGAATCAACATTTTGACCACCCCGAAGGGCGTAATGACCGGCCGCGCCGCGCGGAAGGCGCATTTGGGTGGCGAGATTCTCTGTGAGGTTTGGTAACCGGCCATGTCGCGCATTGGGAAGAAGCCGATTGTGGTTCCCGCGGGCGTGAAGGTGCAGATTGATGCCAGCCACGTCGAAGTGCAGGGCCCGAAGGGCAAAATGACGGTCGCGGTCCCGTCGGGGATTTCGTTTGAGCAGAAGGGCGCGGAGCTTCATGCCCTTCGGAAGACGGATGAGCAGCGCGCGCTCCACGGGCTGGCTCGGGCGCTGGTCGCCAATGCCGTGCATGGGGTCACCGAAGGGTTCAAGAAGGACTTGGATATCGTCGGCGTCGGATATCGCGCGGAATCGAAAGGGAAGTTCATTGCGTTCAGCCTCGGCTATTCGCACCCAATCGAATTTCCCGTTCCCGAGGGGATTCAGATTGCGGTGGAAAAGCAGACGCACTTGACGGTGACGGGCGCGGATCGCGCGAAGGTCGGTCAGGTGGCGGCCAATATTCGTGCGCTGCGTCCGCCGGACCCTTACAAGCAGAAAGGAATTCGTCTTTCCGGCGAACGGTTGAAGAAGAAGGCAGGCAAGGCCGGCGCGGCAAAGACCGGCGCTTGAGGCGAGGAGAGTTAGCGTGGCGACAGATCCAGTTCACAAACTATCGCGGAACGCCCACCGGCAACGCGTGCACCTTCGCGTGCGTACTCGCGTATCTGGCACGGGCGAGCGGCCGAGGCTCTCGGTGTACCGCTCCGCCGGCCATATTTACGCGCAAGTGATTGACGATCGCACCGGCAAGACGATTGCTTCCGCCAGCTCGATTGACAAAGAAACGCGTAAGGAACTTAAGGGCGGCGGAAACGTGGCTGCAGCCAAAATCGTCGGCCGCAAGGTGGCGGAGCGTGCGAAGGCGGCGGGAGTCGAATTGGTGGTTTTTGATCGAGGAGGCTACAAATATCACGGGCGGGTGGAGGCGCTGGCGCAAGCTGCGCGTGAGGCGGGGTTGAAATTCTAACGGCTATGTCCAAACACATTCTACGAGAGATGCTTGCAGTTCGCCGCCCGATTGAGGTCAGCGCGAACAATTTGAAGGATCAGGTCGTGGCGATTCAGCGCGTCACGAAAGTGGTTAAGGGCGGCAAGAACCTCAGTTTTTCGGCGCTGGTTGTCGTGGGCGATCAACAAGGCCACGCGGGCTTCGGCATGGGCAAGGCGCGCGAAGTTCCCATGGCGATTCGCAAGGCGATCGAGCAGGCGAAGAAGAACATGCTCCGCCTGAACCTGAAGGGAAACACGATTCCCCATCAGGTAACCGGTTTCTATGGTTCCGGCCAGGTTTTATTGAAGCCGGCGTCGGAAGGAACAGGGATCATCGCGGGCGGACCCGTTCGCGCCGTGATGGAGGTCGCCGGAATCAGCAATGTGCTGACAAAATCGATCGGCACATCGAATCCTCACAACGTCATCAAAGCGACCTTCGATGCACTGCTGCGATTGAAGGACGTCGGCAAAGTGGCTGAGGTGAGGTCAAAATCCATCGAGGATTTGGCGCAATAGCGCCGGAACGGTCCCGGAATGGCAAAGAAGAAATCAGGAACGCTTCGCATTAAGTGGATTCGCAGCTTCATCGGGTGTCCGGAGACGATGCGCAAGACGATTCGCGGCCTCGGGTTTCGCCGCATGCGGCAAGTGGTCGAGCGCGAGGACACGCCCGCGGTGCGCGGGATGATCGATAAAGTGCGCCACCTGGTCGAAGTCGAGCACTAGGGGAAGAAACATCATGGCCGTCAAACTCTCAAGTCTTCAACCGCCGCGCGGTTCCCGCCACCGGAAGGTGCGCGTGGGACGCGGTATGGGATCGAAGCTCGGCAAGACGGCGGGCAAAGGTAACAAGGGACAGAAGTCGCGCAAAGGGTATTCGCGCCGCCCCGGATTTGAAGGCGGCCAGATGCCGCTGCACCGGCGCATTCCGAAGCGCGGCTTTCACAACCCCTTTTCGAGGGAGTTCGCCGTGGTCAACGTCGCGAGCCTCAACAGTTTCGCCGCGGGAGACACCGTGACGCCGGAATCTCTTCTCGCTCTCGGACTCGTGCGACGCGCGGCGGCGAGCGTCAAGATTTTGGGGGAAGGCGAGCTGCAGCACGCCTTAACCGTGCGAGCGCACGCCTTCAGCAAGTCGGCGGCGGATAAGATCTCGAAGGCCGGAGGCAAGACCGAAGTACTCTCATGAACCAGTTTTTCGAGGCGTTTGCCAACATTTTCCGGATCCCGGACCTGCGCAAGCGGGTCCTATTCACGCTGTTCATTCTGGCAGTGTATCGCCTCGGCGCGTTTCTGCCGACTCCGGGGATCAATACGGACGTGTTGCAGCAGCTCTTCAGCCAGAATCAGGGGACGGTGCTGGGAATTATCGATTTGTTCAGCGGCGGGAATTTCCGCAAGCTGACGATTTTCGCCCTGGGCATCATGCCCTACATCACCGCCTCCATCATTTTGCAGTTGATGCAGGTCGTGTGGCCGTACCTGGAACGACTGCAGAAGGAAGGCGAGCTCGGCCGCAGGAAGATCACACAATACACGCGCTACCTGACGATTCTCCTGAGCGTGCTGCAGTCTCTTTCCATCGCGGCGACGTTGCAACGCGGCGGACTTGGGAATCAGCCGCTCGTGTATAACCCCGGCTGGGGCTTTACGCTCATGACCGTGCTGACGCTGACGACCGGCTCATGCTTCATTATGTGGCTGGGTGAACAGATCAGTGAGCGCGGCGTAGGCAACGGGATGTCGCTGATTATTTTTGCGGGCATCGTGGTCGGTTTGCCTCGCGCGGTGGCCGATTTATTTTTGAAGGTGAAACAGGAGCAATGGGGGCCGTTCACCGGCCTCGCGGTCATCGTTTTGCTCGGCGTGATGCTGGCAGTCATCGCTTTCATTGTGTTCGTCGAAGGCGGCCAGCGCCGCATTCCGGTGCAATACGCCAAGCGCGTCGTGGGCCGGAAGGTCATGGGCGGCCAGATGACGTATCTCCCGCTGCGCGTGAATTCGGGAGGCGTGATTCCGCCGATCTTTGCGAGTTCCTTGCTGACGTTTCCCGGAACGCTGAACCTGTTTTTTCAGAAGAAGGTGGTCGTATTCGACAAGCTGGCGACGGCTCTTGCCTGGGGCGAACCGCTTTACACCCTCGTTTACGTCACCTTAATCATCGTGTTCGCGTTTTTTTACGTCGGCATCGTATTCAATCCGACCGAGTTGGCGGACAACATGCGCAAGTTCGGCGGATTTATTCCTGGGATTCGGCCGGGGCGAAACACTTCGGACCACATCAATAAGATTCTTCGCCGTCTTACGTTTGTCGGCGGAGTTTACCTTGCGGCGGTTTGCTTGCTGCCTGAGTGGATGATTTCCGGAATCCACTTGCAGCATATTCCGGGCGCGATCGGCTCCTGGTTTGACAACCATATGTGGCGATTCGTGCTCGAGGGCCTGAACGTCAATTTCTACTTCGGCGGCACTTCTTTGCTGATTGTGGTTGGCGTCGCGATGGATACGGTTCAGCAGATCGAGGCGCAACTGGTGATGCGGAATTACGAGGGGTTCGTAAAGAAGGGGAAGCTCCGGAGCCGGAGGTATGGCTGATCTAGCGTCGGCCGGGCTTTTTGCCTCGCGCCGCGCCGTGATTTTGCTGGGCCCGCCCGGTGCCGGCAAAGGCACGCAAGCTAGATGTTTATCCGAGCACTATCGCGTGCCGGCGCTTTCCACGGGGGCGATGTTTCGCGCGCAAGTCGAGCGCGGAACGGAGCTGGGCAAGGAAGCCGGGCCGATCATTGAGCAAGGCGGGCTGGTTCCTGACGAGATTGTCCGGGCGATGGTGGAGGAGTGGATTACGAGTCCGGAGTGCACTGGGGGATTTATTCTGGACGGCTTCCCCCGGACGCTACCGCAGGCGATCGCCCTGAACGACATTTTGAACCGGCGCGGATTTGCCCGGCCGATCGTGTTTTTTTTGCAGGTGGAGCGTTCCAGATTGCTGCGCCGGCTGACCGGCCGGCGGACTTGCAGCATCGGCGGGGAGATTTACAACATCTATGATCTTCCGCCGAAGGTGCCGGGGCGCTGCGACAACGACGGCGGCGAGTTGCTCTTGCGGCCCGACGATCGCGAAGAGGTGGTTCGGCCTCGCCTGGAGCTTTACGACGAGCGAACCCGGCCGGTTGTGGACTACTACCGGGAACAGGGGATCTTGATCGACGTGGACGCGAATCAGGACCCGGACGGGTTGACCGAGCAGTTGTTCGAGATTTTGGGTCCGGCGTAGAACGATGATTGTTTGCAAGTCAGCGGCGGAACTGGAAACGATGCACCGCGCGGGCTTGATCGTTTGGGACGTTCTTGACGCGCTGCGGCGGGAGGTTCGTCCGGAGATGACCACGCTGGAGCTGAACGAGCTTGCGGAGCGATGGGCGATTGAGAAGGGCGCCCGGCCGGCGTTCAAGAACTATCGCGGGTACCCGGCGTCGCTGTGTACGTCGCTTAATCAAGAGGTTGTACACGGTATTCCCTCGGGAGACAGGCGCCTTCACAATGGCGACATTCTCTCGCTGGATTTTGGCGTGGAATACGATGGGTACTACGCGGACGCGGCCGTGACGGTTGCGGTGGGCACGATCAAGCCTGACCTGGAGAAGCTGCTCAGCGTCACGCGCACGGCGCTGGACTTCGCCATAGAGAAAGTTAGGCCGGGCAGCCGGCTGGGGGAAGTATCCGCGGCTGTGCAGAGCTGGGTGGAGAAGAATGGTTTCTCGGTCGTACGAGAATTTGTGGGCCACGGCATTGGGACGCGCATGCACGAGGAGCCGAACGTCCCGAATTACGGCGACCCGGCGCATGGGCCGAAGCTGCAAGAAGGAATGGTTTTCGCGATCGAGCCGATGGTGAACGCGGGACGCCCGGATGTGCGCGTTCTGGAAGATCAATGGACCGCAGTGACTGCGGACGGCAGTTATTCAGCGCATTTTGAGCACACGGTTGCCGTGACGTCGAACGGTCCCTGGGTGCTGACGCGGCCTCGCCAAGCGAGCGGGCCTTCGTGGTGAGTGGGAAATAGGAGTCATGGCGAAGCGACCGAACGAAGAAAGAAAACACGCGGACTCGGGAAATCCGAAAGAGGACGCGATTGAAGTCATGGCGACCGTGATTGAGCCGCTGCCCAATGCGATGTTTCGCGTCGAACTGGAGAACAAACACCAGGTGCTGGCGCACATTTCGGGAAAAATGAGGAAGAACTTCATCCGCATCCTCGCGGGAGACAAGGTCGCGGTCGAGCTTTCGCCGTACGATCTGACGCGCGGACGGATCGTTTATCGGTACAAGTAGCGTTGGATGGGGGCAGGGAAATGAAAGTAAGATCATCGGTCAAAAAAATTTGCGATAAGTGCAAGGTCATTCACCGGCGCGGCGTAGTGCGCGTGATTTGCAGCAACCCGAAGCACAAGCAGCGCCAGGGTTAGATCCGAAAGAAAGAAGGAGCAGGAATGGCAAGAATCGCAGGAGTGGATCTTCCGCCGCAAAAGCGGCTTTGGGTCGGGCTGACCTCGATCTACGGCATTGGTCAGCCGCGCGCGCGGGCGCTTTGCAAAAAAGCGGATGTCGATTACACGAAGAAGATCAAGGACCTGACGGAAGAGGAAGTGAACAGCATCCGCCAGGCCATTGAATCGGAAGGTCGCGTCGAAGGGGATCTCCGCAAGGAGATTCAGATGAATATCCGCCGGTTGATCGAAATTCAGTGCTATCGCGGCTTGCGTCACCGGCGCAATCTGCCGGTCCGCGGCCAGCGCACGCACACGAACGCGCGCACACGGAAGGGTCCGCGCAAGGGCGACGTCGCC
>Ga0187783_10002448_pt1 | contig 13771 bp, 19 predicted proteins | sample 1015_SJ02_MP02_2_FD_132471 | JGI IMG/M metagenome (GOLD analysis project Ga0187783, IMG submission 132471) | Tropical peat soil microbial communities from peatlands in Department of Meta, Colombia - 1015_SJ02_MP02_20_MG | ecosystem: Environmental > Terrestrial > Soil > Wetlands > Peat | place...
CAATCTGCAGGAGCGCGGTGAGGCGCCGCTCCCGGGCCGCGCCGGCCGTGTGCTGGAGACGCTGTATCATCCGTTCCTGCGTCGGCTACGCGACCTGCCCTACCCGCTCATCACCGCGGTCAATGGCGTTGCCGCCGGCGCCGGCATGAGCATCGCGCTGATGGGCGATCTCGTGCTGTGCGCGCGCTCCGCCTATTTCCTGCAGGCGTTCCGGAGGATCGGCCTCGTGCCCGATTGCGGCTCGACCTGGCTCCTGCCGCGGCTCATCGGCCGGGCGCGGGCGATCGAGCTGTCGCTCCTCGGCGAGCGGCTGCCGGCGGAAACCGCGCTCGCCTGGGGCCTCGTCAATCGCGTCTACGACGACGATGCGTTGATGGGCGCGGCGCGCAAGCTCGCGCAGGAGCTCGCCGCCGGCCCGACGGTGGCGCTCGGCCTGATCCGGCGCCTTTACTGGGAGAGCTCGGAGAACTCGCACGAGGAGCAGCTCGACCTCGAGGTCCGCTCGCAGCGCATCGCCGGCGCCTCGGCGGATTCCAAGGAGGGCGTGCAGGCATTTCTGGAAAAGCGGCCCGCGAAGTTTGCCGGGGTGTAGTTGTCCGTTTCGCACGAACTGGTGCGGACGGCCGGACTTGAACCGGCACGGGGTTGCCCCCAAGGGATTTTAAGTCTGTTCCCGCACCGTCAACTACCAAAAACTATCAGTTGGTAACGTGAGGAGAATCGCCGATTTTCCTTGCATAATGGGCCATATTAGAGTTAGCTACCGTCAACTTGTGGCAACAGCAAGCAGTTCAATTTTGTTGCCATAGCGTTGCCACGGGGGGACCAAATGGCCGAAGCCGCAACAGAGCAACGCAAGCTTACCGATCGTTATCTCCAGTCGCTTAAGGGCGTCAAAAACGGCGCTCCTTATGATGTTCGCGACAACGAGGTGCGAGGCCTTCGCGTCCGCGTCATGGGAACGGGCGAGAAAACATTCGTTTTGCTTGCTCGCTTCAGCAAAGATTCACACCCGACGCGCCGGGCGCTCGGCGCCTATCCGGTGCTCAGTCTCGCCGAGGCGCGCGACAAGGCGATTGCCTGGAAGAAGCTCATAAAGAAGGGCGTTGATCCGGCACAGGCAGAGGCGCGCAAGCGGGAAAATTCGTTTGCCGCCGTGGCCGAGCAATTCATCGCCTACATTCATCGGCAAAAGCTTCGCACCGCGGACGTGATGGAGCGCAATCTCCGCGACACATTCATCAAGGATGCAAAATGGGGACCGCGGCCCGTCGCCGAGATCACCGCGGCCGATGTCAAGCGCGTCATCCGCAAGGCCGTCGAACGCGAAGCGACCTATCAGGCGTTCCATGATTTCGCGCTTATTCGCCGGCTGTTCAATTGGGCGATCGGCACTGACGACTATGGCTTGCAGGTCAATCCGTGCGATCGGCTCGGCACCAAGGATTTGATCGGCGAGCAATATGCACGCGACCGCATACTGAGCGACGACGAACTACGCGCGTTGTGGCGCGCGACCGAGCGCCTTGGTTATCCCTATGGGCCGCTCTATCGCTTGCTCGCACTGACCGGCTTGCGGCTCGGCGAGGCGTGCGGAGCGCGTTGGTCCGAGTTTGACCTCGCCCGGAACGAATGGACCATCCCGGCCGAGCGAATGAAGAAGGTCAAGGGCGGTCCCAAGGCATTCGTGGTCCCGCTGACCGACGCTGCGATCGAAGTGTTAAGCACTCTGCCCCGCTTCAATAGCGGCGATTTTCTTTTCTCGAACAACTATGGCAAGCGCCCGCTGCGGCCGAACCTGTTCAGCGATCCCAAAGAGCGACTTGACCGGCTCATGCTGGACGAGCTCCGCAAGACAGCCCCCGATCCCGAGCGCGTCGAACTGCCCGACTTCGTCAATCATGACATCCGCCGCACTGTGCGGACGCATCTTTCAGCGCTGCGCATTGCCGAAGAAGTCCGCGAGGCAGTGCTCGCCCATGCGCGGCCGGGCATCAAGGGCGTTTACGACAAGTATGGTTATATCGAAGAAAAGCGCGAAGCCCTGGCGCTATGGAATGCGCGGCTACGGTCGATTGTGGAGCCGCCACCGGCCAACGTTGTGCAGCTCGAGCGCGTGCGGGCGTAACTCCCGCTCCCATGTCAAAAATCGGCGAGCGATACCGGAATGGCCGCCTCCGATACTGGGAGGCACTCCTCGAGATTGCGATCAAAAAATATAGAATTAGCCGCGACTATCTTCCGACAAAGTGGTCATGGGAAGCCGAACAATTGATCTATGTACTGATCGGTCAACGGTGCCACCAAAGGGGGCGCCCTGGGCCGAACAGGCTATTGCCAGCCGATTTCGACAAGCTTGACGGGTTTCATAGAGCCGGGCACCAGGCAGTTCAACGTGAGCTGAACCGGCCTCGTAAACCGGGACGGCCAAAGGGCTCTTCCAATCAAGTGCATGCATCAGCAGTGACAGAGAGTGCAAAAAAGAAACGCCGGCAGCGCGCCAACTTGTGGAACCCCGCTTTAGACGACGACGAATGGAATCGCCGTTCAATAGCCGGATGGCGAAAAAATTCCCCGGCAAAGAAATGCAGTGAATATTTGTCGCCTAGCGCATATTATCACTAATTACCTATACCGCGTCCTGTCGCTGCGTGTCTGCAGCTAGCGAATGAGGACACGGACAATGCGGATACTTTCAGCCGACGAACTGAAAAAGCAAAAGGGCGTCAGGTTCTCCAACGTCCATCGTCTTGACCTCGAGAAGCGGGGCAAATTTCCAAAACGCATTCGACTCGGCAAACGACGCTACGGCTATTCAGACGCTGAAATCGACGCTTGGCTCGAGGCGCGCGCGGCTCTTCGCGAGGCTGCGGGATGAAAAAGAGCCCCAGCGCTGGCCGGGGCTCAAGTGGTGATGCAGAGAAAAACGCAAAACTTATCTGCGCTCCATTTTCTAAAAACGCAAGCCACCGGCCTAGATTTTTTCCGCCTGAGTATTGCTCCGCGATCGTTCGGTCACGGACAGGCCAGACTGTAACGCTGCCACGCGTCCGGTGCCTCGAGGAGGACGCGCCATGAGCGGCCGCCGATCCCGCGACAAGGGCAACCGTGCCGAGCGCGCGCTTGTCCGCTTCCTGCAAGATCATGGCTTCGCCGCCGAACGCGTGCCGTTGAGCGGCAGCGCCGGCGGTCGCTTCACTGGCGATCTCACCGTGCCTCTGCTCGGCGTCGACCGCACCGTCGAGGTTAAATGCCGCGCCACCGGATTCCGCGAGTTGTACCGCTGGCTCGAGGGCCGCGACTTGCTGATCGTCAAAGCTAACCGCGCCGAGCCGCTAATCGTTATTCCGCTCCGCCTTGGCGTCGAGATTGCCGCCGCTGCAGAGCAAACAAAGGTAGTCGTGCGTAATCCACTCAACACTAAGGAGCAAACATGAAGATCAGCAATGCGTTTCCCTCGAAGTATCTGAAAGCTGCCGACCTGCAGGACCGGCAACACAAACTGGTGATGCATCGCGTCGAAATGGAGAACATCGGCGACGATGACAAAAAGCCGGTGCTCTATTTCGTCGGCAAGCAAAAAGGGCTGGTGCTCAACAAGACCAACAGCAAGACGATCGCCACGGCCTATGGCGACGACACCGACACGTGGGAGAACAAAGAGCTGGTGATCTTTCCGGCCATGGTCGACTTCCGTGGCGACCAGGTCGAGGCCATCCGCGTCAAAACCCCGAAGCCGGCACCCACGGCGGCACATGAAAATCCCGCTCAAGGGATGGACGACGAAATCCCATTCTGATGCGCCTCGACACCGCCGAGCAGGTCGATCGCTTCTTCGCCGAGTTCAGCGCGCGCGTCATCGACGCGCCGGACTCGGCCGAAGAATTCGCGGCTGGCGTGCCGGAGGTGATCGAAGCGGCCGAGCGCGACCATCTCGGCAAGATCTTCGTATTCGATCGTCTGCAGCAGATTGCCGAAGCGGCCGACATCGTCGCCACGCGGGGGACCGACTGGCTGCAAAAACAATTCGCGGATGCGGCTGAGCAAACAAAGCCCAAGCCGCTCGCCTGGCTCGATATGTCGACCTGGGATAGCGAGCCGGTGCCGGAACGCAAATGGGCGATCCGCGATCGCGTACCGCTGCGGCAGACCGGATTGCTGTCCGGCGAAGGCGGCGCCGGCAAGTCGATCCTTGAACTAACAAAGAACGTTGCCCACGTAGTCGCGAAGGACTGGCTCGGCTCACTGCCAGAACCAGGGCCCGCCGTCTATCTCGGCGCCGAAGACGACAAAGACGAAATCCATATCCGCCTTGCTGCCATCGCCAGGCACTACGGCGTCACATTCAAGCAATTGATCGATGGCGGACTCCACGTCCTTTGCCTGCTAGGCCAGGACGCCACACTGTGCGCCGCCTCGCGCGGCGGCAAGGTCGAGACGACCGAGCTCTACCGCCAAATCTATGAGGCCGCCGGCGACATCAAGCCGAAGAACATCTCGGTCGACACCCTCTCCCGCGCCTTCGCCGGCAACGAGATCGACCGCAGTCAGGTCTACGGTTTCGCCTCGCACATGCAGGCATTGGCGATGGTCGCGGACGGCTCGGTCACCGTGCTGAGCCACCCTAGCCTGTCCGGCATGGCGTCCGGCTCTGGCATTTCCGGGTCGACCGCCTGGCATGGTGCTTTCCGATTCCGGCAGTATCTGACCGCGCCGAAGTGCGGCGATGGCGAGCAGCCGGACAACGATTTGCGCGAGCTGGTGTTTAAGAAGAACCAATATGGTCCGCTCGGCGAAAGCGTCGTGCTGCGCTACCAGCGCGGCCTATTCCTCCCCGAGGCCGGCGTTTCCAGTCTGGAGAAGATCGCCAAGGAGACCAGCGCCGATAACGCCTTCCTCGACCTGCTCAAGCGCTTCGCCGTCGAGGGGCGGAATGTCAGCCATCACCCCACATCCAACGCCTACGCTCCTACCGTCTTGGCGAAGGAGGCCGAGGCCATAAAGCACCGGCTGCGCAAAGCTGACTTCGAAGCTGCCATGCGGCGGCTCTTCGCCGGCAACAAGATCCACGTCGAAACCTATGGCCGGCCATCGCATCAGCACCAACGGCTGCGCGTCAAGGACTGATCCTATGTCAGCATGGCAGGCGTCCCGCTGTCCCGCATCCGGCCCGGTGTCCCGCTGGCCCGCATATAGATGCGGGCCATGCGGGCCGGGGGGTGCGGGCCAGTGCGGGCCGGGTGCTGGCCGCATGCGGGCCGGTATGCGGGCCGCTCGGTCAGCCAATCTTACAGCTTACGAAATCGCCCGGCCGAACGGCCACATAAAGGAGCATCACATGGAATTGGCAAAATTGCGCGACCTACTCGTCACAGTCGCTCTTGACCATTCGAACATGCCGGTCGAGGAGATGTTGAAAAATATAGCAAATGCGATGCTTCACATCGCAGAGGCCGTTGCCGATATTCAACGGCGCCTCCCTGCTGATTAGGCGCCGCGCCGCTGCTATTTGGCGCTATTTTTCTTGCCCGCTTTGCTCCTCGCGGCTTGCCGTCGCCAGCCCGCTGCTCGAGCTCGCAATGGTCGAAACTGGCTTCGCTGTTGCCATAGCGTTGCCAGAATACGCGATACTTGAGCTCATTGATTGATATGATTGAGGTTTTCTAGATTATGCAACGGATTAGAAATCCCTTGCATTGGGCCGAACGTTTACCCACAAACGACGCCCACTAGGATCAATGAGACCTCGGAATGACTGAAATCGATCGTCCGTCCGCCGTGGCGCGGTCGTCGAAGCTTCGTAGCAAGGTCACGAATGGCCGGACGCTATTCGCGGACGGCGGCGATATGCGAACGCCATGGGCGCGCCGGCTGCGGGACATCCTCAGCCTGCACCTGTCCGATCTCGGCGGCGACGACGCGGTGTCCGAAGCCGAGCGCTCGATCGCCAGGCGGGCGGCCGTGCTCACGGTCGAGCTCGAGCGCCTCGAGGCGCAGTTCGCTGTCAGTGAGGCGACACCTGAAAGTCTAGACTTGTATCAGCGCACGGCAAACTCACTGCGCCGGCTCCTCGAGTCGCTCGGTTTGAAGAGGCGGGCGCGTGACGTGACGCTCGACCTGCGGACCTATCTGGCCGCCAAACCCGTTGCCGAGTCCGCTGGTGCGTTTTCGGCGCCGGCCGCTAGGGGATGGTGCGGGCAACGGTATCGCGCATCCTGATTCAAATGCAGGGGAATGAGCCACATGGACATATCCGGCAACGATTGCCGCTTTTGCGCGGGGCACTGAAGCATGGACATCCTCACTGCGATCGGCGACGCGAACCTGTTTGCGCCCTGGTTCCGCGATCCGACGACTTGGGCCGCCTGGCGCAGCTTCTTGGCGGCACTGTTTGCGCTGCCGATGGACGAGGAGCAGCTCGGCGTCTATCGCGAGCACACCGGGCGCACCGCTCCGCCGTCGACCGAGTTCAATGAGGCGTACCTCGTCTGCGGCCGAAGGGCTGGCAAATCGTTTGTGCTTGCCTTGACGGCGGTCTACCTCGCGGCTTTCAAGAACTATGCGCAGTATTTGGCGCCCGGCGAGCGCGGCACCCTGCGCGTCATGGCGAGCGATCGGGATCAGAGCCGCGCGATCTTTCGTTACATCACGGCACTGCTGCGCGATGTGCCGATGCTGGGCCGCATGGTCGAGAGGGAAACGGCGGAAAGCTTTGAGTTGTCGAACCGCACGATAATCGAAGTTGGCACGGCCAGCTTTCGTGCATCGCGCGGCTACACCTTCATCGGGGCGCTATGCGACGAGGTCGCGTTCTGGCGCATGGAGGAGTCGACCAATCCCGACGTGGAAATCTTGCGGGCGCTGCGGCCCGGGCTATTGACGATCCCGAACAGCAAGCTGCTGGTCGCTTCCTCTCCCTACGCGAAGCGTGGAGTGCTGTGGGACGCTTATCAACGCTATTTCGGCCGGGACGATGCGCCTGTGCTCGTCTGGAAGGCGACGACCAGGGACATGAATTCGACCATCCCGGAGGCCGATGTTGCCGCTGAGATGGAGAAAGCCCGGCTTCGGCTGCAGCGGAATATTTGGCCGAATTTCGGACTGACGTTGAAAGCTTCGTTTCGATCGAAGCAGTGCGCGCCTGCATCGCGCCGGATTGTCGCGAGCGTGCCCCGGTGCGGCAGTGGCGCTATCACGCCTTCGTCGACCCGAGCGGCGGCAGCAATGACGCGATGACGCTCGCGCTTGCGCATCGGGAAGGCAACACCGTCATCCTCGACCTGGTGCGCGAGCGCCGGCCACCTTTTAGCCCTGAACAGGTCGTGGAAGAATTCAGCGGCGAAATGAAGCGCTATCGCATCACCACGGTCGTCGGCGATCGTTATGCCGGCGAATGGCCGCGCGAGCGTTTTCGCGTGTGCGGGATCAATTACGAACCGGCAGAAAAACCGAAGTCCGACCTTTACGTCGCGCTGCTGCCGCTGATTAACAGCCGTGGCGTCGACCTGCTCGACAATGACCGCTTGGTGCACCAGCTCGTCGGGCTTGAGCGCCGCACCGCACGCGGCGGCCGCGACTCGATCGATCATCCGCGCGCCGCGCATGATGACGTTGCCAATGCCGTCGCCGGCGCTGTGCGGCTTGCGGCAACGCGGTCGACGGGATGGCGGCGCGACCGCACGCAAAGCTTCATGCCGCCGACTCGAATTCCGGAAATTATCGACGCTGGCACGGCGCCCTACGAGCGCGGCGTGGGCTGGATGGCGCGGTAGCTGTGGACAAGTTGTCGCAGCATCGGCGCGTTTATAGACTCGGTCTATTCGTTTGTAGACTTCACACGACGTAACACGACTTCTTTTTTCTTGCGCATGACCTCGTGCCGAGAGCAATTTCAACACCGGCGCGTTTGCTCCATTGCGCGCTACGACCTCGGCGGTCCGCGTTCCGTAGCGCGGCGCGGGCCGCCGATCAACAAACAGGGATTGTCAATGCGGGAAGAGGCAACGGCGCGCGAGTTTTTGTCAGTGAAGCTGCCGACTGACTTGCGCCGCGAAATTGAGCAGCAGGCGGCGACGTACGGCCTGAGCATGTCGGACGTGTTGCGGTTGCGGCTGCGCAACGGCTGCGTTTTTGAACAGAAGGGAAGCGACAGCAAATGACCGATCAACTCACCGCGGAACAGGCCGCGGCGCAGGCCGAGCTGCTGCGACGGACGGCGACTCTGCGTGATGCGGGTATCAAACAATATGGCGAGCAAGCTTTTAATGAGGCAGCGAACACAGTCGTGGACGCGTTGGGCAATCGCGCCGATCAATTTGCCGCGTTGCTGTCCGAGGCCAGCGACGCACCCGGTGTGGTGATGGAGCTCGCCAAGGATGAACGGCGTCTGAAAAATTTGGCGACATTAGATGTCACCAGACAAGCATTTGAAATCGGCGCGATCGATCGTCAAAAAAACCCGCATGGCTACACTGGCAATATGCCGCAATATCTCGATCCCAAGGTTCGTGTCATTAATTATTCTGAGCAGCAATGGTCGCGGACCTTTGGTGACGAAATAAAAGATGACAAAGATTGGAATCGATTATTTGATCGCATGGAAGAGCGGCGCGCTAAACGGAAGGGGTGGCGATGATCAACGGCCACAAAGACCGCTTCGACGTATTAAGCCTGCGGCTCAATAGCTGCGAATACCTTTCGCACCAGGCTGATTTAACCCACTATCAGGAGCTGTGCTCGCACACCCTGTCCTTGGCCGAAATGCTAAACGTCGAGCTCGATCCGCTGCCCGATGTTCGCGCGCCGCACGCCTTCAGGGCGGTGCACGAGATCTATGGAAAGTTACAACGGCGGTTCAATGCGCCGCCTTCGCCGGCGGCGCAGCAGCAGGCACAGGAGACCAGGCGCAATGGTGTGATCGAAGAAATCTGGTCCAGGTATGTTGTCGATTATCAAACATTGATCGATCTAAAAGCGCGGCATGTGATCAATGACGATATGGCCTTCTTTCTGGAGCTGAAGCCCGGCGACTTTGAGGAACCTTTCGATCCTCAATCGCGTTACGCTGGCCGGCGTCCAGATTGGCAGGCTACAGCGTCGCGTATCAGCAACGCGTTGGGCCACTTGCAAGTCATGTCGCCCGCGGCGCGCGCAATCGTGCCATTCCAGGTGGCACTAGAGAAATCTGAACAGCGTGCAGAGAAGCTTGAGCAGCGCGTCTCAGAGCTAGAAAGGATAGTCAGACAATGAGCTTCAAAAATAGCATTGGTTGGGGCGGTTCAGCTCCGATTGTCACGAACAGCATCGACCAGCTGAATGCGAAAGGCGGCGCCGTCGGCGGGTACTCCACCAAGAAACGGCCTCGTGCGCTCGATACTCACCCTCAATTTGGTGCGGCAAAAGGAATGCCGACCTTCAAACCATCGTCAGTCGCTCAGGGCGGCGGACGGCACGAGAGCTAAGGATAACGACCGATGGTGACGAAGATCAACGAACAGGGCGCCATCGTGCACGACGAAGAGGCGTCGGAGTTTGTTAAAGCGTGGCGCACCGGCCGCGATCCTGGCGTCGAGCTCAAGATCGCGAAGAGCGGGAGCGCGCTGATCGTCGAGGTTCCTTCGGCCGACAAAGACAAGGCCCGGTAAGATGGATGTTATTTTCGAGCGCGTAATAGAAGCCATGAAAAACGCGGACATGGTCATGCGCGAATTTGCGAAAGCAAATAATGACGTCCAGGCGATTTACCAGCGCGTCAATGACCTGCGAGCCGAAGAACGCGACCTGATTGCCAAGCGCAAAGAGTACGACGAACTCGAAAGCAAGATCGCAAAGCTTAGACAGTCGGTCAAAGCCTTTGTCGAGCGCTCGATCTAAAATGCGCGATCCGATCTCATCCTTGTACCCACAAACCCGCTGCTGGTCCGGCAGGACGACGTGGTATCGGACGCTCATGGGCCGAGGGTGTGCCAGCGGCGTGAGGCCCGCAACGCACTATTCGTCCTCTCCCAACACCTTGCCGGTAGCTGTGTTCACAAGGTGGACGCGCTTGCACATCAGGCAAGTGACGGCTTCGTACGAACTGTCATCATCCGACGTTTGCTCGGGTGAGTAACCTTGAACCTGATAGCCGGTGTGCGGGCAGCGGTAGAGAAACGTGGTCATCGTCGCGTGCTAGGGCTTCGCCGGCCGGTGCGCAACTAAGGAAAAATGCGGAGACGGCCATAAACGTTAATCCCCGATCGCTTGCTACGCCCCGTGAATGCGGGATGAACAATCATGCTAGGCGTGAAAATTTAATTCGTCGTCGCACAACAAGACGTGAACTAGGTCTGGGCCGGCGAAACAATAAAATGCTGGGAGTGCGCACACGCGCGCACATCAGTCTAAGAGGGGGCGCCGAGCTAAGGAGGCTTTCGACATGTTCAAGGCTTACGTATTCCCAATCGTCCTCGCACTGATGACTGTACCGATATATCTCGATCGGGCCGACGCCATTCCACTCGTGTCGCACGACTTGGCTGCGGTGGCTCGGGCGTCAAATGCAGAGCCGGTATATTATCGCGGTGCCGTACGCGGCCCGCGTGGCGGCGTGGCTGTACGCGGCCCCCGGGGTGCCGTGGCAGTCGGCCCCCGTGGCGGCGTGGCGGTGCGCGGCGGCGCGTACCGCGTCGGCGGGCGCTACTACGGCGGCGTCTGGTATGGCACCGGGCGCCGTTTTTATGGTGGCCGCTGGTGGCCCTACGGGGTGGGCTCTTGCTGGCGTTCGAGCCCGATTGGTTTCGTTTGGATTTGCGGCTAGCCGGCGCACCAAACCTTTTTGGCCGCCGCGCATGATGGCGGTGTTGCGGCCCGACTTGGGCAAATGCCGTTCTGTGACGTGCATCACCTTCTTTGAGGCGACCCGGCCCTATGGTGGTCTCAATTAGGCGCGGCTAGGCGGCTTCCCCTGTCCCCCGACACCCCGGCCGCTCAGTCAGACAAGCCTAAGTCCCCCTGACTCGAAGCACCCTCGAGCGCTCTCCACCGAGCCTCGGGGGTTTTTATTTTCGGCGAGCGACCGGACGTAACGTTAATCCCCAATCGCAATAGCGCGGCCGGCCAGCGCGTGCTCCGGTCCGGGAGAGACTCTTGGCCTGTGTGGTATGCGCGCAGTTTCGGGTTTAGCAGTCGCGTGAGCAACTTCATTCGTCCTCCCCATCGTGTGGCGTCTCGCGAGATGATCTCAAAACTCATCAAGGCTGGATATTTGAAGCCAACTCAGCGCAACAATGCCGACGCGATCACCGAGGCGATCGCCAGGATGAAGCGAGATTTGAGGGATTCAAGGGATAGGTCCGTCGACAAAAACGGCAATCAGAACGCAACATGACGCTACAACCGCTCCTGACTGCCAAAGAATGTCACCACCGGGCCGACGAAGCCAAGATGCTGGCCGCACAAACTCATGATCTATGGGAACGGGAAACATTGCTGCACATAGCCACGCTGTGGCAGCTCGTGGCTTCGCACAGGGCAAGCAAGGAAGCGAGACAAGCCCACTAGGCTTGAATGATGTACAGCATCTTCGACACGCAGCTCCATAGGTTAATGCTGACGGGCAGGAACAGCTCGACCAAAGAAGCTGCCAAAGACGACCTGCTGCATTATCTTTCCGCCGACCACTCTCAAGAGGAACTTGCGGAGCTGTCCAAGTTGACACCGGACGAGCTCGCGGCAAGGTGCAATTGTCTGTTATTAAAGCATTCAAATCCATATCCGGGCGAGGAGGAGCAGATCACCTTATAGTCGGCTCGGCATGGCCCGCGGCCGGATCAGTCGACAGGTAGCCGCCGCGGCTACCATGCGGGCGGACTAACGTTAATCCCCGATCGCGATGGCGTTGCTGATCGGCGCATGATCGGCTCATGGCCGGGGCAGCGCGCCTCACCTGCGTTGCCAACGCCTGCCCTGGGCCCCAAGCGCGTCAGTTCCCCAACTCAGCGCTTGGGGTTCCTTGTTTGGGGCAGCGCCGGCCGCTAGCGATCCGCTGAAAGAGCGAACGGCCTAGCGCGAAAGTGCCTGATTAGCTCGCCGAGCTCTAATTCGCTTTCGCCGCGATCGGGCGCCACACTAGATCCCGCACCGTAAGACGTGAGAATTAAAAGCCTCCAAGCCTCGGCCATATCGAGCCAAGCTCGCTTCTCGTCCTGATTCAGTGTGCTGCGCGCCATCCGTCGGCACGCTTCGAGATTAGCCTGGAATGTCGCTATTTCGGCGAAGCCACCATTCTCAGGGACCGGCGCAGCACCCGCCTTCGCAGCGTCGCTCATTTAAGGGCCCAGCCCAAACATAGGAACTTAGCAAAATAGAATTCCGCACGTTGTTACCCGAAAGACACGCCCTTCGATAAAACCCACCCACCCCAGGAAAGAACCCCGAGGGCGAGGTTTACCTCGGGGTTCCGCATCCGGGCGGCATACCCCCTCGAGTGCTCTCCACCGAGCTTCGAGGGGTTTGCTTTTCACACGGCCAGATCACTGCTTCAGGTCAAGAGCTTCTTGCGAGCCAGCGGATAGCCGCGGCTCTCGTAGAGTTTCTGGATTTCCTCGCCATCGAAACGTTCGTCCCCGACCTGCATCCAAGGGCCAAAGGTGCGGACGGCTGGGAATTCCTCAATCGCGAAGCGAATAGCTTCCGCCGCAGTGTTGAAACGCCGGTACCCGATCGGTTTGCGCGAGCCGGCTTTGCGCTTGGGCATGAACAGCTCGGCCGGTGCGCTATAATCGAACGCCACGAAATTGCTCCGACAAGCGACCGAGAATGCCAAACACGAGGACTAAGCGGCTCGATCGAGTTCTGATCAGTGAAGCGGTGTCGGCTCACGGCGATGATCGCCCGGCCGATCGCTTGCATGCGTCACCAAATGTATTTTGCCGCAAGCGCGATTAGGATTGCCGCCAGGATGCCCAACGCCGCCGTTTGTATCCAGAAGTTGCTGATGAAACCGCCTTTGCTGCTTGTCTGCATGTCCATTTCGATCACCTCCCTCGACTATTGTCACGCCCTAAGACCTTTTCGGTTTTTGGATTGACCCAGTGCACCTGTCTACAAGCGGTGCAGCTCACGGCCTCATAGGTTTCTTTGTCATCCTCCGTGAGATCGTCCGCGGTGAAGCCTTGAACGTTCATGCCCGTGTTGGGGCAACGGTAGATAAAGAGCGGCATATCGGAAACCGCGCGGAACGTGGAGATCTTTCAGCTTCAGCAGGCTTTGAGAGTTTGCATTGATCTCGATCAAAAAGCCCCCGGGGAGCATGCGGCGACGCAGTAGGGGCGGCCGAAGCCGCCCCTTGCCGTTTTTGGCGTGCGTGAAGTCGGAGCCGCGCGCCTCGCTGCTTTAACACCTCCGAGTCACCGGCAAGATCGCGATCTTGCCGGCACTATGTGAAAGACAACGGCCGATCCGGTGCCTATCACCATCGAACAGCCAATCGAGGGAGACGTTGTATCGCCGCGCAAAATTGACCGCAGGCACAGCGCTCCTCTGCCTCTGGCCGGCTTCGTAGCGACGATAAGTGCGAAGCGACACGCCGAACCCTTTGGCGGCCTGTTGCTCAGTAAGCCCGAGCGCGCCGCGCATTACCCGCAAGCGACGCCCGACCGCGCGCCAAAAGGTCTCGTTCATCCTAGATCACCTGCCGGTGAAGCTCGTGGTATTTTTTGTGGAGAGCCCGGGCAAGCAAGCAGCATTGCTTCACCGAGAACAACGCCAACTCATGATTGCTAGGCACGGC
>Ga0187783_10002449_pt1 | contig 13769 bp, 14 predicted proteins | sample 1015_SJ02_MP02_2_FD_132471 | JGI IMG/M metagenome (GOLD analysis project Ga0187783, IMG submission 132471) | Tropical peat soil microbial communities from peatlands in Department of Meta, Colombia - 1015_SJ02_MP02_20_MG | ecosystem: Environmental > Terrestrial > Soil > Wetlands > Peat | place...
CACGACAGGCACCAACGCACAGGCGTTGCAGTGAGCAGTGTGCACACATAACAGCGAGCGCACGCCGCGAGGAGTTGCGCGCGCGATACCTCCGGCCGCTTGCCGACCGTCCGCACAGCACCGTCAGCGGCGTGCACCATCTGGCCCTGATCTGCAAGGACACCGAGCAGACGATCAAGTTCTACCAGGAGTTCCTGGGCTTTCCGCTGGTGGAGCTGGTGGAGAACCGGGACTACGCGGGCTCGAACCACTTCTTCTTCGATATCGGCAACCACAACCTGCTCGGGTTCTTCGACTTCCCCGGATACGAGCACCCGCCCTGGCAAGAGACGATTGGCGGCGTCCAGCACCTGGCTATCTCGGTGACCGCCGACCAGTTCGAGTCGGCGAAGAAGAAGCTGGAAGCAGTCGGTGTCGATTACCTCGGCCCGGACCGCGGCGCCGACAACAGCATGTACTTCCGCGATCCGAACGGCGTCGGGCTGGAGCTGTACCGGGAGGATCTCGGCAGGTTCGAGGGCGAGCAGCTACTCGACTAGCTGGCTGCTAGCTAGCGAGGGCGGCTCTGCGCGGACCGGAAAAGGCTACCCGCGATGGAGTGCTCACTGCCCTCCTCCGGGATCAGCAGCCAGCAGGCCAGGTAGAGCGGGATACCGCCCAGGTACAGCGGCATGCTGCCGAAGTAGGCCAGGCCAGTGAAGCCCACGATCGTCAGTACCGCGAACACCACCCGGACGATGGTCACATCCACGTTGAAGTGGCGGCTGATGCCTGCGGCCACGCCGGCCACCATCCGGCCGCTGGTAGGCCGGCGCAGCTGCGGGCGGGACCGGATGCCTGGGTCGTGTTCGCCGGTGCCAGGCTGGCTGGCGTTCTGCAGGTCTTCTGCGTTGGTGTTCATGACGTCCACACTGCCGTAGCGCTAGCCGGGCGGCCATCGGGAAAGACCCCGAGACAACCCTGATGTCTGGTGAGCCGACTCAGGGTAGCCAGGGACCGCTAGCGATTCTCGCGCCTTATCACCAGCCGTAGGCCGGACCATGTGTCGTCGATCGCGCAGACCTTGTTGTCGACAAGTCCAGTCGGCAGCGCAACCTCCCTTACCACCTGATCGGTCATGTCGGTCGGTACCCTGGCGGCTCGCTTTGGCCAGGCAATCCACAGTCCGCACGCGGGTGCCATCCGTGCCCGGAGCCTGGGCAGCTGAGCTTCCAGCTCGGCGCGCTGGGTGACGAAAGCGACTATCACGTCGTACCGCGCGTCGTCCGCGAGGTCGGTATGCACGCTGGCGACATCCGGCAGGTCGCCGAGGGTATCCTCAAACCGCTCCGGCGCGCCGATCAGGGCAATCGCATCGCCCGCGCCGATGCCGAGCTTGTCTGATAGCAACGTCCCTGAGTAACCGGCCTGCTCCGGCAAATCACTCCCCCTCGCAGCCGGGCGCTCCCGGCGCCTGCGACGTTCTCCGTGCTGGGCACCTTGTTATCTCGGCCCGGATCGTGCCTGGTCATTGTCGCATAGTCAGCTCAGGCTGGCTCGGCTCAGCGGGTGTGCTCAGAACTCGAAGCCGCCTGGCTTGCCGTTGCGATCAGCGATCAGGCCAGCGATGGTCGCAATCGCGATCTCGGCCGGGGTTCGCGAGCCGATGTTGATCCCGATCGGCCGGTGCACCTTGCTGATCTCGCTGGCCGGGACGCCAAGCTCGGTCAGCGCTGCCACGTGCGGACCTTCGTGCCTCGGGTTGCCCATGATGCCGACCCAGCGAGCCCCGGCGGCCAGCGCGTCCCGAAGCTGAACACCCAGCTCAGCTCGGTGGTGATCGGTCACGACCACGTCCATACCCGCGGCCGGGGCACCGTCGATGCTCTCCGCCAGCTCCACCCCGTCAGAAAGCGCTGCCTTCGCGCGCTCCGGATCTGGCTCGATAAGCATTGTCCGGTAGCCCGCATCGGCGCCGTAGCGCAGCAGGTAGCTGGCCACGGGCGTGGCGAAGACGGCGGCCAGTACCTTGTCCTGCGCCGGGGCCGGCGCGGTGCCGTGCGCGACCTCGCAGCTCGGGTCATGCTCGTGATCATGATGCGAACCTGCCATGGGTACGAGCTTGCCATCAGGCAGACGGCCGGGCAAATGACCGCGACGTCGCGGTGGAGTTGCCGATTCCGGGGCAGGATTTGTACCCGGAACAACAGAGTGCCTGCAGGCCAGCCATCAGCAGAACGGAGCAGCCATGCGTCTGAGCGCGCGGAACAAGATCAACGCGAAGGTCACCGGCATCACCAAGGGCGAGGCGACCGCCAACATCGAACTCGACGCAGGCGGCCTGCGGCTCGTGGCTTCGATCACGGTGGAAGCCGCGGCTGAACTCGGGCTGACTGAGGGCAGTCAGGTCATCGCCATCATCAAGGCGTCCGACGTGATCGTGGCGGTGCCTGACTAGCGATCAGGGATTGACGGTCTTCAGCACGCTCCAGCTACTCCCGTTCCACTCCTCGGCCAGCGTGACACCGATGTCAACCGGCGATCCGTTGGTCCTGGCGCCCACTGCGATGCAGCGGGTGGCGGTCGGGCAGGAGACCTGGACAAGGAACGCGAACGGCGCGCCGCTAACGCGCGCGGTGGCGATCGCGTGCCAGGCGGCGCCGGTCCACTGCTGGCTGACGGGCCTGGTCAGCCCGGCGCCAACGGCCATGCAACTGGCCGGGCCATGGCAGGCGATGCCGTACAAGATGTCGTTGACCGCCGAGATCGGCTGCTGCGACCAGGCCGAGCCGTTCCACGCATCGGCGATGGCGCTGTCGATGGTTCCCTGGTATTGCCCGACGGCGAAGCACGACGAGTCGCTGGTGCACCAGACGTCCTGCAGGGTGCTGAAGTTCGCGCCGGCCGGGGCCGGCACGCTGAGCACCGTCCAGGCGTGCCCGGTCCATTCCTCGGCCATGGTCACCAGAGTTCGCGACGCGTTCTCGCGCTGTCCGACGGCCATGCAGAAACTGCCCTCGCAGTGCACGCCAGCGAGCAGAGCGGTCCGCGGGAGCTTAGCCGCCCGCTGCAGGCTCCAGGAGTGCCCGTTCCACTTCTCGGCCACCGTCTTGAGATTGCTCCCATCCTGCCAGTAGCCAACCGCCACGCAGTCCTTCTTACTGGCGCAGGAGACTGCCTCCAGCGCCGCGTCCTTCGTGCCGGCCGGATTGCGCGACTGGGTCACCCGCCAGGCATGCCCGTTCCACTGCTCGGCGAGTGGCACAACGTTCGTCTGCGAGCTGGCCGCCTGGCCTACAGCCGTGCAGTCGGTCGTGGTCGGGCAGGATACCGCGAACAGGCTCGATGCACTTGCTGGCGCAGCAGGCATCGACAGCACCCGCCACGAACTCCCGTTCCACCGTTCGGCGAGCGGGGCCCGGCCGTGCGCCTCGAGGCGGCCGCCCACGGCGATACACAGGTTGACAGCCGGGCAGGACACGCCGTCTAGCGCGGCCTGATGCGTGGCGGAGGCAGCTGGCGACACGGCGGCAACGGCGCCGGCCGGCAAAGCAGAAGCGCCCGCGGGGCCACTCGGCGAGAGCGCCGACGCGCCAGCAGGCGCCTGCCAGGCAAACGCAGCGACCGCGGCCGCCACGGCTGCCACTAACACGCCCCCGATCCCGCCGGGTACTCCAGCATGTCCTCGGCTCACGGTCCCGCCCTCCCGCCGTGTCCATTACGTGTCGCGGCACAGCGTAATGAAGTCACCGAGCGAAATCACGGCAGAAAAGGCAAAGAATGGACAGCGATTCGCCGCGCCGCTCGGTCAGGCACCGAGCAGCCCGGCAACTGCGGTCTGCAGCGCGTCCAGCCTGGCTGCCGCGGCCTGCCGCGCACCGGCAAGTGCCTGCCCGGCTACTGGCTCCACGACCTCGAGATAGGCCTTGATCTTCGGCTCGGTCCCGCTAGGCCTGATCACCACGCGCGCTCCCGCCAGCCGGTAGCCGAGCATGTCAGCCGATGGCAGGCCGCGGATGCCGCCGGTGTAATCGATGACCCCGATGACCGGCTGACCGGCAAGCTCGGCGGGCGGACCAGCGCGCAGTCCGGACATGACGTTGGCCGCGGCCGTAGCTGGCACGCTGAGCTGACTGGTGAGATGCACGCCATGCGCTATCTCGACGCCGTCATAGACGTCCAGCAGCGACTCGCCGTTCGACCTGGCCATCGCGGCTAGGCCCAGTAGGGCAAGCGCCGCACTGATGCCATCCTTGTCGCGTACCTCGGTGGTGACCGCGTAGCCAAGCGCTTCCTCATAGCCGAACAGGAAGCGCACGTCCTCCCGTCCGTCCGCCGCGCGGACGATCCACTTGAATCCGGTCAGCGTCCGCGAGTACTGCGCGCCGGCCGCGGCCGCGATCTTCGGCAGCAACGTGCCGGACACGACGGTGCTGACGACTAGCTGTTCAGACATGACCGCGCCTGATTCGGCAGGCACCCTGCCGAGCAGGTAGGCGCCCAGCAGTGCACCTACCTGATCACCGGTCAGCTGCCGATAGCCTGCGGGGATGTCCGAGTCGGCCACCGCGACAGCCAGCCTGTCGCCGTCCGGGTCGTTGGCGATGATCAGGTCAGCCGCGGACCGGCGCGCTGTGGCCATCGCGAGGTCGAGCGCGCCTGGCTCCTCGGGGTTGGGGAATGCGACCGTGGGAAAGTCGGGATCGGGATCGAACTGAGCCTCGACGACGTCCGGCGCCGCATAGCCGGCCTGAGCGAACGCACGCAGCGCGAGCCGTCCGGCCACTCCGTGCAGCGGCGTATAGACGAACCGGAGCCACGCCGCACCGGCAGGGGCCGGCCCGACTACGGCGCAGATGGCGTCCAGGTACGCCTGGGCGACCTCGTCGCCGTGCCAGCTGATGAGCGGACTGTCAAGCGGCGCCACCGCCACGTCATCCAGCGGGCCGATCTGGTCGATCGCTGCCTCGATCTCGGCGTCGGCCGGCGGCACGACCTGCGCTCCGTCGCTGAGGTACACCTTGTACCCGTTGTCGGCCGGCGGGTTATGGCTCGCCGTGATCATGACACCGGCGGCTGCTTGGAAATACCTAATTCCATAGGCCAGGAACGGGGTCGGCTGGCGTTGCGGTAGCACATGCACGCGCAGCCCGGCGCCGGCGAGCACCTGGGCTGCCTGCGCGGCGAATTCCTCGCTGCGGTGCCGGGCGTCGCAGCCGATAACGACGCCTGCCTCGGCCGCGCCACGGTCGCGGCTGAGCAGGTATCTGGCCAGCGCGGCCGTTGTAGTGGTCACCGTGGCGCGGTTCATCCGGTTCGGCCCTGCGCCGACGGCGCCGCGCAGCCCGGCGGTGCCGAAGGTGAGCCGCCCGGCGAACCGGTCGGCCAGCTCGGCCTCGGCCTCGGGTCTCTCGTCGGCCAGCAGCGCAGTCAGTTCTGCCTTGTCCGCGGCGTCGATGTCGCCGGCGATCCAGGCAGACGCCCGGTCGCGCAGCTCATGGCTGAGCATGTCATCCGATCCTGGGTAGAACCGAGGCGAGCAGGCCGCCGAGCTCGGCGGCAGCTCGCTGCCCAGTGGCGACGACGTCAATGTGGTCCAGCGGTTCTGCTGACAGGCCGGCGGCGATGTTGGTCACCAGGGAGATGCCGAGAACCCGGGCGCCGAGGTGCTTGGCCGCGATCGCCTCGAGCACCGTGGACATGCCCACGAGGCCGGCACCGCAGCCGCGCAGCATCCGGATCTCGGCCGGTGTCTCGTAATGCGGTCCGGGAAGCCCGGCGTAGACGGCCTCTGGCAGGTGCGGCGCCACCGCCCTGGCAACCTCGCGTAGCCGCGCCGAGTACAGCTCTGTCAGGTCGGTGAACCTGGACGGATACCCTTTCGGCGGTCGCGGCCCGGTCAGCGGCGACCTGCCGGTCAGGTTGAGGTGATCACTGATCAGCACCGGCTGTCCCGGCTGCAGTCCGTCCTGGATGCCGCCGGCGGCGTTGGTGAGCACGACGGTCTGGCAGCCGGCCGCTACCGCGGTCCGCACCGCGTGCACGACGGTGGCGGGGGAGTGGCCCTCGTACAGGTGAACGCGGCCGAGGAACACCAGTGCGGCCCGCTCGCCAATGCTGACCGAGCGAACTACGGCCCCGTGACTACTCACGGTCGGCTCAGGGAACCCGCCGAGGTCGGCCATCGCGACCTGCGCATCGGCCTGGCCAAGCACGTCGGCGGCCGGCGCCCAGCCAGAGCCGAGCACTACCGCGATGTCGTGCCGGGACCTGCCGGTCAGCTCTGCGAGCCGGGCCGCGCTCGCAGCGGCGGCGGCATAGGGATCTGATGTCATGCGCGGCGTATCCGGCTCTCCGTGGGACGGATGGTTACCCAGCCGGGCTGGCCGGCGATGCCGATGATCGTAGCGAGCAGGCCGATCGCACTGCCAGCCTGATATGCGCCGGAGCTAGTGCGTGACCCAGGCACGCCATTCGCCGGGGCCCCCGCGAGCCCCGGCGACTGGCGCAGTCGTCAGCCCTGCGTGAACGAGACCAGCTGCTGCTGGCCGGCGACGTGGCTGACGCCGCCTTCGTTGAGGATGACCTCGCTTTGCACTGGCCCGACTCCGGAGGCGAGCCAGGTCCGCACCTCGCTGCTGACCGCGATTCCCTCGACGGTCTCCGACAACGTCATGTTCACCACGGTGGCGTTGTAGGTGCCGGCCGGAACCGTGACGCTCTGGGTGCCTGCGCCCTGCACCGTCACGTGCGCGGTGACCTTCTGGGTCACGCCGCCGGCGACGAACTCGATCCGCAGCGTGTCGTGGTAGGCCTGGCCCGATGCCAGCTCCGCGGCCGGGGGCCAGAAGATGTTCCCTGAGATCAGCTTGACCGAGGTCGAGGAGTTCGAGGTGTTGAACTGGCTGAACGGCAAGGAGATCGAGCCGTCGGAGTTGATCACGTAGTACGCGCTGTTGTCGGTCGTCGTTCCCTCGGTGGTGATGGCGCTAGCCATCGTCACCTGGGTGCCGTTCGCGACCGGTGTCACCGCGGTCATCTTGTTGACCGTCTGGCCGAAGGTGGTCTTGTACGTCCAGGTGTCGCCTACGCCGACCGGGAACGGCACGCTGGCCGAGGAGACGACTGACGTCGAGCCGGTGGAGCTTGAACTCGAGCTCGGGCTGGAGCTGGCCGGCTTGGCAGTGGAGCTTGATGTGCTCGACCCGGACGGGCTAGCCGAGCCGCCGCAGCCGGCCAGCACCAGGCCGGCCGTGACGGCGATCGCGGCGGCTGCGCCAGCCTGCAGGCGGAGGACTTGTGCCTTACGTTTCATGAGCCTTTTACCTCGATCTTGATTGTCGGGATGATGCTGCTTGTCAGCGCGGCGCGGCCAGCCCGGCTGCCCCCTCGGCAGCCGGAAGGTAGTGCGCCTGGCTGGTGGTTAACCGGCCCTGCGGGGCAGCGAGCAGCGGCATGGACTGCAGCCACACCGAGCCGGGGCCGGACAAGACGGCGAAGAGGTGAGCGTCGTTGACGGCGCCGCCAGGCGCCGCCTGCAGCGCTGCCATCTGTACTGCGACCGACGCGTCTGACATGCCGATGTGCCAGGGATGCGTGCGCAACGACAAGCCTGCCGCCAGGTCGCGCCTGACCACGTCGCCAGACAGCTCGACCCAGGCGCGGCCGCGGCCGCCGATCCGCAGCAAGATGAACTCCTGCGGGTGGTCGTCGCCGGTTCCCAGCGACTGCTGAAATCCGGTGCTGACCTCGATCCCCGGCGTGCCAGCCAGGAACGCGCGGCGATGCACGAGGTACTCGCGCTCGGGCGCGACCTGGATGGACATGATGCTGCCCGGCAGCCTCGAGGCAAAGGCGATGGTCCCTGGTGAGTCCTTCGCCGTGTACGCGCTCAGCGACAGCGACGACGAACCGAGAGTCCGGTGCAGCTCGCCGCTGCCCGGGTCAGGTTCGGCCAGGCTGGCCGTCATCTGAATGGAGTCGGTCATCCAGGCGAACTCGCCTGTCTCGGCGACGATGCTCTCGCCAGACTCAAGTGAGATGGACAGCACTGGCTGCGTTGACCCGAGCAGCTGATCGTGCACTGGTCATCTCCTGTCCGGTCCCGGCGGCTAACAGCTCGCAACCTTTGTAGCCGGACAGGTGCCGCCGCCGAATCACGGCAACCATGTAATTCCGTCGTAGAGCAAAAAGGCATAGAAACCCTTTTTTCGGAAACGCGGCGCGGCCACTCCCTGTCGTGCGCCGCGCTGCAGCCAGGCGAGCTATAACACCGGCCGGTCAGTGGCCGGCCGCGCGAGAATCGGCCAGGCCGTTCTCGATGGCGAACCTGGCCGCCTCAACTCGCCCGCTCAGCCCGAGGTTGCGGTACACGGTGGCGAGATGGCGCTCCACGGTTGCCGGACTCAGATAGAGCTCGGCCGCAATCTGCTTATTGCTGAGCCCGGCCGCGAGCAGCCGGAGCACGTCAGCCTGCCGGCCGGTCAGGTTGCCGGGCCGCGGGCCGGCAACCTGACCGGCCGGCCGAACCTGACTCGCCGGATCGGCGGCGACCTCTGCCAGCGCGGCCGCCGCCTCGGCCATCCGCTGCGCGTTCCCGATCTCGGCCGCCAGCGCCTGCGCGGCGCGCAGCTGCCGGATCGCGTCGGCGGGCCGGCCAGTCTGATGCCACACCCGGCCGAGGCCGATCATCGGCTCGATGGCGTCATGCGGATGCCCGCCGGCCTGCGAAGCCGCGATCGCCGCAGTGAAGTGGTCGGCGGCCTCGGCCCAGTTCTCCCGGTGCGCTGCCAGCAGGCCCTGATTGCAGGCGATCGTGGCAACGAGCTGCGGATTGCTGCCGGTCATCGCGGCGCCCTCGCGCAGCACTGCGTCGGCGGCGTCCCACTGCCCGGTCCGGATCAGCACGTCGGCCAGGTTGGCCAGGCCGATCGCGATGGACCGCTGCTCGCCGAATTCGCGCTTGATGGCCAGCGCTTGCTCGAACAGCTCGCGGGCCCGGTCAAGGTTGCCGTCGTCCAGCTCGAGCAAGGCCAGGTTGTTGATCGCGACTGACATTCCGCGGCGGTCACCAAGTTGCTCGCGCAAGTCCATGGCCAGCTGGAAGCCGCGTCGGGCGGCATCGTGGTTGCCCAGGTACCGGTTCGCCGACCCGAATACGGTAGCGGCAAGTGTCATCCGCAGGGTCAGGCCGAGCGGACCGAAGATAGTCATGGCGAGCTCGGCCTGCCGCACTGCCTCGGCGTAATTGCCGTTCTCCGCGGCTAGCACCGCGGCGGAGCACAGCGCGCGCCCGGTGCGCTCGTCCTGGCGTGCCGCGGCCATCGACAGGAACCTGGTCAGCCAGCCTCGGCCAACGGCCAGCCGGCCGCTGACCAGCCACCAGCGCCACAGTGCAGCGCTGATGTCCAAGCCCAGGTCAACGTCGGCTTGCTCGTCTGCCCAGGACAGCGCGACATCCAGGTCGGCGACGGCTGCCTCCAGCCGGCTGGTCCACTCGGCCGCGTCTGGTCCGGCCAGGCCCTGCTCGCTCGCCGCGGCGAGGCCGCCCAGGTGCAGGGCGTGCCGACGGCGGGTCGGCGGGCCATCGTCGGCCTTGTCCAGCTGCAAGGCGGCAAACGTCTTGATGGTTTCCAGCATGCTGAACAGGTTCTGCTCGCTGCCCCGCGTGACCACCAGCCAGGATGAGTCGACAAGCAGCCGGGTGGTGCTGGCCGCGGCCGACGCGTCGAGCCCGAGCACCGCCTGGACGTCACCGATGCCGAACGACCCGGCGAAGACGCTCAGCATCGCGAGCCTGCGCTGCTGCTCGGGATGCAGCAGGTCGTAGCTCACCTGCAGCACATCGGCGAGCCGCCGGCCGCCATGCTGGCCGGCTCGTGCGGGCTCGGAATCCAGCAAGACCGCGCGCTGCTGCAAAATCTCCCGGATCGACAAGGTGCCAACCCAGCCGGCAATCAGCTCGATCGCCAGCGGCAGGCCGTCCAGCCGGCGGCACAGTTCGGCGATGGCATGTGGCGCGACATCAGCTGCCCGGAAGTCTGGCAGCCGCTCGCTAGCCCTCGCCATGAACAGCTGCACCGCGTCAGAGGCTGCGATGTCCGACGCACCCGCCGCCACCGACGGGCAGTCAAGCGGCGGCACGGTCCAGCACACCTCGCCGGGGATGCCGAGCACGACCCGGCTGGTGACGACAACGCGGAGCTCGGGCACGGTGGCGAGCAGATCCCCGGCCACCTCGGCGACCTGCTCGGCCAGCCGCTCGGCTCCGTCGAGCAGCAGCAGCCGGGGCGCCTCCGCAAGCGCGGCCCGCACCGACTGGATCAGCGGCGTACCAGGCTGGTCATGCACCTGCAGCTGGGAGGCCAGGGCTATTGCCAGTGAGCGCGGGTAACGGATCTGCTCAAGGCCTACGAAGACGACGTCGGCGTCCGCGAAGCTGCGGCTCAGCACCTCGGCTGCCAGCCGGGTCTTGCCGGCTCCGCCCGGCCCGATCAGCGTGACCAGCCGCGACTGCCGGACCAGGCGGGACAGCTCGGCGAGCTCACGCTGGCGGCCGACGAAGCTGGTCTGGGCGACCGGGAGCGGGTCAGACCGGCCGCCAGGGCCTGGCGCAGCCAGCTCCGCCTCAAGCCCCGCCAGCGCGGCCTCGGCGCGTGCCGACAGCTGCGTGCGGCCTGACTCCCACCTGTTGACGGTGGCGAAGGACACCCCAAGCCGACGGGCCAGCTGCTCTTGGCTAAGCCCGAGGCTGCCACGCAGTAATCTCAGCCGCGCCGCAACCGAATCCGCGTCGCGCGGCTCGTTCACGTGTTGCAGCCTACGGCGTTTGGCGCGCGGCGGCATTCCGCACGCCAATAGCTCAGATGGTGCCAAACAACCGGTCGCCGGCGTCGCCGAGGCCAGGGACTATGTAGCCCCTGTCGTTGAGCCTGGCATCCACGCACGCGGTCACGACCCGTACCGGATTTCTGAGCTCGTCCGGGAACGCGGCGGCCAGCCTGGCCAGTCCTTCAGGCGCGGCGAGCAGGCTCACTGCCGTTACTGCCGCCGCGCGGCGATCAAGCAGCATCCTGATGACGGTTTCCATGGTTCCGCCGGTGGCCAGCATCGGGTCCAGGATGAACGTCTGCCGCCCGGCGAGGTCGTCAGGCAAGCGGGTCGCGTACGTGCTGGAAACCAGGGTGTCTTCGTCCCTGACCAGGCCGACAAAGCCGATGTCGGCTTTGGGCAGCAGCCTGGCCATGCCATCGAGCATGCCGACGCCCGCGCGCAGCACTGGCACCAGCAGCGGGATGGGCCTGGCGAGCTTGACGCCGTCCGCAGTGCCGACCGGCGTGTGCACGGTCACGGGCTCGACCGTCACGTGCCTGGTTGCCTCGTAGCCAAGCAGGGTGGTCAGCTCATCGGACAGCCGCCGGAAGGTCGGGGTGTCGGTGTGGATGTCGCGCAGCGCGGTGAGCTTGTGCGCGATAAGCGGGTGATCGACAACACTCGTCTGCATTCTCGGTAGTTTGCCAGGTCGGCCCGCCCCCGCACGCTGGTGTCGGGGCGGGCCGAGCTTTCCCGGCTGTGCCTACCGGTGCCGTTCTGCGGCGTCCTCGGTCAGCAAGTGCTCGGCAAGCTGCAGGCTGGCGGGCCCGAATGCGTCCTCCACCGCTGCCAGCAGCGCATGCTGGGCGCTGATGATGGCGTCGGCTGCTGCCTGAATGTCCGCGGCGCTCCAGCCGTGCCCGCGGATCCGGTAGCTGTGCCGTGGCGTGGTGATCTGGGCCGGCGCGCCGTCAGGGCCGTCGCCCCAGGCATCGTGCACTAGCCGATTGCGGTCGTGGTTGGCCTCCCGGCACGCTCGGAGGGCGGCCTGGATCGCCTCGCGCCGGTCGGCGGTCAGCTCGAGATGATGGCGCGCGATCGCCTCGCAGTTCTCGATCAGCCAGTGCGTCTCCTGGCTCCCCGCGACCACGGCCGCGTGCTCGCCGCCGAGCAGCGCGCAGAACGCCATGCGCAGCGAGATCTCCATGATGGCCGCCATCTCGACAACCTGGCCGAGCGCGTGGTACCGGTCGTCCGCGGTTCCGGCGGCCGGGGGGATTGTCATAGCCGGCAGCCTAATGCTGCCGCGTGGCCGGGTGGCCGTGCCTGGGTGATCGAAAATATGTTCTACTAACATGATGAGCTCAGTTCTCCGCCCGGCCTGGTGGTGCTATCCGCTGCAGTGCCCTGCAGGGCATCCGTGGGCACCTGGACGGGTCACGGTCGGCTGGATGCCCTGCGACTGTGCTGCTGCCCAGTCGCAGGGGGTGCTCGGGCACCTCTGGGTCCGCTGCCGGAGCGAAGGCTGCCCCTCGATCTGGTACCGCCCCCGACACGAGAGCGCCGAGACCGCCCGAGGTCATCGGCTCGTCCCGAATGAAATTGATTGAGTCAATCAGTTATCTGCTATGCTGCCGCCATGGCTCCGAGCAGGTCGGCCGTGCGGTCAATGGTGGCTGCGCTGTTCATGCTGACTGCAGGCCTGGAGCGGGCACGGCGGCAGCAGCGAACCGCGGCAGCGCTGGACTTGCTGCAGGTGATCGCGGGACACGACGGCGTGCGGCCGTCAGATATCGCCGACTGGCAGGCCGTTCATCCGTCTCTGGTCACCAGGCAAGTCCGCGAACTGGAGGACGCGGGTTACGTGCAGGTCGTAGGCGATCCGCAGGACGGCAGGTCGTGGCTCGTGGCGCTCACGCCGTCCGGGCGGGCGGAGATGACGCGTCTCCAGGAGATCGGTCTTGACCGGTTCGCCCTATTCGTGGCCGAGTGGACCGAGGACGACGTCCGCACGCTGGCGGCGCTACTGGACAAACTCAGGGCGTCGATCACGGATGTCAGCGAGCGCGAGCGGAACCAGGTCTCGCGCCGGGAGCGCAGCAGGGTTCTCAGCCACCGGCCGGGGCCTGCTCGAAGTGACGATGACTAGCGTGCAGCGGATACTCGCCGCCAGTCAGCCGGGCCGCGCACGAAGCAGTCATCTAGCCGCCTGGGGGGTCGTGGGGCTGATCGCGCAGGTTGCGTTCACGGCCGGATGGCTGATCGCCGAGACCTGGCAGGGTTCGCGGTACAGCGTGGTCACCGACACGATCAGCGATATGCAGGCTGCCACTGCGCCGCACGCGTGGTTTCCCATTGCCTGCTTTGCCGTCGGTGGCGCCGGAACCTTTTGCTTCGCTGTCTTCGGGTTGCGGCCTGCGCTGAGCGCCGCCGGGAGGGTGGCGGCGCATGCGCCCTGGATGCTTGCGCTGGCCGGGCTGGCCATCGGCAATTCCTTTCCGCTGATACCCTGCGACCCGCCAGCGACCGGATGCACCGCGCATCACCAGCTGTTCAGCGCCGGCGGGATGACCGACGCGATGGTGGCAAGCACCGCGTTCTTAGTGCTCGCGTTCACACCCGGCCAGCTCGGCAAGCGGCTGAAGATCGTTCCCGAGTGGCGGCGGCTGGCGCGGCTGATGACTGCCGCACAAGCCACCTGCACGCTCGCCTACATCGCGCTGTGCATCACCGCGCTGGCTGACACGGCCGAGGGCCTGGCCGAGCGCGCGCTCGCGATCAGCTGCGTGCTGTGGATCAGCGCGCTGGCGATCAGGTTGATCTACGTATCCGGTCGGCGCGGCCGGCGCCGAGTCGTAAGGACTTCGGGGCTGCTACCCGAACTGGAAGGCGGGTGACTTCGCGGAGTCTGGCTCTGGCACGTCGATGCCGGTGACATCCAGCAGTTCATCGAGCTCGGGCTCAGGCAGCGCGACTGC
>Ga0187783_10002450_pt1 | contig 13766 bp, 14 predicted proteins | sample 1015_SJ02_MP02_2_FD_132471 | JGI IMG/M metagenome (GOLD analysis project Ga0187783, IMG submission 132471) | Tropical peat soil microbial communities from peatlands in Department of Meta, Colombia - 1015_SJ02_MP02_20_MG | ecosystem: Environmental > Terrestrial > Soil > Wetlands > Peat | place...
AACTGCAGGAAACCGACGACCGCCGAGGCCGCCCCAGCGGACTGCGGATAGCGCTGCATCCCGCGCGCCAGCGCGTTCGGCGCGACCAGCCCCCAGCCCGCCATGATCATGAATACGGCGGGAATCACGCCCGCCAGCCCGGCCGCGCGGGAGACGACAACCCCGAGCAGCAGCGCTCCGCCGGCCGTCATCGTGGCGAGGCCAGCGGCGAGCAGCGAAGCCGAGCCGACTCGCCCGGCCAGCCTGCCGCTCAACTGAGCACCCGCCACCATGGCGCAGCCAGTCAGCGCGAAGATCAGCCCGTACGTCTGCGGCGACAGCCGGTAGACGTTCTGCAGAACGAACGAGGAGCCGGCTACGTAGGAGAACACCGCACCCATCGCCAGCGCGCAGCCGAGGGCGTAGCCGAGGAATGTCCGGTCGCGGCTCACCAGCGCGGTCGTGCCGAGCGAGCGCCAGATGCTGCCGGCGGAGCGGGCAGCCGGTGGCAGCGTCTCCGGCACCCGCCACCACACCAGCGTCAGCAGGATGGCGCCGAAGATAGCGAGCGCGGCAAAGACTCCGCGCCACGAGGTGACGGCGAGAATCCAGCTGCCGATCTGCGGAGCGAGCACAGGACCGAGTCCGGTCGCCAGCATGAGCGTGGCGTAGAACCTCGCCAGGGCGGGGCCAGAATGGAGGTCGCGAACGATCGAGCGGGAGATCGCGATGCCCGCGGCCCCGCCGAGGCCCTGGATCAGCCGGAAGCCGGTCAGCACATAGATGTTCGGTGCGATCGCGCAGGCCGCCGACGACACGAGGAAGGCAGCCAGCCCGGTGAGCAGCGGCGGGCGGCGTCCGACCCGATCGCTGATCGGCCCGAGCACGAGCTGGCCGATGGCGATGCTAACCACGCACGCGGTGAGGGTGAGCTGCGTGGCCGACGCTCCGACGTGCAGTTGGGAGCTCAGCTCGGGGAGCGCAGGCAGGTACATGTCGATGCACAGCGGCCCGAAAATCGACATGGTGCCGATCACTGCGACCAGCCGCCACCCGCTCGGAACCGGCCGGCTGCGGCTAGCTCCGGTAGCGCGCGCGGACTCGCCCAGGCAAACCTGTCCGAGTGGCGGTCCCTCGGAGTGCTCGGCTGCGCTCACCTGGGACCGTCTGTCGTCACATCGGCAACAACAGACTCCCCATCGATACATTCCCGGCACCGCGCAGGCGCCGTGCTCCAAACTTCCGCGCCCGGCGCGCCCTTGGCCTGCCGGCCTACGCCGCCACTGCCCAGTGGCAGCCGCAGCGGGGGTCATCGACCGACGCGGCGCGACCGAGCGCACGGCCGAGCGCCGGGCCGAGCCCGTTCCCTTAGATGTGCATGAGCCCGCGCCCAGGCTGTGGCGTCGGCCTGGTTTCGACGATCACCTCGGTTGGAGCGGGTGCGCGGCCAGGAAGGACAACACCGCGGAGTTTGCGGCCTGAGTCGCGTCAGTGAGGTACATGTGACCCGCTCCTGGCAGCACGACGAGGTTCGCATCCGGTATCAGCCGGGCCAGTTCCTCGCCGTACCGCAGCGGGACCACCCGGTCGTCGGATCCGTGAATGATCAATGTCGGCGAGCGGACCGAACCTAGTCGGAGCCGCGAGCCCTCGTAATCCAGCACGGCCCGGCGCTGAGCCCGTATCCCCTCCGCCGGCCGGCGCAGCGAGTCGAGCAGGCGGAGGTCCTCAGCGATCAAGGCCGTGTCCGTCGCCGGCCCGTACAGCAGCGCCCGTGCCAGCGCCTCCATCCTCGCCTGCCGCCCTGCGGGAAGGGCGGGAAGGACGTGACGAATGACCGGCCACACAGGCACATGCCGCCTGGCGGCTCTGGTTGCAGTGCAGCCCAGAATGAGGGCTCCCACCCGCTCGGGATGCTCGATAGTCAGCACCTGAGCGATCGCACCGCCCATCGATGCCCCGTACACATGCGCCTGCGTCACGCCGGCCGCCTCCAGGACCGCCAGCGCGTCGTCGGCCATGTCCGAGAGGGTCCACCGCGGCAGTGTGGTCACCGTCTGGCCCACGCCGCGGTTGTCGAATGTGATGACCCGAAATCGCTCCGCCAGGGCCGGGAGGTGCCTGGCCCACATCTGGCGCGGCCATCCCAGGCCCATCACCAGCAGCAGAGGCTCGCCCGACCCCTGCTCCTCCCAGAAGATCTGAGTGTGGCCGCGGTCTGCTACCGGCATCGGGCTCTGAGCCGCTTTGTGCCGGAGTTCGCCGGAATCAACTCGCCTCCTTGGTGTTAGCTCAGGTGAGCGTGGCAGACCCGCTGGTCGCCGTCAACGGGGCCTGAGGTCGCGTGATCGATCAGCGATGGGTGCCGCGCAGGTTGGTCAGCCTGATCGTGCGGCGCAGTTTGGTGCGCGGTTCGGCCAGCGCTATCGCCGCTGCTGGAAGCGTGGGCTTCGGGCGGCGCGGTTCGCGCACCTCAGCTGGAGGCGGACGCTGCCTCCGGTGCCCGAACTGGTTCCTGACCCAGCGGCTGGCCCCGCTCAGCACGGTCCACACAAGATTGCGGCGTCCCTGCCCCATGGTTGCAATTGTCTACGAACAACGGGATTCCGAGCGCAGATCTCACGGGTGTTCACGACCCGCGAACAGAGCTCGACCTGGTGGGTTTGCCAGGCGCATCGTCGACCACGTCGCCGAATCTGGTGACTGGCCCGTACGGCTCACGGTGAGGAATTCGCAGCTGGTGGCCCAATCGTCAGTTCGGGCAACATGACCGCGGCCGGCCTCATACTGCCGTCGGGCGCCCAGGCAATCACCGCCACGTCGTGGTGCCCGGCCGGCAGTCGGGAGAGGTCGAGGCTGGCCGCGCCCGTGCCCGTGACGACCACTGGATCATGCGCATTCCAGCCGGGTTGGTCGTGTCGGAGCACTCGAGCCACCGCCTGAATCTCCTGGCCGCGCCGGCCGCCGCTGATCGTGATCTCGACCCGCAGCGCGCCTGCCGGGGCAGCGGGGACGACGGCTGCCGGGTCTGCGGTCACCACGTCGAGCGGGGGCGCGCCGACTGTGCCGACGTCCACTCGGCCAACCTGGGCGCCGGGGTCGACGAGCGTGACCCGGCCGATCGTGAGCTCGCCGCGCCTGCGGGCTCGCGGGGGGTGGCCTGGCGCGAACGCCGTCCCGCCCGCCGGCGCGGCTGGTTCCGGTGGCGCCGGCTCCCGCGCAGCGCGCGGCCCGGCCTCGAGAAGACCCAGTTGGTCGCGCAGCCACCCACCGATCTCCTGGCAGTCCCAGCCTGGCCAGGTCCGTACCTCCTGCTCGGGCTCGACCTCGGTCCGCTCGACCTCGAGTCGGCGTTCCCAACCGCCGCCATCGGCTTGGCGCTGGGCGAAGACGACCGCGAAGGACGCGGCTGGATGCCAGTCCGACGGGTCCATCGCTGCCTCGGTCAGCCTGCTACGCGCGAAGTCTTGCCATCGCGCGATCTGCTCCAGGGTGGGCCGCGGCCGCAGATTCCGCATCGCCCGCTGGATGTCCCGCCGGTCCGCGTGGACCAGTGCGCGGAAGGTCGTGATCTTGAGTTCCTCGGCCAGCACCCTGCGGTGCTTGTCCTGCAGGTCGGGAATGGAACTCGGATCGTCGGCAACCACTGAAGGCTCCCTCTCGGCCTGCCTTGGCCTAGACGAACTGATATTCCCCGAGCCGCTCGAATCCGCTGCACGCAAGCTGGCTGTTCGGATCGCCGCAGTCGCCGCAGCAGCGCAGCTCAAACCAGGCGGCAACCTCGTAGACCGTGCCGCAGCATTCCCCCGGAATCGCCTCCGCTGGGATCGCATCGCCGAACACGGTGACGGTCTTTTCGATGCACAGCGTGTCGCAGCCCGTCCAGTTCGGCACCTGGAACTCCGCCGGGTTGGGAACGCGCTGGGAGAGGTTGAAGTCCGGCCCCGTGCCGATGGCGGTGAACCCGACGTTGAAACACCAGTGGCCGCTGATGCAGCGCCAGAGCCGCCCCTCGAGTTCGACCCGGAAGCGAACCAGGAAAGGATCGCTCCGTTCGATGATGCGGTCGTGCGGGTTCCTGGAGTCGACGTCGAGGATCTCGGCGTGCCAGAACGCCCGGAGGTACCGCTCCGACGGCAGCTCGATCCTGGTGTGAGCGCGGTGCCAGTAGTCCTCGGCCGGCCAGCAGCTACGTCTGCAAGCGACGATGGGCATGCCCTCGTTGAGGGGATGCGCGGCAACGGTGCCAGGAGCGAGCGACGTGATTGGCGTGGTCATGTGCGGTCTCCTTCGCGCAGGGGGGTGAGCGGTGGGCTGCTAATGGCCTGCCCTCATCGTGCGCGGAAGTACTGAAGAGGCCCTCCAAATAGGGCTCAATGAAGAATTAATTTGCGCGGAATTTTGCACCGCCACTTATTAAGCGCTAAATATGGCCTAAACACGTGAGGTAAGGCTGTGGAACAGCTCGACGGTGTCCGCCCCCGGTGAAACGCCAAGCTCGTCGTGCAGAGTGTCCGAGCAGAGTCGGTACTGCCTGGTCACGAGTTGCTGCTGGTGCTGCTGGGCATAACAGCGCATCAGGAGCCGGTGCGCTGGCTCGCAGCATGGGTCAGCGTTCAGCGCGAGCTGGCCGAACTGAACGGCGGCGGCGAGGTCATGCTGTTCGAGGTGTATCTCGGCCAGGCCCTCGACGGCCTGGAGGTACAGCTCCTTGAGCCGACGTTGCTCGGGAATGTACCAGTCGCCGTCCCTGTCATCTTCAAAGAGCGGCCCGCGGTAAAGTCGAACCGCTCGCAGATAGGCATTGACCACCTGCTCTCGGTGGCCATTACGTCTGGCTAGCTCGGCGCCTTGCAGAGCGGTGAGGAATTCGGTCCTGTCGATCCACCACATGAGCTCGGGGTTCGGCAGGTAGCACCCGTCGTTGTAGAGGATGTACTGGACCTTCGTGCCGCGCTGGTCGAGCGTGTTACGCAGGCTATAAAGTGCGGCGTTGAGGTTGTTGCGGGCAGAGCTCACGCTATGGTCAGGCCACATCAGATCCATCAGCACCTCGCGCCGGACCGGACGGCCGTGGACGACGAGATACTGAAAGACGGTCCGAGCCTTGAGGCTGTTCCACCGCACGACGCGATGACCGGCGACCATCAAGTCCAGGGGCCCGAGTACGCGGGCGGTTACCTCAGCGTCAGGGACGGCCGAGCGGGCCGGCAGCGGCTCGACGCTGAAGGCCGCCGGCACCGGCCGTGTTACCGTCCGTAGCCGGGCCCGGCCGTAACCTTTCTCGACCCCGGCAGAGCCAGGGCTCAGTGCCCACCAGCCCAGGCGCCGCCGGCGCTGGCCGTGCTGGGCGGACGACGCCGCCAGTGGCGCGGATTCCTGCGCCGTCATGATGTGCCGCTCCCAGCTCGCCAGGAGCGCCTCGATCCCGTGTTGCACTTCCTGCGCCAGCAAGCGCTGCGCGCGGGCGGCGGCATCCAGTTCTAGAGCAATTCGGATCTGTTCGGTGCCTGATACGCAAAGCTGACGCAAGGTATCAATGGTGGCCGGGGAGCCAACGTCGCGCAGGCCGGCGAGCATCCGTTCGGCAGCCCGGAACTGCTGATCCAGCACCAGTCGGCGCACTTCCGCGACCGCGGCAAGGGCAGCGGGGCCCCGCAGGCGATGGCGTTCCGGCTGGGATGAATCGCTCACGACGTTGTGATCTGAAGCCATGGGAGTTATCGCTGAGTTTGAGGATAGGACGCCAGGAGGCTCCTGTGAGCCATGGACTTGTCGGCTGCCCAGGAGCCGATGTTCTGTCGTGTAAAAAGGCCAGCACTCCATAGTGGAATGAGTCATGGCGGTCGTCAAGGAATGGCCCCATGCCAATATCGTAAAATGGCTGAGTCAGGCGCAGGGGACCATCAACGTCGCTTCCTTCACCGCCTGGCCACAAGCTCCGATGGCGTGCCGTGCGGACATCCCCTGGGGCCTGATGACGGCGAGCGGCGGCTCGGAGGCTCACTCCGCCTTACTCGACCCACCGGCTATAGCGTGACGGTTATCCCGTGACAGCCGATAATGGGAGCGAGCCGAAATTTCCAGGACCGGCCACGACTGGCAGGCGTCGGGCTGACCTGAGATGGTGTGCATATGAGCGAGCAGCCCGATCCCGCCGAGCGAGCGCTGGCCGCCGTTAAGGCCATGGCGGACGCTGTCGGCGAAGCACTGGCAGACATCACCGAGCAGCTAAAGCCGTTCGTTGAGAGGGTGAGCCGACTGGCCGCCGACCCGTTGGTACAGGCCGAGGTGCGGCGCCGCCAGGTCATGCGGGCTCTGGGTTTGCCCGTCCCCAGCGGCTGCCACTGTCTGTGCGCGGCTGCTCATCCTGGAACTCAGGTTTGCGACGGCGAGCCCGTAACGACGACTTCCCGCCACTCCTGGCTGTTCGGGGAGGTCCAGGTGCCAACGTGCGCGCCGTGCGCGGCCGAGCTGATGGCCCAGACGCGATGACCGACAACCTGACCCGCGCAGCCGCAGCGGCTGGCATCGCGGCTGTGTCATGATCGCGGCTCACCCGGACGGTTGGCCTGCCGCCTCGGCCAGCGCCTTCTTCACCGGGATCTTGCAGAAATAGAACGCCCCGAAGGGAATGCAGCCGAGCAGATACCAGATCCGCTCCGCGGATGTCATCCTCGCCAGGCCAGCCTCTTCCAGCGCTTTCTTGCACGGGACCTTGGCCAGGTACATGCCGCCCATGGCAACGCAGCCAAGGACGTACCAGAAGTTCTCGCCCGCCGTCATCCGCGCGCCCCGGCGGGATGACTGCGCGTGCTCGCCCCGCTCCCGACCCGACGGCGCCGCGGTTCGCAGCGCGTGGTCGGGGCCAGGGCGCGGCCAGGCCTTGGTCCGCTGCTCCGGCACGCTGTAACTGGCCGGCGCGGGCCGGTGATCCTGGTTGCGCGAGCCGCGGTGCGAGCCGGCGCCGGGGTCTGGCAGGTGGCGCGCCGATTCCCGGCTGCGCTCTTCGTGAGCGGGGTATGCGTGCCGCCGCCTCGGCTCGTAATAGCGGTCGTAGGGATCCGGCGGCTCGGCGTTCGGCGAGTCATATGACATAGGGCCCCTCGTCTTTCCTTGTCGCGGAGGGTCGCCTAGTGGTTGGACGGCCGATGAGCCGATCAGGATTACCACGGCAGCCGCCGCCCGCCAGTCCTGTGCATTGATGGCGCCTCACATTGCTGGCCGGCCTGCCCGGACCTTGACGCCTTCCCGATTTCCCGGCGTCACACCGTGCCTGGCGCCGGCCTCGCGCCACGGGATGCCCGCCCCGCCTGCCTGGGAATATGCCGTTGACGCTGCCCTGACTCGGGAGCCAGCACGTCGGCGCGGGTCTCGTCGGTGCGAGGGCCGCGGGGAACCGGGCCATGGCCAGTGCCGCCGCGCCGCTCGGCTTCCAGGGCGTGGCTGCTCGGCCGAGGCGGCAGCTGCCCTCCGGAGCGTCGCTGCTCCAGCGAGGTGACCACCGCGGTCCCCACGATGCCGATTGCGGTGCATACGGCGACAAAGGCCAGGAGAAGCGCCAGGCCAGCCCAGGACTCATGGGGAGGATTGGCGCCCGGCACGCCGCCGTAGTCGCCGTCGCCCGAAACGAGGAGAGTCCAGACCCACATGGCGGCGGCCCCGATGATCAGGCAGCTGCCCGACTTGGCGGCCGCCCTGGCCAGGGGCCGGCGGCGGACCGGGGCGGGCGGGCGCGCCGGCCTGGCTGCGGGCAGGAGCGTCGGCCTGGCTGCGGGCGGGCGGGGCGGGATGTCGGCGGTGAGCGCGGCCAGGTCGGCGTAGGTCCGCGCGGCGAGCGCCTGGCCCGCTCGCACTTCGAGTTCGTCCTTGGTCAGGTGGCCGTGCACGAAGGCGGCTTTCAGCGTGTCGATCGCCTGTTCGCGGTCGGCGTCGCCCGCCCTGAGCTGGCCGCGGCCCGCTGCTGCCGAGTCTTCGGGTCCTGTCGCCACCGGCACCTTCCCGCTAGCACGATGCAGGCAAAGCGTAGCGCGGCTGCTCCCTGGCGGCCGAGAACCTCAGAAGAGCGAGGTGCCCTCCTGGATTTCGTCCCTGCAGGCGCCAGGTCGATCTTGCGGCACTTGATCCTGTGCCGGAGCTTGGCGGTTACTACGGGCCTTCAGTCCTGCCAGCGCAGCACACGTCGGACGGTCTTACCCAGCACCCACTCTTTTTCGGACTCCGAGATCTCGTTCGTATCCCGCAGGTAATTCAGGCAGTCGCTGTAATACTTCCAGTCCTTGAAAGGCGCGTAGCGCGTGCCCGTTGCCTGGAGTGACGGTAGCCAGCGCATCCTCGTGAAGTCCGACGCCCACAGGATCCGTTGGGCGCCGAACGCCTCGAAAACGCGATGGAGGTACGGCCACACGTCTTTGTAGGGATAGGGCTCTGACGACAGTAGCGGCGCACCGCAAAGCTTGACATTGACATTCGGGTATTTCGCCAGGCTGAGGAGGCCATCCAGCTTGTCCCACGGCTCATCGCGCGGGGGAGAGACCGGTGACTGGCTGACGCCAATGTGATCAATGATCATCGTCAAGCTCGGGTGACGCTCTGCCACCACGCTCATCACGCTCGCCCACCCATGCGTCGAGAAGAACAACGGCAAGTCGTACCTCTCCGCGTAGGACCAGTAGCGATCGAACGTGCCTTCGTGGAATTCAGGGCGGAGTTCGGCGGTGGCCGCGTTGGCGACCAAGTTCCGGCCAGCGAGGCACCCTGGCTTCGACCGATAGGTCGCGATCTGTTCCTCAAGGTCGGCGGCTAGGTGATCGAACACAAGGACACCCGCGAAGCGCTCGGGATATCTCGCAATGCAGGCCTCGATGTAGGGCTGGCTGGCAAACGCCAGCGCCTTGTCGACCCCGACGCAATCGATCGCCTCCCGAGCCAGCTCGACATTGATAAGTTGCGACGTCGCCGCATCAAACTCGTCATCAATCGGCTTCGGCGGCGATGGCTCGTGAAACTGGCCATCTATGATTTCCACGTACGCACCTTCCGGTTACGTCTGCATGCAGGCTCCCCCCGCGTCCTGGTAGCAGACTGATCTGACTCTCCAGCGCCAGGATGGCTACTGACGCCGAGCAAATTTCTGCAGGCGCCGTCCCTCGAGTACCTCCGCGACATAAATCGACCCCTCGGAGTCCGTCCAGATGCCGTGCGGCCCCCAGAATTTCCCAGGCTCGTGACTCCGGCCACCGTCAGACTGACCAATGACGTGACCCGGTCCGAGATGCCCGATGACATTGCCAGCCAGGCCGACGATGCTGACCCGGTCATCGAGTTCGGAGATGTACATAATTTCTTCCGCCGGACTGACGTAGATTTTCGTCGGCCGAAGATATCCGAGCCACGTGTCAACGTGATCGCCATCGAGCGTGAAGATCTGGATCCGATTGTTCTCGCGGTCGGACGCATAGACCCGGTCCTTGTGCACCCAGATCCCGTGCGGAGTATGGAATGAGCCTGGCGCGTCGCGTGTATTGCGGAGTTCCCTGGCGTTCCCGGGCTTTCCCCACGACTTGATCAGCGTGCCGTCACTGGAAAAGCGGTGCACGCGCGCGTTACGGTAACCGTCACTGACGTAGATGTCGCCGTTCGCCGCGATCGATACATCGGTCGGCTGATGGAACGGGCCGCCCGCGTAGGCGACACCATTGATCATCGCGAGGGCCTCGGTGTAAGAGCCCAGACCTCCGCCTGGCAGGTCACCGGCACCGGCTGCGCGATCCGGCTCCCTGATCTCGCGCGTATAACCCGTGTCCGAAGGTGTGTCGCGTGTTCCCAGGGTCAGCTGATGACGGCCCTGAGAGTCGAACTTCATGATGATGTGGGCGTGCACGTCGACGAAGTAGACGGAGTCGTCAGCGCCGACGCATAGTCCGTGCGCCTGCTTAAACAGGCCAGCACCCCACTGGTCGAGCAGCTTGCCGTTACGATCGAAGATCAGGTAGGGATGGTCAGCGCGAGTGAAAACGTGGACGTTGTCGGCTGAGTCGACCGCTACGGCAGCGACTTGGCCCCACTCCCAGCCGTCTGGAAGCTCCCCCCAGCCCTCGACAACCTCGTACGAACGCTCACCGGCGTCTTCTATCAGCATCCCGTCCTCGTCCTCTCTGTCGTCCGCGACACAAGCGTCCGAGCTGGGACATCAACACGCCCCACCCGCCAGTTGCCGGAACGAGCGCCCAGATGCGGCAGCCAGCCCATACCTCTCGCTAGGACGCAGGGGCTGAGGCAATTGAATGTCGCTGCCTCCTGGTCGTAAGGCGCGGAAAGAATCGCCGCCTCCAAGGGATCCGCGCAAGCTGGCACCTCGCTCATGCAGCAGCCTTGCATGGCAGGCTAAGAGATTGCTTGCCGAGCGCGCAGTATCACGGACCCCAAACCATGCCTTCATAGCTTGTGAGGGAGCGCCAATGGCGCTGACGGACTTGCCGCCAGGCGGAGCGCGCTCGCGGGATGATGCAGAAGGCATGCAGCCGGTCGTGGGAGCGCGGAGAGTCGAACTCCGCCAGGCGAGTACCTGGTCCGCGCTGCGAGCCCGGGTCAACGGGCTGCGCTTGCGCTCCCCTCTGGTGGTCAGGCTCATCGTGACGGTCGCAGACCCGGCGCGCAAGAGGCATCGGACCCATTACCGCGCACGTGCGGTGTGCCGCCAGGCGCCAGGCTTCCTGGTGAGCGCGAGTCGGCGAACGTGCGGGCATGCCTGACCGCGTTGCCCGTCCTTTCGGAGCCGGGAACGACAGTGCGCCGGTTCAGGCGGCTGCTGCGGCCTGGTGCCGTTCGTGCCGTCCAGCCAGCGCCGGCCGCACCGCTCTGGGCCAGCCTGACGGCGAGCCAGCACGGCCCTCCCAGGCGAGGTCATCGATGTGCACGGCGAGCAGAATGGCTCCGTCTATCAGGAGGTCACGCTCGGCAGGAGTGATGTCGCCCCGGTCAGCCCTCTCACGGAAGATCGCGCAGGTGTGCTCGAGTGCTGCCTCGACTGTAAGCACGGTGATCACAGTCCCCACCTCCAGCCCAGAGATACCGCCTGGCGTGCGGGGCCGGGCCAGGGGCTTTGGTCCTCACGGTGGGCCCAGGCTCTCGCCAGTTACGAGCGCCGGGACCTTCGTCTCTTAACGCGTCCACCCGCTCGCCAGTAGACACAAGGCATCGAGTCTGCGGCGGTGACGGATGGGAGGGGAACGGGCGGTGATCGGATTGACCGGTCCTGAGATTCTCGGCCAGCCTTTGCTGAACAAGGACGCCGCGTTCACCATGAAGGAACGTGACGACCTTGGCTTGCGCGGGCTGCTCCCGTGGCGGGTGGCCACGATTGAGGAGCAGGTCGTCCTGGAGCTCGAGCATTTGCGGCGTAAGACGGATGACATCGAGAAGTACATCGGGCTGACAGCGCTTGAGGACCGCAACGAAACGCTGTTCTACCGCCTGCTCCTTGACCACATCGAGGAGCTCGCGCCGATCGTCTACACCCCGACGGTCGGCGAGGCGTGCCGCAGATTCAGCCACCTCTTGCGTCGACCGCGCGGGGTATGGATCACTCCCGACGACGTCGGCCGGATCCCCAAGCTGCTGCGCAATGCGGGCAAGCCGGACGTCCGGCTGATCGTGGCCACGGACAACGAGCGCATACTCGGCCTCGGCGACCAAGGCGCCGGAGGCATGGGCATTCCGGTCGGGAAGCTCGCCCTGTATACCGCCGGGGCAGGGATCGAGCCGCACCTGACGCTTCCCGTCTCGCTCGACTGCGGCACCGACAATGACGGCCTGCTGTGCGACCCGCTGTACCTGGGGTACCCCAAGCCGCGATTGCGCGGGGCCGCGTACGACGCGTTCATCGACGCTTTCGTGCAGGCGGTCCGTGACGTATTCCCAGGCGCGGTGCTGCAGTGGGAGGACTTCAAGCAGCACAACGCGATCAGCCTGCTCGACCGCTACCGCGCCACGCTGCCGAGCTTCAACGATGACATTCAGGGCACGGCAGCCGTCGTGGTAGCGGGTGTCCTCGCCGCGCTGCGGCACAGCGGCGAGCCGGCCGCGGGGCAGCGGCTGGTGTTCCTTGGCGCGGGCGCAGCCGGGCTGGGGATTGCTCGGCTGATGAGTCAGGTCATGCGGCGGGCAGGGGTCGCCGAGGACGACATTCGCGCCGCGATCGTGATGCTCGACTCCCGTGGCTTGATCTTCGAAGGGCGAGCAGACATTCACGAGGACAAGCGGGCGTTCGCGCTTTCGGCGGCCGCCATGGCCCGTTATGCATTCCCGCCGGCGAGCCAGCATGACCTCGAGACCGTGATCCGCCACGTGGCTCCCACCGTCCTGATCGGGACGAGTGGCACGCCGGGCGCATTCGGCGAGGATGCCATCCGGCAGATGGCCGCGAGAACCCGCTCGCCGGTCATCTTCCCGCTGTCGAACCCGACCTCGAAGTCGGAGGCAACACCCGCCGACGTGTTGCGCTGGACCGGCGGCCGGGCACTGGTCGCGACCGGAAGCCCCTTTGAGCCGGTCGACTTCGCCGGCACGAGCCGGCAGATCGGCCAGGCGAATAACGTTTTCATCTTCCCCGGCATCGGCCTCGGCGCGGTAGTCGCACAGGCACGGGAAGTAACCGACAGCATGTTCCTGGCCGCTGCCGACACGCTAGCCAGCCGGGTAACGGCGGACCGGCTGTCGGTCGGCGCGCTGTACCCGCGGCTGGCCGACCTGCGTGACGTGTCGCGAGCGATCGCGATCGCCGTGGCCGAGCAGGCCCGCGAGTGCGGCGTTGCCCGGCTCGACGCCGAACAGGACCTCGCCTTCAGCGTCGCGGCGGCAATGTGGTCGCCGGACTATCCCCCCGCATGAGCGGAAAGCACTCTGCGTAGATACGCATGTGCGGTGCTCCTCCGCTCGAACCTGGGTGGCAGCTAAGGCTGCGGAGGATAACGCGATCGATCACTTTGTCGGTGGTTTCCTGCCTTGACCGCTTGCTCGCGGCGTTGACGTCGGCCTCTTGCTTGCGGGTTCCACCGTCATAAGCTCTTCCAGAGATTTCAAGAGCCGCGGCGCGAGCTGCTCAGCCAGCGCAGGTGCTAGGGCCTCGGCTAGCTCAGCCGCAAATGCCTGCGCGACGAGGAGGCGTTCGAGCATCGACATCCGTGACGCTTTGCGCGTGGCTCCGAAGGCAGTCTCGAACAGAGCAGCTGTGGTGGCCTTACCGCGCATTGAGGATTCGGCGGCGACGCCGCTTTCGCCGAGTATTTCAGTGATCAGTTCATCGACAAGCGATTCCACCTGGTCGTCGGCCGTCTCTCGGGACGATTCACCTGCCATGTTTCTTCCTTTGCCTGTTTGTCAGTCTGACGGGCAGCCCTCCGCTCATCCGCAGAGCAAACCGGAGGGCGGTCTCTCATTGGACCGCGCTCGGGCCCGGGCGAGCCTGCGCACGGGCGTGGTCCCCGGCCGAGCGCGACGTCATGTCAGATCGGCACAGCGTCGCGAGCGCAGCTAGCGCCTGGCGGTCACCTTGCCAGCGCGGCTAGCAGGAGCGGGTGGTCGATGACCGGCTCGTCCTCCTCCTCGCGGCGGTGGCGCATCAGCGCGGCCAGCAGCAGCGGGTGCTCGATCATGCGCTCGCCCCGGTCGCGGCGGCGGCGCATCAGCGCGGCCAGCAGCAGCGGGTGCTCGATCATGCGCTCGCCCCGGTCGCGGCGGCGGCGCATCAGCGCGGCCAGCAGCAGCGGGTGCTCGATGGCAGACCC
>Ga0187783_10002451_pt1 | contig 13765 bp, 18 predicted proteins | sample 1015_SJ02_MP02_2_FD_132471 | JGI IMG/M metagenome (GOLD analysis project Ga0187783, IMG submission 132471) | Tropical peat soil microbial communities from peatlands in Department of Meta, Colombia - 1015_SJ02_MP02_20_MG | ecosystem: Environmental > Terrestrial > Soil > Wetlands > Peat | place...
CTTCTTAGGATTGAGGGGATCGGAGACGTCATACTGAATGAACTCACCCGTACCCCAGCACGAAACATAAAGAAAGCGGTCATCGAGCGAAACATTGATGTCCGATACCAGCGGCGGAACTGCCTTGAAGCCCTGCAGTAGCGGTGGGAGCTTTGCAGGATCCGCGGGCTCCGCGGGGATCTCGATCACTTTCCGAACTGCCCATCTACCGTTCTTGCCTCCATTCTCCCGGTACCACATCCAGATCGAAGCCGAAAGGTCCTTAAGCGAAACGACCACACCGACAAACCCGTAGGTCTTTTTGGGATCGTGCGCGGGCCGCAGTTCCAGCACCATCTGTTGCTCTGCACCCAACTCCAGCTCCTGCACATGCCGGCGCTTATCGAGGTCCCAAATGTGCACCTTGTGTCCGTACTTGCCGCCCAACAACAACTCCGGGTTGAGTCCGTTTTTCACCATGTTGGGTGTGCCCCATTCCGAGGTCACCATGGTGTCATGTTCCAGGTGCCACCAGAAGTCGTAGGCCAGTTGCTGTGGGCCGCGGTCCTGTTCCCACTGACCCTTCAGTTCGAACGTATTCCCATCCATTAGGAAAATTCCGCCAGGACCATCTCCGCCGGCTGATCCCAGCGCGCTCCCATAAACGCCATCGGGGCCACAATGAATGGTGTGAGGTGAGGTGTAGCCGGTCCTTTTGATGAACTCCTCAGGCTCGATTATCTTCACGATTTTCGGCTGCTTGGGGTTGGCCTTGGCATCCAGGATATGAATCCGCGATGAGCCAATGCCCGGCACGATCAGGTAACGACGCTCCATGTGCGGATGGGGAGCCTGCGGGCAAAGGCATGCACTACAGGCGTTCCAACCGAAATGGTGCAGCTCATTGTCGCCACCCGGAAAATCCACCTGCCCGACGAGCCGGCCATACGCTGAGGAGCTCGGCTCCAAGTCAATCACGCCCAGGGCGTCGCGGCTTCCGTTGTTCCCCACGTTGAGCAGCGCGACGTAACCGAGGCGTTCTGGCGGGGCCTGCATCGCCATACGCGGTGAGGGGTAGAAGGTCGGGTCCGGCATTAAGGACATATGCATTTTCTCCTTTGCCAAAATAGTTTGGAAGTCTTCGGCTTGTGGGGCGCTTGCAGTTTAAAGCAGCCAATGGCGAAAAGCGAGTGCGGAATGTGCCCAGCAGTGGGCAGCACAGGCAAGTGCACTGGGAACTGATCCGCCGCGGAGTGGTCGCGCGCGACCGGTTAGAGGTAACGAGCAACTTGGGGATTGAACCTCGGGAAGCCGGGCGGTATGCGCCTTTGCACTTAAATTCACGCCGCGCAAGTTGGGAACATTGACTCGGACGTGTCAACCCGGTGCTGGCCAAACACTCGAAATCGCTGGTCGCCCGTCGTCAACGCCCCCACAGCGGTTTTACGAACGTAAATAGGCAGAGACGGCGTGTACGATCTCATCCTTCGCGTCGGCGAGCGACAAGCCCTTTGGACGTTGAAGCACGGCGCCATGGCAAAGCGAGTCCACCATATGCGACACGACAAAAGCCATTTTGTCGAGATTTCGTTCCCGCTTGAGCTCGTGCGCTCTGGCGGCAATGGCAAGGCGAAACGCTCCATACATCCGCACCGCAAAATCCCGTGTACCCTGCGCGCGATGGGGAACTTCGGAAAACATCAGGGCATACAACTCGGGATCTGGAGTGTGCGCGTCGATCATTGCCTCTACCATCGCGCGAATCAACGTTTCAAGCGGCGCTCCGGCATTCTCCAAGAGCCTGGCCTGGATCAACCTGTCAATCTGTTCAATATGACGCTGATGCAGGGCGACGAAAATAGCTTGCTTGTCCGGAAAGTACTGATACACCGAACCGATACTTACGCCCGCCACCTCCGAGATCCGGTTGGTTGTCACCGCGGATACTCCGTCGCGCTTCAGCACCTCGGCCACGGCGTCTAGGATTGCATCGACCGTCCTTCGCGCCCGCGTTTGCTGCGGGCGCCGTCTCTTGCTGCGGCTGAACTTCTTATCCACAAGGGTCGGCGTCATATGTGAGCTACTCTGCAACAGTATGCCTTAAGCCCGCCATTGGCGCTGCATCTATTCAGCCCAAATGCGAGTAGACATGCATTACTGTCAATGGCACTCTAATTATGATTTATGAGCTTTCGTTCAATAGCGTGTCTTTGAAGGAGTGCCGTTATGACGTATTTGATCACCGGGGCCACGGGAACCGTCGGTTCTCTGGTAGTCGAAGGGCTCCTTGCGCGAGGCGCCAAAGTGCGGATTCTCGTCCGTGACCAGAAAAAAGCATTAACGCGATTCGGTAATCGCGTCGAAGTGTTCACGGGAGACCTGGCCCACGCGGAGAGTCTAAAACCAGCGCTCCAAGGGACTGACGCACTTTTCCTTGTGAACGCCGGACCCAACCTGGCCGCTCACGATGAGGCGGCGGCGAAGGTCGCGAAGCAATCGCGAGTATCCCACCTCGTCAAGTTGTCCTCGCATGATGCTCTCGCACAGGTCGGCACCGGCAAATGGCATGCACGTGGCGAAGCCGCGATTCGTGCCAGTGGGATTCCGTTTACCTTTGTCCAGCCGTCGGGTTTCATGTCCAATGCACTGTTCTGGACGCACTTAATTCAAGCCGAAGCCGTGGTGCGTTCCTGTACAGGTGGCGGCGCAATTCCCTTTATCCATCCCCGAGACATTGCGGAAGTGTCCATCGAGGCGCTCATTTCCGGTAAACCCTGCCGAGAATCTCTGCCAATTACCGGCCCGGAGGCTTTGAGTTATGCCCAGATGGCGGCAAAGATCGGTGCCGCGATGGGGAAGCCGGTTACGTTTCAGCCGATTTCCGAAGAGGAGGTCCGCCAGAAGATGGCAGAGAGCGGCGATTCCCAGGAAGTAATTGACGCCCACCTTTCGATCTACCGCGCGATTCGGGAAGGGCGTCTTGCAAGGGTTACGGATACGGTGGAGCGAGTTCTTGGGCGCAAACCGATCACATTTGACCAGTGGGTCGAGGAAAATATCTCGGCGTTCGCCGAGGCAGTACAGGTTTCCTAGCTCAGATTTTGTTTGGCCTCTTATAACTTCAGAAGTCTCACCGTTCCGCCAGATCGTTCGCCTCGACCCAGTGGGGCTCAGATCGCGGCACTTCTCCGCATCCGGAACGTAGCCACACGGGCGATGGTTTTTGTCGCAGTGCTTACGGGCCTTCGGTCGGAGAATTGCTTGGCCTCAAGTGGACGGACGTCGATCTTCGCCAGTAGTCCATCTCAATCCCGCCGTGGCCATTGCCATGCGCGATGGCCCAGAGGCCGGTCTCAAGCATATCGAGGCGGTGTGGGAGCATGGCGGATTGGCCAATTACCACCTGGCGCATTCAGTCCATGCGGATTTGTACCGCAGGCCGGGCAGGACGGATGAGGCTCGGGCTTCTTATGAGAAGGCGCTGGCGCTGACCCAACAGGAACCGGAACGGCAATTCCTGCAGGAGCGGATCCGGCAGCTGAAATAAAAATTGGGATAGCTGTCGATTTTCTGTCTCCCCAACGACTATAGGACAAAAGAACGATGAGCTACGGTTCCTGAGTGAACAGGAAACGAGTCATCGGGAACAAGTCACGGAAAACACGGAGAAGAATTCATGCCACAGTATTTGGTTGCTGTCTACCGCCCCGACGACTACGACCCGTCCGTCGAAACCGAAGCGACTATCGAGGCGATACACGCCCTCAACCGCGAAATGATTGCTGCCGGCGCGAGGAAGTTCGCCTGCGGCCTTTCCCCGGCCGGCAACGCCAAGTCGCTGCGGGCCCAACCCGACGGCAAGGTGCTCGTCACCGATGGGCCGTACGCCGAGACCAAGGAGCACATTGGCGGTTTTTGGATACTTGAAGCCGCCGATTTGGACGAGGCGCTGACGTGGGCGCGCAAGGGTGCCCTCGCCTGCCGTGCGTCGGGCGAGGTGCGCGAGATTCTTTTCCGGCCGGCTCCGAGTCAAGGACCCGGCGAAAGCAAGTAAACAACCTGGCCACTGCGGCCCGGAACACGCGCCGTAGTAAACGAGATAAAACGAGCCGGCGCAACGCTCTGCTGCCGGCTCCGCCAATTCGCTATAGAGGAGAAGAACAATGAAATACATCTGTTTGGGCTATCTCGAGCCCGGCAAATTCGAGAACATGTCTGAGAGCGAGCGCAACACCGTGCTTGACGAGTGCTTCAGCTACAACGATGAACTGCGGAAGAACGGTCACCTGCTCGCTGAGGAACCGCTGCAGCCCGCCAACACGGCAGTGACCTTACATTGGAAGAAGGGGAAAGTTGCAGTCACCGACGGCCCGTACGCGGAAACGAAGGAGCAGTTGGGTGGAATTCAGGTGCTTGAAGCGCGCGATTTGAACCACGCAATTCAGCTCATTTCCCAAAGTCCGGGCCTGAGGCTCGGGTGCGGAATCATCGAGATCCGTCCAGCGGAGGACATCAGCGAAATCGTGAAAACAAGCGAGCAGCGGCGGCGAAAAAATAACTCTCGATGAGGACGCCCATGAAGACGAAGGAAAGAACAATCTGGATCTGCAACACGCTGACCAGCAGCCGGGGCAAGATCCTCTCCTCGCAGACCTTCGATCCGGTTGCGGATTCTCCGTGAGCCCTGGCAGGGCGGGATGAACAAATGTGCCCTTCTACGGACCTGTGGCAGGCTAGCGTGGCAGCCCTCAACTCACAAGACCTCACAAGACACGAAGAGCCCCAGAGCTAGCAATCTCTGGAGCTCCGAAAACGTGCCTTTCCCAATTGTCAAGCTGCAAGCGCGTCCACAAAATGCTTGCAGAGAGTGGTCTCGACTATGTATGGACGAACCCCGATTGGAGTCGCGATGTATGGCCTGATGATCTCTTTCACCTTGGGATAGAACTCTTTCTCATATCTCTCGGCATCCGCTTTGGTCGCCCAGAGGCTGATGGTGATAACTTTTTCTTTGGTGTTTTCTGGGAAGAACGGCAGGACTTCCAAGAATCCTGTCTGCTTGCCCAGAATGGGAAGCACTTCGTGGTTCAGCACTTTGATAAATTCTTCCTTTTTCTCCAGCTTCACTTCGTAGTCGAGAATACGAGCAAACATAAAAGTACTCCTTTTCGACGAGATGAACACTAGCCCTTGGCAGGTGGGCTCTCCACCGAGGGGCTTTTCGGTGAACCTCTTGGCGAGGGCTCAGGCCGCACCAGAAAATTCTTATCGAATACCTAAGAAAATGCAGTGATCCTAGGCGTCCTCAAGTGTGACGATAGACACACCCGATGCAGGTTGAAAACGGATGTTGCGCCGGATAGCGTCTATCTGTCGGTGACATGCGGCACATCGGTCTCGACCGGTCCCAAGTGAGATAGTAGTTGGCAAAAACAATCCGCATTTCACTCATCCGATATTGGCAGATGCTTCCGATGTGAACCCAATCGAAAGAAGTCGAAACTTGAGTGCAATCGCCGTTTTCGCCAGCTATCCGCTGATCGGTATCTAATGCGGGTGTGAGGACCATTCTGTCAAAAGCGTCTGCGGCGTGTTGTGCTTTTGTCCTCGTTCCATCTTTCGCTGTTTTTGCTCAATGATCTACTCGTGCCCCCAGCCGCAGCAGTTCCCGTCGCAGCTGCTCGTGATGCTGGGTCAAGTGAAGGTAGCGCATTTCGTCCGGGCCGGAGTGCGCCCGAATAATCTCGATCATCCTCCACTTTTCGGCGTCAGACCAAAGGGTGATCCTCGGAATGAGGCTTAGGACCAGAGACCACTCTTCCAGAGATCTCAGCTCAGCATTCGTCCAACGATAACTCTTCACTCCCAGAACACGGCTGATTCTTGCCGTAGAAGCGTCCCGCAGCGCTGGCAAATCTCCTCCGAACTCCTGCGCCATCCTGCGACTCACACGTAGCCCCAGATTGCGCGTGGAAAACTTGTCCCATGCGCCGGAGACGATGGCAGATTCTGACTCCCCGGAGTCCTCATCTTTCTTCACTGCGGGGGCAGCGGCGGCCGAATCGATTTCATAAAACATGTGCCCTTCCGCCAATCGCTTGAGCGTCCTCCTCGGCGAGCGATACCGCGCGTCAGCCGCGATTTTCTTCTCTTCAGTTCGAGCCAACTGTTCGATCTCAGGAAGCCCGCAGCGGAACCCCAGTTTGCGATAGAACCAGAACGCGCCCGAGTCCAGGGCTTCGTCATTGTTCTGGCCGATCTGGTAGGGATATACAGAAATCACGCTTGCGCCGGTCTCAGCGCGCAGGCAGCGCAGAGCTTGGGCATAGATCCATGCGGTTTCTCCCCCGCGGAACGTGTAAAAGGTGTTGAAACCGACCTCAATCCACTCGCAAAGACCGATCGCCTCGACGTAATTGATCGGCAAGCCGTTCTTCAGTGTGAAGCCCGCCACATAGGCCCGCAGGGGAAGACGCCGCCCCCGCGGCAGATTCCACAAATAGATCACGACCCCGCGTTCGAGATCGGCCCGAACCACCGATTGCGAATCTCCCAGCGTCGTCCCGTAAAGCTCTCGGTATCGAACTAGCATGATCTCTTTGATCGCCCGCATCGCCCAATCTCGCTCCCTCTTGGAGGGGCGCTTCAGTCGAACCGGAGGACGCGAGAGTTCCGCAGCAAGAGATACTTCTTTCCGCGCAATCAAAGGAGCGTCATGGATGTAGAACAGGCGCGGACGAATCCAGTTGCACGTGCGAGAGAGTTTCAGATCTTGCAATCTCCAGCGCAGAGGTATACGCAGCGAGTCATAAAGTTCACCCCGAACTCGATCCGCTTCGCCAGGCGCGGTGATCTTCATCTGCTCGAAGCGCCGAATCAGCCACTCGATGTCCTGCCTAGAACCTCTCACCGCGTCGAGCCAGCGCCGCCAGGGAATATTGGCTTCCACGTCGGCATCTTCCCGCAGGAGTGGAATAAAGCGCGGCCAACTGGATCCCCAGGAGCGCTCGTCGTCGTAATCGTCCCATGCGATCTCGATACTCTCGGCCATCTGCCGGACTAACCAGCGCGCAACCTCGAAGTTCACCGAGTCTTGCATCGTCGTACCCGCGATGCCCGAAGTGTTGAAGTCGTCGAAGACCGACATATCAGCGCCGCGGTCGCGAATTCGCTCCACGCGCTCATGGAACGAACGCAGCAGCTTTTCAACCTGCGGAACCAGAGAGACTGACTGCGGAAAGGCGCGCACAAAGAGCAGACTCTCATGGAAACGGATCAGTAGCTTCGGATCGCGGAACTGGTGCCGCCCAATCTGCCGGAGCAGCCGCTGCACCTTTCTGGCAGCGCCAGGTCCAAACTGATTTTCTCTGTATTCAAGATTGCTGAGCAGCGCATCGAGCGTGGGCATCTGCATTCCCGAGAAGTGTAACTCAGGCGCGGTTCCACCAGCCTGGCGCTGCTGGCTGTTTCACTCTCCAGCCGCCAACGCCTAAGGGCAATCGGCAAGCTGGCGTGCTGGCACGGTAAAGTATTACCCCGGTCGCGGTGTTGAGCTATCGCACGTGGCAGGAGAAGTATGGCGGCGTTCAGAGAATGATTGGGGCGCGGTTGCTGTGAATAGGTAGCCTTTCACGATCGTAGCAGCGGCGCCTCCACGGTTCTTTGGCGATGCCCTGCTCCGCGATCCGCCCGAAATTTGGATTCCACTTTCATTTGAGTCACTCCATGGATCCAATTCGATCCTCAAGGGGGGAAGATGAGTGGCTCGACATAACGAACGGATGTGCCACCCGTCCCTGAGCGAAGCCAGCCGACCGCGTTCTATCCTCGTTCGAACTGCAGTGTGATCCGACGCGGGGCGAGTTCACGTTACTTTAGTCACCTCTTGGTTCCCAAACAGCTTGATCGGATCGCCGTTCGGAGCGACTATGCGATTAACTTCTTCCAGCGTAATCCGGGGTTCTGACCGTGCTGTTGAATTCCTCATTTTTCGGTATCCACTCGCCGCTATACATAAGCAAACTTGACGGCCCAGTTGGGACACTTTTCCAAACGACAAAATACAGCCGCGTGAAGTTCCGAAAGGGCCCCGACGGAACCATCGTCGCATTCGAGAACTGCGGATGCGAAGCTGAAGCGAATACATTCCGACCTTGCCGGGTGCACCAGGGAAACGCGCATCAGGCGGCGAGACTCAAAGCTGAGGCTCGATATCACAGCATTCAGAAATGCTGTCAGCAGCCCCAAGACTCTGGAACGCAGGAACAGACGAGGCGTTTCACTAGAGCCTCGTGGGACGCTGCTGGGATTGATTTTCGGAATCATTAAATGCCTACATCCATGACTTAGTGCCATGTATGGCCGCTTCTGACCCACGCAATACCAGTCATTGAGTCAAAATGTCTTCGATAATCGAAGTACGAACAATAGCCCCTCGGGTCTGTTTCGAGCCGCCGTTTCAAAGTAGCTATTTAAGTAAACCCAAAAACTCTTCGTCGGGTGTACCTCGGTTCCGGGTCCCAAACCGATCACCCGTTCGAGCGACCCCGTTTGCGAGATGCCATTGACCTTGTTGTCGGTAATCTGCTCTAACGCGTAACCATTCATCCCGATTCTGATTGCCTTCGCAACCCCGTAGGAGACAGCAAAATTCTGATGCAGAGCCTGTCCGGGTTGGATGCTCTTGAGGCCCAAGCCCCAAAATGGTTCGTCATTTTTCGAGTTCCATAAGTAATGAAGACGCGCACTGATCTCCAGTTTGTCAGATGCCACAAACGTAAACGCGTAGTATGGATTGAAACTCACGACGTTGCTCCCGATGTTGACCGATCGCATGTTACTGTATTTTCCGGTCGGGACGACAACATCGAACATCACGCGCTGAAAGAATGGCTTCCTAGCCAGTCTTGTCTTTGTCCACTGGAGGCCGAGCGGTGCGAAAATCAAGTCGCCGATGCCGCCAGTCTTGAAGTTCGGACCAAAGCTCGTGTCCGGATGAACGTTAGCCACCGAAACCAGAGCCTCAACAGCGTAGAACCCACCGAGAACATGTTGGTTTGAAATGAACGCAACATGTGTCAGAGCACTCGCGGAATTCAGCTCATTTACGCCGGGGATCTCGTTTCCTTGAGCATCTTTCCACTGGCCAGCGTGATAGTAGTTTGGGATTTCCTCGACTAACCAACCAGGAAACGCAATCGCATCTTCAAAACTTGTCAAGCCGAGATTCACCGGTGGTAGTGACACCTGTGCTGCCACCAATAGTGACTGCGTTAAGATGGCCCAAAAAAAGAATAGAAGAACTCGTCCCGAGATTCCTGCTCTCGCCGTTATGATATTCATAAGTCGTAGGCAGACGTGGGCTTCAACGGCAGTCACGATCTCCGGACCAGAATGCGATGAGCCCGGTGGCGTCAAGTATTCATCATGTGATCGGTGCCATCCTACAAGTTCGACAGCGGGGAATTGTTCCAAGGCCCCCTCGAATTAACGCCACATGTGAGGACAAGAGGCTACGCAGATTCTCAGACGTTCTGCGGTTTGGGATTTGAAAGAGGGATCAGCCAAAGACTAGCACTTGTTTCGTTCGCGTTTTTCTCTCGGCAATCTTTGTGTAGACGTCGATAGCTTTTTCAAATGGATTGGTTTCGAGTTGCGAAACACGTAGAACGCCCGCCTGAAAACCTTCTCGCAAATGGTTCATCATCCCAGCAATTTCGGGGCCTGTGAGCTTCTGTGTATCGACTCCAATCAAACGAAGTTGGTTATGGTAGAAATCTGTCAAATTCAGACCAACCTCGGCATCGGGACCGCCGTGGTTCGCAATGGCAATTTGTCTGCCTCCGACCCGAAGCGAACGCAGGCAACAGCTAAATAGGTTTGCGCCAACTGTGTCCAGCACGAGGTCGACCCCTTTGCCGCCCGTGGCTTGCCGCACAGCGCTTTCTAGATCGGCCTCTTTAAGATTCACAAAGAGATCTGCTTCGGGTGCGGCTTGAACGATGTCGGCTGCCACCACGGACGCCCCTTTCCAGCGAGCAATCTGGATCGCGGCGCTACCTACAGCCCCGCCGGCTCCCGTGATAAGAAGTCGCTCTTCCTTTTGCAGGTGTCCTGCTACGATCAGCGACTGCCAAGCCGCAAGGTAAGGCACGCCGACCATAGCGGCCTGCTCCATGCTCAACTCTGCTGGCTTCTCCGATAGCCACGAACAAGGTATGGCGACAAATTCAGCGTGAGCGCCAGAGCGCACGATCCCGAAGCCCGCTCCCGTGCCCCATACCTGCTTGCCGGTCCACGCGCCTCCGTCCGTCACAACTCCAGCGTAGTCACGTCCCGGAGTCATCGGGAGTTTGGAGTGGAAACGTCCAGCAACCGTGCTAACATCGGATGGATTGATGCTCGATGCCTTAATCTGTACCAACACTTCTCCCTCTTCCACCGCTGGAAGCGGCAAGTCTTGAATGCTGAGCACTGAAGGTGGACCGTAGGTGTTAAACCGGAGTGCTTTCATATTCTTTCACCGATCACGAATGGCTGTAGAAATTTTCTCTATTGCAAGACGCGTCCCGAGGTCAAACTCGGGACGCGAACGGCTTCGACTGTCGAACGCGAATCGTATACTCGCAGTCGGCAAACAATCACAAGCCCTGCACGATCTCCTCGAGGAACCAGGTGCGACGCTCGCTTTGATCGATCCAGACTTCAATCATGCTAGCGGTCGCCACGTCGTTGTATTTCTCGCAGGTTTCATGAGCGGAACGGAAGTAGCGCGTCAAAGCCTGGTTATCGGCGCTGAGTTCCGCCAGCATATCTTTTGGGCTGACGTTCTGCTTGTCGTTGTCCTCCAAACGCTGGTTTCGCGAAATATCACCGATGGAGCGCAAAGTGGTGCCGCCGATTTTGCGGGCACGCTCGGCAATGTCATCGGTCATAGCGAAGATCTGTTCACCATGTTCGTCGAGCAGCAGGTGATAATCCCGGAAGTGCTGCCCCGTCATATGCCAGTGGAAATTCTTAGTCTTCAAGTACAGCGCGAATGAATCGGCCAACAATCGACGTAACTCGGTTGTGATCTCAACGACGCCCTCACGGCTGAGGTCAGAGGGGATTTCGTAGGTTGCGCGCTGCTTTTCTTTTGGGTGGATTGCTATTTGTCCTGCCATGGTTTCTTCTCCTCTTGCTTGCTCAGGTTAAGTCCAGATCATGCATGCGTCCGATTATCCGATGGATCTCTCTTTGGCAAGTGTGCCGGGCGGCGATCAGCGCGGAGCTGTGTTGGTTGCGCTCAAACGCTCCTGCGGAACGGGATTGGCGTCAAAGCGAATACCGGCTGACCGACGCGCGAAGCGAAATATCGATCCGACCCTCGCGCAGCTCCCATTTTCGGAGCTCGAAGGTGCGTAGCCCTCGCTTGATGAGGGGTTCCTCTTCCATCGCCTCGCGCGCCAGTTCCATCGTGCTAGCCGACAGGATTGTGAGGCCGTCCCCGACGAGGACCCCCTCCTCGATAAACGGACCGGACGCCCAAAGTTTCCCCTCCCCTTCCAGGGCGTTCATGTAGGCGAGGTGTTCGGCAACGAAGGGCTCGATGGCACTGGCCGGCGCGGCGACGCGGTTTATCGCGACGAACAGCGTCTTCTTCAACATCGGCGCAAGCAGTTCCGCGACGGCTGTTTTGGTGTCGTTGCACATGTTGGTTCTCCCGTCGGCGTTCGATAACAGTACGCGTACCGCGTGGGACGACCGGAAAGCCTGTGGCCTCAGGCCGCGCACACGACTTGCGAGAAGCGCTCTTGTTTCTGGTTCATCCCTGATCGTTTGACCGCGAAGTGCGCGGAAGCAGTGTTGGTTGGGATTTTGTGGCTGCGATAAACAGCAAGCCACCTACCATGGCTGTGTTCTTGAGGAAGTTGAGGAGCTGCGGCGTAAAGGCGGCTCTGCCGGCTGCTTTCCCGAGGCTGTGCGCTACGAACGTCGTCGGTACCAGGAACGCAACGCCAGGAGCCGCCAATCGCGGATGGATGCCGAAGGCTAAACCGAAACCTGCAACTACCTCAAGGCTTCTCGCCCTCAGCATGAGAACGGGCACGAGGGTGGCAGGAGCGCCATGTTCGGTGAGCTCTCTCGCCGCATCGACTTGGCTGATGATCCCGAGACCATTCAGAAAAAATATGATCGCCACCAGAACACGAGAAGGGGCTAAAAGATATGGCTCGGTAGAATTCATTGCCGACTCCCAAGATGCACAGCCGAAATTTGCCGATTGCACGTTCGGACGTTGGTGCTGATCCTTTACGTTCTCCGACAATGTTGGCTGAAGCCACGTTTGTAGCTTGGATCTTCTTTGTAAGGAGCCATCCTCCCGCCTGCTCCCCAACACCATCCCCAACAATCCGAGTAGAGTCCCACTTTTCAGTGACAGTATCTTAGGTACCCAAAAAGTTGTTTTTCACGCAGACCATTTGTCGGCGCAGCCAATTACCTCACTAGGACGCACGATCTGGGGAGAGCGGTCCTTCGGACGCACGACCCAACCATAGCAACTAGGAAGCAACCGGCCTACTAGTAGAATTGACAGCCCATGAAGCGGATGTGGTTGCGAACAGGTATTTCTTCCGAAGGCCGAGTGGTGGAATTTCATCATTGCAACGAGCTGCAAGGGAAGGGCTCCCCGAGGATAGATGTCAGCGTTACGGGGATGAACGGCCTCGAGGCCAAAGGACTGCTGTTTGCTCCTGTCGGAGCAGACCAGACTTACATCCAGCCTTCGAGAGCGTTTGCATCCGGGCTTCCGACGGCTTGGTCGCCCGTACCGTCGCCGGATATGTCTACGGTGCCAACTGGGCAATCTGCACTGGCGGGAGTCTCACTCGCTAGATCATCAACTAGCCTCACTGCACCATCCCGGCGCACTGACATCGCCTATTACAGAAATTGATCCCCGCAACGTCCCTATTTGTGCAACCATTAGACGCTCCATCGGACTGGTAAAACTGCCGAAAATTAACGCCCAATGGAAAAGGAGAACGGATGATCCGACCCTTGAGTATTTGCTTGCTCGCATGCTGCGGGATCGCCTTGGCGGTATCTAACTCTCCGCAGATCACGTCAATGGAAGGCGCCCGGGCACATGTTTCCAAAGAAACCATCGAAGGCCTGGTTCGGGATGTTGCGTGTCCCATTCAGAACCTCGACAACCATGCGACCAGCCTCAGCCTCAAGTGTGCACAGGACTGCGTCAAGGGTGGCTCGCCATTGGTTATTCTGACCCAAGATGGTGAGCTGTATTTTCCTATCTCAGCCAAGATGCCGGACACGGATCAGCGGCAGCAGTTGATGCCTTTCATCGGCAAATACGTGCGGGCGAGCGGGATTGTGTTTGAGCGAACCGGGACTCATGCAATCGTGATCACGGAAATTAAGGAAATGAAAGAGGTCAAGTTGACAATGGATGAGGGATAGCTCAGGCAGCACGCACGACACTTCTAGGGGTGGGTGTGTTGGGCTAGAAGAAGAAGGGCCTTATCGGAGGGAAATACATCGAGGCCGCGGCGGATAATCTCGGAGGCTTTCAACGGTTGCCCAGCGCTTAAATAGCAGGCCGCGAGGTGCTCGTACGTCGTCGGAACGTAGGGGAACCGCTTGAGAGCAGAAGTCAGCACTGCGATCGCGCCGTCGAAGTCGTTTAAATGAAACCGCAATTCCGAGAGCCGCATATAGTCCTTCGGAGAATCCGAGTCCAGGCGAATGGCTTCTGAGAGATCGTGAATTGCCAGGCGATCGC